>Ga0105046_10009104_pt1 | contig 15551 bp, 14 predicted proteins | sample MAT03_FD_78385 | JGI IMG/M metagenome (GOLD analysis project Ga0105046, IMG submission 78385) | Freshwater microbial communities from Lake Fryxell liftoff mats and glacier meltwater in Antarctica - MAT-03 (megahit assembly) | ecosystem: Environmental > Aquatic > Freshwater > Ice > Liftoff...
CCGGACGCACTCAAGAACTACGGCGACGACGCCTACCTCGACATCTACCTTTGGACTTCTCGCGGCAAGCAGATTGCTCAGGAGAGCCTCTACGACATCGAAGAGGTTTCTCCGGAAGCCGAAGAGGCTCCGGAAACCAGTCCCGAAGCCGAACCACCAAAGCCGCAATAAAAACTTCGGTTTCGCTTACCCCGTTCTGATTGGATGGGCTCATGAGCATTCAGCAGATTGACGAGATGCGAGACCTCATCAACCGCGAAACCAAGGGTCCTGTGCTCTCGGTGTTCTGCCGGACGGATCCAAGGGATCCATCGAGCCGCAGCGAAACGCCCGGATGGATGGTCGCCCTGAGGAACGGCCTCCGTGATGCCGCCGCCGGATACGAAGGCGACCACGAGAGCCAGCAGCAGATCGCGAAGCTCAGCAAAGCCGCTGAGAAAAGGGTGACCGGCGCCAGCGCCGTCGAGCGCGGCCGCAGCGTCGCCTACTTCCTGAGTGCCTGCGGCACGATCGACTCATTCCACACCTTCCAGATCCCGGTGCGCGAGGACTACGCGAGCATCGAGGACGGGGCCGTGATCTGGCCGATGGTCGACGTGCTCGACCGTGGCCAGCGGACCGGTCTCGTATTGATCAGCCACGACCACATCCGCGTGCTCGAATGGTGGGACGGCCAGGTCAGTGACCTCGAGGCTTCGACTTACGACCTCGAACTAGGTGACTGGCGTGACTACCGCGGCACTGCCCGCCCCAACGGATCACGGGGTGGGTCGGCGGTCAGCAACGTCTCGGCTTACGAGAACCGGGTCGAGGAGTGGCAGGCCAGGTTCATCAAGGCTGCTTCGAAGGCCGTGGCCGAGACAGCGGCGGACCTCAAGTTCGACCGGCTGGTCATCGCCGCCGAAGGGGACCTCTGCGGCGAGTTCATCGATGCCCTGCCAAACGAAACCAAAGACATGGTCCAGGCCCGGGTCTCGACCAACCTGATCGACATGACCCCGGCTGATGTCGCAGACCATCTCGATCCCCACCTGCGCGATGCCTGGCGGACCCAGGTCAACGAAGTCGGCAACCAGGCACTCGCCCGCGTCCAGGCGGCCGATCGCGGGGCCGGCGGCCCCGACGAGGTCCTGCTCGCCCTGACCGAAGGCCGGGTTGAGCATCTGCTGATCGATCCTTATCTGAAAGCCAAGGACCAGACACTCTCCGACGGTGCCCGCCAGGCGATTGAGGATGCGGGCGAGTCCAGCCTCCAGGAAGCCCTGGTCGAGCTGGCGATCCGAACCGACGCCAAGGTCAGCTCCGCATCGGTGGAAGAGGTCCCCGCCCTGGCCGAAGCCGGCGGCGCCCTGGCCCTGCTCCGGTACTGAGCGGGGCCCGGCAGTACCCCGAGCTGGATTCGAACCAGCGGCCTACTCCTTAGGAGGGAGTCGCTCTATCCAGCTGAGCTATCGGGGCAAGACGATCAACTTTATCCCGTTGCCCCGTGTAGCGGATAAGGTGCCGCATGAGCGAATGGGCGGATGAGTTTTTCAGGGAGTGGCAGCTGGCCTGGGGCACCGGGACCGAAGCCGTTCTGGAGATGGTCACTGACGACATCGAGTACTGGGATGTCACCCTCGGGGAACCACTCCACGGGATACAGGCCTACGCGCAGCACTGCGACCGTTTCTTCACGGCTTTCAGTGACATCACCTGGTCGATGCGTGAACCGGTGATCCACGAGGAGGAGACCAACCGGGTCACCGAGCCCTGGGCGTTCACCGGACTCAACGACGGACCACTCTGGATCGGCCTGCCGGCCACCGGCAAACGGCTCGAGACTACCGGCACCGACATCTTCGAATTCCGCGACGGCAAGGTCTGCCGTGAGCACTCCTATTACGACGTGGTCAGTTCACTTCGCCAGATGGGCATGTGGCCGGGCATGGACAGCCGTACCGAGAAGGTTGCGATGACTCTCGGAGGGGCGGCACTGAACGGCCGCAAGGCGCTTTCCCGCCTGCCGATCCCCGGCGTCTGAGCCTGCCCCCGGGATGGGGGTAGGATCGCTTCATGAGGAGAGCAACCGCGTGACTGTCGTCAGTGGAATCGACCGGGACGTACTTGCCGGGAAACTCGAGGTGGAACTCGAGAACTTCGTGGTTTCCAACCCGCGATCGCAGGCGCTGTTCGCTCGCAGCCGCAAGTCGCTGGTAGGTGGTGTGCCGATGCCGTGGATGATGCGCTGGGCGGGTGGGTTCCCGGTCTTCGCGCGGATCGCGATCGGCGCCCGCATCATCGACGTCGACGACCACACTTACATCGACTTCTGCCTCGGTGACACCGGGGCGATGACCGGTCACGACCCCGAACCGGTGGTCCGGGCGATCACCGACCAGGAGAAAACCGGCATCACCACGATGCTGCCAACCGAGAACGCGGCCTGGGTCGGTGAAGAACTCCAGCGCCGCTTCGGGCTCGACCGCTGGATGTTCACGCTCACTGCGACCGACGCCAACCGGGCCGCGCTGCGCATCTGCCGTCAGATCACCGGACGGCCCAAGGTGCTGGTCTTCAGCTACAGCTACCACGGCTCGGTCGACGAATCGTTCGCTGTCGCCGGACCCGACGGCACCACTGTCTCCCGCGAGGGCAACGTCGGTCCGCCGGTCGACCCGGCCCAGACCACGACCGCGATCGAGTTCAACGACCTCGATGCCCTCGAGATAGCACTCGCCACGGGTGAGATCGCCTGTGTACTGGCCGAGCCCGCGATGACCAACATGGGCATCGTGCTGCCCGACGACGGCTACCACGACGCCCTGCGGGAACTGACCAGGAAACACGGGACCCTGCTGATCATCGACGAGACTCACACTTTCTCCGCCGGCGCTGGTGGATGCACCCGGGCCTGGGGCCTCGAGCCCGACCTGTTCACGATCGGCAAGGCGATCGGCTCCGGGGTCCCGGCGGGAGCCCTCGGGATGACCGAGGAGGTCACCACCAGGATGTTCAGCCAGCAGGAAGCCGACTACGAAGACACCGGTGGTGTCGGCGGCACCCTGGCCGGCAACGCGCTCTCGATGGCGGCAATGCGGGCGACGCTCGCCGAGGTACTCACCGACGAAGCTTTCGAATACACGATCCCGCTCGCCACCCGGTTCAGCGAGGGCATCAAGGCGGTGGTCAACGAACACGGCCTGCCCTGGAACGTCACCCAGCTCGGTGCACGGGCGGAGTACCGCTTCGAGGACGCGCCGGCCCGGAACGGCACCCAGGCCCACGAGGCCTCGGACCCCGAGCTCGAAAGATTCCTTCATATCCACGCGCTCAACCGCGGTGTTCTGCTCACCCCCTTCCACAACATGGCTCTGATGTCGCCGGCGACGACCGAGCATGACGTCGACCGCCACACCGAAGTGTTCGACGAAGCGATCCGGGACCTGCTGGTTTAGGACTGTAGGTTTCCGGCATGGAGAACAGGCCGATCACCGCAATCATCACCGGAGCGTCGAGTGGCATCGGGGAGGCGACCGCGTGGCGGCTCGCCCAGGAGCCCGGCACCCAGCTGGTGCTGGTGGCGAGGCGTGAGGATCGACTGAGGGAACTGGCCCGCCGCCTGCCGGTGCCGGCCACCTATGTTGCCGCCGACCTGACCGAACCTGACGCGCCCGGCCGGGTCCTGGCCCACGTCCAGGAGCACCACGAGCGCTTGACCCTGCTGGTCAACAACGCCGGGGCCTCCTGGCGCGGCACCTTCGAGGACGAAGGCTACGAGAACGTTCGCCGGACAATGAACCTCAACTTCGACTCGGTGCTAAGGCTGACCGAAGCGCTGCTGCCGATGCTGCGTGAATCGGCGCCGAGTTCGATCGTCAACATTTCGAGCACGGCCGGTCGCATCGCCCGCGGTGGTGCAGGTGCCTACTCGGCCTCCAAGTTCGCGCTCGCCGGCTGGACCGACTCGCTCCATCTCGAAGAGGCGAAAAATGGCGTCCATGTCGGCCTGGTCCTGCCCGGGTTCATCAAGACCGAAGGTTTCCCCGCCGACGAGCTCACCGGCAAACTGGCTACCCGCTGGATGGTCGCCGAACCGGCCAAGGCAGCAGAAGCGATCTTCGAAGCCGGTCCCGGCGGCAAGGCGGAACGCTGGGTGCCGCGCCCCTACGCGATCTTCGGTGCCCTGCGCCTGCTCGCCCCGTCACTCACCAGGCGGGTCCTCGGCGGCGGGGTTGGCAAGATGGCAGTCACCAAAACCGGTGCCGACGCAGCCGACAGCTCGGCGCAGAAACAGAAGCAGGGCTGATCCGGTCAGCCCCGACCGGTCAGGCGGGCCGGTCGGGGTAGATGTCGTCGATCGTGGTCAGCGCTTCGTAGGGGGCACCGGCCGCGGCAGCGATCTTCTCGGCACCACCGGCCAGGCGATCGACCACGCTCAGTACACCCGCTACTTCGAAGCCTTCGTCGACGATACGTTCTATCGCGGAAACGGTGGAGCCACCGGTGGTCACGGTGTCTTCGACCACCAGTACCCGGTCGCCCGGTACGGCCGCGCCCTCGACCCAGCGCTGAAGCCCGTGCTCCTTGCGTTCCTTGCGCACAAAGAACCCGTTCAGGCCGCGGCCCTCGGGGACCGAGATCGCGGCACAGGCCAGCGGGATCGCGGCCATCACCGGACCACCGACCGCGCTAGCTTCCAGGGCTGTGGCGCGCTGGGCAATCAGTTTTCCGACGGCACTCAAGCCGGCAGGACGCATGACGGTCCGGCGCACATCAACGTAATAGGAAGCGGTCTGCCCGCTGGAGAGGACCACGTCACCGAGCACCAGCGAGTGCTCACGCAGAAGTTCTATCAGCCGGTCCCGGGTTACGTCGGAGTCGTTCATGCGCTGATCTTAGGTGCCGGAGGGTCAGGCGGTCAGGACAATCAAGGCGAGCGCGTTGTTGAACATGTGCATCCCGATTGCCGGCCAGATCGAACGGGTCTTTTCGTAGACGACGGCAAAGACCATTCCGAGGAACATCAGAGGCACCACCGTCGACCAGCCGGTCGAGTAATGCAGCAGCCCGAATACCGCTGCTGCGGCAGGGGCGGCGGCCCAGAGGGGCAGTCTCCTCCGGAATCCACCGAAGAGCATCCCGCGGAAACAGATCTCTTCGGCAAACGGGGCGACGATCACGATCAGCAGAATCTGCACCTGTATCGGCCCGAAGTCCCCGGCGATGTCGTCCTGTTCGGGAGTGCCGAAAATGACCGCGTAGACGATCGAGAAAGCGAAATAGCTGAGAATGCCGAGGACTACCCACATCGTTGACTGGGCGATGTCGAATGACCGGAAGCCGAGCCGGTGGAAAGCTTCCCGGAAGCCCCCGCCGCCGTAACTGATCGCCAGCGTGAAAGGAATCAGCACGAACCCGATGGCGGTAAAAATCTGCACCGCTACCGTGGCGAAGAGGCTCAGATCGTCGGTGTCCGCACCGCCGTCGAGCAGAAAGATCGGCAGGCTCAGGACCAGTCCGGCGATCAGGGCGGCAACCGTGCCCCCGATGGCTATCCATGGACCCCAGGTGGCGTACGGAAACCGGTCCCTTTCCTTCACTTCTCCGGATGCGGGGGCGGGGATCATCTCTGGTGTCGGGTCGTTCATCGGCTGTGGTCATTCTCACACGCCGGCCGTCCGGGCGGTCCGCAACGGTCCGTGCATAACCGGCCTGCAACCCGGCCTTTAGGAAACCGAAGTGCCGCAATGGCTACTCTTTACGGCATGACCAGGCGCCAGAGACGTGTGCGCCGGAACCAGAGCGGCCCCCGGACGAAGATCGTTGCGGCCGCTGCGGTGATCGGCGGTTTGATCCTGACGGGGGCTCTGGCCGCTGGCGGCTGGGTGTTGGGCATCGCCTCCGACGCGCCCGATGTCTCCCAGATGAAACCGATCAACAAAGGCCAGAACTCGGTGATTTACGCCGGTGACGGCAGTCGCCTCGGCCTGATCGATTCGGACGAAGTCCGTACACCGATCCCGCTCGAAGAGATGCCGAAGGTGATCCAGGACGCGACGATCGCGATCGAGGACGAGCGTTTCGAGTCCCACAACGGCATCGACTATGAAGGCGGCCTGCGTGCGCTGGTCAAGAACATCGAGTCAGGAGAGATCTCCGAGGGTGCCTCAACCCTGACCATGCAGCTGATGCGCAACCTCTACATCACGAACCCCAAACGGGATTTCGAGCGCAAGATCATGGAAGCCCAGATGGCCTTCGACTACGAGAAGGACCACACCAAGGACCAGATCCTCCAGTCCTACCTGAACACGGCCCCATATGGCACCAACCAGGGGCGCACCGCGATCGGTGTCGAAGCCGCCTCCAAGGTCTACTTCTCGACCAAGCCAGAGAAGCTGACCCTGCCCCAGGCGGCCCTTCTGGCCGGCCTGCCGCAGGCGCCTACCGATTACAACCCGATCCAGAACCCCAGGGGTGCCAAAGAGCGCCGGGACGAAGTCCTGGACGCGATGGCGAGCAATGACTTCATCACCGAGGCGCGCGCCAAGCAGGCCAAAGCCGCCGGCCTGCAGCTCAATCCGGTCGAAGGACTGTTCGACCGCGAGGAACCCTTCTTCTTCGATTACGTCGAATCCGAACTGATCGACAAGTACGGCGTCAACACCGTTCGCCGCGGCGGCCTCAAGGTGTTCACGACCGTCGAGCCGGCGATGCAGGAAGCCGGGCTCGCTGCACTGTCGGCCAACCTCTACGCCGGTGGCCCTTCCGGCGCTCTGGTCGCGATCGATCCGCAGAACGGCGAAGTCAAGGCGATGGTTTCCACTGCCTCCTACGACGACAACCAGTACAACCTCGCCGCTCAGGGCAAACGCCAGCCGGGCTCGACTTTCAAGACTTTCACCCTGGCCGCGGCGATCAACGAAGGCATGGACCCGAACACCACCTACTACGAGTCCAAGCCGCTTGACATCAACGATCCGGTCTACGGCCCCTGGCAGGTTTCGACCTACTCCGATTCTTATGCCGGCACCACCAGCGTCGCCGCTGCGACCCTGGCGTCGGACAACTCGGTCTTCGCTCAGCTCGCCCTCGACGTCGGCCCGGACAAGGTCGCCGAGATGGCCAAGGCTCTCGGCATCGAGACCAAGCTCGACGGGTACCCGGCGGAAACCCTCGGCGGTCTGAGCATCGGCGTCTCGCCGCTCGAGATGGCCGGCGCCTATTCGACGCTGGCCGCCGGCGGTCTGCAGCGCGACCCGACCGCGATCCGCAAGGTGATCTTCCCCAACGGCGACGAGGACCGCCCCGGCCAGGCCAAGCCGGAACGGGTAATGACCGAGCCCGCGGCCTACGAAGTCACCAAGATCCTCAACGGCAACATCACCGGCGGCACCGGCACCGGCGCCTACACCGGCTGCTCTGGCCAGGCCGGCAAGACCGGCACCACCGACAACTTCATCGACGCCTGGTTCGTCGGGTACCAGCCCAACCTCGCGACCGCGACCTGGGTCGGCTACCCGGAGTCGAACGACATAAGTACCGGCATCTCCGGTGGTGAAACGCCGGCCAGCATCTGGAACAGCTTCTACAACAATGCGGCCGTGCCCTGTGAGTCCTTCCCGATCCCGGCCGAGCCGATGGTCTGGAGCAGCTTTGGTGGCAACTACACCGTCTCGCCCGGAACCGCGAGCGAGTACGGCGACGACACCGAGGAAGACACGGGCACCACCGACGAAAATTCGGACACCCCTGGTGACGAAGCTGCCGATCCAGACAACCCGGACGCATATACGCCCGGTGCCGGCGGCCAGGCCCCGGCCGGTGGCGGACCGGCTCCGACCCCCGCACCGTCGACCCCCGCTCCCTCAGCACCGCCGGCTACCGGTGGCGTCACCCCCGGTTGATCAGAAGGACTTACCGGTAACCGCTTCTTCGTTCGCTGCTTCTTCGATCAGGTCCACCACGTCCTCGTGGCTTTCGCCTTCGCTGCGTCGCGCGATCAGGGTGACCACGCCAACGTAGATCAACTCGACCACGGTCTGGGTCGCCCGGACGGCGATCGCGATCGCCGCACCGACACCGAAGCTGCCGCTCGGCAGGGCGACCTTGACCGCCCAGGCGAAAGCGGCGTCACGCACACCCAGGCCGGCCGGCGTGACTGCCGAGACCACCGCGGCCAGGAAACCGATCATCTGTGAGGCGGCGACCGTCGCGATGTCGCTGATGTCGAGGAAGTGGACCGAGCGGGCGGCGAAGTAGACACCAATGCCCATCGTGCACCAGGTGAAGAAGTAAGCGACGTAGATTGCCAGAACTCCGCTGAAGGGCATGGTCTTGGGCAGCGGCTCACGCCCCAGGGCGGTGAATACCCTGCGTGAAACCGGTTCGAAGATCCGGGGGTGGAGGAAACCGACCAGCAATGGCGCCAGCATCAACGGCACCCAGCGCAGCGGGTTGTCCTGAAGGTCGGGGTGGGCGATCAGGAAGTAACAGGCGATGGTCAGGGCGGCAGCGATCGACAGGGCCTGTTCGTAAACCATGCCGGCGGTCGAGATCCTCCTCGGAACACCCGCCTTCTCGGCGAGTAGTACCCGGGCGAGGATGAAAAGGACGGTGCCGGGGATGTAACGGACGAGCAGCGGCTGGGCGTAGATCTTCTGGGCTTCGCCCGGAGAGACCGGAGTTCCCATGAAACGCAGGATGACTCCCCAGATGGTGGCCCCGAGCGTGTAGTAGAGAGCCATCGAAAGCATCGCCGGGATCAGCCAGAAGAGGCTGAATTCAACCCCCTTCTCGCGAAGCTCCGACCACTGGCTGGCCACGGTGAAGACGAGGAAAGCAAAAATCAGGAAAGCGATCAGCCCCTGAATCAGGTACTGGGTCGATTTCTTCTTCGGGGTCTTTTTGCCGATAGTCGCGCCGAGATGGCCGATGCGATGCAGCAGGCTGGGAGTTTCCTCACTCATTCGACTGGTCATAGTGTCAGAGAGTTATGGACGAGCGTTTTGCTGAATTCGACCTGATCGACCTGATCGCCTCCAAAGTGGCCCGGCTGGAGCCGTCCTGTGGCGGTGTCGGCCGGTTGCGGACCGGTATTGGAGACGACGCTGCGATCACCGTCCCTGGTGGGGCGACGGCAACCTCGGTCGACGCGATCGTTGAGGGGGTCCACTTCGACCGTGCCTGGAGTCCACCCGATGCGATCAGCCACAAAGCGGTTGCTGCGGCCCTCTCCGACCTCGCCGCGATGGCTGCCGCACCCGGCGAGGTTTATGTGACCCTCGGGGTCCCGCCGGACACCGACCGGGCCTGGCTCAAATCCCTGGCTGAAGGTTTCGCGACCGCTGCCGAGCGGTTCTCGGTGGTTCTGGCGGGAGGCGACACGGTTACTTCCCCGGTGCTCTTCGCCAGCGTGACGGTGGTCGGCCATGCCCCTCAGGACACCGGTTTTGTCCTGCGCTCCGGTGCGCGGCCGGGACAGCTGGTCGTTGTGACCGGCAGCCTCGGTGGTGCGGCGGCCGGCCTCTGGCTTCTCTCGAATGGCCCCGGTGCAGCCGATGGCATGGATGAAGGGCTCGCTGAAGCACTGATCGGCCGCCAGCTTCGGCCCGAGCCGCAAATCGAGGCCGGTCTGCTGCTCGGGGCTGCTGGAGCAGCCTCGATGGTCGACTTGAGCGATGGCCTCGTCGCCGACCTCGGCCATGTCGGTCGTGCGTCCGGAGTCGCGATCGAGATCGATTCGACGCTGGTCCCGGTTCAGCCCGGGGTTCCCGAGGTAGTCGCTTCGGCCGGGGCCGAAACAGCCGCTTTCGTGCTCGCCGGCGGCGAGGACTTCGAGCTGGCAGTCACGGTCGAAGAAAGCGCATTCCTGGCCGCCCGGGAGGGCCTGGCCGCCGCCGGGATCGACTTGACGGCGATCGGCACGGTCGCTTCGGGAGAGGGTGTTTCCGTCGTCGGGCCGGACGGTCCGGTCGAGGTGCCGGCCGGCTTTGAGCACCTCGCCTGAGAAGCGGAGCGGCCACATTCCCTATTCTGGGTCTTCATGCTGAGCAACCTGAACAGGGCAGGGAGACGTGGGCCGCTCGCCCGCATACTCGCCACGACCGGCCTCGCTGCCGTCCTGGCCCTCTCCGTGGCCGCGTGCTCGGGAGACGACGGCATCAACGATTCGACTTCCAGCGCGGCCGTGGAAGGCGACTCACAGCCAGTGAAGATCGAGACGGTCGGCAAAGGCTTCGATTTCGCCACCGTTTACCGGGAGACGGTTCCCGGTGTGATCTCGGTGCGATCGATCTTCGGCAACGGTGCGGCCGGTGGCTCGGGTTTTGTCCTCAGCGACGACGGCGAGATCGTCACCAATGCCCACGTGATCACCGACGGTGAAGGGGAAGACCGGGTCGCCGCCGAGCAGGTCTACATCGAGTTCTACGACGGCAACGTGCTGCCGGCCAAGATCATCGGTTTCGATCCGTTCAGCGATGTCGGACTTGTCAAGGTCGACCCCGATGAGATTGACCTGACCACGCTCGCCCTCGCCGACAGCGAGAAGGTCCAGGTCGGTGAGGCGATCGCCGTGATCGGCAGCCCGTTCGGCGAGGACCATTCGCTCTCCACGGGTGTCGTGTCGCAGGTCGGCCGTTCGGTCATGTCGCTCACCGACTTCCAGATCGAAGGTGCGATCCAGACCGACGCCTCGATCAACCCCGGCAATTCCGGTGGCCCGATGCTCGACAGCGAAGGCACGGTCATCGGCATCAGCCAGCAGATGAAGAGTGGATCGGGTGCCAGCAACGGCGTCGGTTTCGGTGTTCCGTCGAACACGATCGGGAACTCGGTCGAGCAGCTTCGTGAGAACGGTGAGCCGAGTTACGCCTACATCGGGGTCAGCACCCAGCCGATCTACCCGCAGCTTGCCGAAAAGATCGGGATCGACGTCGAAAGCGGCGCCATGGTCGCCGAGGTGGTCGAAGGCGGACCGGCCGAGAAGGCCGGCATCAGGGGCGGAAACGACGAGATCAACTTCCAGGCCGGCGTCTACGACATCGGTGGCGACGTGATCATCTCCGCAAACGGCGAAGAGATCGAAAGGGCCGAAGACCTGGGTCGCATCATCGGCGGCCTCCAGCCGGGCGAGACCGTGGAACTCGGCATCATTCGCGACGGCAAGGAAATCACGGTCGCCGTCGACCTCGAAGAGCGTCCGACCGCACTCACCCAGCCCCAGATCCAGCCCTGAGTTTCACATCCGGGCTTGCGGGGGACCGTAGACTGGATCCAGTGACTGATTCAACCGAGAACGAGTCTTCGCAGCCCCTGATCATCGTCTCGAACCGCGGCCCCGCCAAGTTCGAGCGAAACGAAGAGGGCGAACGGGTGATCAGCCGTGGCGGCGGTGGCCTGGTGACCGCGCTCTCGAGCCTGGTGGCTGACCGCGACGCTCTTTGGATCGCCTCCGCGATGACCGATGAAGACATCGCGGTGAGCGAAGAGAACGAATTCCGGCCACTCGACCTCGAACTCAACGATGTCTCTTACAGGGTGCTGATGGTCGAGAGCGAGCCCTGGGCCTACGACCGTTTCTACAACGTGATCGCCAACCCGATCCTCTGGTTCATCCAGCATTACCTCTGGGACCTCTCGAACGCGCCGGACATCCGTGAGGCAGAGCTCCAGGCCTGGGACGAGGGTTACCAGGTGGTCAACCGCGACATCGCCGATGCGGTCATCCGGCAGATCGAAGGCCGCGAGCAGCCGCTCGTGATGCTGCACGACTACCACCTGTACACCGCCCCCAAAATGATCCGTGAAGCCAGGCCCGACGCTCTGCTCTACCACTTCGTTCACATCCCCTGGTCGCAGCCGGATAGCTGGAGGGTCCTGCCGACGCGGATCCGGGAGGACCTGTTCAGCGGTCTGCTCGGCAACGACATCATCGGTTTCCACACGCCGATCTACTGCCACAACTTTCTGTCCTGCTGCCGGCGCCTGATGGGTTACGAGGTCGACTACGACGAACTCAGCGTCATCCATCCCGGCGGCAAAACGATCGCTCGCGCCTACCCGCTGTCGATCGATTCCGAGCGGCTGCGCAAAGCGGCTGCCTCGCCCGAGGTCGCCGACGCCGAGAAGGAGGTACTGGCCCGCCGCCGCGAGCACCTGATCCTGAGGGTGGACCGGGCCGACCTCTCGAAGAACGTCCTGCGCGGCTTCACCTCCTTCGACACGTTCCTTGCCCAGCACCCGGAGTTCCGGGAGAAGGTGACTTTCGTCGCCCACCTGCAGCCGTCCCGGCAGGACGTTCCCGAGTATGCCGAGTACCTCGAACGGATCGAAGCGCTGGTCGCGGTGGTCAACCACCGTCATGGAACAACCGACTGGATGCCGATCGACCTGAGGGTCTACGAAAACTTCAACGAAGCGGTCGCCCGCTACAAACATTTCGACCTGCTGATGGTCAACTCGATCTTCGACGGCATGAACCTGGTCGCAAAAGAGGCGCCGGCGATCAATTTGCGCGATGGTGTGGTCATGCTCTCCGAGAACACGGGCAGCCACGAAGAACTCCAGGAGCACGTGCTCTCGGTGAACCCGTTCGACATCCAGGACCAGGCAGACACGATCTACCGTGCCCTGACCATGCCCTCTGACGAGCGGCGGCTGCGGGCGGATGGCCTGCGCCGGGTGATCGACTCGCGCACGCCGTCCGACTGGATCGACGAACAGATTGCCGACATCGACGCCCTGCGCGACCGGCGGACCGAAAACGAGGGCCCGGGGTGAAGCGCCTGGCCCTGGCCCTTCTCGCGCTGGCCGCGGTAGCCGGAGCCACCCTGCCGACCCCGGCCTCCGCGATTCCCAGACTCAAGAAATGTGACATCGGGGCGAACAAGCCATTCCGCTGCGGACAGATCAAGGTTCCGGCGGTCCGCGGGGTGCCATCGCTCGGCAAACAGAAGATCGGTTTCGCGGTTCGTCCGCGCGGTGACCTTTCGAAGCCCTCGCTGGGCGCGATCGTATTCATTGAAGGCGGCCCCGGTTACGCTGCAACCAATTTCGATTCGATCACCCCGATGGGTGCGGTGTTCGCTCCATTCCTGCGCCGCCACGAACTGATCGCGATCGACCAGCGTGGCACCGGCCTTTCGAGCCCGCTGCTCTGCGGTGAACTCCAGCGGGGACGTGTGTCGCAACAGAAGGCGCTGGCCGCCTGCGGCCGCAAGCTCGGGCCGACGTACCAGGGATATACGACCGCTGAGTCCGCAGCCGACGTCGAAGCGGTCCGCCGCGCGATCGGCCTGCCGAAAAGCAGGATGATTCTTTATGGCGATTCCTACGGCACCTATCTCGGCCAGTCCTACGCGGCCCGGTACGGCAAGGGCCTCAAGGCATTGATCCTTTCTTCCGCCTATCCCGGCAACGATCCCTACTGGCGCACGCTCTACCCGGCGGCGCTGAACGCGGTCAGACTCGCCTGCAAGCGGTTCCCGGAATGTTCGGGCAGCGCCCTCGGCCGCTTCAAGCTGACCCTGAAACGGGCCGGCGTCAAGTCCGGTTTCACCAGGAACATCCTGTCGTACCTGGTCGGCGATGCCGCCAGTTATGCCCCGAATGGCTACCGCAACCTGAACACCGCGGTTTCGGCGTACCTCCGCGGCAGGCCCGGAGGACTGCGGCAGCTGACAGATCCGGGGGGCCCGGGGTCCGGTCCGGTCCGCTACTTCTCTGAAGGCATGTACGCGGCCGTGGTCTGCAACGACTACCCGGTGGCATGGGACCGGATGTCACCGGTCCCGGAACGCCGCGGGCAGTTCGACCGCAATGTTGCCGCATTCCGCCCATCGAACCTGTTCGATCCGATTCCCAAGGCGACCTGGATGCGTGCCCCGGCAAGCGACATCGATGCCTGCATCAACTGGCCAGCCCCGACCGCCCGCATGCAGCCGCCGATCCCGGCCGGCCGCGAGATGCCCGGCCGCCTGCGGACCCTGGTGCTCGCCGGTGAGTTCGATTCGATCACTTCGGTGAAGGAAGCCCGGCAGGTCAATCGCCGTTTCCCGCGCGGCCGACTTTACGTGGTGCCCAACCGCGGCCATGTTTCCGAGCTGTACTACCCATTCAAGTCGCGGGCCACCGGCCGGATCCGCCACTTCGTCAAGAACCTGGACTGAGCCTCACCGGCCCGCCGGACTTTCGGCAATCACCGCGGCGCGAACTCCTCTGAACCATCGGCCGGGAGGCCGGGCCCAGACGGTGCCGGTGAAGACGGGGCAGGCGGTCGTGACGGGGAGGGGACCGCCACCGGAGCGGCGGGCGCAGGTGACGGTGGAGATGGAGGTGCCGCCGGTGTGCCCGGAGTGGACGGTGCCAGCGACGATGGAGCCGGTGAGGAAGGTGCCTGAGAAGACGAGTCCGGTCGTGCCGAAACACCCCGGCCCCCGCCTCGTTTCGGACCGTTTCGTCCCCGTGAACCCGGATTCCGGCCGTTGCCGGAACCGTCTTTCGCGTTTCTGGAGCGCTTCTTTCCCCGCCGACCGCCTTTCTCGCGTTTGCCGGACTGGCGTCGCTTCCCTGCTGCTTCCCCGGCATCCCGGCGGGCATCGCCGCCATGCGCACCGGGCCTTTTGGGCTGGCCGACCGGGCCCGGCAGGGCAGGTCCTCCGATTGCCTCCGATGGCAGGAATCCCACATCTGGTGGGAGTTCCGGCGCCTCCGGGGCACGCAGCAGGCCCGGCAGGATCGAGATGCCCAGAACCAGCAGGCCGATCAACGCCCCGGCCTTGATCGCGCGATCCCGGTCCACTCTGAGTTCCTTCATACCTGGCTCAGGGCAGGGCGGCAAAGTCTCTCCCCCCAAAGCCCGTTATAGTCCCGCGTCGATTTTGTCTGACGAAACCCGCCAATACGAACTGGTCCTCATGCTCGACCCCGAGCTCGAGGAGGAAAACCGCGACAAGCTTGCCGCCGACACCAAGGCGTCGATCGAGTCTGCCGGGTCGCTTCTGCACGAAGATAACTGGGGCATCCGCGAGATGGCCTACGAAATCGACCGCAAGAAGGAGTCCGATTACCGCTGGTTTCGCTTCGAAGCCCCGCGCCAGCTGCTGGTCGATCTCGACCACAACCTGAAGATCACCGACGGCGTCGTGCGATTCCGGGTCTTCAAGGTGGATGCTGACGCCCCGGTACTGCCCGCACCGCCGGCAACCGCGGCGATCATGCAGCCCACCGGCGACGACGATGAACGGCGTGGAGGCCGAGGAGGCCGCTACCGCGACGATTGAGGGCCGGACCTTGGTTCTGTCTTGAAGCTTCGAAAGGGCCGCCCGCAGGGCGGCCCTTTCTCTTGCAGGGCCGGTTGGCGAGCGGCGCCCGGGGGCCTCCTGCGAGGCGCCTGGCGGCAGGAACAAGGAACCCGGGTCGCTTCGCTTCGCTGTGCGACCCGGGTTTCTCGTCTCGATTGCCGCTCAATTTCTTGTGGCCTTCTGGTTTGATCGCGTCGTCGACTCGCTTACTCCTTGCCAGCCGTTCGCAGGAGACCCCCGTGCACCACTCTTAGGTGAGAAACG
>Ga0105046_10009105_pt1 | contig 15550 bp, 7 predicted proteins | sample MAT03_FD_78385 | JGI IMG/M metagenome (GOLD analysis project Ga0105046, IMG submission 78385) | Freshwater microbial communities from Lake Fryxell liftoff mats and glacier meltwater in Antarctica - MAT-03 (megahit assembly) | ecosystem: Environmental > Aquatic > Freshwater > Ice > Liftoff...
GCTGAGCGAGTTCCGCCCACGTCTCTCAACCATCGGTCAGGTAAGTGTGGTGGTGGCCCGTGGCTGGGACCCGAGCACCCGCCGGGAGATCGAGCGTGAGGTAACACGAGGGCAGGGCGCGCCCCAGATTCAGGATAGTCGCTCGGGCGCCGAGGTAGCCGAGGGCGCGTTCCAGATCGCCGCACGCCAGCTCGTAATCGACCGCCCTGTTCGCAGTCAGGAGGAGGCAGCTCAACTAGCTCAGGCTGCCGCCGACCGCAGCGCACAACACTACCTTGAGGCGGAAGGAGTAACTGGCGGCAACCCGGCAATCGTCGCAGGCGCCGCCGTGAAGATCGGCGCAGTCGGCGATCGTTTTGGTGGCACCTACTATATTACCAGTGCCACACACGTGTATAATGCTGAGGGAGGATACACTACCCAATTTGCTGTCTCGGGGCTCCACCCAACCACGCTCCTGGGCGTGCTCGCTAGAGCGGCGCCCGCTCAGCCCGGCTACAGCCTTGCGGTAGCTGTTGTCACCGACAACGATGACCCCGACGGCCTGTGCCGGGTCAAGGTAAAGTATCCCTGGCTCTCGGCGGACCATACCAGCGATTGGGCGCGCATCTCGGCCTCCGGCGCGGGCGCAGAGCGTGGAATACTGTTTCTGCCCGAGATCGATGACGAGGTGGTCGTGGGCTTTGAGCTCGGCGATTTACATCACCCAGTGGTGCTTGGCGGGCTCTGGAACGGTGTAGATCACCCGCCAGCCGCAAGCGGCGATCTACGAGAAGGTAGCCAAGTCAAGCAGCGCCTGATTCGCTCACGCACCGGCCACCAGATTCTCCTTGATGACAGCGATAGTGGCGGCATCACAATCACCGACAGCGCCGGAAATACGGTGAAGTTTTTAAGCGCCGATAAAAGCCTGACCATCGAGGCCAAGGGTGATATGACGCTGAAGGCGCAGGGGAAGCTTGCGATTGAAGCGTCTGGTGAGGTGAAGATCAAGGGCAGCACGATTCAGCTTAACCCGTAGAGGAGGGCTACGATGGCTCAGCCAGCAGCCAAGCAGGATGACAAGATCGTCGCTGTGGATACGCATATTGTCATGGTGCCCGCCGCGGCCGGCGCGCCTGTCCCGACGCCTGTACCCGGCCATCCGTTCAACGGCAGCATCGACGCCGCCTTAAGCACCGACGTGTTCATCCAGCGCAAGGCTGCGGCGGTGAAGGGCAGCACCGCAACGAATATGCCATCCCATATTCCTATGGGCGGGCCGCGCTTCCAGACGCCGCCCACGAACAAGGGGACGATCGAGATGGGCAGTAGCACGGTCTTCATCAATGGCAAGGCGGCGGCACGCAACGGCGATGCGGCCAGCACCTGCGACGATGTTGACCCGTCACCCAAGGGCAAGGTTGTAGCAGTAAGCTCGGTGCTGATCGGAGGCTAGCCCGCAATGAAGAACTTCCTCGGCACTGGCTGGGCGTTCCCGGTGCGCGTCGATGCGACGGGCCGGGTTGCCACTGCTCGCAACGAGCACGACATCGAGCAGGCTATCCTGATGATCTTGCTCTCCCCGAAGGGCCAGCGTGTGCTGCGGCCCGAGTTCGGCTGTCGCATCCACGAGCTGCTCTTCGAGCCCAACGATGCCACTACCGCTGGCCTGGCAGCCTACTATGTCGAGGAGGCGCTGGCCATGTGGGAACCGCGTATTGTGGTGCAGACGGTTGATGTGAGTGTTGACCCTGAGGCGCCTGCACGGCTACTGATCGCAATTAACTATGAAATTAAGTCGACCAACGACCGTCGCTCGTTGGTCTACCCGTTCTATCGTATCCCGGGCGAGTAGTCGGCTGCCAGTTGGCCGCCGCGCTGAGGGCAATAAAGCTCTATGGCCTTTCCAACTCCCACCCTCGATGATCGCACTGCGCAGCAGATTGTAGACCAGGCTAAGCGCCTGATTCCGAGATTCTGTCCGGAGTGGACCGACCATAATGTGAGCGACCCCGGCGTCGCCTTGATCGAGCTTTTCGCCTGGATGACCGAGCTATTGCTCTATCGCGTTAATCAGGTGCCGGATCGGATGTATGTGCGCTTCCTTGAGATGGTCGGGATTCAGCTTCAGCCGCCGCGCCCCGCCTTCGCCGAGGTGACGTTTTACACCACCAGGCCCTTGCTCGGCAGCCAAGGCGAAGGCCAGCAGCCCGGTCGCCAGGAGGAGTCGATCTCAATCGAGGTGGGCACAGAGGTGGCCACGGCGCGCTCCGAGGGTGCCGCACCAGTTGTATTCACCACAGAGAAGACCGTGACGATGCGCCCCCCAATTGTGACAAGCCTTTACACCGCCGGCAATGATACCCAGGTTTCGCTCACGGATCGCAATCTTGCTCTGCTGAACAATGCAGACGCGCGGCAGGTACTTGATGTGTTCCCACAGCCCGCCAGCGATGGCGATGGGCTGTACCTGAGGCTGCTCAACGATCACAGCTACAATCTGCTCGCAGTGATTATCAAGACCCAGACGGAGTATGGCGCCACCGGCATCAAGCCCGAGGCGCCCCCGTGGCGCTGGGAAGTCTCACAAGAGGGCGACACCTGGGCTCCCTGTGAGATCGGCGATGATAAAACCGGCGGCTTCAGCTACAGCGGCGAGCTTCAGCTCCTCGTGCCAGCCACAAGCCAGGCCAGCGTGCGTGGGGTAGAGGGCTTCTGGCTGCGCTGTGTGGTAGCGGGCCAGTTAACCACGGGGCCGCAGGAGGAGCGCAACTGGTATAATCGCACCCCAATTCTGACGAGTCTGCGTGTCGAGGTGCGCGGCGCCACTGCCTCGGCGATCAACGCGCTCATCATCAAAAATGAAAGCTTAGGCATCAGCAGCGGCGCACCCGGCCAGATCTTTCAGCTCCAGCAGCGTCCAGTACTGCCCCTTGTTGCCGAGCACGATCTGCTCATGATCGACGGTGAACCGTGGCGCTACGTGCCGGACTTTGCGCAGACAGAGCCGGAGCAGCAGGTCTTTACACTCGATTATCTCGAAGGTCTGATCCGCCTTCCTCCGGCGGCGCTGCAACCTAACGGCTCGGTGCGCTACTACGGCGCCGTGCCCGAGGTCAAAGCGGATTTGCAGATGGCGCGCTACCAGGCGTGGGGTGGGCATGTTGGTGTGCTTCCGGCTGGAGCACTCACGGTGCTGCGCAGCAGCATCAAGTACATTGCTCGCGTTGAGAATCGTCGGGCCTCCAGCGAAGGTCTGCGGGCCGAGAGCCCCGACGACGCGCGCATCAGAGCTCCCGAGCGGCTGCGCACGATCACCCGCGCTGTCACTGCCCAGGACTATGTGCATTGGGCCTCGCAGATTCCCGGCGTTGCCCGTGCCTGCTGCATCCAACCCGGTGAGGTTGGGCAGGCGAATGCCGTCGAGCGACCGCACCCAGGATATGTGGAAGTCCACGTGCTGCCGCAGGCTGAGAATCCTCTGTTGCCGCAGCTTGATGAGCACACCCTGGATGAGGAGTTAAAGACGGCCCTGCTCGAACGGCTTAACGAGTTGCGACCCCTCGGGATCGCGGTGAAGCCGCTCCGGGTAAAGCTCGTATCGGTGGCCGTACGCGCCACGGTGCGCCCCACGGCCCGGCTCAACTCCGATGCGCGCGACAAGCTGAAGAGTGAGGCGCAGATGGCGCTTACGCTCTTCTTGAACCCTTATCTTGGCGGACCTGATGGCAAGGGCTGGCCCTTTGGCCGTGCGATTTATCTCGCCGAGCTCTACGCGCGCCTCCAGCAGGTGCGCGGGGTTGCGATTGCCGAGGATGTGGTGGTTACGGTGAACGGCGCCGCTGTCACCACCTCGCGGATCGAGCTCGCGGCTGGCGCTTTGGCCTGCTCGGCAAGCCACGAGGTTCAGGTGCTCGAAGAGCCCGCGTAGAGAGTCCCTACATGCAGCAAGGCTTCGGCTCTATCCTGGTGATGGCCCCCGGCAAGGCACCCCGCCCGGTGCCCTTGCTTGGCGAGGTGCTGTCAATTGGCAGCGCGCCTGACTCGAATGTGATTCTCGCTGACCCTGAGGTGCGCGAGCGCCATGCGCAGATCCGCTTCACCGAACAAGGGGCGATGCTTTTCTTGAGCCCTGGGGCAAGAATCACCCTGAATGACGAGCCGCCGGAGAGTCGTGGTCCCTGGCGTCTCCAGGAGGGCATTGTTTACGGTCTTGGCTCTCACACGCTCACCTACGTTGCCCCTGACGCTGAGAGCAAGGAAGATACAGAGGCCGAGCAGACGCCCCCGGCAGTTGTGGTGCCGCAAGTGCAGCCGCGCGACGCGCGTCCCTGGCCTGCGCTGCGCCTGGAATCGCCGCCGGATGCGCCGCCACCAGTGGCCGCCACTCCCCAGAGTCGCTACTTGCGCTACCTGCCGAGTATCTTCCAGGACCCTGAGCTGCCTGGTGTATCCTATCCGACTGATGAGTCGCGCAGCTTCTTCGGACGCTACCTGCTCATCTTCGAGTCAATCTGGGAGCTTCTGGAGCAGCGGCAGGATTACCTTGAGCTTTATTTTCATCCTGCCACCAGCCCTGATGAGTTTGTGGGTTGGCTCGCAGGCTGGTTCGGGATCGTGGTACACTCCGGGCTACCCGAGGAGCGTCGGCGCCGGCTGGCAACAGAGATCTACGAGCTTTACCGCTGGCGCGGAACCCGCTACGGTCTCCAGCGACTGCTTGCGATCTGCACCGGAGCATGGCCGACAATTGTGGACGCCTCCTACCCCGACGAGCCGGGGGCGCCGCCTCCCTTTGTCTTTCGCGTCATAATGGAACTGCCGCCGAACAGCGGTGTGACGCGGGCTTTTGTGGCCGACCTAATCGAGACTCACAAGCCGGCGCACGCTGGCTACATCCTGGATCTTCGCCCATGAGCACCTCCATTCCCAGCCAGCCAGCTCCCTCGCTAGGAACCAGCGGCGCACACAACACGTTGATAGCCGCTTTTACTCTGGTGGATCTGGCCGGGCACACAAGTGGCCCCTGGCAGATTCCCGCCGAGGGTGGCGGGGTCGGGCGCACCGGCGACAACTGGCTGCCGATTAGTGATGAGCGCGTGGCCCCGCAGCATCTCTGGATCGAGTGGGACGGGCAGCAGGTTCATGTGACCGATTTGAGTGGCGATGGCGCGACGGCGCTCGGCGGCGTGCCGCTGCCCGCGTACGAGGCCTGGCCCTGGCCAACCGGTGAGGCGCTCCAGTTCGCTGGCTTCACGCTGCGGCTCGAGCTGTTCAGCCCGCCGGCCGAGATCACGGCAGAGCTTGATACGCCCAATCTGCGGCTTGATCTGGACGAGCCAACAACCGTACAGCTCTTGCTGACCAATGTCGGCGAAACAGAGCGCAGCGTGAGCGTGGAGGTAGCGGAGCCGCTGAGTAAGCTGGTGCGCGCGCCGGCAGCGCCGGTGACCCTGGGGCCAGGGGCGCGCATAGCGGTGCCACTCGAAGTTGCCCCAGCGCGCGCTGCACAGCTCGCTGCCGGCGCGCACCCCCTGGTTATACGCGCCAGCGGCGACGGTGTGTCGGCAACCGCAGAGGGCCGCTGGATCATGCCGCCAATGGTGGCGCTGAGCCTTGTGCTGCGCCCGGAGGACTACGCTGCCGCCTACGAGGACTCGGCCTTTACGGTAGATGTGCGCAACGATGGCAATACACCTGCGCTGGCAAGCCTCAGCTTTGCCTCGCCCGAGGGGTTGCTTGGCACGCTTCGGCCGGAGGCGATTGAGCTTGCGCCGGGTGAGACAGCTGCTGTCGATCTCACTGTGCGCGCTCCTCGGCGCGCTGTGGGCGACCCACAGCAGCGCGGGTTCCAGGTGCGGGCGACCACGGATAGTGGGACGCAGGCCAGCGTGGATGGGCGTTTCACCCAGGAGCCGCTGATCTCGCCATGGCTCGCAGGTGCCGTCGCGCTCTCTGCCCTGCTGGTCCTACTCTTCCTGGGAATCCCCTTGCTTTTCAGCGGCTCCACCACCAGCGCCTCCACGGGGCTGGTATCTGGCGATCCAGCCCTGTTAGCGACGAACCAGGCTGCCCAGGCGTTGCTCGACCAGAACGAAGCCGAGATCGACAACCTTGAGCAACAGCTCGCGGGGGCTTCCGAGGCAACCCGACCAACGATTCAGGCGCTAATCGAGGCGCGTGAAGCAGATAACAACGCTATCGAGGCAGATCTCATTGCCCTGGCTCGCCGCGCCGAAACCCAGGCTGCCGAGGGAACAGAGTCCGCGCTCCGCTCCACAGCGTTTGCCAACGAGGTGGGAACCTTCGCGGCCCAGACCAGCACCAGCATCGCGACAGGGGCGACGGCGCAGAGTGCGTCACAGACAGCCCTCGCCGCAAACCAGACCCAACCGGCAGGTGTTACGCCGGCTCCACAGGCTTCGCCAGAAACGGCAGCCACACCGACCGCAGCGCCGAGCATCACCGACATCGAGCTCAGCAAAGCTGAGATCGACGAGAACGCGCCAGCCAGCAGCATTCTCGGCACATTGAGCGCGCGGGGACCCCAGGCGGGCGCAGCACAGCTGAGCCTTGTGGAAGGGGAAGACGGCACTGATAACAAGCAGTTTCGGCTCAGTGGAACGTCGCTGCTCGCTGTATCTAGCTTTAACTATGAGGCTAAAGCCAACCTGTCGATCCGGGTGCGGGCCGACACGGGCACGCCAGGGGCAAGCTTTGACAAAGTCTTCACCATCAAGGTCAATAACCTCAACGAGCCCCCGGAGCTGACTATCCAGCGCAACCAGGAGGTTACGGAAAACTTGCCGGCTGGGAGCCTTGTTGTGCTGGTGACAGTAACGGACCCTGATGCTGGCGACAACGTGGCTTTGGAGCTGGAAGAAAAGGCTGGCTTCGAGCTTGTCGGCGATAAGCTTCAGACAACGCAGAGTTTTAACTTCGAGGCGGTGCCGCCAGAGGGACCATTTGACCTCGTCATTACCGCCCGCGACTCGGGCAACCCATCCCAGGAGACGAGAACTAGTGTAACAGTAAGGGTCGCGCCTGTGAATGAGGCGCCGACGGATATTCGGATAACGAACGGACGTGTTGCAGAGAATCAGAGTCCTGGCGCTTCAGCCGGCACATTGAGTGTTATTGATCCTGATGGCCCAAATCAAAGTCATACATTCACGAAAATTGCCGATGTGCTCGATGCCAACCTTTTCAACGTGGATGCATCCTCCGGAGCTGTCACCACCGCTGTCGGGCTTGATTACGAAAGCCGCAACTCTAACATCTATAGCATCCGGGTACGCGTTGTAGATAATGCACTAAATCCTATTCCATTTGAGAAAGACATCAATATAGAAGTTTTTAACGCAAATGATGCACCAGTCGCTGTCGCAGACCTTAACTTTCAAACCCAGGAAGATACGGCACTGCCAGTCAGTGCACCGGGTTTACTCGGAAATGATACAGATCAGGACAGAGGGGATACACTAAAGATAAACGCGACTGAGCCTTCAAATGCGTTATCCGATGAGCCAAATGGCCCAGGTGCTATCCTTAGATCTAACGGCCAAGAAGCTGGAAGATTGCTAGTTCGTTCTAATGGGAGGGTTGACTTTACACCCGCAGCGAACTTTTCTACCCCTAACGGCGCCCCTATTACTTTCTCATACACAATTATCGACAATGCGGGAACAGCTTCTATCCTTTCAGCTCAGGTAAATATAGCCGTCAATCCTGTGAATGATCCACCTGCGGCAAAAAATGTGAGCGGTACAGTCTTAGAGAATGTCTCAGACAAGCAGATTATTTTGGATGTCACTGATCCTGATAGCACGCCTACTGTATCTGCTATCAACAATAGTGAAGCATTATCGGTCACGATCACTCAAGGAACTGTGCCTGCACTGGTTGTCACCAAGGGTCCCACAACTACTCTAATAATTAGTCCGACGGGAAGTGTGGTAGGCAATGTGAGTTTTACCTACACTGTAAGGGATGAACAATTCTCCGATACTGCGACTGTATTTATTTTTATTCAGGCTGTCAATGCGCCACCGGTTGCCCGAGCCGATAATTTGGGTTCGGTGAACGAAGATATTAATGAGACTAAACCCGGCAATCCCCCGTATCTTTTTTCAACCAACATTCTAGCTAACGATTCCGATCCTGATAATGATTCAGTATACGTTCAACAGATAAGTATCGGTGGAGTGACACAAGTCTTAAATGGGAAGGATGATACTAAGACTATAGGCGTGCCAGGTAGTTATATCCTTAATGTTAGTGGTACTGGTTTGGTGAGCACAACCTTACAGCCAAACTTCAACGGTCAGATCAACTTTTCGTATGTTTCTACAGACGGCCAGGCGACATCTGCGAGCAGTGTCAATGTCACCATCGTTGTTACACCTGTGAATGACGCGCCCCAAATATCGGACATTGCAGACACTTTAATCGTGTCGAATACAAATAAGGCGATCATGTTCACCATTAGCGATGTCGACGACAATCTTGACACACTAATTCTAGAAGGGTTTTCTTCGAGAGCAAGTCTGGTGCCAAATGCAAACATCGTATTCAGTGGAATAGGTGCTAATCGCACTGTTACTGTTACGCCGGTCGTTGGACAAACAGGCTCAGCCACGATAACTATCACAGTCACCGATAGTGGGCCGTTGTCAACTAGTGACATGTTCAATTTTACTGTCACGGTTACCGCTAGTTCACCTGGGATAAAACGGCTAGCTATGTTGCCAAACAAACGACCATTCCTTGCTGTAGTGCATATTGGCAGAAGTCCATTGACGATCCAATGACAAACACCCCTCTCCCCCCCAACCTCGGCCCCTACCGCCTGGGCGCTCGCCTTGGCGCAACGGCGCTCGGCGAGTGCTTTGCCGCCGAGGATACGCGCGACGCATCTGCTGTGAGTATCACTGTGGTGCGCGCCGAGCTAGCCGCCGACGCGGCGTGGCGCGAGCAACTGACTGCCGCTACTGAGCGGCTGGGCGCACTGTCGGCGCACCCTCACGTTCAGGCGCTGCGGGAGGTTGGGGAGGAAGCTGGCCGACTCTACTTGGTCGCCGCGCCCTACGAGCGCACACTGCGTGCCGAGAGTGCAGTGTGGGCCGATGATCTAGCGCGGGGGCTACGGCTACTCGCCGAGGCAGCCCAGGGGTTGGAGCACGCTCACGCGGGTGGAGTCGTTCACGGGCAGATGCGGCCAGAGGCGCTCTTGATCGCCGCAAGCGGCGCGCTGCTCGTCGAGATGCCTGGCCTCGCTGCTCTCGACCCCGATGCGTCGGCAGCGGCGGTGACCTACCGCTCGCCTGAGCAGTGCCGTGGCGAGGCGCCTTCGCCCGCCAGCGACATCTACGCACTCGGCGTGATTCTCTACGAGCTAGCGAGCGGGGTGGCGCCCTTCACCGGCGCCAACGCCGACGCTGTCGCCAGCAAGCACCGGAACGACGAGCCGCCGCCCCCGATGCTCCCTGAGATTGCAGGCGCAGCTCAGCTTGAAACACTTATTACGAGCTGCCTCGCGAAAAGCCTTTCTGAACGACCTCCGAGCGCAGCCGCCGTGGCCGAGGCGCTCACTGCCATTCTGGAGCCCAGGCCCGTCGAGCCGCCGCGGTCGGACACACAGCTAGTGGAGGCTGGGCCAAGCACCTCTCCCCCTCTGCCCGGCCTCCCGCCGGCCACCAGAGGCATTCAGGTAGAAGCCTTCGATGCGCGCGGCGCCAGGCTGGCGCTGCGCGAGCTTACCGGCCAGGGGCTCTCCGTCGGCAGCGCTGAGGGCGCAGGCCTCAAGCTAATCGCTGAGGGTATCGCCCCGCGCCATGCTCAAATCCGCCTCTTCTGGAAGGAGCGGCGTGCTACGGTAGAGCTCGCCCAAGGGGCGAGGGCCTGGCTCGGTGGCGTGTCGCTGCCAGAGGGTCAGGCAGCGTGGAATGGTGAAACCCTGCTCCAGATCGGCGCCTGCTGGCTGAGACTCGTCCCTCCTCAAGCGGTTACGCAACCCACATCTCAGCCAACGCTAGCGCCCCAATTACCTCCACCTGCCCCGTCACCCCAGCCAGCCACAGCAACACCGTCGACCGCCACAGCAACTACAGGAGCTGTGGGAAGCTCGTTGGCAATGCCCGCAACGAGCCCTGCGGCAACCAGCGCGACCGTCGCTGTAGCAGAGGAAAGTGCACTACAGGTTGTGATGGAGCGTGACACGCTCATCCTGGAGCCTGGCGCGGCGGCCCCCCAGTATCTTGGTATGACGCTCACGAATGGAGGGCGGCGTAACGCGCAGCTTAGCTTTGACATTGCGCTCGTCCAGCAGCCTGACCACTCGCCTGGTAAAGCGATGGGTGTCCAAGCAGTGCGCAGTTGGATCATCGAGCGACCCGATGTCACCCTCGGGCCGCAGAAGAGCGCCCAGGTCAGGCTCCCTATTCTGGTACCCAAGTCCGCCGATAATCGGGCAGGTGTCTACATCGTCAAGCTGCTGATTAGAAATACGGAGGGAGCCGGGGCGCAGACTCTCGTCACTTGGGTAGTCAAGCCTTTTATGCAGAGCCACCTGAGCGTGGATCCTGAAATTGGCGAGGGCTGGTTTGGGGCAACCTACGGGCTCGCGCTCAAAAATGAAGGCAATGCGACGATTGACTACGCTCTGACGGCAGGCGACCATTCCAGGCAATTGTGGTCGTCGCCACGCGAAGCGAGCCTCAGGCTTAAACCACTAGAGCAGAGCCAGGTACGCATGTGGCTCCATCGGCCACTGCTCGTACAGTTAATGCGGGGAAGGGAGCACAGCCTGCTCTTCCGTGCGCAGCAGCTGTACGCAGAGCCGAAAGTGGTGGGCGAGGCCGGCGAGCGCAGCGAGACCCTGCGGGCAAAGTTCCTGCACCGCACCATCCTGCCTGCGTGGCTAGCGACGTTACTTGCAATTTTGGTTTTGGCTTTTGTGGCCTGGCTGCTGCGACCGCCGTCGATCAACACGTTGTCAGTTCAACCGACGGTGGGAATTCAGGGCTCGCCAGTAGCGCTGGCAATCAAACTGAGTGATAATGCAAGCCGGGGTGAGATTCTGATTCCACCGTCTATGCCAATCACATTCACTCGCCAAATTGGTGGCGGCGATCAAATTCTGATGATTCCCTACTCCACAACGCTTCCACGCGAAGTTGAGGTGCGTGCCTACAATCCTTACAACCCGTTCCTTCCCGCAAGTGAAGAGGTGACGCTCCCCTTTGTCACGGCGACCCCTGTTGCGCAGCCGACCACGATCCCAACAATGACCGCTACACCCTGTCCCCAACCGCAGATTGTAGAGTTTCGTGCAATACCCGAGAGCGTGCTCCTTGGCGACACGGCAATCCTGACGTGGACAATTGTCAATGCTGAGAGCATCTACATCTCGAAGGGTATTGAGAGACCTGTGCCAGGTGAGGAGGTTCTAATATCTCCTGAAGTGTCCACAAGCTACGAATTGACCGCCTTCGGCTGCAACGATACGATCGGCGACAAAAAGATAGCCGCTATCGAAGTTATACCGATCCCTGAATCGCCACCTCCCGCCGATCTCATTCTAGAAACTAGGCCTACGCTCCCGACGCTTATCCCTTCTCTCACCCCAACCGCTTTGGGGCGCATCAACTGCCCGCAGTTTACGCGCATCCTCGTAGAGGGCGGGCCGCGTGTGGGTCCGGCAGGGGCCGCGTTTCTGATTTACTTTCGGGAGCGTCAGGTAGGCGGGGGCAGCCTCGATCGCAACGGGGCCTTCCGAACCGAGATTGAGGTGCTACGGGAGCGTGGTGGCGACTACCCGATTACGGTGCGGCTGCGCGATACAAATCAGCTTGTGCCTGTGCGTCTTTTTACCGTGGACGGTGGAACAGCAGTGCCGCTACCGGCCGGAGCCGAGATTGTGTGTCAGGTGCCATCGCCCACACCGCGCGTGCCTGCCACACCTACCCCTCGCGGGTAAATCGCCGGTCGGCTACGGTGTTGGTGTGGGATCGAGGAAGAACTCCGGCACTGAGGCTTCTGGCGACGAGGCGGGTGCCGCTGTGGGGGTGCCTGTGCCTGCTGGAGACTGCGCGCCCTTGGGACCGCAGTTTACCTCCTGCGAGACACAGGCATCCAGGATCAGGTTGTAAGTAATCAGGTTCCCACCAATATCGCCGATATTCTTGATCTGTGCGTAGTAGATGCCATCGGCCTCGGGCTGGAAGACAATCAAGGAGTCGAGTGAGGAGTCGATCCCCCGGTTGTTGTTCGAGTCGAGGAGCGTCACTCCATCGCGGCTGAAAAAGTAGATCACTGTGTCGGCGCCCGGCTGTTTGCCGCCGCTTGGTGGTGTTGTATCGGTGTAGAGATAGTAGACCAGTTCTCGCGACGCAAAGAACTTCACCCAGTCGGCGTCGCCGGCTGGGCAAAGCCGGTGCCCATCATGTCTGCCGTTCCCCAGGATTGTCTGGGCCTGCTCGGCGAGGCCATCGGGCTCGAAGCGATCATTGCAAACCGAGGGAATGATTGGTGGATCATTGAACCCCTCACTCCGCACAATAATCTTGTAGGTAAGATTTGAGCCGCCAATACCGAGGCTATCGTAGACCCGTATAAAATACGTACCATTGCGCGGCACTAAGAACGCATTGATGCGCGGCCTAGTGTCAGTGAAATCTGGTTTGGCGGGGTCGCGCAATGGAAAGTCATCGTTCGCATCGAGCAAGTTGCGTTTCTCATCGAATAGCTGCAAGGCCAGGTCGAGGCCGGCATCTACGCTAACGATGTCAATCGTGTAGCGCTTGCCGCCAACACCCGCGAAGCGAAACCAATCCTCATCCCCGGTTCGGCAGATCCCGTGACTTTCTTCGAGATCGACGCGCAGCTGGGCTGCGTCCTTGAAACTATTACCGGGATCACGCACCTCGGGGCATGTACCTGGGGTCACTGTCGGGGAGCCACCGGCGATCACAAGGGTGATAAAGGCCACAGCTTGTGTGGACTGCTCTGGCGTTAACACTTGGCGCGTGCCGTTTGCCGCAATAACGGCGATCTTCACGGCTGTCACACGGAGCACAATCGTACCGGCAGGGGTGCTATTCGGTAGCGAGACCAGCACCAAGAGATCACGCGGCGTGTTGCGCCGTAGGGGAAACTGCGGGTTCGGCGAGATCGATGGATTTGCCCCCCTTGGCAGATTATCCACTGTGATCAAGAACTCGGCGCTTTCATCGGAGGTGGAGCTAGCCGAGCCCTGGTAGGTGAGCTGTAGTCCTGAAATCGTCACACTGGAACCGGCCGTGGCGCCGATCTGGTTTGTCGGCACACGTGTCCAGGAGAAATCAGCGGCGGCGCCAGGCGTAGGCGTTGCTGTCGACGTGCTTGTTGGGGTTGGCTGCGGGGTGCCCTGGCGCAGCGGAGCTGCCTGAGAGGTAACGCCACCACGAGCGAGCGAAACGACGGCGAGCACAAGCGTTACGGCGATCGCGACCACAGCGCGAAGGGATGTGTTTCGCATGCTCTCCAGCTTTGCAACAACCGTATGGGGCTCCACGCCCTGGGCAAGGGAGAGGTGGCGCTTTACGAAGCCACAGCGCTGTATTAGCATACAGCAGTTGTAACCAATTCAGGGCAAGCAGTAGCCTGATTGTAACAGAGTAGGAGGACTTGTCAAGGTGAGCCGCAGGCTTAAAACTGGCCCCGTTTAGCGCATAAGTCGCATGTTTTTTCTGCTTTGCGCTTCTTATTTAAAGCACTGTATCAGTTCTGCTTTTGCATCATCACGTAGGCAACTTTTCTGCTATAGTGGCACGTACGCTTGCCTCAAGAGTTTACTACCCTTCACGCATCGCTCTGCGGATGCACTGCTGTCTGAGGATCACCTGTGCTTGCAACGGTTGACCTTGAGCTCAATCTCAGTCGTCGCGACACTGACCGCTATGCTCTGACCTTGCGCCTGGGGTTACCTCAGAGCGAGGCTGAGTCTCGACCGCTAGGTAAGCAAGTTGCGATGATTACGATTGATCAGGCGCGGCTGAATGAGCTTTCAGACGATCCAGTAGAGTATGGTCGGGCGCTTGGCGAAATGCTGTTCGGTGATGCGCGTGCCAGAACTGAGTTTACACGAGTGCGAACGGTGGCTCAAAATCGGCAGCTGCCTCTGCGTCTCCGGCTCGCATGTGAGGCCGATGCCATTGAGCTCCATAGCTTGCAGTGGGAAACTATACGCGACCCGCAGGACGATACAGCGCTCGGCTTTAGCCCTAACATCTGGCTCTCGCGCTTTCTGGCCGCCGCCGACTGGAGCCCGGTGACGCTGCGGGCTCGCAGTGAGTTGCGAGCGCTTGTGGCAATAGCATCACCCTCCGACCTGCGTGCTTATAAGCTGGGCGAGGTCGATGTTGAGCGCCACCGTCGCATCGCCGAAGACGGTCTCCACCCCGCTCTTACAACCATCCTTGCTGGTGAGCGCCGTCCGACGCTGGAAGCTATAGAGGCTGGGCTCCGGGAGGCCTGCGACATCTTCTATCTCGTTGCCCACGGCCGTATGATCGATGGTGAGCCATGGCTTTGGCTTGAGGACGAGGATGGCAGCACTGTGCGTGTGGGTGGCAATGACCTGGCCCAACGCATTGCCGAACTGCCACAGCGACCGCGTCTGGCCGTGCTGATCTCCTGTGCCAGTGCCGGTATCGGCGATGCCCAGACTCTGGCGGCCCTGGGGCCTCGCCTTGCTGAGGCCGGGGTGCCTGCCGTCGTCGCGATGCAAGGCCCGCTTTCGCTCGCCACCGCCTGGCGCTTCCTCAAGACATTGACCGCCGAACTCAACACGGACGGTTGTATCGACCGTGCTGTCACCCTTGCCCGTAGCGCTATCCGCGCTCGACCCGACGCCTATGCGCCGGTGCTTTACTCACGCCTGAAGACTGGGCGGATCTGGTATGTGCCGGGCTTCGCCGGTGACACCGCTGGTTTCGAAAAATGGCCGAGCCTTGCCCGCGCCGTTCTGGACAGCCAGTGTACACCTATCCTTGGGTTCGGCCTCCTCGACTCCTATATCGGTTCTAGCCGTGAGTTAGCACGTCAGTGGGCCGATCGTCACGGTTTTCCACTCAGCCCTGCGATCCGCGAGGATCTCCCGCAAGTCGCACAGTTCCTCGCAGTCGATCAGGATGACACGTACATGCGTGCTCAGTTGCGCGAGACGCTCCGCGATAAGCTGCTCCAGCGTTTCGGGGATGCCTTGCCTTCCGCCCTGGGCGAGCCATCAGTGCCTTTGAACACGCTGTTACAGGCAGCGGGTGAGCTTCGGGCCAGATCGGAACCCTCCGAGCCTCACCGTATGCTGGCGCGCCTCCGCTTCCCCCTCTATCTCACAACCAATCCTGATAGCCTTCTCACGCAAGCTCTGCGTAAAGCAGGTCGAGAGCCCGAGATTTTGACCTGTCCGTGGTATCAGGCAGCCGAGACTAGCTTCGCTCAGCAGCACGAAGACGCAACGCTCAAACGGCCAATTGTTTATCACCTCTTTGGGCATTTGGATAAGCCCGAGAGCCTGGTGGTGACAGAA
>Ga0105046_10009107_pt1 | contig 15549 bp, 11 predicted proteins | sample MAT03_FD_78385 | JGI IMG/M metagenome (GOLD analysis project Ga0105046, IMG submission 78385) | Freshwater microbial communities from Lake Fryxell liftoff mats and glacier meltwater in Antarctica - MAT-03 (megahit assembly) | ecosystem: Environmental > Aquatic > Freshwater > Ice > Liftoff...
AAGAATCTGGATGGGCGTAAACGGCTCCGGCAAGCCTAAAAGCGGCGCGAGAAAGATGGTCAATATGGCGCCCACCGTGGTAGATAGCTGAAACCGGACGAATGTCAGGATGTTGTCGTAAAGCGCACGCCCCTGCCTGACGGCGCTGACGATGGTGGAAAAATTGTCATCCGTCAGAACCATGCTGGCGGCTTCCTTTGCCACTTCGGTGCCCGTGATGCCCATGGCGATGCCGATGTCGGCGCTCTTCAAGGCAGGGGCGTCGTTGACGCCGTCGCCGGTCATTGCCACCACATGCCCCTTGGCCTGCAGCGCCTTCACAATCTTGACCTTGTGCTGCGGCGCGACCCGGGCGAAAACCGCAATGCCCTCGATGGCAGCAGCGAGTTCTTGCGCATCCATCCGGTCAAGCTCTGCGCCAGTGATGGCTCCACCTTGCAAGCCGAGTTCCCGCGCGATGGCGATGCCGGTATCCCGATGGTCGCCGGTGATCATCTTGACCGCGATACCGGCGCTCTTGCAGCTGGCAATCGCCTGTTTCGCTTCCGGCCTCGGCGGATCCATCAGTCCGACCAGAGCGACGAAGGTCAGGTCAGACACCCATATCGACAGTTCCGGGTGCGCCGCAAATTCAGCGCCAGAGATCGTACGTGACGCAATCAACAAGCCCCGCAGCCCCCGTGCCGCCAGAGCGCTGTATTCGCTGGTGATTCGATCACGCAACGCGCCGTCCATAGGCACGCTGTGATCGGCGTCAAGAAACTCGGCGCAATGCGCGAGCAGGACATCCGGCGCGCCTTTGACAAACATGCTGACGCCGTCACCCTGGCGATGAAAAGTGGCCATGAACTTGTGCGCTGAGTCGAAAGGGATCTCGGCGACGCGTGGCCACTGTGCCAGCGCAGCTTCGCGGTCAAGGCCGCCTTTCGCCGCCAGCGTCAAAAGGGCGGCTTCCGTCGGGTCGCCGATGGCTCGCCCCTCTGCAACATGACTGTCGTTGCAGGCAACCAGGGGAAGCGTCAGCGCTGCCAGGTCCGGCAGCGGGGTTTCATCGTTCTCGCCGGAAACCGTACCGGCTGCGCCATAACCCTCACCAGTGACATTGAAGCGCTGGCCCCGATAGAAAAACGCGCGTGCCGTCATCTGGTTGAGGGTCAGCGTCCCGGTCTTGTCAGAACAGATGACCGTGGTACACCCGAGAGTTTCCACGCTCGCCAGGCGCTTGACGACGGCGCGATGTTTCGCCATTTGGTGCATGCCCAGTGCCAGGGTCACTGTCACGACAACTGGCAATCCTTCCGGCACGGCGGCAACAGCCAGCGCAATCGCGTTAAGGATCGCGTGTGTGAGACCGGCACCGCGAAATAGCTGCATCAGAAACAGCAGACCGACCAAGGCCAACGCCACCGCGCCAATGCGTTTACCGAGCTGATCGAGTTGCACCTGCAACGGGCTGGGTGCCTCGGGCGTCATGGCGAGTTGCTGGGACAGTTGCCCCATCTCGGTGTGCATGCCGGTTGCCGTGACCAGCATCTCCGCCCGCCCGCGGGTGACCATGGTGTTCATGTAGGCCAGGTTCAGCCGGTCGCCCAGCGGCAGCTCGACCTGCACCAGCGGAGCGATCTGTTTGCTCGCTGGCAGTGACTCTCCGGTCAACGTCGATTCGTCAATGTCCAGATTCACCGCAAGCACCAGCCTGCCGTCCGCAGGGACGCGGTCGCCAGCCTCAAGCAGCACCATATCGCCAGGCGCCAGCGTTTGGGCGTCGATGTCCAGCTTTTTGCCATCGCGTCGGACATGGGTTCGCAAGGGCAGCATCTTTCGAAGCGCTGCCAGGCTTTTTTCGGCCCGGTACTCCTGGTAGAAGCCAACGATGGCGTTGATCACCACCACCGCGAGGATCACACTGGCGTCCTTGACGTTGCCGATCAAGGCGGCGAGCGTGGCAGCGCCGAGCAGGATGAGGATCAGAACGCTTTTGAACTGGCTGAAAAACAGCAGCCAGGGCGAGCTCGGCGGCCGACCATCGAGGCGGTTCAAGCCTGCTGACGCCAGCCGCGACGCCGCCTCTGGCGACGCAAGACCCGTTGACACGCTGACATTCAACCGTCGCGCCGAGTCGCTGATGTCAAGGGTGTGCCAAGCCTCTGTTTGGCTCATGGGAGAGCGAGTCGGGAGAGTTGCCTGGACGGGATGATTCATGTGATTGACAGCAGGCGCGCTGATTTTTGGACAGGTTGTGGGTATTCATGAAAACCTTCTGGCGGTGACTATCCATTCTGGAAGTCAGGCGCTTCTGCCTGTTTGATCTCGCGCAAGCACCACGGTCTTGTCAGCTGTTAGCCTGCCTATTCATGGCAGAAGACATTACTGGCAAGAAGGACAATTCATGAGCGTACGCAATCTGGAAGCTCTGTTCCAGCCCGCCTCGGTGGCCGTGATCGGTGCCTCCGACCGAGAGGGCAGCCTGGGTGCGGTCGTGCTGCGCAATCTCAAGGCCGGCGGCTTCAACGGCCCCGTGTGGGCAGTCAATCGACGGCATGCGAGGGTGGGAGGAGAGTCGGCCTGGCCCGATGTTGCATCACTACCGAAGGCACCCGACCTCGCCGTGATCTGCACACCGGCAGAGACCGTGCCGGAGCTGATCGCTGCGCTGGGCCGCAAGGGCACGCGCGCCGCCATCGTTCTGTCGGCCGGGCTCAAGCAAGCCTCCGCCGTGAGCGGTCGCTCGCTGGAGCAGGCCATGCTGGATGCCGCGCGGCCGCACTTGTTGCGCATTCTCGGGCCCAACTGCATAGGCGCGTTGGTCCCCGGTGTCGGACTCAATGCCAGTTTTGCGCCCGGCAAGGCCTTGCCGGGCAAGCTGGCTTTTGTCACGCAATCGGGGGCGCTGGCGACCGCCATGCTGGACTGGGCCAACAGCCGTGGCATTGGTTTTTCGCATTTCATCTCCCTGGGCGATTGCGCCGATGTGGATTTCGGCGACGTCATCGATTACCTGGCGAGCGATCCCGGTACCCGCGCCATCCTCATGTACATGGAGTCGGTCAAGGAGGCGCGCAAGTTCATGTCAGCGGCACGCGCAGCCGCGCGCAACAAGCCGGTGATCGTGGTCAAGGCCGGCCGTGCGCCCGACGGGGCCCGGGCGGCCGCTTCGCACACCGGCGCGCTGGCCGGCTCGGATGCAGTGTTCGACGCCGCTGTCCGGCGCGCCGGCATGCTGCGCGTGGACACGCTGGAATCGCTCTTCGACGCGGCAGAGACCCTGACCCATGTCAAGCGCTGGCACGGCGAGCGGCTGGCTGTCCTGACCAACGGCGGCGGCGCGGGCGTGCTTGCCGCCGACGCGCTGGCGCTGGGTGGTGGCACGCTAGTGGCGCTGGGTGAAGTCACGCTGCAAGCGCTCAACCAGTGCCTGCCGCCCAGTTGGTCGCATGGCAACCCGATTGACATCATTGGCGACGCACCTGTCAGCCGGTACGCGGATGCACTGGAGGTGCTGCTGGCGGCACCCATGGTCGATGGCGTGCTGTTCATTCATGCGCCCACAGCGATTGTTGGCGCCGGCGAAATCGCGGCGGCCTGCCTGCCGCTGATCCAGGCATCGGCCAAGCCGGTGCTGACCTGCTGGCTGGGCGGCGCGGCGGTGGCGCAAGCGCGGCAGGCCAGCGCTGCGGCGGGCATTGCGAGCTACAGCACGCCGGAGCGCGCCGTGGCGGCGTGGCTGCAACTGGCCACCTATACGCGCAACCAGCAGGCACTGCAACAGCTTGCTGCGGTCGCGCTGGAAGATGTCACGCCCGACCGGCCGCTCGCCCAGTCGCTGTTTGATGATGCACAGCAGGCGGGCCGCGAGTGGCTCGGAGATGCGCAGGCCCAGGCGCTGCTGCGGGCCTACGGCATTCCCACCGTGGAAACCGTCAAAACCCGCGATGTCGAGGATGCCATCGTCGCTGCCAGGCGCATCGGTTATCCCGTGGCCCTGAAAATCATCTCGCCCCAGGTCATCCACAAATCCGACGTGGGCGGCGTCGCGCTCAATCTGGCCTCAGACGAAGCGCTCAGGCTTGCCGCAGTGAAGATGAGTGAGCAAGTGATGGCGCTGCTGCCGCGGGCTCAGGTGCTCGGTTTTACGGTGCAGGCCATGGCTGTGCGCCCCGGGGCCCATGAACTGATTCTGGGCATTGCCTCCGATCCCGTGTTCGGGCCGGTGCTGCTGCTCGGCGAGGGCGGCGTCGCGGTTGAACTGCACAAGAACCATGCGGTGGCGCTGCCTCCGCTCAATACCAGTTTGGCGCGTGACATGATCGCTGGCAGCGGCTTGGCGCCTCTGCTGGCCGGCTACCGCGGGCGTCCCGCCGCCGACGAGTCGGCGCTGCTAACCACGCTGCTGAAGGTCTCGCAGATGGCCTGCGATCTGCCCTGGCTGGCCGAACTCGATATCAATCCCCTGCTGGTCGATGAGCGGGGCGTGCTGGCGCTCGATGCGCGGGTCCGGTTGCGGCCTGTGCCGGCGGGCGAGCGCAGCCGGCTGGCGATTCGCCCCTACCCGCTGGCGCTGGAAGAGCACGTCCAGGTGGGCGGACAGGCGCTGCTGCTGCGTCCCATCCGCCCCGAAGACGGCCAGCGCCTGATGGTTTTCTATGCTGGAGCGTCACCTGCCGACATGCGCCTGCGCTTTTTCATGGCGCGGCGCGAGGTGCCGCATTCCGAGCTCGCGCGCTACAGCCAGATCGACTACGACCGTGAGATGACCTTTGTCGCGCTGGCGCCGCAGGCCAGCGGCGAGCCGGTCATGGCGGGGGAAGTGCGGGCCGTGTGCGACCCCGACAACCTGGTGGCCGAATTCGCGATTCAAGTGGCCACCGACTGGCAGGGCCAGGGCCTGGGCCGGCTGCTGCTGGACAAGCTGATCCGTTATCTGCGTGAACGCGGCACCGCCGAGGTGGTGGGGCAATGCCTGCCGGAGAACGCAGGCATGGCGGCGCTCGCCAGGCGCAGCGGTTTTGAGGTTTCTTCGGGCACATTGCCGGACACGGTGTCCATGCGTCAGGTGCTGCGGCCCCACGAGGCCCATCCGGCATGAGCGCTCCCAGCCCTTTTGGTCAACGATGGATATCAGGCCGAAGCGGATGTCCCGGCTGTGGCGGGCGTGGGTAAGGGAATTTCCCTTGCGCCCTTGCCTTGTTTGATTTTTCTCAAGTTGTCCCGGCCACCGCGCGGCTGCGCTTGATTCAGATCAATCTGCCACAGGTGGGAACACGGCACAGTGAGCTATCTCCATGAGAAATCCGCGATGACCATTGTCCCGCCTGACCTTCTGCAACGATTTGATGTTCCCGGGCCTCGCTATACGTCCTACCCCACGGCGGACCGCTTTGTCGAGGCCTTCACAGCGGCCGATCACGCGCAGACCCTGGCTCAGCGGCACGCCGGCACCATCATGCCGGCCATGCCACTGTCGCTGTATGTGCATATCCCGTTTTGCGAATCGGTGTGTTACTACTGCGCCTGCAACAAGATCATCACCAAACACCACAACCGCGCGACCAGCTATCTGCGTTACCTGAGCCGCGAAATAGATCTGTACTCGGCCCAACTCGGCCCCGGCCAGACTGTCACACAACTGCATCTGGGCGGGGGAACCCCGACCTTTCTGTCAGACGACGAGCTGAAGGAGTTGATGGCCATGCTGCGGCGCAGCTTCACGCTGGCGCCAGGCGGCGAATATTCCATCGAGATCGATCCGCGCACGGTGGATGCCGCGCGCCTGCGCGCCCTGGCTGGTCTGGGTTTTAACCGCCTGAGTTTTGGCGTGCAGGACTTTGATCCTGATGTGCAAAAAGCCGTCCATCGCATCCAGCCGTTCGAGCAGGTGAGCGAACTGATGGGCCAGGCACGCGAAGTGGGTTTCGACTCGATCAATGTGGATCTGATCTACGGCCTGCCGCGCCAGACGCCCGAGTCGTTTGCGCGCACGCTGGAGCAGGTGGTGCAGTTGCTGCCCGACCGCATTGCGCTCTACGCCTATGCGCACCTGCCTGAGCGTTTCAAGCCGCAGCGGCGCATCATCACCGCCGATTTGCCGGGGGCCGCCGCCAAGCTGGCCATGCTGGCGCAGTCGCTCACAGCCTTCATGGCTGCAGGTTACGTCTATATCGGCATGGATCATTTTGCGCTACCCAATGACGCGCTGGCCGTGGCCAAGCGCCAGGGCCGGCTGCACCGCAACTTTCAGGGTTACAGCACCCAGCCTGACTGCGACCTGGTCGGCCTGGGTGTGTCGGCCATTGGCCGCATAGGCGCCACTTACAGCCAGAACGCCAAGACCATGGAAGAGTACTGCGACCCTCTGGACCAGGGGCGGCTGCCGGTGGCACGCGGCCTGGCGCTCAACCGCGACGACCTGGCGCGCCGGGCCGTGATCATGGCGCTGATGTGTCAGGGCGAGGTGATTTTCGAATCGATCGAGCAGGCCTGGCTGCTGGACTTTCGCAGCTACTTCGCGGCCGAGCTGGCGCAGCTCCAGGAGCATGTCGATGCCGGGCTGGTGCTGCTCGACGAATCCGGCATCCAGGTCACGGCCCAGGGTTGGTTCCTGGTGCGGGCCGTGGCCATGGTGTTTGACCGCTACCTGCAGGCTGACCGCAACCGGGCGCGCTTCTCGCGCATTATCTAAACCATGCGCCCCCACGTTTGCGGCTGTGCCGCTGCACTGCCCCCTGAGGGGGCCCAGTCCGCTTGGGGCGGCCCTGCGCTGCAGGGTATGCGCCCCCACGTTTGCGGCTGCGCCGCTGCACTGCCCCCCGAGGGGGCCCAGTCCGCTTGGGGCGGCCCTGCGCTGGACTGAGCCATGTCCACCACATTGGCCGTGACAGCACTGTTGATGGGCCTGGCGGGTGGGCCGCATTGCGCCGCCATGTGCGGTGCCGCCTGTGCCGGCATCTCCCGGCTGGGTCCGCGCCAGGGGTCGGCCTCGTCATCACGCGCGCTGTGGAGCTTCCAGGCCGGGCGGCTGGCCGGTTATTCACTGGCGGGTGCCGCAGCTGCCCTGGCGGTGCAGAGCCTGGCCTGGCTCAGCACGAGCACCGCAGCACTGCGCCCGGTCTGGACGCTGTTTCACCTGGCCGTGCTGCTGTGGGGCTTGATGCTGCTGGCCCAGGCCCGCCAGCCCGCCTGGGTCGGCAACGCCGGTCGTGTGGTCTGGTCGCGTATCCGTCCGCTCGCCACGGCGCGCGGCGGTGTGTTTGCCACCGGGGCGCTGTGGGCCTTCATGCCTTGCGGTCTGCTTTACTCGGCCTTGCTGGTCGCCTCATTAAGCGGCGGGCCACTGCAAGGCGCATTGTCCATGGCGCTGTTTGCAGCCGGCAGCAGCCTGTCGCTGATGCTGGTGCCCTGGCTGTACGACAGGCTGCAGGACCGTGGCAACCGGTTTCGCCAGGACTGGGGCACACGCGCAGCCGGGGGGCTGCTGATCGTTGCGGCCGCCTGGGCGCTGTGGGCCGATGCCTTTCACCGCTTTGCCGAGTGGTGTGGTCTGGGGTAACTGGCCCCCACGCTTTTCACTTCGTGTAATGCGCTGCCCCCCGAGGGGGCCTTCGCGCCTTGGGGCGGCCCGGCGGCGCGACGGTGACTCTAATGGAGGGTGACGGTTTCGAGGTAGTGGGGCATGTGCACGCTCCAGCCCAGCTCACGCTCGATTCGCTGGCGCATGGCGTCGGCAGCCGCCGGCTCGCCATGGGTGATGAAGGTCTGCGTGGGCGGCGATTTGAAGCCGCGCAGCCAGCTGATGATTTCTGCAGCATCGGCATGCGCCGAGAGGTCGTCCAGCATGGCCACTTCGGCGCGCACGGGCACGTCCTGACCGTGGATACGCACTGTTGGCGCACCGCCGACGATCAACGCGCCGCGCGTGCCACCAGCCTGAAAGCCAGCGAACAAAATGGTGTTGCGCTTGTCAGGCGCGAAGGCCTTGAGGTGATGCACGACGCGGCCGCCGGTGGCCATGCCGCTGGCGGCGACGATCACCATCGGACCACGGCGCGCATTGAGAAGTCGTGACTCTTCCGGCGATTGCACGATGTGCGCGGTGTGAGCCATGGCTTCGCACTCGGCGGCGGTCAACCGCAGTTCCGACTTGTGCTTGAGGTAAACCTGCATCGCGCCGGCTGCCATGGGACTGTTCAGGTAAACGGGCAGGTCGGCTATCACGCCCTGCGCCTTGAGCAACTGAATGCAGTGCAGCAGGCTCTGGGCACGGCCCACGGCAAAAGCCGGAATAACCACCACGCCGCCGCGTTTTGCCGTGCGGTTGATGACCTGGCCGAGCTCCAGCAGCGGGTCCGAGTTTTTGTGCAGGCGGTCGCCATAGGTTGACTCCACCACCAGATAGTCGGCACCCTGCATCTGCACGGGTGGCTTGAGCACCAGATCATTGGGGCGGCCAATATCCCCTGAAAAAAGGATGGACCGCGAACCGTTGTCCAGGCGCACGAAGGACGACCCGGCCATGTGGCCCGAGGGCGTCAGGCGGGCATGCAGGCCAGGCACGGGCTGCCAGTCCTGGTCATAAGGAACGGGGTGGAACAGCTTGAGGCACTGAAGGGCGTCCTCGCGCGTGTACAGCGGAAGTGCCTCATTGTGTCTGCTCAACTTGTGGCGGTTGGCATACTCGGCCTCTTCCTCCTGCAGGTGCCCTGAATCGGGGAGCAGGATGCGGCACAGATCATAAGTAGCCGGGGTGCAGAACACCTTGCCGCTAAAACCCAGGCGCGCCAGCAGCGGCAGGTAGCCGCTGTGGTCGATGTGTGCGTGGGTCAGGATGACCGCGTCCACCGAGGCCGGCTTCACCGGCGGGGATTCCCGGTTTCGCAGGCGCAGCAGCTTGTAGCCCTGGAACAGGCCGCAATCGACGAGTACCCTGGCCTTGTCATGCTCAATCAGGTATTTCGATCCGGTGACAGTGTCGGTGGCGCCGAGGAATTGAAGCTTCATGAGGCTCAGTCTAGGAAAAGGCGCATGAGCGTTGCTTGCGCTGGATCAAGCGCGGCCGCTGCACGGGAAAAGACCTGCGCCTGGACGGGGTTGTCGCCGCGCCATCCGCGCCTTGAGGGTTACCGGGCCAGGGCCGTCCGCGCTGCGGCTAAATCCCAGCCGGCCCAGCCACAACTTTTGAACAGCACCGGCCCGGCGGGTTTGTCGATGCGGCGGCGGATGACATCGGCCAGGGTGGCAAAGCGGCCCACGTCGAGGCCAGCCTGCAGCAGGTCGCCAGCTTCATGAAGGGCGTCGGCCGTGTCCACCAGCACGCTGCCCTTTTCCGCGATGTGGCGGCACAGGCCAGCGCCCAGCTCCACCATGGCCGGGGTGAACGCGCCGACGGCGCTGATGAAGTGGTTGGTCCCGGGCAGCGCCTCCAGCACCACGGCGCTGGCCGGCGTGCAGCTCACGACCAGCGGGCAATCGGCCAGCGCGGAGTTCGGGTCCTGCACCACTTGCGCCCGCAGCCCCAGCGATTGCGCGTGGCGCGCAAGTGCCTGCGCGCTGGCCGGACTGCGCGAGGCGATCACCACCTCGGTCACGCCCAGACCTTCGGCAAACGCCTCCAGGTGCGCCTTGCCTTGCGCGCCTGCGCCCACGATGAGCAGCGGCCCCTGCGTGCGGGGCGCAAGGCGCTGGGCGGCCAGCAGGGATACGGCGGCGGTTCGCCGCGCGGTCACCGTGGGGCCGTCCAGCACCAGCCGGCGCTCGCCGCTGGCGATGTCAAACACCACCACATCGCCCTGTATGGTCGGGCGCGCGGTGCCCGCATTGGCGGGCGTGAAGGTGATCAGCTTGGTCATGGCCACCCGAGCGTCCCTCGCCGGCATGACAAACAGGCTGGCGCCACCGCCCAGCGGCTGGACCAGCCGCTGCGGCACCTGCACAGAGTCGTCGGCGAGCAGCCGCGTGATTTCCGCGACCAGGGCGGTGTAAGGCAGGCGGGCGGCGGTCTGTGCTGCGTCCAGCAAGGATGAATCAGTCATGTCCGGATGTTAAGCCGGCGCTCGCATAGGCCCAGACGGTTTTCTCCTACATCTGCACGCGTCGCACACTGGGTTGCGGCTCCGGGCTGCTTGCCTAGGATCGAAACAGTCGTAACCAGGAGCCACCATCATGTTTTCCAGCCATTTACCAAAAATCCACAACCTGCCGCGTGAATACATGTATGCGGGCGCGGGATTGCTGCTGGTGATCGGCCTGCTGGTGGGCATCGCGATGGTGGCGACTGGCCAGGTGAAAAAAGCCGAGTTGCGCGAAGCGATGCTGGCTTCGCAGCGGACCGCCGTGGTGTATTGCCTCGAAACACTGAGGGGTGCTGAACTCAACAAATGCCTCGTCCAGGCCCAGGCTTCGCCAGAACGTACGGACCGCATCACCACGCTGGCTGACAACAGTTCTGGCTTAAGCCGCGCCGCCACGGTATCTGCTGGTAGTAGCCAGGGTTTGATTCCCGTCGCCTTCAGCACGCGCCGTTAGCACCGCAGGGCTGGCAGCGTTGTGAGCTGCAGCTCAGAGCGGTTAGCATGGGTCCATGAAATGGTCCCGCCTGATCCAGCCGCGCAATCCCCTGTTTTGGCTCACGCTGGCGCTCAATGCGCTGTCAGTAGCGCTGGTCTGGATTGTGCATAACCGGCCCCTCAACACCCCGGCCATGTTGCTGATCGCAAGCATGGCGCTCGGCAATGCGCTGCTGGGCAGCTGGCTGATGTGGCGCTTGCTGCGCGACGAACCCGGCCAGAACAAAAACTAACTGAGCGCGCCCGCGCCCCGGGCTATATCTGTGGGTGTGGCCAGGGCCGTGGCAATTGCCAGGCGCAGGCCGCGCACCAGCTTTTCTGTCGCCATGCTGGGGTGGCCCTGCTCGGGCAACCAGGGCACGTGCACAAAACCCCCACGCGTGCGCTTGAAGCCACGCCGCGTCGCCAACTCATGCATCAAGCCGTAAAAAACATGGTTGCAGACAAAAGTGCCCGCCGTTTGCGACACCTCGGCAGGGATGCCTTCGCCTTGCAGGGCCTGCAGCATGGCCTTGATCGGCAGGGTCGTGAAATAGGCGGCCGGCCCACCGGCCAGCACCGGCGTGTCCACGGGTTGCCCACCGGCGTTGTCGGCGATGCGTGCATCGTTGACATTGATGGCGATGCGCTCCAGCGAGATGGCGGCCCGCCCGCCAGCCTGGCCCACACAGATGACCAGCGCCGGCCTGTGCTCGCGCAGCAAGCGCGCCAGTGTTACCCGTGCGGCGTCGAACACCGTGGGCAGTTGCGCTGCCACCACCAGGTGGCCGCCGATGCGCCGCCGATGCAGCAGCTGCACGGCCAGCCAGCTCGGGTTGAGGCTGTCGCCGCCAAAAGCGTCAAAACCGGTCAGCAGAACGCGGGGAAGCGGCGTGGCCGCCTGGCTTGTCTTCATGGACGCTGTGTTCATGCCCTGATTGTCGTGCGCTTGTGCGCAGCTTGCCCAACCCTGACTTCTTTTTTGGCTACCATGGGTGCATGACGACCCCTACTCCACTGCCCGGCCTGGTGGCCGATGTTTCACACGCCCGTCTGCATGCCCGGCCACTGGCCTGGCCTGAAACCACGCCGCCCGACCTGCCTGCCGCTTACGCCACGGCGCTGGCCGTGCGCGCCGCGCGTGTGGCGGCAGGCGAACAGCCGGTGGGCTACAAAGTGGGTTTTACCAACCGCACGATCTGGCCGCGCTACGGGGTGTACGCGCCCATCTGGGGAACGGTCTGGCAAAACACTCTGACGCTGGTGGATGCCGCCGCGCCCAACGCCGCAGTGGTGTCGCTGGCCGGGCTGTGCGAGCCGCGCATCGAACCCGAACTGGTGTTTGGCCTGAAGTCCGAGCCGCCGCCGGCCTGCACCCTGGCGCAATTGGCAGATGCGATCGCCTGGGTGGCGCATGGGTTTGAAATTGTGCACACGCATTTTCCCGGCTGGAAGTTCACCGCCGCGCAGGCGGTGGCTGACGAGGGGCTGCACGGACGCCTGCTGGTCGGGCACCGGGTTGCGCTGCCGCCCGGTGCTTCAGCGGGTATGCTGGCGCAGGCGCTGTCGGACCTGCAGCTCAAGCTGTATGGCGACGCTGTGCTCAAGGACCAAGGCATGGGAGCCCATGTACTGGACGGCCCCCTGCAGGCCATGTTGCATTTTGTGCAGGAAATACGTGCCACGCCCGGCACTCCTGCGCTGAAGGCGGGCGACGTCGTCACCACCGGGACGCTGACCGACGCCTGGCCGGTGCAGCCCGGACAGACCTGGCATACCGAATTGGCCGCCACCGGCCCCGTGGCCGGGCAGCTTGAAGGCCTGCGCATCCGCTTCGAGTGAAAGCGGCCGGTGCGCCGGGTTACTTGCGGATCACGGCGCCTGTTTTGGGGTCGAAGTTGACCCTGCGTATCTGCCCGTTCTGGCCGGGAAAACCGTCGAACACGGCGCGCACCAGGTAAGGCGCCATCGTTGGCAGCGCCGCAGACCCCTCGTACACCGCATGTGACTCGAACACCGCACGCGGCTGGCCTGGCGGGCTGCCCTGGTGGTCCAGCAGGCGCAGGTTGATCTGGTTGAACTGCACGGTGTAGGCCACCACGCGGTCGCCGACGTAGGCCGGGCCGAAGCGGCTGGGCGCCCAGTAACCGGGAAAAATCTGCCCGGCCGCGTTGCGGTAAGGCGGGTAGAACACCAGGCGGTCCTCGTACACCGGCTGCAGGTAGGTGCGCTGTTGCGGCTGGCTGATCCAGCCCAGCTCCACCAGCAGGCGCGCCGGCTGCCCCGGCGCTGCCTTGCGCATGCCCAGTTTTTCCAATTCCTGCTGGGCATAGCCCTGGTAGGTTGCCAGTTCCAGCTCGGGCGGCGGTTGCGCCGGGCTGGACGGCGGCTTGATAAAGGTGAAACTGCTGCCGGCCGTGTCCGACGGCCACTGGTTGAAATTGCTGACCTGGGTGACGATGGGGCTGGCACATGCTGTGAGCAAGGCGGTCGCCATCAGGCCGAGGTAAACACGAAAACGTAAAAATGTAGTCATCATGGGTAGACATTTTGCGGCAGGAAATTGTTCCCCGGCAGCCGCTGCAACTTACGTAAAGTAGTTGCCGCGCCTCCCGCAGCCCACCGATCACCGTTACCGAAAGCCGAAGCATGAAATGGGAAGACAACCGTCAGTCCGACAACGTTGAAGACCGCCGTAGCGCTGGCGGGGGTTGGGGCGGCGGGGGGCTGCCCGGCGGCCGCAGCATCGGCACAGGCACCATCGCGGTCGCGCTGGCGCCCGCCGGCCGATGACGGCATGGCAGGTTTTGTCTCCACCCTGCTGGCCGATACCGAAGACGACGCGCTGCAGCAGGGCAGCGCCAGGGCCTGCGCCACCTTCAGTGCCAGAAATTTATAGAAAAACGTGCCCTAGCCCTTGCTGCACGGGCGAAAGCAGCTATCAAATAGATAGCAAAACAAGGGCAGGCGCAGCGCGTGGCTGCAGCCCCGGCGGGGGCCCAGGGGTGTTGTGGGGCGGTCAAAGGGGGATTTCGCCCAAAGTGCGACAATACGGGGCTGAGGAAGCTCTGCACAAGCCCTGCGGTCCATGACCGCGCTCCGGCGGTCTGCGGTGCTACCTTTTTTGCCGATGGCCCAGCTGTTGGCTGCAAACGCGCCCCGGCCGCCCACCCTGGACCGCGCGCCCATCCGCTACACACAACCGCTAGTTGAGTTTTCCTTATGACATCCTCTTTTTCCAACCTTTCGCTGGCAGAACCGCTGGCCCGCGCCGTCGCCGAAATGGGCTACGAAACCATGACGCCTATCCAGGAGCAGGCCATCCCGGTGGTGTTGCAGGGAAAGGACGTGATGGGCGCGGCGCAAACCGGCACCGGCAAGACCGCTGCCTTTGCGCTGCCGTTGCTGCAGCGCATGATGAAGCACGAAAATGCGTCCACCTCGCCGGCGCGGCATCCGGTGCGCGCGCTGGTGCTGCTGCCCACGCGAGAGTTGGCCGTGCAAGTGGCCGAGCAGGTTCAGCTCTACGCCAAATACACCAATTTGCGCAGCACCGTGGTGTTCGGCGGCATGGACATGAAGCCGCAGACGCTGGAGCTCAAAAAAGGCGTCGAGGTGCTGGTCGCCACGCCGGGCCGCCTGCTCGACCACATCGAAGGCAAAAACACCGTGCTCAACCAGGTCGAGTACGTGGTGCTCGACGAGGCCGACCGCATGCTCGACATCGGTTTTTTGCCCGACCTGCAGCGCATCCTGAGCTACCTGCCCAAGCAGCGCATCACCCTGCTGTTTTCCGCCACCTTCTCGCCGGAGATCAAGCGCCTGGCGTCGAGCTACCTGCAAGACCCGGTGACGATTGAAGTGGCGCGCTCGAACGCCGCAGCCTCCACTGTGGAGCAGCATTTTTACGCCGTCAATGCCGACGACAAGCGCCGCGCGCTGCACCAGATCATCAAGCAACGTGGCCTCAAGCAGGCCTTTGTATTTGTCAACAGCAAGCTCGGCTGCGCCCGCCTGGCCCGCTCGCTGGAGCGCGAAGGCCTGAAAACCACCGCCCTGCACGGCGATAAAAGCCAGGACGAGCGGTTAAAGGCGCTGGAGGCTTTCAAAAAAGGCGAGGTCGATTTGCTGGTCTGTACCGACGTGGCGGCACGCGGGCTGGACATCAAGGACGTGCCGGCGGTGTTCAACTTCGACGTGCCCTTCAATGCCGAAGACTATGTGCACCGCATTGGCCGCACCGGCCGTGCCGGTGCCCTGGGTCTGGCCGTGAGTTTTGCCGCCAGCAGCGACCAGCGCCTGGTCGCCGACATCGAAAAGCTGCTCGGCACCAAGATCGAGATCGAAGCCATGGAGTTCGAGGAAGACCAGCCGCGCATCAAGGAGCAGGGCCGCATCAATGACGGCCGCCGCATGTACCGCGAGACCGGCGAGCAGACGCCACGCGAAGCCGACGCCGCTCCGCGCGAGCGGCGCGAACCGCGTGAGCGCCGCGAATACGCGCCGCGCCAGCCCGCACAGCGCGACCCGTTTTTCGACAAGCCTTACGAGTCCACCTTGTCGGCCGAAGCCCAGCCGGTGTGGGAAGCGGCCGCCAAAGCCGGCGCTTCCCGCAGCAGCGTGTCAGCCAACATCAAGCCCAAGAAAAAGGTTGCCGCGCTGTTCAAGATTGCCGGGTGATCAAGCCCCCACGCTCGCTCACTGCGTGTAGCTCGCTGCCCCCCGAGGGGGCGCATTTTTCCTTGGGGCGGCCCGGCGGAAAAACCCTGGCCCCCACGTTCGCTCACTGCGTGTAGCTCGCTGCCTGGGCCTGCACCCTGCGAACCTGCGTCGGCAAGAGCCTACTTTTTTCCGCGCGGGCGTCTGATGGCTCGCACCAGCGGCCCGACCTAGACTGTGCGCATGTCGTCCTCCCCCATCGCCGGCACGCGCCCGGCCTCTCCCTCCGTGCTGTTCTCGCTGCTGAACCTGTTCCGGCCCATCAAGCGCGCGGTCATTCTCTGGATAGACG
>Ga0105046_10009108_pt1 | contig 15548 bp, 16 predicted proteins | sample MAT03_FD_78385 | JGI IMG/M metagenome (GOLD analysis project Ga0105046, IMG submission 78385) | Freshwater microbial communities from Lake Fryxell liftoff mats and glacier meltwater in Antarctica - MAT-03 (megahit assembly) | ecosystem: Environmental > Aquatic > Freshwater > Ice > Liftoff...
CCAGAACCTCCCATTCGGTTTAATGACTGAAGATTGCCACCTTTATCATAGAGATAACTTGTACTGTAAGGATGGCCTGTCATACTTCCGTCGGAATAGCCAAACAGGCATTCGCTGTTTGTAAAACCGATACCTCTCCGGCTTTGGCGTATTCTGCCTAAACGGTCGTAGCGGTAGTATTCTTGTACTGCCGCCGAAGTCCATGGGGTGGAATTGGGAGCCGACCATTTCCAGGCGGCTATGTTTCAATCGTGCAGTTCGGTTTCTTTCCGGTTCTGGGCATTCGTCCAATTTGCCAATGTCTCGCTCAGTTGGTGAAAAGGAGCACTTACCGTAAGTGCAGGGTTTGGGGTCTTGTCAAAATCCCCGCTGAAATAATCAAGACGTATGGCAAAGGCATCTTTGGCTGTTCCGTTTTCTCCGGCTATTTCTACGCCATCATTTCCCAGATCGGAGTTGGCTTCCCGGCTCACCGTTAATGGCCTTCAGCCAGCCTTGCGAGGTGTAGGCATAATCTCTTACCTTGTACTTTGTATTGGCCTAATTCTATCCTGGCAAGCGGGCCATGAGGCAGATAGTGGTATTTCGCTTCTTCAATCCAGAGCCATCCGTCACGGCTGGTTTCTACACCATCAATCCTGCCATCCAGGTCGTAGCTGTATTGATGCCCGAACCTTTGCAATTCTGATGTGGCATTGCCGGAAGTAACCACCTCAGGCATATCGGCCCACACTTCTTTCACCCTTCCCGTTTGCATGGAGAAATCATAGTTTACAGAAGCAGGTGCTATACCTGGAAGGCTTTGCCAGAGTTGTTTTACATTGCCTGCAAAATCGTAGCGATAGGTTGTGAAAGTACGCCAGCTTTTCCCTGCTTCAGGACAATGTATTCAACCAATGAAGAAAATTCCCTTATCAAATTTCCGTAATATTTATCATTTACTAATAGTATTGGAAATTCATCCCGGATGCTTAAAGCACATTTTTCATCAAACACCACACATCACTAACCAATAACCTAATCATTCCTTTCCCAACCAAATTGCCAACCGAATGTGTTCCTATTTATCAATCATCATTTATCATCCATAATTTTTTGTCGCATCACAAACCACTAACCCAAAAAAAGAAGTTTAAACCCCTAACTCATTTATTTACAGCTTCTTTCCCCCAACTTTTCGAAAGTTTACAGCCAGAAAATCGGAAATTGATTTTAGGGTATCATTTTTGCAGTTCGAAAAACCCCATGATTTCTCAGCTTACCATATCCAACTACATCCTGATTGAACATCTGGAGATCCGCTTTCACGCCGGACTCAACATCGTAACCGGTGAAACCGGTGCCGGAAAATCAATCCTGATGGGCGCACTTTCTCTGCTTTCCGGAGACCGGGCCGATCTGAAGTCGATGCGGAATCCCAACGAGAAATGCGTGGTAGAAGCTTGGTTTTCAGGCGATTTTCCTGAGCTCAACCGCATCCTTAAAGAAGCCGATATTGAGCCTGAAAAGGAATCCATCCTGCGAAGAGAAATCCTGCCAGGAGGTAAAAGCAGGGCATTCATCAACGACACTCCGGTTACCCTGGATGTACTTAAAAAAACCGCTTTCCATTTGTTCGACATCCATGGCCAGCAGGATACCCTCCTTCTTGGAAACCAGGACAAACAAACCGAAACCCTTGATATTCTGGCAAGTACACTTCCCGATCTGAAAGTCTACCAAACCGCTTTTCAAGCCTGGAGAAAATCGGGTAAACTGCTCGCCGATCTCAAGGAAAAAAGAGAAAAAGAAGCGGCTGAATTTTCATATAAACAATTTGTTTTCAACGAACTGGAAGAAGCCAGACTGCAGGAAGGAGAACAGGAACAGCTCGAAAGCAAACTTTCTCTCCTCAAGAATTCGGAAGACATCAAACTCAAATTGAATGCCGCAATGGATGTGCTGGAAGGTGAAAATGATTTACCGGCACAGTTGAAATCCATTACCCTTCAACTCGAAAAACTGAGCAGTTTCTCAGCGAGTTTCCAGTCACTTTCCGACCGACTAAAAAGCACCTATCTCGAAATAAAAGACATTGCTTCCGAAATACGGGAAGAAGAGGCTTCGCTTCAACACGATCCAGAATCAATTCTGGCAAGTGAAGAGCGTTTGTCTCAATTATACAGCTTGCAGAAAAAACACCGCAAAGACAACGAACTGAAGCTCATCGCCTTCCGTGACCAGCTTTCGGAAGAACTGGGTGGTTTTGCCAACCTGGATGAAGAAATCATAGCCTTAGAGGAAGACCTTCACCAAAAGGAATCTGAAATGAAAACGTTGGCAGACCGACTGCACGAAGCCCGCAAGAAAAATACCCCTGCCATTGAAGCAGATCTGGTTTCTCTGGTGCAGGATATGGGGATGCCTCATGCCCGTTTCGAGGTATCGGTTGAACGTTGTCCGCCCGCCCTTTCCGGTGCAGATTCTGTGCGGTTCCTGTTTTCAGCCAATCCGGGTTTGCCACTATCCGAGTTGAAAAATGCTGCTTCGGGTGGCGAATTTTCCCGGCTCATGCTTGCATTTAAATGCCTTATGGCACGATCCACCGCCATGCCAACCCTGATTTTTGACGAAATCGATACCGGTATTTCCGGAGAAGTGGCGATGAAAGTGGGGCGGATAATGAAAGAAATGGCGAACCGTCATCAGGTATTGTCCATCACGCATTCGGCGCAGATGGCAAGCCGGGCAGATGCACATTGGTTCGTATATAAGAACCAGGAAACCAACACAACACGCACATCCGTCAAACGTCTGACCGAAGCCGAACAACTGGAAGAAATTGCCAAAATGATATCAGGCTCTAAACTAACAGAAGCCTCCCTGCAAGCGGCTAAAGAACTGATTCATTCCTGAAAACAAAACCATGCTCTCCATAGGAAACACCCTTATTTCAGACGAAGTCGTCACCGAGCGATTTGTCTGCCACGTAGAAGTATGCAAAGCCGCCTGTTGCCTCGAAGGCGATGCCGGTGCTCCATTGCTTGAGGAAGAATCAGCTATTCTTGAAAAAATCTACCAGGAGGTGGCACCCTTCCTCAGTGAAAAGGGAAAAAATGCCATTTCCGAACAAGGCACCTGGGTAACCGATACCGATGGTGAAAAATGTACACCATTAGTGGATGGGAGAGAATGTGCATATGCATTGTTTGATGAAAACAAAATCCTCCAATGCGGCATCGAAAAAGCCTGGGAAGCGGGTGCCACCCAATTTCGAAAACCGTCTTCCTGCCACCTCTACCCGATCCGAATAAAGGAACACGACCATTTTACGGCCGTCAATTACCATCGCTGGCAGGTTTGTGCACCGGCCTGTGCTTTGGGCGATAAACTGGGTGTCCCGGTATTCCGGTTTCTGAAAGATGCCTTGGTCAATCGCTTCGGAGAAAAATGGTACGAAGAGCTCGAAATTCTGGCCGATCATCTTCAAAAAAAATAGAATAAATCCCTTTTCATTGCTTCCTGATTTATGGTGAAAAAATTCTGCAAACAGCCTTTCAAATTGCTTGACTTTCGTCTTTGAAAATCAACTTAAAACAAGATTTAAAATACTCAATATCTTATTGTTACATAAAATATAAACAATTTAATACCTGAATTAGTTGTATATACATATATTTGCTCAAACGATTATAAAATGAAAGATTTAAAAACGCTTGTCGACGAACTAAATCAAATGATTCTGGAAGGTAAAATCATGGATGCCTTCGAAAAATTTTATGCACCAGAGGTTGTGATGCAGGACAACGACTATCCAGCCCGGGTGGGTAAAGATATAAATCGTCAGTATGAAAATGATTTCGTAAACGGACTAACCGAATTCCGTGGAGCCCGAGTGGTATCTACGCTCATCAGCGACTGCATTGCCTGCGTTGAGTGGTGGTTCGACTATACCCACAAAGACTACGGCGTACGAAACTATACCCAGGTATCGGTTCAGAGATGGAAAAACGGATTGATTACAGAAGAAAAATTCTACTACAACAACTAGCAAACTGAAATCGCTTAAAACGAAAAAGCCGTCCTGCTAAGGATGGCTTTTTTTATGTGGATACTTTTTAAAATCAGAACCACTATTCACCGCTCCCACTTTTCAAATTTCACATCCAACTTCTTACACTTTTCACGTTTCACATCCAACTTCTCACACCTGTACTCCCACTAATTACGAATCACCACCGAATTCATTTGATTATCAAACACATTCGGGTATATTTTACGCAGATACCGGATCTGGATGCTTTGGGATGAATCCGCCGGATTGGCCGATTTCGCTACAAATTTTAGCTCAGCCATCACTTCTTCTTTTTCCAGAAATTCAATTTCCGCCAGTGTTTGGTTCATTTGATTTCCAGACCCAATATGAAGGTAATACATTCCTGCTTTTGGGGGAGTAATCACCTGGGTTTCGCCAACAGGTTTTACTCCGTTAGGAATATCCTCCATAAAAACATTTAGTAGCTTAAAACCAGCTGCACTTTGATTTGCCGTCAGCTTAAGATCCTGTATCATGTGAATGCGGAGGATATCAAATAAAGATTGAAAGAGACTTTGTGCATCCGTTCCCCGAGTCGAAGCTCCACGCAACTTTATTTCTGCAACACTCAGGTTTTGAATAAAATCATTCACTTTCACCAGCTTTTTTAGCTCGGTTTGATTTTTGGGTTTGAGGTAAATTTTAGTGAAATGGGAATTCATAAGAATCACCACGTCTTTAATAGTTGTAAACATGACTCTCTCTTTCTCTTCAAACTTTTGCCCATCTCTAAGCGCCAATTTATCAATTCGGAGCGGAGACCCTTTCACAAAAACTACTTGGAGATATGTCCTGATTCCTGGGCCTGAGCTTGAAAACTTTCAAAGCAGAAAAAACTAACCAGTAAAAGAATAAAGAATTTGGATTTCTTCATGCGAAAGTAACTGTTAATTAATAACAACCGTACATCTTCAGGAGGAAGATTTTCTCAGTAAATTATATAGAAAATTTACCGTGCGCTTTGAAAAATACCAATTAATCCTACTCTAACCTGGATTGAGAAAGTAGTAAGCAACTAGGCCTCATATCGACCCGGAGATAGAATCCGATCCGGATCCAAGGCTTTCTTAAGTCTTGCAACCAATTTCCAATGAGGATTCGAGGGCTCTATGTAGGAATGAAGTGTCTTCACATCAAAGCGGTAAAACCGCAAACCTGCCTCATAAAACCTGCGGATCATTTCGTTGTTTGCCGCATGGGCATTTTTAATGGCAACCGGATCTTCCCTATCAAAATAAATATTGATTACCGATTCAAGACAAAGGTCGTTCATTGGATTTAACGTGGCTGCAGGAATGATTCCAAAATCACGTTCAATGCTCTCCAGAATGTCTATCGCAATCTGAATATCCTCTTTTTTAGCAGGCAAAATGGGAAGGCAGCACAACATTCCATATCTCCCGAAATCAATCTGAATATCTTCCGGGTTGAGCTCTGCATCTTCACTTTTATACATAGCCCGAACAAAATAATCGGTTGGAATCCCAATATGACAGCCAAAAATTTCCCCCAACTCCATCGCTTCCGCTTCTTGCTGATTAAGGAAACCCATAGAAAGGCAAAGACCAGACAAATAACCTGGTATTTCTTTTTCCAGAAACTGCACGTAATTATCACTTCCCTGAATCAAAGCCATTGAGGTCCAGCAAGTACCTTGTTCTGTACTTTTATGCTCAATCTTCATTCGCTTATCGTTGCCAATATGCGTAACAGAATGAATATAACCCCGCTTATACAGTCCAGCCATTGCTTCGACAAGCTGCGGCATTTTTTCCTGTTCCACTTTGCACCACATCATCTTTTGCACCTCCATCTTTGGGTACAGATTGATGACTGCTTTAGTTACAATCCCTAAGTTTGATTGAGAAAAAAGACCCTTCCAATCCGGGCCAATTCCCATAGGAAAATGGTGCAGCTCTCTATCGGAAGGTGCTGTATTCCAGAATCCGGAACGAACAACACTCCCATCGGCCAGCACCACTTCTATCCCTTTTAAATCATTGATGCGGTGTTCTTTAAAGCCCGATCCTCTTTCCATCGTATTGCCTATAACAGATCCCTGTGGAGCCGAACCAGTGACATTGAGGATCAATGAAAGATTTCTCCTTCTGATTTCCTCTGAAAGCTGGCCTTGTGTTACACCGGGTTCTATCAAGGCATAATGAAAGTGCTCATTAATTTCAAGAATCCGGTTAAGGCCAGATAGTTCAAGCAAGATGCAATTGTCTTCGTAAGGCAAGCGGGATCCAAGGCCCCAGTTCAATCCATTACTAAACGTGTAAACCGGAAATTTATGCTTTCGGCAAATGGCAAGAATCTGTGGAATTTGTTCTGCAGACGATGGTTTTAGCCAACCGGATACCTGTGGGGGTGTAAAATGAGAGGTATTCTGTAAGGTTTTGGATAGTTCCTCTCCTGGTAAAAACACGGCATCCTTGCCAAGAAGTGCGATAAGCTCTTCTAGTACAGGAGCTTCGGTTATGAATTGATTCAAATTAAACTGATATTTTTTGGTTTAAACAATAAAGACTCATGAGCCAACAACGGCCACAATAAACGGACCTCCAGCCAAATCAAGGTTATCGGCCAGAAGTAAATCTGCTTCAAGACATAATTGCCGGATACGGTCGTTGTTAAAAAATTGCTGTGGAAAAATAGAAGAAATAGAAGGGAATGTGGATAGAGAAAAAATGGTGAAATACTTTCCTAGCTCTGCTTTTATTTCAGGAACGGAATACGCAACTACTGGAATCAGAAATGTTTCGTTACCAAACTGAACTTCAAGCGCTTCTTCCTGGTGATTTAACCTCGAACTGATGGCAGGCGCCCAGCCAAGTTCCAACTGGTTTACAAAAGCTTGTGAATTGTAAAATGAGAAAATAACTTTTCCCCCTGGCTTTAATACCCTTTTGATTTCGAGGAAGAAATTACCCGGATTCAACACAAAAGAACCCATACCAAAAGAAGAATTAATGAAATCAATCGAACCATCAGCAAATGGCAAGGGATCATGTTCAACATCCAGGGTCATGAAATGTGTATTCTGGATATTTCGTTTTTTCTGATTTAAGATGGCTTGACTTGTCATTTCCGGAGAGAAATCCAGACCAAATACCTTATCAAAAATGCCAGCAAGAGTAAAACTTTCCCGACCGGTACCGCTTCCTAAAACTGCTGCTACTCTCCTGTCCTTCAGTACAGACGTTGTGTTGAAAATCAAATCCTCCTCATACCGCATGTAAATGCCGGTAGCATGGTTGGAGTTTTCGTAAATTTCATCGTAGGTGGAGGCAGCAGCGGCAGATAAGTCTTTATGTGATTGCTTTAGTTCAGCCCACTTTTCCATGCATAGAATAAATAAAGGCGAAAGGTAGTGAACCAATCGCCTTCGAAGCTCAAAAATTAGAGTATTTAAAAAAATCTCTCGTTCAAATTCTAAGCAGACACGGCTGCCCGGTACGAATTAAGCTCCTTAATATCGTTTATTTGTCCGGTGTGCCGGGTGGTATGGCCCGAAATCATCAGAATAAATTGATAAACATCGATGGTGTCCAAACCGGGAAAAGTGGTGTAGTGCACTCTTAAATTGTCGTTGGAATTCCTTAGCCATTCTATGATTTCACTCCTTTTGGTAGAGAACGCAGCTGTGAGAGCTTCTTTATCAACTACTTTTTCGGATGATTCCTCCCACGGTGCCCCTTTTATCTTATACGACCGGTTTTCCATGCTGGCATACGACATTTCGTCTTTGTTCTCGGTTTCGGAGCGTCTGTCCGGGTTTGCAGGTTCTGCCAGCATTTGTTGAATGGTTGGCATAAAATAATAAAGCTCGGTTTGTAAAAGATGATCTGCACATTCGGCTGCAGACCATTGACCCGGACCCGGACGCAAATGCCATTTACGGTCGTCAAAATCTTTTATTGCGGCAATAAATGCCTCTCCTGTCCTTTTTAGATAATCAATTGCAAATTGCTTTTCGGAATCACTTATCTGGTGCGTATTTGTGCTCATGATGTTGTTGGAAATCGCTTCAAACTATGGGCTATTTCCAACGCCATTCTTTACTAATTTCCAATTTTTCTTTCAACTGATGCTTTTTAAGCCATTTTACCAATTTTCTCTCATTCATTGGTGAAAACGGAAGGGATAAGGAGGTAGATAATTGGAGGGCCAAAAGACTGTGAACCAAAGCGCTTCTCTCCATATCGCTTTGTCTGACGAGATTAATTAAATCACAATTGGCATGGTAACAGCGATAAATTGAATCTGGCATTTCTGAAACAGACGAAAATGTAGGAATACCTTCCAGCATAAAAGGTTGGTGATCTGAATGAAGTTCTGCGCTATGAACCCGCGATCTTTTGAAAGATGGTACATGCAAGGCGATACAAGGATCCACCTTATCAAAAAATGAGGATGCTTCAGGCCAATCAAAATCATTGATTCCAACCGGATTTCCCGTCATATCCAGGTTGTAAACCGCACGAATAGATTGGAGTTCTCTTTTATCTTTTAAATCAGATACAAAGTGCCTGGAACCCAGAAGCCCCAATTCCTCCCCCATTGTCCATAAAATCACCACATTGCGCTTCAAAACAGCCTGTTCTTTCTGAATTGCAGCAGCAATGTCAAGCAAGGCAAATGCACCAATTCCATTGTCTACTGCTCCGGTGGCAAGGTCCCAACTATCCAGATGTCCACAAAACAAAATCGTTTCCTTTGTTGGAATTCCGGCTTGAATAGTTGCCACAACATTTCGGGCAGATCCGTTTGATATCTCGTTTTGCACTTTCATTTCAGCCATAATCCGTTCCGATTTTAACCATTGCCGAATCATCTTTCCATCCAAACCCGAAACACAAAGAGCAGGGATCGAAACCTCATCTCCGGTAAGAGAAGCTGTGCCGGTAAGGAGAATATTGCTTTCAACAGGATGAACAAAGATCACTGCTGATGCGCCAAACCGAAGTGCCAGAGCAACTTTTTCGGCTCTGTGCAGATTCTGGCGGCCACTGTCTGTGCGACTCAGTCCAAGGTTTACAATCAGACACTTGCCTTTAATGAGGTCTGCCTTTTTCAAAAGATCGGATTGAAGCCCATCTTCCCCATCAATAATATGCCATATACCGTTGGCTGAACCTGTATTAGCAAGAGAAACCGCATCAAAACGAACGTAGTTGTCTGATTTATATGGTACAATTTCCAATTGGCAGGTATTCCTTTTCCATGCTTTGAAAGAAAAAGAATCAAACCGAACCTGTTCAATTCCAATGGATTTGAGGTGATCAAAAATAAACTGCTCTGCTTTCTGACCATTTACGGAACCAGTGAGCCTGTGTCCAATGGTTGCACAAGCCTCTTTCAGCTTTTCGTAACCTTTTGAATTGATTTCCAGATATTTAACGGTCCTTCGAAACGCAGAATCGGATTGTGACTGGCCGTTCAAACACAGGGGACACAAAAAAACCAGGAAAATATACAGTTGTTTAAACATGCCTGAGGCTGCTTCGAAAGTTGTGCCAAAACTTGTTCTAAATACCTTATCCATCCAAATAGAAACCTGAGATTTCTGAATTCTTTTCATTTTTCAGAATCGTATCAAAGTGGACTTTTCAATTGAAAGCTCAACGATCTATTCTCTTCTTTTAGAGAATAATGAGATTCCTTAAAACCGCCATTCATTTGTACTGTGCTAATTTAAGTGATCGTTTAATGTTCATTCTTGTTGCCCACTTCATCTTATTTTCAATTTAATCTTTGAGAGCCGGAAAGGAATTCGGATTTTTGCGATTCAAAAAGTTCTTTTAAAGTATGCGAAGGGTAATCAGGATCAAGGCAATGCAAGGCCTTTACACCTATTTCAACAACAAGACAGTAAATCTGGAAGATATACGTCAAAAGGTTTTTGATGGTTTGATTGAAGTGCCTGATTTTTACAATTCGGATGCAAAAGACAAAACGGGTTTCCAAATGCTTTTGCCCGTATTGTTGGACGAAGCCTTTGCCGACAAACTGGATATGAACGAATTGCATGAAAATCAACGCTGGTTGGGGATTCTTGCTAAAAAAGCAGTTCTGGCATGGAAAAAAGAAAACGAACTGGAACTGGATCGAATCCGAAAAACAGTATATCAGGATATTATACAGCAAAATGCGATCGAAATAAGTTTCTGGCATCTGTTTTCCTCCCTGATTGAATATGCCCGAACCCAGGAAGACCGAAAACAAGGCAATTTCCTTAACAATGAGCCCTCGCCGGAACATGAACTTAAAATCACCCAACATCCATACTACACTCTTCTAAATCAGGCACTTCACCCTGAAAAGGGAAATCCACCAGCCGGTTTTCTGGAACACGATATTGAGTTGATTAGACGGCTTTACACTGCGTTGTTCAAAGAACTCCCTGAATATCTGGCTTATAAGGAGAAGAAATCTGTTGGTCTATTGGAGGAAGATGAAATTTGGAAAGTAATGTACCGGAAACTTTTCAGGTCTGAAATTTTTAATGAGAGAATGCAGGAAAAAGACCTTCACTGGAGTGAAAACCGAATTCTTCTTGAAGTTTCATTGAAAGCAACTTTTAAACATTTGTCGGCAGGCGATGTACCTCAGTTCAAACGAAATGACGAAGAAGATCAGGAGTACCGGGAGTTTTTTAATACCCTTCTTGACAGCAGCCTCGAGAATTTTGAAGAAGATGAAAAACGAATGGCTGAAACCATTACCAACTGGGACAGCGACCGGGTGGCTTTGCTGGACAAATGGATTATCCATCTGAGCATCAACGAAATGCGACGGTTTCCTCACATTCCGGTAAAAGTGACCATGAATGAATATCTTGAAATCGCCAAAGCATACAGCACCCCGGGTTCAGCAGGCTTTATTAATGGTGTAGTTGATAAGCTTGCAGGAAAAATGAAGGCAGATGGCAGTATCAAAAAATCGGCAAAGGGATTGATGGATAATAAGTAATTTCAATTCACCTTCTGCTGCCCAAAAATTTTATTTGGTTTCATAAATCAGGGATAAATTGCAGGCCATTTGAAAAAACACAGAGATGAATAAGTCTGCTTCATTGTTTCTAACTTTTATTGCCGGAGTTGCTTCCGGTATCCTTGTAGGCGTTTTATATGCTCCGGATGAGGGAAAAAACACCCGTGACAAGATAAGTTTTCAGCTTGACCGATATCGGGAGAAATTACTTACCATGCTTTCCAATCTGAAAGAGCAATCTGAACTGCCTGTTTCAGCAGCCAAAACAGAAGGCGAAAGGATCATTTCTGATACCAAAGCCGAAGCCGAAAAATTATTAAGTGATGTGGAAGCACTTATGGGTCAAATAAATCAAATAAAAGGCAAAACCGCCTGATTGAATGTTTATCAAACAATCCCGGCTTTATTTTTCAGCAGTTATCCTGGTTGGATTCCTGTCCTTCGTGGTCAGTGGCTGCGATAAATCGCCTGCCGAGTCAGCCAAAAACGCCAAGCTTCAAAATCAGGTGATTCCGGATTCTGAAAAGCCGGTTTTAAAATTTAAAGAGCCTGGTTTCAAATTTGGTAAAGCCAATGAAGGAGAGGAAGTAACGCATCAATTTGCGTTTATCAATGAAGGCAAATCTGATTTACTTATCAGTTATGCTTCAGCCTCTTGTGGATGCACAGTGCCGGAATGGCCAAAAGAGCCAATTGCACCTGGTGAAACCGGAGTGATAAAAGCAACCTTTAATACGGATGGCAAACCAGGTCATCAGAATAAAAAAATCGTCATTACAGCCAATACAAAACCAGAACTTACCGAAGTGTTTCTGGAAGGCGAAGTAATTCCTAAACAACAAAAAAACAATTAAAAACGTGTTAGCCATACTTTTACAAGCCAAGGGGTTTGATACCTCCCTCCTGTTAACAATGGGAGCCGCATTTATTGTCATGTATTTTTTTATGATCCGCCCTCAGCAGAAAAAACAAAAGGATCAAAAGAAATTTACTGAAGAACTGAAAAAAGGAGATTCGGTGATCACCATTGGTGGACTTCACGGCAAAGTCCACGAATTGGATGATCTGACAGTAACACTGGAAGTGGATCGCGGTACAAAGCTGAAATTTGACCGTGCTTCGGTTTCTATGGAATCTACCAAACGGATAAAAACCGAATCTACGAATGCATAAAGGCCTATGAACCAGCTGGTCGGTTTCCTTCAACACTTTTACCACTCTGCTTTACATAAGGATAAAAAAGAGTGGAAAATTATTCTCTATTGTGTTGGAACCGCCGCCTTATTCTGGATTCTGAATGCCATGGGGAAAACGTATCACCACACGCTTTCCATTCCAATTGAATACAAATACTCAAGGCAAATCTATGTTCCATTGGAAAGTCTTCCGGTAAAACTGGATGTGACCGTGGAAGGCAGAGGATGGGATCTAACCCAAGCCATCTGGACCTGGGAAAAAGAACCTATTTTGGTAAATTTTGATAAGCCACTCGAAACCAAGTACCTGCTTCCCGGAAAATGGCTGGATAGAGCGAAAGGAATTTTTCCGACCGTGCGTGTTGAGTCTATTATGTCGGATACCATTTTTTGTCGCTTCGATCGGATTGAAAAGAAATTGGTCGGTCTTTATGTTGATCTACAGGACATTCAGCTTAAATCCGGCTTTCGGATTTCAAGTCCGATCCGTCTCACACCAAAGTTTGTAGAATTTAAAGGTGCCGCAACCTTGATCCGGAATCTACCCCAACTTTTGCCTGTTAAAATTGATGCCCGTCGAATTCAGGACTCCTTTGATCAGAATGTGGTACTTGATTTTTCTTCCGAATATCCCAAAAACCAACTTCTTACCTTCGATCTGGAGAATATTAATGTTCAGTTTTCGGTAAGACCATCGCTTGAAGAGGAAATGGTTGTTCCACTTCTGATGAAAAACACAAATACCCAACCAGAGTTATACCTGAAAGAGAAAAAAGTAATTCTCACTTTTCTGGTTTCGGATGATGAAAAGCAAAAATTACAAACATCCGATTTCAGGGTTGTGGCCGACATGGCAACGTTTAATCAGGCAGATTCCACTGTAGAAGTGAGGCTGGAAATTTCACCACGCTCAGTGTCGGATGTGAAAGTGGCCATCCAAAAAACGAGGGCTTATGGCCATTAAAATTCCTTTTCAGGTTGGAATCACCGGCGGAATCGGAAGTGGAAAATCGATTGTTGCCAGACTTTTTTCTATGTATGATGTGCCCGTATACGAATCGGATACAGAAGCCAGAAAATTGTACTTGAGGCCGGAAATCAGAGAAAAAGTTATCCATTTGCTTGGCTCGAAATCATATAATGAAAATATGAAACCGGATACGGCATTCATCGCCGGTCAGATTTATGCGGATCCTGTAAAAAGAGAAAAACTCAATTCAATTTTACACCCCGCAGTTGCTCTACACTATCAAAGCTGGTTGAAGCAACAGCATCATCCTTATGTTTTGAAAGTAGCGGCTCTATTGTTTGAGGCTGATATTGCCAAACACCTGGACTATCTGGTTCTTATTATTTCCACTCAAAATCTTAAAGAGGAAAGGGTAGAAAAAAGAGATCGGTTTCGGTCAAAAGATCAGATTCAAAAGATTATGGAAAGCCAGTGGAACGATGAGAAAAAAATCCCTCTGGCAGATAGTATTCTCTATAACGATGAGGATCACAGTCTGATAGAACAAGTAGACAACCTGAATCGACAGATTCTAACAAAGGCAAGTACCCTATAAACTTTAGCACATAACTCCCCGAAATAGTATGATTCATAAAATCCAAATACTCTGTATTTCACTTTGTCTGGCATTCTTATCTCCAACCTTTAGCCAGGAAATGAAGGATCATCTTTTTGATGAAAACATCCGGACCGTACTTTTCTATCCGGTAAGCGACAATGCCTCCAAGGTGCTGGAATACCCGATGATTTATCTGAATTCGGCAGGGTACCTCCAGCTGGAATTTGATGAAATCGGAGATCAGTATAAAAACTATAACTACAAACTCATCCACTGCAACCATGATTGGAAGCAATCCATCCTGAACGACTTTGAGTTTGTGGAGGATTTCAATGAATATTCGATTGATGACTACGAGATTTCACTCAACACCCGGACTCCGTACATTCATTATGCACTAAAAGTACCGAAGACAAAAGTTTCGGGGAATTACGTTGTGAAAGTGTATCGGAATATGAACCAATCGGAAGTAGTGATGACGAGACGGTTTGTGGTTTTCGATACCAAAGTGAGTGTAGTACTGGACCCAAAATTTCCGTTGGATCCTGCATTGCGGTTCACGGCTCAGCAAATTGATTTTACCGTAAATTATGGGGATTATCAAATCTTTAATCCAAAAGAAATGATCAAAGTAGTGGTGAGGCAAAATGGCCGGTGGGACAATGCACTCTACAATCTACAGCCGATGTTTTTGAAAGACCAGGAGCGAATTCTGGATTACCATTTTTACAACAACGAAAACACGTTTCCGGGCTTGAATGAATACCGTGGGTTTGATATCCGCAGTATTCGTTTCAGAGGACAAAATCTGGCCAATACCAATTTTAACAATGAAAAGGCAGAGGCTTTTGTAATGCCGGATCAGAGCCGGAACAAGAAAACCATGAGCCAATGGATTGACATCAATGGTCGTTTTGTGATTGAAAATTTCGAAACCCGGAGAGGCTATGTGGAAGCGGATTATGTAGACACGTATTTCAGTCTGGACCTGGAAGAAGATCCGGATGGGGATGTGTATATTTTCGGACTGATCACCGACTGGGAAATCAGGCCTGAATTTCTGATGAAAAAGGAGGAAGGGAAAAAAAAATGGAAAGGCCATGCAAAACTCAAACAAGGATTTTACAACTACAGTTATGCGGTTGTGCGACAAGGTTTGAGACCCAATGAAACTATGCTGGAAGGCAGCTATAATCTTGCTGAGAATATTTATGATGTGCTGGTCTATTTCCGTCCAATCGGTGGCCGTTACGACCAATTGGTTGGATATTCAATGATCAATTACAACAAGATGCGTTAAACCGCCGTGGTTGTGTGTCCGTGGTTGTGTGGCCCACCAACCACAAAAAACGACCAAATCGTTGAAAGATCGCCGTGGTTGAGTTTCTCACTAACCACAAAAAACGACTAAATGGCTGAAAGATCGCCGTGGTGTCGTCTCCCGACGCACCACAAAAAACTGCCAAATCGCTGAAAGATCGCCGTGTTTGAGTGTCCCACCAACCACAAAAAACGACCAAATCGTTGAAAGAATTTCATGAGTCTTTACGGATTTTACGTTACGTTTTTTTCGTAATTGTTTTTTCGTAATTTTGAGCAATGGAAGAATTAGAAAACCCCTTTCCAACCAAAGCTTATATTGGTCCTAATTATTTCTGCAACAGAATATTAGAAACTTCAAGATTGGCCAGTGCACTTCAGAATGGAAGAAAC
>Ga0105046_10009110_pt1 | contig 15547 bp, 14 predicted proteins | sample MAT03_FD_78385 | JGI IMG/M metagenome (GOLD analysis project Ga0105046, IMG submission 78385) | Freshwater microbial communities from Lake Fryxell liftoff mats and glacier meltwater in Antarctica - MAT-03 (megahit assembly) | ecosystem: Environmental > Aquatic > Freshwater > Ice > Liftoff...
ATTCCTTCTGGTGCAGCAGCAATTTGCGGTCGCGCATCGGATCATGCACGAAGTGGACGTTGGTACCGTATTGGTTGATGCGCATCCCGCGCACCACGAGGTCGTTGCCCAGGAAGGCGCAGAAGGCTTCCGTGATGCTGGCCCCGCCGATGCGAATGCTCTTGATCTCCGAGCCCATCAGCACCATGCCGCATTCGTAGGTATCGAGCAGGTGGTACTCGAAACCCGCGCGCTTGTTCTTGACTTCGAGGGTTGGGGCGGCCATGGGATCCATCCCGCTCCAGCGGGAGGGCGCGAAGATCGTGCTTGGTCAGCGAAGCCTGCGTCAGGACTTCGGCACGATGAGCACGGGCACCTTCACCCGGTGCCGTACCGTGTCCACGGTGGCACCGAAGAGCAGGTCCTTCCAGCCCCGGTGGCCGTGCCCGCCCATCACCAGGAGGTCGCAATCGCTTTCGTTCACCAATTGGGCGATGGCCGTGGGCGCGTGCCCGAAGCCGAGGCGCGCTTCGCAGGTGTAGCCACGGGTGGTCAGTTCAGAGACGTAGTGTTGCAGGGTGGCGGCGTCACGCGTGGCCTCATGGTCGTCGGTGAGCTCACCGGCATAGCGCGCGGCTGCTGATTCGGTGATGTGGATCAAGAGGTACCTGGCTTCCTTGCCACCCTGACCGACGGCGGCTGCGATGCTCCGCTGGTCCACGGCGCTGAGATCCACGGCGATGCAGATCCGCATGTAGCGCTGCCCGTCGGCTGTTCGCAACTCAAGAACGGGATTGTGCAGGTGTTCTTCCGCCTTTCGCTCCCGCTTGAAGAAGGGCTTGAAGGCCACGTAAAGCAACAGGCCCAAAGCGGCGAGGACGATGGGAATTACCAGCAGGTCCAACCAGATGGCGGCGCTTCCAGCAGCGGTCCTCCATTCCCCGATCTGTTGCACCACGAGGCGCGCATTGAGGCTGACGATGATGATGGCGGTCATCCAGGCGAGCACCCGCACCCACGGCTTGATCACATGCTCGCCCATGCGCACCTTGTCTGAACAGAAGTGGATCAACGGGATCACCGCGAAGCCCAGCTGCAAGCTCAAGACCACCTGGCTCAACACGAGCAGTTCCCCAAGGGATCCCTCGCCGAACCAGACGATGCATACCACGGCCGGTACGATGGCAATGAGCCGCGTCAGCAGCCGTCGCAGCCACGGACGGATGCGCAGGTCCAGATAGCCTTCCATGACGATCTGCCCCGCCAGCGTGCCGGTGATGGTGCTGCTCTGCCCGCTGCCGATCAGCGCGACGGCGAACAGGGTGGGGGCCAACGTCCCGAAGAGTTCGCCGAGCAACATGTGCGCTTGGTCGATCTCGGCCACATCGGTGTGGCCCATCCGGTGGAAGGCCGCCGCCGCCAGCACCAGGATCGCGGCGTTCACCAGGAAGGCGATGTTGAGCGCCACCGTGGTATCGATGAAGTTGAATCGCAGGGCATCCCGGATCCCCTTCCTGTCACGGCCGTGTTTGCGCGTTTGCACAAGCGATGAATGCAGGTAGAGGTTATGCGGCATCACGGTGGCGCCGATGATGCCAATGGCGATATAGAGCGCGCTGCCTTCCAACGAGGAAGGGATGAAGCCGGTGATCAACTCACCGAACTTCGGCTGTACGATGAACATCTCGGCGAGGAACGATAGGCCGATCATGCTCACGATGCTGATGATGAAGACTTCCAGCACGCGCATGCCCTTGTGCATGAGGAAGAGGATGATGAGCGCATCGGCGGCGGTGATCAATACGCCGGTGAGCAGGTCCAGGCCGAAGAGCAGGTTCAGGCCGATCGCCATACCGATCACTTCCGCCAGGTCGCACGCCGCGATGGCGATCTCAGCGAGCACGTACAGTGGGAGGTTCACCCAGGGCGGATAGGTGTGACGGCTCGCCTGGGCAAGGTCCAGCCCGCGCACGATGCCGAGCCGCGCGCTGAGGCTTTGTAGGAGCAGGGCCATCAGGTTGCTCATCAACAGCACCCAAAGCAGCTTGTAGCCGTACGCACTGCCCCCCGCGATGTCGGTGGCCCAGTTGCCCGGGTCCATGTACCCGACGCTCACCAGGTAGGCCGGACCGAGGAACGCGAGCATGCGCCGCCATCCTTTGGCAACAGGCACGGCCACGCTGCCGTGTACTTCGCTCAGGGAGCGCTGGTCCTTGGCGGGTGCGCTCATGCGGGTTCCACCTGCAGGTGATGGCTCACGTCCTTGCTCAGGCTGAAGACGGCACCGCTCTTCGGTTTCACGTCCATGCTGCCATCGTAGGCATGCACTTCCTGCACGGCGAGCGTGGTGCCGATGCGCAGGCCCTTGGAATCGAGCAGGCCCAGCAATCCGTCCGTGGTTTCGCTGACCGCCGCGATGCGCACCGTCTCGCCGGGTGCGCAACTATCGAGTCTACGGGTCTTCCGCTGGCGGATCTTGCCGTGCTTGTCCGGTATCGGGTCGCCGTGCGGATCGAAGTGCGGACGACCGAGGTACTCGTCCAGCTTGTCGATGAGCTTGACGTTGGCGACGTGCTCCATCTGCTCGGCTACTTCGTGTACTTCGTCCCAACCGAAACCCAATCGCTCCACGAGGAAGGTCTCCCAGAGCCGGTGGCGCCGCACAAGCTGCAAGGCCATGGCCTCGCCTTTCGCGGTGAGCTTCGCACCGTAGTACGGCTCGTGTTTCACCAGGCCTTTCTCCGCGAGTTTCTTCAACATCACGGTCACGCTGCTGGCCTTGGTGCGCAAACGTTCCGCGATGTCCTTGGTGAACGCCTTGCCGGTTACGGCGAGCGTATGTACGGCCTTCATGTGGTCCTCCTCGGCGCGGGTGAGTGGGCTCATGGTAAAGTGAGGCGAAGGTAGAATATAAATTAGATGCGTCTAATAAATGTGCTACTTTCGCCCCGTCCCCACTGAGCCGGGATGAAACAGATGCGGATCGATCGATCGAGCTGGGCCGTCCTCTTCCTTGCGCTGGTCGTGGTGGGTTGCTCCAAGTTGGAACCCGTTGCGCCAGCGGATGATGCGCTGCTCGACGGACCTGTGGAAGGACTGTCCGGTGAAGAGCACGCAGCGTTCCTTCGCGGCGATGTCGCCTTCAACGATGATGTGTTCCATCCGGGGAACGGGTTAGGACCCGTCTTCGTCGCAACGCGCTGTGCGAGTTGCCATGCGGGCGATGGGCGCGGGCATCCGTTCACTGCCCTAACCCGCTTCGGCCAGAGCGACAATACCGGCAACCACTGGCTGGACCAGGGCGGACCGCAATTGCAGCACCAAGCCGTTCCAGGCCATCAACCGGAGACATTGCCTGCCGGCGCACCGAGCGCACGTCTATTGCCGCCGCCGACCACCGGGCTCGGCTTCCTGGAGGTCGTGAGCGATGAGGACCTACTCAGCTGGGCGGATCCAGAAGATCTGGACGGTGACGGCATCAGCGGTGTCCCGAATTGGATCAACATGGAGGAGTATACCACACCACTTCCTGGATCGGTGGAGAGTGCCGGACGCTATGTGGGCCGCATGGGCCGCAAGGGCAGCGTTTACGACCTCTTGCAGCAGACCGCTAACGCATACGCCCAGGACATCGGCATCAACAGCGACTTGGAACCGATCGATACGTACACGGGACTACAGGTGGACCCCGAGGTTTCGTTGGCGACGATCAACGATGTGGTTTTCTACCTGCGCACACTCAAGGCGCCGATCCAGCGCGACCGCGACAATGCGGACGTGATCGCTGGAGAATCGGTCTTTGTGAACGTCGGCTGCGCGAAATGCCATCGCCCGGAGATGACCACGGGTTCTTCACCCATCGCTGCCCTGACCAACAAGGCCATCCGTCCGTTCAGTGACCTGCTCCTGCACGACATGGGTGCTGGACTGGATGATGGCTACACGGAAGGCAATGCCTTGTCCAGCGAGTGGCGCACCCCGCCGCTCTGGGGGCTTGGCCTTTCACCCAATTCACAGGGTGGATCGTACTTCCTGTTGCACGATGGTCGGGCGCACAGCATAGAAGAGGCGATCGACATGCATGGTGGTGAGGCTGCGGCGAGCCGGACAGCCTTCGGTGCGCTGTCCGCCACGGATCGCGCACGCCTGATCCGCTTCCTCGAAAGCCTTTGATCCATGGAACGAAGGACCTTCATTCATCTCGGTGGTCTGGCCTGTCTGGGAGGTGCTGCACTTTCCACGGGTCTTGTTGGTTGCGCAGGCGCCCGTTACGTGGATGCCACGCTTGAAGGGGAGAACCTGCGCGTTCCACTTACGGCATTCGCCAGCGCTGAAGGCAAGCCGCTGAGCCATGTCGTCGTGCGGCACGCGAGCCTGCGCTGGCCGATCGCCTTGTACCGCAAAAAGGACGATGCCTACCGCGCGCTGTTGATGCGCTGTACCCATCAGGATGCGCAACTCAAGGCCGGGGAAGTGGAACTCATGTGCCCGGCACACGGGAGTACCTTCTTCACCGATGGTCGTGTGTCGGAAGGTCCGGCTGCGCGTCCCTTGCGCGAGTTGCCGGTAAGTGTTGAAGGCGATCAATTGCTCATTTCGATGAAGGCATGAACACGAAGTGGTTCATCGTTGTCGCCGCATGCTGTTCTGTGTTCGGTCTGGCCGCGCAAGTGGACAGCACACTCCTTCGTGCGGCACCCGTTGTGCAGAACGATAGCGCGCGCATGAACCTGGACGCCATCTACGCGAGGCCTTTTTTGCAGATCGGCCGGTCACCGGTGAACGTCGGTGGCTATGTGGAGGCCAAGGCCGAACACCTGGGAACGGATGGTGTGACCGAGGGAACACAGTTCCAGATGCAGCGGCTCACGCTGTTCGTGGCATCGGCCATCAATGAGCGCCTGAGCTTCCTCACCGAGATCGAGTTCGAGCATGGCACCGAGGAGATCGGGATCGAATTCGCATCGCTCGATCTTGAACTGGATCCGTTGCTTACCCTGCGTGGTGGGGTTGTAATGAACCCGATCGGCGCCTTCAACCAGAACCACGATGGGCCGCGCTGGGAATTCGCCGATAGGCCGATCGCCGCGGCGGCCATGCTGCCTGCCACCTGGAGCAACGTGGGCTTCGGTGCGTTCGGCAAAAAGCGCCTCGGCGCATTGTCACTCGCCTACGAGGCTTACCTCACCAATGGCTTCAACGACCGCATCATCGCCAACTCGGACGACCGCACCTCACTGCCCGCCGCCAAGGCGGATCCCGATCGGTTCGCCGAGAGCTTCAACGGAGTGCCGCTGGTGACGGCTAAGCTGGCCACCAAACACGCGGACTGGGGCGAGGTGGGCGTGAGCTGGATGGGCGGTGTGTACAACAAGTTCGAGGACGATGGATTGGCACTCGACGTCCGCCGTCGCGTGGACGTCTTCGCGCTCGATGGGCAGACCACGTTCGGAAGAGCCCGCACAACGATCATTGGGGAGTGGGCCTGGGTGCTGGTGGATGTGCCAGACACGTACACGCAGCAGTACGGCGAACGGCAGGAGGGCGGCTTCGTGGATGTTGTTCAACCCTTGTTCCGACGACGTATCCTCGGCTTCGATGAGGCCGTGCTCAACGTCGCCTGCCGCTTCGAACAAGTGGACTGGAACGTAGGAACGTTCGAGGAGACAGGTGGCGAAATAGGCGATGACATATGGGCCGTGGTGCCCGCGATCAGCTTCCGCCCAGTGCCGGGAACTGTGATCAGGCTCAACTACCGCCATCAGCGTCAGCAGGATCTATTGGGCAATCCGCCATCGGTCACGGGCGGGTTCCAGTTCGGCATCGCCAGTTACTTCTGAGCAGTTGAACGTCGCCGGTACATTTGCGTCTGCTCATGTACGGCCTGCTCCGCCCGCTGCTATTCTCTCTTTCGCCGGAACGAGCGCACCACCTCACCTTTTCGATGTTGGAAGTCGCCAAACACCTCCCCGGCGCATTGGCACTGGTGGGTGGACGCGAGCCGGTCAAGGCTGCTGCTGTTGAGTTGATGGGCCTCAAGTTCCCAGGACCTGTCGGGCTTGCCGCTGGCATGGACAAGGACGCCAAGCATGTGGACGCCTTGTCGCGGATCGGATTCGGCTTTGTGGAGATCGGGACGCTTACACCGGTGGCACAACCGGGCAATGAGAAGCCACGGCTCTTCCGGCTGAAGGCCGATCGCGCATTGATCAACCGCATGGGCTTCAACAACGGTGGCGTGCATGCGGCGGTGGAACGGCTCCGACGGAGGACACCAGGGATCATCGTTGGCGGCAACATCGGTAAGAACAAGGCAACGCCGAACGAAAAGGCTGTCGATGACTATGTGAAGTGCTTCGAAGCCTTGCATCCGGTGGTGGACTACTTCGTGGTCAACGTAAGCTCGCCGAACACACCGGGACTGCGCGAGTTGCAGGACAAGGGTCCGTTGCTGGAGATATTGGTGCGGTTGATAGCGCGCGATAGACAACTGTCAACCGAAAATCGACCACCTCGCCCGATACTCTTGAAGATCGCCCCGGATCTCACCGATGCGCAATTGGACGATGTCTGTGCGGTGGTGAAGGAGAGCGGCATCCAAGGCGTGGTGGCCACGAACACCACGATCACCCGTGAAGGTTTGCGGACTTCCCGGACCCAGGTCGATGCGATGGGAGCGGGTGGAGTGAGCGGAGCACCTCTGCGGGAGCGCAGCACGGAAGTGGTTCGCCATCTACGCCAACGATTGCCGAGGCCCCTGGTCATCATGGGCGTGGGTGGCATTGATAGCGCTGGAGCCGCGATCGAGAAACTGGAGGCCGGTGCGGACCTCGTGCAGGTGTATACCGGATTGGTCTATGAAGGCCCCGCGTTGTTGACGCGGATCAACGAAGCTTATGTACGATGGAGAAGCCGGACGTGAAACTGATCGAGTGTCCGCGCGACGCGATGCAAGGCATTGGCCCCTTCATTCCCACGGATGTGAAGGTGCGCTACTTGAATGGGCTGCTTCAAGTCGGCTTCGACACCATCGACATTGGCAGCTTCGTGAGCGCGAAAGCCATTCCGCAGTTGGCCGACACGGCCGAAGTGCTCACCCGGATCGATGCGTCCAATAGCAAGTTGCTCGTGATCGTCGCGAACGAACGCGGCGCGGAGGAAGCCGTGAAGCAGCCACGCGTACATCAGCTTGGCTATCCGTTCAGCATCAGCGAGACGTTCCAGCAACGGAATACGAACACGAGCATCGCGGGAAGCTGGGACCGAACCCAGCGCATCGCCGAATTGGCGGGCAAAGGCGGGAAGGAGTTGGTGGTCTACATCAGCATGGCCTTCGGTAATCCCTACGGTGACACTTGGAACGCGGACATCGCCCTGCATTGGACGGAGCGCCTGGTGAACGAACTCGGCGTACGCATCATCTCGCTGGCCGACACTGTCGGCGTCGCGAAACCCGAGGATGTACACGCGATGTTCAGCGCATTGATCGGCGCATGGGGGCGAAGCCCCGGCCAACGAGCCGGTGTGGAATTCGGTGCGCACCTTCATGCCACATCGGACAATTGGAAGGTGAAGACCGATGCCGCGTGGCAGGCTGGCTGCCGGCGCTTCGACGGTGCGATCAAAGGCTACGGAGGCTGCCCGATGGCCGAAGATGACCTGGTGGGCAATCTGCAAATGGAACTTTTCGTGCGACACCTCGAAGCACAAGGGATCAGGACCGGGCTGGATCTTCAGTTGCTCGATCAGGCGGTGGCGGAAGCTGCGGGTGTATTCCCAGTAGCGTAGGGAACCGCAGAACAGCAGAACAAGGAACCGCAGAAGGAAGAAGGCCGCGCCGACCTTGTCGCACGAACTTGCATGACCGTGTAGTACTCGCGGCATGTACCCTTGGTGACACCAAACTATTGAGCCATGAACACCGGATCCATACCCAAGAAGTTCGACTTGGATGACCGCCTGATCGATTTTGCCGTTCTCATACTGGAGATCGGTGATGCTCTGCCGAAGTCTTACGCAGGCAAGCACCTGTCCGAGCAGATCATTGGTTCTGGAACATCACCAGCCTTGAATTACGGAGAAGCCCAGTCCGCTGAACCACAAAGGGATCTCATTCACAAGATCAAGATCGTGCTCCAGGAACTTCGTGAAACCCTAGCCTGTCCGAAGATCATCCATCGCTCGTTGTTGTTCACCAAGCATGCCCGCCATTTGGAGGCGCTTAAGGAGAACAATGTGAGTTGGTCGCGATCTTCGTGACGAGTGTGAAGACCGCTCGATCCAAGAAGTGAGAAGGGAGAGGAGCGACTAAGTTTCAAGTGCGCGAGGAAGTGCCGTGCATGACTTCGGCGTTCATCGTTCCTTGTTTTGCTGTCCTCCTGTTCTTTTCATAACGATTTAACTCCGTTGAAGTTCCAGCACTGTGATCTCCGGCGGCATACCAACCCGTCCGGGAAAGCCTATGAAGCCGAAGCCCCGGTTCACATAAAGCTGCTGTGCGCCTTCGGTGTAGTGGCCCGCCCAGTGTTTGTACACCCATTGCGCAGGGCTGTAAGTGGTGTTGCCGAGCGTCACACCGAGTTGTGCGCCGTGCGTGTGCCCGCTCAGGGTGAGGTCGATCCCGGTGCCGAGCACTTGTTCTTCCCAATGAGTTGGATCGTGGCTCATCAGGATGCGGTAGGGGAACTGTTCCGATCCGCGCACCGCCTTGCCCAGATCACCATATTGCTGGAAGCGTTTGCCCCAGTTCTCCACGCCGATCAGGCCGATGCGTTCACCGCTGCGCTCCAAGGGAAGATGTTCGTCGAGCATCAACCGGAACCCCATCTCCGCGTGGATCGCTTTCAAGCGTTCAAGGTTCGCGGCCTTCGCTTGAGGATCGTCCCACCTGGCATAGTCGCTGTAGTCGTGGTTCCCGAGGATGGAGAACTTGCCCAGCGGCGCCTCCAATTCCCTCAGCAGTTGGATGAACGGCTCGGCCTCGTCAGCGAAATCGTTCACCATATCGCCGGTGAAGAGGATCAGGTCGGGCTTCTCCGCCTTGATCAGTTCGATGCCATGCCGCACGATCGCCGGATCGCCACCAAAACTACCCAGGTGCATATCGCTGATCTGTACGACCCGCAGTCCGTTGAACGCCGCAGGTAGCGCGGGGGAAGGCACCTTGACGCGGGCCAGGTTGAAATTGCGCCGTCCCTTGGTCACTCCGTAAAGCACACCCACGAACGGCACCACGGCGACCATCAGGCCCAACTGGCTCAGAAAACGCACCCGGTCGATGGTCTCGCCGGGCATGCCCACCGGCCGGGGCAGCGAACGGGAGAGCAACCAACGTCCGGCATGCAGCAGGTCGTCCAATCCGTGGAAAAACACCAGCACGAGCTTTGGCAGGAAGAACAACAAGAACAGCGCGACAAGAGAGAACACATAGCTGTGGTCCCGCCGTGCGCGCATATCCTGGAAATTGAACATCGTCCACACCAGCATGACCAGGATGCCGATGGAGATCGACCAGTACACGAAGCGCACCATGCGGCGGATCGTGACCGAATGGCTGGCCAGTGCCGTGTTCACGCCTTTCCACGCATAGAGGTCGATCAGGACCAGTATTACCAGGAAGATGACGAAATTGCGGACGGCTTTTGCGGACATGAGGAACGAAGGTAGACGCGGTGCTAATGACGGATGGGGACGTGGATCACTTCAAATGCGGGTCAGTGCGTATAATGATCGCGGTGCGTTGAGGTGGAAGTTCACGTTGCTCCTGCTGCTCTTCGCTGCTGGACAGGTGTGCGCGCAGATCACGTGGAAGCGGAGTTATGGCGGTTTGGGTGGGGATCGTGCCGGGTCAGTATGTTACACTGCATCAGACGGTGCTCTCGTATGTGGGTCCACTGGCAGCTTCGGTAGTGGTGGGGACATGTACGTGCTCTGCCTGGATGCTCTGGGCGGGATTAATTGGTCCATCGCACTCGGAGGCGCGGGGGTCGAAACAGGCTGGGACATCGCGCTCTTGCCTGATGGTGGTTCCATAGCTGTCGGGTCCAGCAATTCGTTCGGTGATGGCAGCTACGACGGTTACGTAATTAGACTGGACGTGGCCGGGCAGGTCCTGTGGCAACGCACCTATGGTTCTGATGCTTGGGACTTCCTCTACAGCGTGGATGTGCTTGACGACGGGTTCCTGCTGGCCGGATCTACCTATGGCACGACGGATGGATCCAGCGATATGTGGCTAATCCGGACCGATTTGGATGGCGATACCTTGTGGACAAGGACCTATGGAGGCGACGCCGATGACGAGGCCAGGAGCGTGATCGCTCTGGGAACGGACGGCTGTGTGTTGGGCGGCACCTTGCGCACAGGAGGATCGGAGGCTGACGCGGTCATGATCAAGTATGATGCGACCGGCCAGGAAGAATGGTCAGCGGAACTCGGGGGAGCGGATGAGGATGTTGGGTTTTCCGTGGAAGCGGTCGAGAGCGGTGGCTTCGTCATAGCGGGCTATACCCGGAGCTTTGGCCCTGTGCGACAGATGTTCATGGCGAAAGTGGATGCCACTGGTGGGGAGGAATGGGAGCGCAATATTTCCGGTGCGGGTGATGATTGGGAAGCCAGATCCGTCAGGGAGCGGGTGGACGGGACATTTGCCGTGGCCGGTTACACGGAGGAGTATGGCGCGGGTGGCCGTGATTTCTCCTTGCTGTTCGTCAATGCACAGGGTGATTTCATCAGTGGCCCGACCTACGGAGGGGGTGAGGATGATGAGGCCTGGTCGGTGGACTTTACCGCGGATGACGGGTATTTGATCGCTGGCTCCACCAAGAGCTATGGTCCCGGTAGTGAAGCGATGTTCGTGATCCGGAGTGATGGTGATACGCTGAACGGGGCGGTGGTCACCTCATTGGACCCGGTCGGGATCGAGCCGGTTGCCGCGGCGGAACATGTTCGGATCTATCCTCAGCCCGTGGCCCCGCACGGATCAATGTTCATCGCGGGGAGTATGGATCCCTTGCTGAGCGCCAGGATCACCAGCGTTCAAGGTGCGCTAACGACATCCCTTGTCGTGGAAGGGACGACACTGGTCTTGCCTGGACTTGTTCCTGGGATCTATGTCCTCGAATTGGCCTCGCGTTCCGGAGCCATCTTCAGGGGACCTCTGATCGTTCAGTGATCCGCCATAGGCTCCAAGACGAGGTTCCCTTTATCATTTGGGCAGGCACCATCAGGCGCTCACTGCCGCCTAGGTATAGGATATGGCTGGCTCCTGATCGGATCAAGTCATCGACAGGTGGTTCCGCAGGCAGGGGGAAACCCGGGAAGGCCCAGCCCCTTCGACCCAACGCGAGCAATGCGCCGTTGGTTGTGCTATCGCCAAGGACGATCACGCGGGCATTGAGCGGTAGGTGCAGGCGTCCCACCTTGTCCGCAAGTCCAACTACCAACAGGGCGGTTCGCGAATACTCGTCCGATAGGCGCGAATTGCGCCGTTGTAGTTCAAGATGGGCCAATGCCACGGAGCTGATGGCCAACGCCCAGATCCCGGCCACGATCGACCAACGCCACCAGCCAGCGTTCTTGAGTTTGAGCAATGCCCAGACACCGGTGAAGCCCACCATTATCAATGCGGGTAGAACGGTCAGGAAGTAGTAGTCATGGTCGGCGAATTTTCGGAAGAAGAGCATAACAAAGCACGCCGATGCTATCAACAGTAGGGCATTCATCAGGAGCACACGTAAAGGGATCGATCGATGACGTGCCAGCACAACGACCATCAAAAGGATGAGCACGTGCCATGTTGTGGGATGTAGGTATCTCGCCCACCAGTAATTCCAGATCATGTCCATAACAGAACCACGTTCGGTCGGAGTGGCATTCCAGATGGGTTCAGCCCATGTCATAAAATAGTTGGACCCGTGTGCCTTGTTGAACCCGTTCACGTACACGTGCCAGCCGAGGATGCAAAGCACTCCCAGACCGAACGGGAGAAGTTTCCGCATGACCATCGGTGCGTTTGGCCGGATGCCCTTTCGCGATTCGAACAGGTCAAGTGCGACCAGAGCGATAAGGTGCATTGCCGCAGGCGCCTTGATCAAACCTGCCAGGGTGAATATGACCACAGGCGCTAGACCGACACGGAATTCGCCCCTGTACACACCAGGCAGGATAATGGACCAGCCGATCAGGACGAGGCCGTAGACGCCAGCATCCGGCAGGAAGTTGCACGCGTAATAGGAAAGCACTCCGGACCCGAAGAAGAGCATACCAAGGCCTGTGGCGGCAAGGGCATTGCCACTGATGACGGCCATGGCGCGTGTTAGCAGGACGTGGCCGGTGAGGACTAGCAGCAGGTTCAGTCCTTTGAGCAGGTAGGGGAGATCACCCAACCAACGTTCGACCATGCCGATCGCCCAGTAGAACAGAGGAAATTCTCCGGCGCAAAGGCCATCCTGCGGTGCGTTCCGCAGATCGAGCACACCGGGAGTGAACAGGTTCGAAGAGAAGTTGCGGAAGTGGGCAATGAAAGCCAGCGAATCAGTTTGGCGGATGTAGTGGATACCGCCGGGACCAGCGAAGAACACCTCAGGCCAATAGAACCACGCAAAGAGTCCTACGAACGCGATCGCGATGCAGATCAGCGTTATGACCGAAGGTCTATCCACAGGCATTCGTTCCTAGTGTAGGTCTGCTAGCACTTCGTCGGTGTCGCGGTGCAAGTTCAGCACTCAAGTCGAATAAGAGATGCGTAGTTCGTTCCAACGATAAACTCCTACTTTCAACACCACCCAACAAGTCGCAAGGATGGAACTGGTGTTACGCGTTCTCATGGGCCTGCACATCGCAGCGGGCTTCACCGCCTTGGTGGTTGCCCCGATCGCCATGGCCGTCCAGAAGGGCGGCAATGCGCACCGCCTCTGGGGCAAGGTGTTCTTCTATGCCATGGCCGTGGTGGCGGTCACCGCCATCATCGTGGGCATCGCACGGGCGAACATCCTGCTGGCGCTCGTCGCGGTGTTCAGCTTCCACATGATCGCATCGGGCTACCGCGCCCTGTACCTGAAACGCCTGCATGAGGGCCAGCGTCCAGAGCGCATCGATTATGTCATACAAGGCAGTGCGGCGGTGATCAATGGTGGCCTGTTCATGTGGGGGCTTATCCACTTGGGGATGGGGCATCGCGACAGTGCCAGCGTCATCTTTTTCACCTTCGGAACCATCGGGTTGCTCATGGTCTTCCTCAACATGCAACGCTTCTTCAAGCGCAGCCATGACAAGCGTGAATGGCTCTACGCGCACATGTCCGGCTTCCTCGGTGGCTACATCGCCACGGTCTCCGCGTTCAGCGCGGTGAACATGCACATGATCAAGCCGATGTGGCTGCAATGGCTGTGGCCCACCATCCTCGGTGCGCCCCTCATCGCTCTCTGGACGCGTTACTACAGGGGCAAATTCGCCAAGGGGCGGCGCACACGCGACGTGTTGGATGTGCGCATTCGTTGAGGCGTTACTTCCGTCGCCCGGCGCGGTAGCCGATGAACATGAAGACCGGGTAGACCAGTGCATCGCCCCAGAACCAGGTGGGGTGGGGGATCATCGCCAGATTCATCACACCGCCCAGGGTGATCATGCCACCCACGATCAAGGCGGTGGCCGCGCTTCCAGGTCGACCCAGCTTGTCGTGCGTGAACCGTGCGACGATGAACCCGGCGAGGAAAGCACCGATGCCGTGGCCGAGCATCATCACCAAAAAGCAGCTGAGCGGGAGCTGCTCCATGTACACGCGCAACGACTCCATGTTCGAAAAATCCAGGCCAACAGGTGCGGGGAACAGGGTGCTGCTGGCCAGATCGCCGAGCATGACGCATGAAAAGAAGACTACCAGGGCCACAAGGGCGAAGCCGACGTTGCGGAACATGAGCGGTGGTTTGAACGCCAAGGTAACCGGCCGCCACGACCCGGTGTAGGTGGATACATTTGCTCGCCTTCAACGGCGCAGTTTCCGACGATCGGTATGGGTGAATTGAGCGGTGTACAAAAGGGAACGCAAAAGCGTGTGTTGGTGCTCTACACCGAACTCGCCCCGTACGTGCTCGCCTGCCTTAACGCGCTGGTTACCGGTCACGATGTGGAGGTACACCTGGTGCGCTGGCCGGTACATCGTGAAGCGCCTTTCGAACTCGCGTTCCATCCGAACGTGAAGGTCTACGGCCGCCATGAACTAAGCGACCGAGCGTTGATGGAATTGGCCCTGCGCGTGGAACCGCACATGGTGCTGGCCAGTGGTTGGGTGGACAAGGGATACCTGCGTGTGTGCCGCGCCATGTGCGCGAAGGGCATAAGCAGCGTGATGACCTTCGATACGGCTTGGCGGGGTGACCTGAAACAACGGATCTCCGCGCTGGTCGCCCGGTTCTGGATCAAGCGCGCCTTCAGTCATGCGTGGGCCACGGGCAAGCGCCAGGCGGAATACGCGGAGCGTTTGGGTTTTGAGGGGAAGAACATCCGCACCGGCTTCTATGCCGCGGATACCACACCGTTCATCGCGGCGTACGAACGATCCCGCGAAGCAAGGGTGAAGGCCATGTCTCATCGGTTGGTCTGCGTGGCGCGTTACATCCCCACCAAAGGGCAGCAAGTGCTCTGTGATGCCTTCGCCAGGCTGTGCGTTGATGGAAAAGCCGGTGATCGGGAACTCTGGCTCGTGGGCACGGGTGAGTTGTACGAGCAGGTGAAGAACAGCCCGTCCGGTCGTCATGAGCGGATCCATCACAAGGGATTCGTTCAAGCGGAGGACATGCCCGCCTTGCTCGAACAGTGCGGCGCCTCGGTGCTTCCCAGTCTTTACGAACCCTGGAGCGTGGCGGTGCAGGAGCATGCCTGTGCCGGCCTTCCCCTGTTGCTGAGCGATGCGGTAGGCGCGCGCGAACGCTTCCTGCGCGAAGGCGAGAACGGCTTCGTTCATCGGGCCGGGGACGTTGATGATCTCTATCGTTCGCTCGCGGGTTTTTTCGCCCTGTCCGATGAGCGCGTAAGCGCGATGTCGGCGCGCAGCGCTGAGCTGGGAAAGGCATGGCAGCCGAAGGATTGGGCGGATGTGGCCGTTGAACTCCTGCACCAAGGCGCATGAGCAAGCCGCAGGTGTTGGTGTTCATCGATTGGTACAAGCCCTTCTTCAAGGCGGGTGGTCCGGTGCGCAGCCTGGTGAACCTGGTGGACCACCTGCACGATCGCGTCGACTTCCACATCGTGACCGGCGACACCGATTACATGGATGATCGTTCGCCCAGATCCCTGCCTACCGGGCGTTGGACGGTACTGGACCGCGGCGAGCACGTGTGGTACGCTTCGACCAGCGGGCGCACTATGGCCTCATGGAAGAAGCTGCTGACCGAAAAGCACTGGGACGTGGTCTACATCAACGGCCTCTACTCGCGCTGGTCCACGGTGATGCCGCTCTGGCTGCTGCGCGGATCGGATCAGCGCCGCATCGTCGCAGTGCGTGGCATGCTAGCCGCAGGTCCCATGCGGCAGAGTTCGCTGAAGAAGAGGATCTTCCTGGTGGTGATGA
>Ga0105046_10009111_pt1 | contig 15546 bp, 9 predicted proteins | sample MAT03_FD_78385 | JGI IMG/M metagenome (GOLD analysis project Ga0105046, IMG submission 78385) | Freshwater microbial communities from Lake Fryxell liftoff mats and glacier meltwater in Antarctica - MAT-03 (megahit assembly) | ecosystem: Environmental > Aquatic > Freshwater > Ice > Liftoff...
AAAGCAGGGATGGCAAACACGATCGAGAGTTATCCCGATTTAAACAAAGTAGTGAAAGCACTTAAGACTGGTGATGCCTCCTTGAAAACCTACAACGATTCAGTGGCCAGCGGTTTTTCCTGTGAGTCATTTGAAGATTATACGAGGAGGGTTTTGGAGATGGTGAGGGGGTGAGATTCAAGGACGCAGTACCTTTTTAATTGATCTCAAGAAATCTAAAAAGGCTCTTTATTAAGAAACAGGGCTTTTTTGTTTTTTCATCCTGTTCTGTTGCTCCATGAATTCTTAGTTCATCTAATAATTATAAGGTTCTTTATGAGTTGTTTCTGCTCCGATTTGAATGAAACCAATCCAGGTTCAAAATCTTCTTTCCCTATTAGAAGTATCCAAAAATGTGTGAAATACAGCTCTGACAATTACACATTTGGAGATTTCTAGTAAGGTGAAATGAATCAAGGGGTATGCTTTAACAAGTAAGCACCTCACACGGTCTAACGTATGGCATAGAAAGGCATCGTTGACAGGCTATCAAAATGTTTATTTACTTCGCCTTCAAATTTACGACCCAAACCGCTTTTTTGATTTTCGTAATAGTCAATTGCAGCTTGAGTGTCTTGAATGGCATCATCCTCCAACAAAACTGTCCAGCCCATTTTACGACGGAAAATTCAGCTTTTTTCTCGCTTCTTTCCACGGCACAAGACTGGATGGGCTGGAGGCGGCGATTCTTTTGCGAACCAGGGCCTGATGCGCTTCTGGTATTTCTACCCCTTCTGCCATTTCTATACCTAAATTTTGGATTAACTCCTTTACAAAACGAAACTTTGCTTCAGGGACTTTAAGAATAATTTCTCTTATAATGGAGATGTTTATTAAATGGAAAACAAAATAAAGTGAATAATCTAAGGTTTATGGCCTCATTTTTTTCTTTCTTTGAGATAGTCCACTTTTACCAAAACGGTAGATGAGCCACCTACCATGGGCATTTATCCAAGAACTACACCCGAGGTCGGAAGATGCTACTTTTCAAGGCTTTGGTAAATACTAAACCAGGTACTGAAGTAATCCTTAATAGAAACCAGAACCCATTACTGAAAAGGAATAATTCAAATCGCAGCCCAGATCGGCTCGAAATCCAGTTCCACTTTGCAATCTTCAAAATCAAAAACCAGAGTGGGAGAAGTGACCATAGGAAAGTACTTGTTTTCCGGCCCCAATTGAAATGCGTCTACGGTTTCTGTTTCCGGATCTGCCATCACGTAGAATTTCACGCCCTGGCTTTGGTAGAGTTCGAATTTAACGGTGCGGTCTTTCTTTTCAGTGGAGGGAGAAAGAATTTCAAAAAGGCAAACGGGAACCTGAAATAGTCGCTTCCCTGTAACGGGGCGGCATAAAATCAGAATATCCGGTTGCACCACGGTTTGTTCGTCGATTTGCCAGTCGATTGGCATCACTGCTTTACATTTTCCACAGGTTTTAAGTTGAGATACGAATTCCACTAGAATCTCTGTATTGAGCATTTGGTGCCTGAAACCAGGTGTCGGACTCATACAATAGGGAAACCCATGAATCAGTTCCCAGGGATCGTTCCAGTTTTCCCAATCAGAAACTGTGTAACGCTCAGAATAGTATGGCAATGCTTCTCCTATTTGGCAAAGATAAAAAAGGATTTTGGTTAATGGGGGATCAGACGATATTGATTTTTGGTTGTTGAAGATGCTTCAAAATTACCTTAGAAACGAATGAACAAAACGACCTCTACGTAGATTTAGCGTAGCGATCTACGTACTTTATATAGTAAGTAGGGACTCTGTCCTGGTAGGCTATTACAAAGGTGAAAGTCAATAGAATTTCACTTATACAGATTTATCAAAGCGATCTACGTACTTTATTAATAAGCCGGGACATCCCGTGCCTGCGGCTTGGTAAGTGTCCCGGTAGGCAAATATTCCATCAAAGTTCTATTTAAATTGCACTACCATTCTAATTTCACCATGTTTCAAATTTCTAAATTTTTGATTTACAGAATATTTAACATGACCTAAAATTCATTGATTCAATTTAAACTTTAGTGTTGGTCTACCGGGACGGAGTCTCTGCTTATTTCTTAAAATTCGTAATGATCCTTCGGAACACAACGGATAGGTGATAGGGAGTTCCATCACTGCGGCTTGGTTGGAAACCTGCTTATTTCTTAAAATTCGTAGTGATCCTTTGGAACACTACGAATAGGTGATTTTAGTGATACGATTTAAACCTTATTTTTTCCACAGCCTCACCGTATAATTTCCTTTATCAGTTCCGATTTTAACTATGTAAAAACCAGGATTCAAAGAGGAAACATCTATGGTTTGAAGGTTAGAATCAATCTGATTTTGCAGATTTCTGGAAGTGAGGTCGAAAACTTCAACCGACGTAACCCTTTCGTTTTCAGGCACCTGAATATGGAAATGATTTGCAGATGGATTAGGGAAGATCACCGCACCCCCTTGCTTTTGAATGACAGGATTTTCAACCGAGGTTACATCATCCGGGTTATTCACAAACGGATCTCCATCGTTCACTTCAAATAAAACAGGCTGGGCTTTGAGTCTTACTTTTGTTCCACCTGTTGGCGTGAAGTAGCTGTTTGCCGTAACATAATATTTACCATCTGTTGTGGGAGGTATCCAGCTGAAAATCCATAGTCCATCACCCGCAGGAATTGCTTTTCCAATTCTTTTTACAGCATCAAGATAGAAGACAACAGAATCAGCTGTTCCACGCAAAACCTGTGCTTCCAATTGAAATAGTGCTGGTGCAATAGCAAATAATGTATCCTTAATTGGACTTGCCATCCGGATTGCAGGAAAGGCACTTGTATCAATTGCTCCGGCAATGTTCGCTTCGCAACCATTGCCTTGCAAGGTTAAACTTGTATTGTTTTCCAATACCACATAGCAAGAAACACGCATGCTTCCGGGAGCTCCAACATTATTTCTAGCCACACAATTGTATCCTCCTCCTTTTCCATAAAACTCCATTTGCTTGATTCCGGTATTGTTTTCCAGCAGAATGTTGGTCATTGTAGCATCCCGCATCTGCACTTGTATACAACCGGAATTACCTGTAAACCTGTTGCCTTTATACACCACATTATTTGCTTCTTGTGTATTATAAAGTCCAATAGTAGGGTTAGTGCAATCGCTCCGATCGCCGTCTATAGTGTTGTTGGTAATGTAGATTCCATTGGGCCGGGTGCCGCCACCATTTCCCTGATCCATAATTCCTTCTCCATCGATTGATCCATACTGGCCGGATTCCGGAAAATAGTAGGTCCGCATCTGAACATCGTTGCTGTCTATAGTGATTTCAGAACCCCCAAAATCCATTCCTCTGTTTTCATATGTAGCACTGTAATTCCGGTTGATTTCATTGAAACCGGGATTGAGCCAGACCCGTTTTGGGGTGGCGCTGGTACCAACGGTTGCCGAATCACGAATAACATTTCTTCGGATTTCCATTCCCTGGCCTGCTATCCAAAGTCCAACCCGATTGGTTTTGTAGACCCAATTATCCAGAATTGAAAATCCTTTTGAATATAGACTTGGTTCCTGCTGTGCCTCCGGATACCAAATGAAAGACTGAATAGTTTGTTTGCCGTTAATAATCACCTTTTTATGTCGGTTCAGGGCTATTCCATAGTGGTCTTCGTACCGGAACCGGGCATGATTTCCCGAAATAACAGGAATGAAATTCTCTGCATTCCATGTGTTATTTCCTGGCTGCCCAATGAACTTATAATTTAAACAAGAAGTGCAACGGTTTCGGATCCGGTATCCGGGTTGGTCAAAGTTATCTGTGGGTTCATCATTCAATCGATTATTGGCAATCACAACATTAGCATCAAAATACAAATTAAAATTGGAGGCGAACCGATAGGGAGCTCTCTGCCATTTTCGCATCTTTGCCGCACCGGAAGTATCCGGAATATTGGGATCTGGCATTGAGGCATTGTTGCTTCGTATTCCCATTACTATGCAATTCCGGTTCTTTTCCTGAATCTGGTAATTTAGGGTTGTGCCACCGGCATGAGTAACAAATCCAAGTGAATCGAAATTGGGATGCATTTCAATCCGGGCACGGTTTACGTCCAGATTAACAACGCCCACATTTTTAAAGGCACCGATTCCACCAATAATCTTAAAGGCTGATTTGTTTGGATTTCCACGACCACCGTTTGCAAGTGTATCAAAAACGTAAGCAGGGAATTCTAATTTGGAGGACGGCCTGAAACCGGGATCTGTTGCTTTCGCTACTGTCGGATTTTCTCCCCGAAGAACAACTCCTGATTTTAATAAAAGGTCATCCGTAAAGATATAGGTGCCTGCGGGAAAAAATACTACACCTCCTCCTGCCTGAAAAGCGGATTCAATGGCTTGTTCTACAGCAGACTGATCGGCATTCTGATCGCTTCCATTCGCACCAAAACTGTTAACATTAAAAAGGGAGTTCCATTTCAACACTTCGGTCCAGTGAGAAGACGGTACCGAAGGATAAAAGGCTCTGTATGGATTATTAGTAGGCTGTGCTTTAAGAAATCCGCAAGCAACCAAACTTATCAGCAAAACGGTGTATTTTTTCATAACAACAAATGGATACAATTGATATCAATGGTAAAAATACAAATCACCGGGTGAGACAAAAAACCAGAGATCTCCCAAAATATGGCTAGGATTGGAACTCGCTGAAAATGAATTGAAAATAAATTGATTAGGTTTTTGTGGAGCTAAAACTCTTCCTGCTCTACAATCTGGCCTTTCGCATCCAGTAACCGGTAATAGTCTACCTGTCCGAAGCCATTGAACTGGAATTTGAGCACATTCAGCATGCCCATAGTGCGTTTATAGTTGGCTTTAAACCGCTGCTTTCCGTTGATAATAATCCGGAAATCTTTCTTTCGTACCTCCATTTCCAACTCGTGCCATACGCCCGACTCGGTGCTCAGATCCGTTAGATTTTCAAATTTTCCTCCAAAATACAATTCAGAAGGTGCAACAAAATTGTTTTGACCGCAGCCTTTGTTGTGGATTTCTAATTCATGGTGGCCACTGTCTGCAAAGATCTTTAATTGAAAATTATGACATATTTTAGGAGATTTATCTACTTTGTATCGACAGACAAAAGTGAAATTATCACCATCCAAAGCAAAGTCTTTCACTTTAAAAAAAGCAGAAGCGAAATCAGAAGAATCCAGCCTGTTCGTGGTAAAAAAAGATCGTTTTAATCCAGCAAAACCTTTATCAATGAATTCATTTCTTGGTACTTGCAGAATATTTTTTCCGCTTTCATAATAACATTCCAGATCACGTGAATACGCTTTAATCGCAATAGCCCGAATCAATTTTTTCTGTCTGTTACGCAAATAAATAAAAGAGTAGATGGGTCGGGACAAAGAATGAACAAAGAATTTTTTTTCAGGCTTTAAATAAAAATAGCTTCCACCTACGCCCAGAAAAATCGAATCTTTAATGTCGGCCGGGATTTCGTAGTTCACCAGCAAGGTAAATGGAGCGGTATCTATTGGATTGGTAACCTGAACTTTTATCCGGGAAAAATCGGGCTCAGCTTCAGGCCAATTAATCGTAAAAAACCCAATAAAAGCTATGATTGAAAAGGCGAGAGTAAATTGAACCCATAAAGGAAATCTTTTTAAAATGGATTTCCGGTTTCTCTCATTAAAAATCGGAGCGGGTTCTTGTGCGAGTGTTTGCTCCGGATCCAGATTCATAGATCCGCCTTTTTCTGCAATTATCTGCATTCGGAATTTATTCCAATCCGGGAAGCCGGCATACCTTGCAAGGGCATTGCGGGTCTCGATCTGTGGGTTGTAGTGTTCGGAGGTTTTAATTTTACCGAACAGCCTTTTCAACGTATTCCGGCTGATGATAAACCGGGTTTCTTTTTCGATTTCTTCACTCAAGGATACGAAAAGACCATCCTGCCACATTTCAGGCTCTGTGTAGCCAAATTTCTGGGCAACTTTATCGAGAAGGTCTTTTAAGAGTTCCTGGTCCAATGTGTTGTGTTTTCGGCGGCAAAGTAAAGAAATGTATGTTCTGTTTAAAGTATTAATCTGCCGGATAGTGCGCTAATTCTTATTTTAAATTACTGGCGTCCGAGAAAATACAAGAACACTAGGTCATTAATCTTGGAAAAATACAAAAAGCGGCAGATTTTGGTATGGCCGCTTTTTTTGATGAGCTTGCTTCGACCAAGAAAAAAACTACATCGCTGCAAGAAAGCAAAAAAAACAAAGCTGACCAACCTATCATTTGCCAGTTGATGTCATTCATTGGCCTTATTTGTCTGGATTTGATGGGTTTTTTTCGTTTGATTTTCAATACATTGTCCGAATTGATCCAGCAGTTGATCGGAGCCCAGGTCCACCTCTTTTAGCAATTGGGCTTTCAATCTGCCCAGTTTTTCCATTTCCTTCTTGATTTGGGTAGATCGTTTCCTGCATTCAGAGTTCACCACTTCCTTCTCCGGATCTATGGTTTGAACATCGTATTGAGTCAGATAATTATGATCATAGTCCGAATCTATGTACTTAAAATAGTTTTCCTGTCCCCATCTGTTGAACATCTCTTTGGCAATGACCGAGACAAATAGACGTGGATTGGTGGTTACAATTGAGGTCTGATGCCCTCCCTCTCTCAGGCACCTCACTTCACGGAAAAGATGGCCATCAAGCACGACCTCTCTCTCGCAGAAAAGAATTGTTCTGGAGTTGATGCACAGACCCCGATTTCTTTTTTTTAAAATAGCCTTTCTTTATCGAATAACCGATGGCAGACTCTGCTACGCCTTCCTCACGGGCCGTAGCTGAGTTGCTTTTGCCAATATCCAGTAATTGTAGGGCTTTTTCTAATCGTTCCCCAATGAGCTTATAGCAATAACCATGGCGGTTCTCTGGTTTGAAAAATCCCGATTCGCCTTCCTTCTCATAGGTACGCCAGGCTCGATTAATGAAATCAATGGTTACATGAAATGCCCTTTGGACCTCGGTCTTGCGGCACAATCCCTGACGGATGAGGTTGAAGAACATAATCGGAAAGATTGATAGTTCTCCTTGCTATGGCTGTAAACGGGCATACCATTGACAATTATATTGAACCACACCATCTCGTTCACACATCCCAACACAATCACTAACCATAGTGGCCTCTCGTGGGAAAATTGGTAACTGTAGCTGTATAAGCGCAAATAAATCCCAATTCCAGTTTGCGAGAACTTTCACATAACTATCTCACAGTCTGAAATGGGGTCTGGAGTTCTGAGTTTAAGAATACGACCAATTTCGGGAATGGCTTGCGCTTCATCAATCAGAACCAACTCCGAATTTCCGATGATTTGACTTAAACTGGTTGTCGTTTGTTTATCAAATAGATGTTGGATAACGCTTTTGTCCCCATTCAACCACAGTGTCTTATACTCTTTTGCGATTTTTCTTAACAGGGTTTTTTTACCAACTTGCCCTGGTCCATAGAGGAGCAAAACCTTGCCTTTCCCGATGCGGTTTCTTAGTTGTTCTTCGATGGCACGATCAATCATATTAGGTTCAAACCACAAATTTTTAAGTCTTTTTTCGGTTTAACCCACAAAAAGAATCGCTTTTTTTCGGTTTGATGGTTGGGTCCTGCACTTACCGGTCCGCAGCTACAGCCACCGGAATCTTCACATACTTCGTATCGCCACCCAATTCTATCATCTCAAGAACCGCCATGTACAAGCCAACTCTTGCTTTTCTGCCTTCTTCGGTCACGCCATCCCATTTCCAAAAACCCTGCGTTCCAAGATTGGCACTCTCCGCCAGGTTTTTCACCAGCAGTCCGTCCGCAGAATAAATCCGTAGGTTTCCTATAAGGCCCGACTTTTTCGATTCGAAAGAAAATAAAGTGAAATCTTTATTGCCATCGCCGTTTGGTGAAAAGGCTTTGGGATCGGCTTTGAATACATCTTCCGGGTCAAAATCCCTGCTCTGAGAATTCTCATAACCCGGTGTGCCATACCCCACATCCGAACTTGCCGATTGCCAGGATGAACCCAGACTTACAGGTAGTTTAGGGGTGATTTTCTCCAATGATACCCCTTTCGTTATATCCAGGATCCGAGCATGGAATTTATCGGAATAGAAAAACTTCTGCCATACCTTATTTCGCGGTCCCAGCAAACGGACGGTGCCTGAATCGGAATTAAATGTCGGCAAGCTCATTTCAATAAAGTTTTCCACTTTGCCTCTCGGATAATCTCGTAAGGTTAAAGGCTTGGAATCTGTAAGTAAAACATATCCTCCCGGTGGTACCGGATAACTCTCCTGACTGATGCCAATGTTGTCTTCATCGTTTGCGATCTGGAGTTCTTTTAAATCAAGGTAGTAAGGCGAAACATTCCGGATCTCCACATAATCACTGCCGCCCGTCCTGGGGTCAAACAGAATCTCATTCAGAATCCAGGAAGATGAATCTGCGGGAAAGGGTCGGGCGGTTGTCTGGGTTTCCACCTGCGTGGCATTGCCTGCACAATCCTTCACCAAGCCTACGGTTATGGTAATCAATTCGTTACGTGCTATTTCCTTGTTCACTTTAATAAACAGGGACGACAAATCCGTATTGGTAAGAATTCGTTGCTGAATCTGGTAATTTCCGGAAATGGAAATCTCTGCTTCTGTCAACGTTATGCTGTCTACCAGTTCATCCCACTGAAGCCGGAATGTGACACTGTCCGGAACCGACAACCGGATAAAATGGGGGGCAATTACATCGGGTTTTGAGGCGGCAACCGAGTTTGGCTTTCCTGGTGTGCCACCCTGTGCAGAATTGCTTATTGTCCAGTTGTTTGCCTCATCGCAAGGATTGCCAATATCAATCATTTCCAGTGACCAGCCTCTTGTCCACAAAGAATAAGGTGAATATTTATTAGACTCATAGAAAAAGCGATGGATCCAGCCACCATTGGCATTGAGTAAACTCAATTGGTCCCCTTCAGAATTTAGAGAAGGCAAAGAGGTGATCCCCATTACCTGAATGCCCGGAATATTGGCAAACCGAACGACATCGGAAGTTCCGGTAAGTACCAGATATTCGCCAGGTCCAAGGAGTTTGGATGGAATACGGGCGGGAGTTCCACCATCGGTCACTTGAACGCCCACCAGATCCAGAAGCTGATTAGTGTTGTTATAAATCTCAATGTACTCGGCAGCAGGAAGTTCGTTTTCCGGTGAATCGTCCGCCTGAACTTCAGTGAAAAGCAAATCGAAACGACCCGGTGTCTTGCCGATCCCAAGTGTAAAACTGTAATCAGGCATTACGTTCAAGCCGCAATCGGTCAGACTTTTAAGCGTCATCACGTATTTTGTTCCGATCGCAAGCCGGGAAGTGAAATTAAGGGTGATGGATTCCGCATTTGGAAAACGGTTTTGTATAGTTTCTATGGTTAGCCCCGGAATCTGGAAAAAAGCCGGATCCTGAGGTAAGGCATTCATCGGTTCCGAAAATACGAGCTGGACCGAATTGCTGTCCAGTATTTCAAAAGATGCCAGCTTCGGAGGTGAAATGTCCGGAGCATTGGAAAAAACCGAATTCTGAGTTCCCGGAGTTCCACCGATTCCTGCATTGGAAGCGATCCAATTGTCCTGACTGCTGCAAATGAGGGTTGGGTTGATTTGTTCAAGGGAATATCCGCCGTTTTGTTTGCTGGTGCTTTTATACCAGGAAATCAGATAGGATACCTTGTCGATGATGGAGTTATCTTTATCCTCTATCCGGATTTCAGTACCGGTATTATTGAGTAACGGAAGACTAATTCCCAATGCAGGACCCAGATTTTGAAACGATGGCATGCTGTCGGTCTTACAAAGAATTAGGTATGAATTCGCAGGAAATACGTGGTAAGGAAGTTTAACCAGTGTGGAGCCAACAAATAGACTGACGTCCTTCAATTGTATGGGTTTGTTTTGGGTGTTGAAAAGTTCGAGGTACTCGGTTCTTGGCAATCCAAGACTCGGTGTTTCATCTGCATAAATTTCATTAATAACGATTGCTCTTGCTTCAATGGGAGCCGGAGGAAGGAAAATAAAAGGAAATGAAACCGCCGGTGCAATTGTGTTTCCTTCACAATCTTTTACACCCGAATAGGTCAGAGAGTAATATTGACCAACTACAACCGGATTTGTAAGAGTGAGAAAAAGTGTGCGATTATTGGTCGTAAGAACTTCAGAAACAGTAAGTCCAGGAATTAAAAAAGAGGAAACCGGAACAGGATCGCTGCCAAGAATTTCATTAAAAACCAATTTCAAACCCAACAGATTATCGGCCACAACAACCGAATCAAGCCTTGGCGCAATAGTGTCGGGTATATTTGCGAATAGACTGTTTTCAATACCCGGAGTTCCACCAATGGCTGCATTGGAAGCCTTCCAGTTGGTTATACCCGAGCACTTTAATTTGGGATTGATTTGTTCCAGGGTATAACCTCCATCGTCTTTGGTGCCGTCCTTATACCAGCTAAGGGCATAATTGACCACATCTATTTCATTATCGGCTGCATCCTTCAAAGTGAGTAGATCGCCGGTATTATTTAAAGAAGGCAAAGAAACGGAAAGGGTTTTTCCGAATAATTTAAAGGCTGTGGTATCGGCCGGTTTGCACAAAATCAAATAACCACCTGCCGGAAGAAAATAAGCAGGAAGCGTGATGGATGTAGATGCATCTGAAAAGCTGAAATTCTTTAAATTAATATCCGCTGTGGTGTTGTTGTAAAGTTCCACAAATTCACCGGCTGGTAAGCCCAATGAAGGGGATTCATCGGCATAGATTTCGTTAATCACCACGTCTCGGGGAGCGTAACCCGCCACGGGATCATAAAAAACCGTTGCTTGCTGAGAGGTTGACTGCAGATTTCCCGCCACATCTTTGGATTGGCTCACCGTAACGGTATTTGTACCAATGGAAAGCGGACCGGCTAAAGTGACCCGAACCTTGGCGTTATCCGGACTTAACCGAACGGCAGATAAAACACCAACCAAAGGTGAAAGACTGTACAAGGAAACATTGGTACAAAAAACAGGATCTACGGCCTCTGAAAACTGGAGATCAACCTGAGTACTATTAAATATTGAGGCACCGAGTAAATTAGGAGGAGTAAGATCCGGGCCGCTGTTGTTTTCGGCTTTGATGTCGTCAAAATAATGCCTGCTTCGATTGGTTTTGGAGGATTTGATGAGAATTCCCAAGCCGACAGAATTGGTAAGTGAATTGTCGTTTCCGGTTGCTAAGGAAATAAATGCCGCTGAAGTAATTTTCTCGAAGATCTCCCAAACACCCCCATTCCGGGTCACTTTTATACTGCCGGGATTATTGGTTGCATTGTTCAATAGCGTGTTGTTTTGTGGAATCACTTCGCTGATGGTTCCTGCCTGTTTTTTGAAAAGTCCTACGCCATCAACCGCCCCTCCGAGCCGGATAAAATACCCGTTTTGTGCCTGAGTTAGATCCAGATTGTCGCAGGTAAGCCAGAATTCGGCATAGTTTTGGGAAGAAGGATTGAAATTAAGTCGAAAGGTGAATTCCCAATTGGAGAAGTTTTCACTGCTTGCAGTGGCCAGAAAAAGGTTGACCGTGGATGCATTCCCTGGAGTAGTGCGTAACTGGCCGGTAGAAACGGTGAACGAATCGGTCATTCCGATCCAGGTGGGGTTATTAGTAAAATCCCCATCCGAAAAATCCTCAAAAACCTGCGCACCACTTCTGGAAGTCACCAAAAGCAAAAGCAGGACGGCAAGTCGTAAAAAAATTGGTTTCATTTGCGTGCGAACGAATGCCAAAAATGGTTTGGTTAGTGCTCTTTTCCAAGACCAAGTTTTTCAATTTCATTTTTGTTTAGCGTTCTTTGTTTTTTTGAGGAATTATGAAACGATTCATTATTACACCAATCGGGTTTTTACTTCTAATTGTTTCTACCCAAAACGCAAAGGCATGGGGATTTTTTGCCCATCAGCGGATCAATCGCCTGGCGGTTTTTTGTTTGCCACAACCGATGTCGGCTTTCTTTAAACGAAACATTGTTTACCTTACTGAAAATGCCGTTAATCCGGATCGGAGACGAAATGCGGTGAAAGGCGAAGCACCCAAGCATTTTATAGACATTGATGTGTATGGCGACTCTGCATTGTGGAAAATGCCTCGTCGTTGGCAGGATGCAGTGGCAAAATATACGGAAGATACCCTTCAGGAATACGGCATTGTGCCCTGGGAAGTGAACCGGATGAAATACAATCTTCAAAGAGCATTTGAAAGAAAAGATGCAAAAGGCATTCTTAGGATTGCCTCCGATCTGGGTCATTACATTGCGGATTCCAACGTTCCGCTTCATACCACCGAAAATTACAACGGACAAATGACCGGACAAAAAGGAATTCATGGATTCTGGGAAAGCCGGTTGCCCGAGTTGTTTTCGGATAAATACGACTATTTTGTTGGCCAGGCTGAGTATGAAAAGCACATACAGACAAGAGCCTGGAGTGCTGTGATTATGGCGCACAGTGCATTAGACTCAGTATTGGGCTTCGAAAAAAAGCTAAATGCAGAATTTCCTGAGGATAAAAAATATAGTTTTGAGCAACGGGGAGCAATTACGACACAGGTTTACAGCCGGGAGTATTCAAAAGCATATAACCAGATGCTGGGCAACCAGGTGGAAAGACGAATGCGGGCAAGTATAAAACAGGTGGCTGATTTCTGGTACTCCGCATGGGTAGATGCGGGACAGCCCAATCTGGATGATCTTCTGGATTTCAAATTATCCGCAGAAGACGAGAAAGAACAGGAAGAAGAACGCAAACTCTGGCAGCAGAAAACGATTAATGTGCGTACAGAAGGCAGTGCTATGATTACCATCGATGAGATTCTATTTGGAAGCTGCTGCAACCATAAAGACCATGACGGACATGGGCATATAGATCATTAGGTTCTTTGCTAAGTCCATCTCTAAAATTTGATAAATGATTTCGGTTTAGAGATGAAGATGGAAATGCAACTTGCGGCTATCGGATTCATTAAGGTTCTAAATAATCGGATGTGTAAAATCTCAATCTCCTAAAAATAATCTGTTGACTAAAGATAGGATATCATTATTTGGGATTTATCGGATTGCTTACAAAAAAAAATCCTCTGTCCAAAATGAACAGAGGATTCTCTTTAAAAATCCATAAATCCCCTTTATTGCTGGACTATATCCGCTTTAGTGGTATTGAGTAGCGAACGGATATGATCAACAAAACAAATTATCAGATCAGGATGGATGACCCAAACCAATATCCCGTTTTACAGATTGTTGTTTTTTGCATGGTAGAATAGAACTAGCTCTATGTACGACGCGTGCTATATGATCGGATTTTTGAATAGCAAAAAAAAATGAGGTATAAAACAGTCTATCCAATTTAATTCAGCATGCAAGAAGATAATGATTCAGGATTTGAAAAGAATCCAACCTTCCGATAAATTGGTTAGCCAATCTCAATTGGCAGCTAAACCCTTGGATGTTAACGTTTATATGTTTCCTGGCCAATCAAAGCCTGGTCGGTTTTAAATTCGGAAGTGAAGTGAAACGAAATGGCCGGATAGTAATCCTGCACCGATTTCAGATTCCGAACCGTATCTGCCATAAAAACTGGTCGGTCCTCTTTGTCGTAATAAATAAACCGATTCTTCATCCGGATGAAATTATCCAGTGCAGTTTTATCTTCGGAGGTAATCCAACAAGCCTTGGAATAGCCTACCGGATGAAAACTACATGCAGCTCCATATTCCTGAAGGAGGCGAAACTGAATTACTTCAAACTGAAGCTCGCCCACCGTTCCAATGATTTTGACACTTCCCTGCTCCTGCATAAACAATTGAGCAACTCCTTCATCAGTAAGTTGCCGAATGCCCTTTTCCAGTTGCTTCGATTTAAAGGGATCTTTGTTGATTAGCTCCTTAAATATCTCCGGTGAAAAACTGGGTATCCCCTGAAATTGAAGGGCTTCGCCTTCTGTAAGCGTATCGCCGATTTTGAAATTCCCCGTATCATACAAACCTATTACATCTCCGGGGAATGCTTCGTCTACCACGCTTTTTTCATTGGCCATAAACATATTCGGGTTGGCAAAACGAAGCTTTTTCTCCTGACGGGTGTGGTAGTAAAACTTGTTTCGTTCAAACATACCTGAAACAACCCGGCAGAATGCGATTCGATCCCGGTGATTGGGGTCGAGGTTGGCATGTATCTTAAAAATGAAGCCTGAAAAATTCTTCTCTTCTGGCAACACCTCCCTTTTATCGGCAATCCTTTTCCTCGGTGCCGGAGCGATCCGAACAAAAGTGTCCAGCAATTCCTGCACACCAAAATTATTAACTGCCGAGCCAAAAAAGACGGGTGCCAGGTATCCTTCCTTATACAAATCTTCATCAAAAGGCTCAAAAACACCTTCGATCAACTCGGCATCTTCCCGAAGTTGGTTGGCCGCTTTTTCGCCAATCCGTTTATCCAACTCAGGATCCTGAAGATCAGAGATCGTGACAATGTCGTCGGCCTTTTTTGTCTTGGTGTTTGAAAACAGCAGGAGTCGCTTTTCGAACAGATTGTACACACCCTGAAAACTCGCCCCGATACCAATCGGCCAGGTGAGTGGGCGGGTATGGAGTTTTAATTCCTTCTCCACTTCATCCAGCAAATCGTAGGGATCCTGTCCTTCGCGGTCCATTTTGTTGATGAAAATAATAACCGGCGTATTTCGCATCCGGCAAACTTCCATCAGTTTCCTGGTTTGCTCTTCCACGCCCTTTACACAGTCGATCACCAGAATTACGGAGTCAACGGCGGTCAATGTACGGAAGGTATCTTCTGCAAAGTCTTTGTGGCCAGGCGTATCGAGGATATTTACTTTGTATCCTTTGTACTCAAAACCCATCACTGAAGTAGCCACTGAAATGCCTCTTTGCTTTTCAATTTCCATAAAATCGGAAGTGGCCGATTTGGTTATCTTGTTGCTTTTAACGGCACCCGCAGTCTGAATGGCGCCTCCGAAAAGAAGGAGTTTTTCAGTGAGAGTGGTTTTCCCGGCATCGGGGTGAGAAATAATGCCGAATGTCCTTCGTTTCTGGATTTCCTGATCTTGCATGGTGCAAAAGTACGAAATGAGAACCGGAGTTAGGGAGATTGGAATAGGAGGTGAATTATTTAGGGATTTCGACTAATCAATTTGGGCGGCTGTTCCAGCTGGCAATGCCAGCAACCTTCGCTTCTTCGCTGGTATATTTACAACGAAGCGACAGGAGGTTTCATAAACACTGTCACATCATTTATCACTCATCATTACCTCCACCCACCCTTTAAATTCCTCACCAAACGAAGTAATCCGATAAAAATAAGTACCCGATGGGAGATTTGTGGAAGGCCAGTTGTTCTGATAGGATTCGGTTTGGAAAACGGTTTTGCCCCAACGGTTGTAGATATGGACGGAAA
>Ga0105046_10009112_pt1 | contig 15544 bp, 10 predicted proteins | sample MAT03_FD_78385 | JGI IMG/M metagenome (GOLD analysis project Ga0105046, IMG submission 78385) | Freshwater microbial communities from Lake Fryxell liftoff mats and glacier meltwater in Antarctica - MAT-03 (megahit assembly) | ecosystem: Environmental > Aquatic > Freshwater > Ice > Liftoff...
ACTTCGATTTACACCGCTACCGCCTTACAGCATTTATTAGATGAAGATGCCATCATCATTGGTAATTGCAACTGCGACGAGTTTGCCATGGGTAGTACCAACGAAAACTCTGTGTATGGCAAAGTTCACAACGCAGAAGATCCTTCCAAAGTGCCAGGTGGCTCTTCGGGTGGAAGTGCAGTGGCGGTGCAAGCCAACCTGTGCATGCTGAGCCTCGGAAGCGATACTGGTGGATCTGTAAGACAGCCAGCTGATTTTTGCGGCATCATTGGAATTAAACCTTCCTACGGACAAATTTCAAGATATGGATTGTTGGCCTATGCTTCTTCTTTTGACCAAATTGGCATATTTGGTAAGCATTTGCCCGACGTAGCGTTGTTACTCTCCATCATGAGCAAACAGGATCCGATGGACAGCACCATGCAACCATCGCCTTCAACCAGTCTAGCTCCTGTTCCAACGATGGGAAATAAAAAGTTCAAATTCTGTTATTTTATACAAGCTTTAAAACATCCTTCTCTCGATAAAGAAATACAGGAAAAAATCATGCAACTGATAGCTTCTTTGCAAAAAGCAGGACATACCGTGGATGAAATAGAATTTGACCTATTGGATTTTATCGTGCCTGCCTATTATGTACTCACCACCGCTGAAGCTAGCAGCAACCTCAGCAGGTACGATGGTGTACGGTATGGCTATCAAAGTAAATTACCTCCAGAAGACCTGGATGATTTTTACAGAAACAACCGCAGCGAAGGTTTTGGATTAGAAGTAAAACGCAGGATCATGTTGGGAACTTTTGTACTGAGTACTGGCTATTATGATGCTTATTACAGCAAAGCCCAAAAAATCAGGGCAATGTTGGTCGCAAAAATGGAACAACTTTTTGCCGAATATGATGCTGTTTTGATGCCCAATAGTCCTGAAACAGCTTTTGATTTGGGAAGAAGTGAGCAAGACCCCATCGCTATGTATCTAGCTGATATCTATACTGTTCTGGCAAACCTGACCGGAACTGCGGGCATTTCGTTGCCCTTATTTTCACACAGCAATAACATGCCTTTTGGTTTGCAGGTGATGACAAACAGGGGAGATGAGTTAACTTTACTACAAATTTCATCCATGCTATTGGAGCAATACACAGCTTCCAGGAAACCGAATTTTTCATGAAACAACAAGCACTCACATTATTGATGACGTTGCTATTGCAATCCAGTTTGCAAGCACAGCAGGTACCTGCTGGTGAAATTGTATTGCCCGCCGATAGCAGCATTTCCAACAAAGACACGGCCATGCAAAGTGCTATTATCGATGAGATCGTTCGTACCAAAAAAATTCCGCAGAAAGACAAGGTCCAATACTTTAGTCAGCTCACCCGATACGGGTTCAAAAACCTTTTTTCAAAATATGCTTACAATTCAAAGCTTCCATACAGCAGCCAGGTAAACCCTTACGCAGAAAGTTACATGCAGGATTATTTACGGGTGCACAGCAAAAGCCTGATTAAAATGAAAGATTGGGGTACACCCTACTTTAACCTCATCGATAACATATTTTCCCAGTATGGTTTGCCCAAAGAGTTGAAATACCTCGCAGTCATTGAAAGTAATCTGAGTACGGCTGCCACGAGCTGGGTAGGCGCCGGCGGACCCTGGCAGTTTATGCCTTACACTGCCCGAGAATATGGGTTGGTCGTAAATGCTCAATTTGATGAACGACGCGATTATTACAAAAGTACCCACGCAGCAGCACGGTACCTGCTCACCTTGTACAAACAATTAAACGATTGGTTGCTGGTGATTGCCGCGTACAACGGTGGACCAGGCAGGGTAAACAGTGCTATCAAAAGAAGTGGCAGTCGCAATTTCTGGACCCTACAATATCAGTTACCGGAAGAAAGTCGCAACCACGTAAAAAAATTCATCGCCACACATTTTGTAATGGAAGGGGTTACCAGCAATGGCAGCAGCGATGCTTTTAACGGTGGCATCACCACTTATTATGGCAATGGCAATAAGGGTGGCACCAGCAGTGCAGGAAGCAAACCCGGCCTTACCATAGCAGAAATGGAGGGAGCAGAAACGTTGCAATTGTCTGGCAAATACAACTCCGTAGTGATTGCAAAAAATCTGAGTATGGATATTAATATGTTCAACAGGTATAATCCACAGTTCGACCAGCAATTGGCCGCTAAGGGGCTATACGAATTGATACTTCCTGCAGATAAAATGCAATTGTTTCAGGTAAACAAATACCAGATTTTAAATGAGTCTGTGCAGTTAATGCTGGGCGATGCGGACATCCCAGCGCAAAAAACGAATTACCCACCAAGGTACAGTCCGAAAGGAAAGAAAAAAGGGTCTTAATTATTTTTGAAAAAAGCATTTCTTTTTTTGTTTTATTTTCTCACGTCGGGTTACAAATTAACCAGTCAACCCTCCCTCAACACTTTTATAATCGCTTGCGCTTTTAATAAACTCTCCTCGTACTCCTGTTCGGGATCGCTGTAAAAAGTAATGCCTCCGCCTGCCGCAAAAGTGACCAGGTGTTGGGATGCGTCGTAAAAAATACTTCTAATCACCACATTAAAATCGAAATCTTCATTTGGCGTTATATAACCGATCGACCCTGAGAACAAGCCTCTGGCGTGGGTTTCGTATTGGTCAATCAATTCCATTACCCGTTTTTTGGGAGCCCCTGTCATCGATCCCATGGGGAAGGTAGCTTTAAGTGCGTCTGTGAAATGCAGGTTACTCCGAAGGGTTCCTTTTACGGAGCTGATCATTTGGTGAACCTGCGGAAAACTATAAATGCCAAACAACTCGTCTACATACACTGAACCTTCTTCACAAACCCGGCTAAGGTCGTTGCGAACAAGATCGACCACCATCACATTTTCACTTTTTTCTTTTTGGCTGTTGAGCAGTTGTTGTTTATTGGCCTCGTCTTCTATTGCGTCGTTTGTATTTCTTTTAATGGTTCCTTTGATCGGTTGCGACAAAAGGGTTTGACCTGTTTTTTGTAAGAACCGTTCCGGGCTGGCGCAAATGCAATAGCGATCATTTAGTTTATACAGCGCGTTAAAAGGATTGGGTGATAAGCTACTGAGTTTTTGAAATAAATAAGAAGGATCAACAATTGTATGTTGGGCTAGAAAATATTGACAAAAATTAAGTTCGTAACAATCGCCTCTTTTGATGTGCTGTTTTAATGTTGTGACCGCTTTGATGTATGCTTCCTTACTCATCAATGCAGTAGCATTTACCGGGGCATAACGTTGAGCAGGCCTTTCGCCGGAACAAGCTTCTATTTGATCGAAAATCAAAGCAGGGTCAAGTGTATCAGATTCTATATGCAATTGATGATCTTCTAATCGAATCAATATTTCTGGTTCAAAGAAAAAGGCTTTGCCAAAATCGATGAGTGTTGACTTTGAAGTAAACACCGATTCAGTTTCGTCTTTGAGTCCGTAACCAAGGTGACCAAAAAGCCAGGAAGGTTGTTGCTGATGAAATTGTTGGAGCTGGTCGAATGTTGCACCATTGTTGGGGGTAAAACTTCTTTTACAACCCGCTGCCAGCATGCATTCGAAAGCTGAGTGTCCTTGGTTGTATTGGTTGTTATCGAGTAAACAAAAAATGTTGAATTGGTTGGCCCAATTCAACATTTTAGTTTTGTAAATATCAGGAAAAGATATAGTAAAAGATTGCGTAGTTGTTTTCACTTTACAAATTAAAAATCATCGTCATCATCAAAACCGCCGCCGGAGTCCATATCATCAAATAAACCAAACTCTTTAAAGTCTTCATCTATTTTAAGATCATCATCGTCGGAAGATTTTTTACTAGTTGTTTTTTTTGCGCTTGATTTAGGTAAATCAAACTCTTCGAAATCCGGATCCCAGGAATCCTCTTCTTGAGACTTCTCCCACTCATCGTCTACTTCTACTTCGTCCTCTTCTTCGTCGTCGTCATCATCCGTTTTTTTCTTTTTAGACGATCCCTTTGTAGGTTTCGCTGCAGCCTTTGGCTCCAGATCATCGTCTTCCAAATCATCCTCCTCATCTTCTGCAGCAGGTTTTGAGGAAGCCTTTTTGGGTGCTTCTTCTTTTGGAGTTACTGATTTCTTAGCAACTGTCTTTTTTTCATTATTGGGTTTCGTAGCCATACTAAAAAGAATTAATACTGTAAAAGTTCTTCGAGATTTTCAATTAGCCAAATATTTTGCCTTTTATTTCTATTATTTTTTTACACCATTACCAATTGATCTCTCCCCGGGCCGTTGCTGATGTACTTAATGGGGGCTTTGATGAAATCATTCAGGTAATTGATGTAACTGTTCATTTCGGGTGGCATATCGCTATACGTCTTCACGCCAGAGATATCTTTTTTCCAACCGTCGAACGATTTATATACGGGCACAATGTTTAAGCGGTTCATTTGGAATGGAATGTAGTTCTTTTCTTCACCATTCACGAGGTATCCATTGCACACTTTGAGTGTATCCAAATCGTCGAGGATATCCGCCTTGGTCATTACCATTTGTGTTACGCCATTGATCATGCAGGCAAACTGCAAAGCCACTAAATCAATCCAACCACATCTTCTGGGGCGACCTGTAGTGCTGCCAAATTCATTGCCGGCATTTCTTAAAAAGTCGCCTGTTTCATCCAGCAACTCAGTAGGGAAGGGTCCGCTCCCAACTCTGGTGCAATAAGCTTTGGTGATACCAATTACTTCCTTTATTTTTTGTGGTGCAATTCCTAACCCGGAACAAACCCCAGCGCTGATGGTACTGCTACTGGTTACAAATGGGAAAGTACCAAAATCTACGTCCAGCATACTTCCTTGTGCCCCTTCTGCCAATACTCTTTTGCCTGCCGATATTTTGTCGTTGATGAAATATTCACCGTTAACTATTTTAAACTCGCGTAAAAACTCGAGCGCTTCAAAAAACTCTTCTTCCCAAGCCGTAATATCTTCCTGAAAATTAAAATTATCCAGTAAACGTTGGTGCTTAAGACGTAATTTGATGTATTGACTGGTAAAATTTTTATCGAGTAAATCACCCACGCGCAAACCGTTCCTTCCGGTTTTATCCATGTAGGTAGGACCAATTCCTTTGAGCGTGCTACCAATTTTTTCCACTCCTTTAGATGTTTCACTGGCTTTGTCCAAGGCGCGATGTGTAGGCAATATTAAGTGGGTACGTTCGCTGATAAAAAGATTTTTTTTATAGTCGACCCCGAAGGAAGCCACTGCCGCACATTCTTTTCTGAGTGTAACAGCATCCAACACTACCCCACTTCCAATTAAGTTGGTTTTTTCATCGTGAAAGATCCCACTCGGAATTTGGTGCAGAACAACTTTTTTATCCTCCACATAAAGGGTATGTCCGGCATTTGGGCCGCCCTGAAACCTTGCAATGACATCATAATCTTTGGCGAAAAAATCCACAATTTTTCCTTTCCCTTCGTCGCCCCATTGCAAACCTAAAATAACATCTACCATTGTTGCGTTTGTTTAAAGTGATTTCACTTTTTGTTATTGAAAAGCGAAAATAAACTGAAATATTTCAACCACCTAACAGAACCTTATTTAATTCCACAAAAACTTGACGAAGCATTTTAAGACACAACAACAGGTTAAAAATCTTTTGTAGGTGTCATTCTATATCTTTGAATTCACAAAAAAGTTAAGGATGAAGAAAATACTCCTATTTACCCAACTATTGTTGTGTACGTACCTGCTGTTTGCACAAGAACTGGTTTCACCCAATGGCCAAGTTGCCATGAAGTTTAGTCTTGCCGAAAGGGGTACACCCACTTACCAATTGATATACAAAGGAAAAGATGTGATCAAACCAAGTAAACTAGGTTTGTTGCTAAAAAAAGACAGCTTATCGCTGTTTGATCGGTTTGTAATTACAAATGCTAACAAATCTTCTTTTGATGAAACCTGGCAGCCTGTTTTAGGTGAAGTAAAAAATATCCGCAACCACTACAACGAACTCGCCGTAACCTTGTTACAGCCTACTTCTAACAGAGAAATGATCATTCGCTTTCGTTTGTTCAATGATGGTTTGGGTTTTAGGTACGAATTTCCAGAGCAAAAAAACCTCAGCTATTTTGTGATCAAAGAAGAAAGAACACAATTTGCTATGGCAGGCGATCATACTGCCTATTGGATACCTGGCGATTACGATACACAGGAGTACGATTTCACCACTTCCAAACTCTCTCAAATCAGGGGATTGATGAAATCTGCTATCACTGGCAATTTATCGCAAACCAGTTTTTCACCTACCGGTGTACAAACCTCTTTGATGATGAAAACAGCAGAAGGCTTATACATCAACTTACACGAAGCAGCGCTGATCAATTATGCCTGTATGCACCTGAACTTAGATGATAAAAATCTGGTGTTTGAATCCTGGCTCACGCCAGATATGCTAGGCGACAAAGGTTACATGCAAGCTCCTTGCAGCAGTCCATGGAGAACCGTGATAGTGAGCGATGATGCGAGAGATATTTTAGGATCCAAAATTACCCTCAATCTGAATGAACCCAATAAAATTGAAAATACTTCCTGGATCAAACCCGTTAAATATGTGGGAGTTTGGTGGGAGATGATTACCGGAAAAAGCTCCTGGGCCTACACCAATGATATCCCTGCGGTGCAAATTGGCAAAACAGATTTTACCAAATTAAACCCCAATGGAAAACATGCTGCCAATACTGCTCATGTAAAAGAGTACATCGACTTTGCCGCGCTTCATGGCTTTGATGCGGTGTTGGTGGAAGGTTGGAACGTAGGGTGGGAAGATTGGTTTGGTAACAGCAAAGATTTTGTGTTTGATTTTGTAACGGCGTATCCTGATTTTGACGTGGTTGGTATCCGTGATTATGCAAAAAGCAAGGGTATAAAAATGATCATGCACCATGAAACATCTTCTTCTGTTCGCAATTATGAAAGACACATGGACACTGCTTACCAATTCATGAAAGCCAATGGTTATGATGCTGTAAAAAGCGGATATGTGGGTAATATTTTACCTCGTGGCGAAAATCATTACAGCCAGTGGATCATCAACCATTATCAATATGCCATTGAAAAAGCGGCGAAATACGAGATCATGGTAAATGCGCATGAGGCAGTAAGGCCTACTGGCATTTGGAGAACATATCCTAACCTCATTGGCAACGAATCGGCCAGGGGTACAGAGTACCAGGCCTTTGGCGGCAGCAAACCCAACCACACTACCCTATTGCCTTTCACCAGGTTGCTGGGTGGCCCAATGGATTATACTCCAGGTATTTTTGAAATGGATGTGAGCAAATACAATCCAAACAACAACAGTCATGTAAATACTACCATCGCCAACCAATTGGCATTGTATGTTACCATGTACAGTCCATTACAAATGGCTGCAGACTTACCGGAAACTTATCGTAAATTTTTAGACGCATTTCAGTTCATCAAAGATGTGGCGTTAGATTGGGATGATACCAAATACCTCGAAGCAGAACCAGGCAATCATATTACTATTGCCAGAAAAGCGAAAGGAACCAACCATTGGTTTGTAGGAAATGTATGTGGAGAAAATGGTTTCAATTCTTCGATCAACTTCGACTTTTTGGATGCGAATAAAATTTACATTGCTACCATTTACAGCGATCAGAAAACGGCACATTACAAAACCAATCCACAAGCGTATCAGATCAGAAAAGTGGTGGTCAGCAACAAATCGAAACTGAAACAATTCAGTGCGCCTGGGGGTGGATATGCGATTAGCATTTTTGAAGCAGACAAAGGGGCCGTAAAGGGTTTGAAGAAATTATGACTCTTCACCCATTAAACTTTTAAACATAAAATATCTACATTAAAAAAGCTCCTTGGTGGAGCTTTTTTGATGTCTTATGCTGAAGGATTTAAGCTACTTTAAGCATACTTAATTTACTCATGCTGAATTTGCGTTGTGCATATTCTAATGTTACTTCAAATTCTTTTACTTTTTGTCCGGGAAGATCAAACATGGCATCCGTTAAAATGCTTTCGCAGATGCTACGCAAACCGCGGGCACCTAGTTTGTATTCCAGCGCTTTTTCTACCATGAAGTCGAACACAGCGGGTTCGAAGCTGAGTTTGATTCCTTCAATCTCAAACAGCTTTGTAAATTGCTTGATGATCGCATTTTTAGGTTCATTGAGGATGCTGCGTAGTGTGGTAGCATCGAGCGGATTGAGGTAAGTGACCACTGGTAACCGTCCCAGTAATTCTGGAATTAATCCAAAATGTTTCAAGTCTACCGCATTCACAAATTGCAACAAATTATTGTGCTGATAATCTTGTAATTCTTTGTTTACGTTGAAGCCGATGGCGTTGGTGTTTACCCTGCGGGCAATGATGCGATCAATCCCATCGAAAGCACCTCCACAAATGAAGAGGATGTTTTGTGTATTTACTTTAATCAGTTTTTGTTCGGGGTGTTTGCGACCTCCCTGAGGTGGCACAAGTACTTCACTTCCTTCCAATAATTTAAGCAACCCTTGTTGAACACCTTCACCGCTTACATCGCGGGTGATGGATGGGTTGTCGCTTTTGCGGGCAATTTTATCGATCTCATCAATAAATACAATTCCTTTTTCTGCAGCCTGCACGTCATAGTTACATGCCTGCAGCAATCTGGTGAGCATGCTCTCCACGTCTTCCCCCACATAACCTGCTTCGGTAAAAACGGTGGCATCTACAATGGCAAAGGGTACATTGAGCATACGGGCAATTGATTTTGCCAGAAGGGTTTTACCCGTGCCGGTTTCGCCCACCATGATGATATTACTCTTTTCAATTTCTACGTCATTATCTGATTTGTAATTGAGCCTTTTGTAATGATTGTACACCGCTACTGCCAATGTTTTTTTGGCGTCATCTTGTCCGATCACATACTCTTCCAAAAACTTTTTGATTTCCGCAGGTTTGCGAATGGTGAGTTTATTGTTTCCGGAGGCTGGATGTTTTGATTCGATGTGTGCGCTCAATTCCTGTGAAATAATTTCCTGTGCATGTTCTACGCAGTTTTCACAGATATGCCCATCCTGGCCCGCAATGAGAATCTTTACTTCATCTCTACTGCGACCACAAAAGGAGCAATGTAATACTTGTTGTTTTGCCATTTGTTGTTTTTGAATATAGACCTTGCGGCTTATACGGGGCTGCAAAGGTACACGCCTTTTTCAATAATCTAATACCAAGACAAGGGTGATGAACAAAATGATGCATTTGCCTTTACATAAAAAGGCTGCAAACGCTTAAAACGTGGTTTGCAGCCTTTAGTATATAGGAATGCTGTTAAATTTTTTCCATTACCCCATCTACTATTCCATAAGTGATTGATTCTGTTGCATCCATCCAATAATCTCGGTCGAAATCTTTCATCACTTTTTCATAGGTTTGTCCGCAATTTTCTGCCAATATTCTAGCGCCCATTTCCTTTGTTTTTTTAATCTGCACCGCCATGATCTCCAGGTCTGCGCTGGTGCCACGCCCGCCACCACTCGGCTGGTGAATCATTACTTCTCCGTGTTTGTAAATAAATCTTCTGCCTTTTGTTCCACCGCTCAGTAAAATGCTGCCCATACTGGCGGCCATACCCATACACACGGTGCTAACGGGCGATGAAATCATTTGCATGGTATCATAAACCACCATGCCACTGGTGACCATTCCGCCGGGACTATTGATGTAAAAAGTAATTTCTTTTCCAGGATCCAATGCTTCGAGGTACATTAGTCTATCGGTAATGTCTTTCGAAGATTTGTCATCAACTACACCCCACAAAAATACTTTGCGTTGTTGAATGAATTTTTTGTCGAACATCCATCCGCTCATCATTTTCTCCATCGGATTGTCGGGCATTGCCGGCATTTCCTCTTCGTCGTCCATTCTAATTTTTTTATTCAGCGTATTCATATTTGTATAAATAATTGTGTTGATTAATAGTATAAAATGATGGTTGAATTACTTTGTTTTTGCTTTTCTTGGATTCACAAGAAGCACCTCATCTACCAATCCATATTCTTTGGCTTCGGGTGCCGTCATCCATTTATCACGGTCACAATCTTCGGCAATTTTTTCAATGGGTTGCCCGGTATGATGTGAAATGATATCGTACAATTCTCTTTTAAGTTTGCGCACTTCGTTTACAGTAATCTCAATGTCAGTTGCCTGACCTACCGCGCCTGCACTGGGTTGGTGCATCATGATGCGACTGTGTTTCAGTGCGGTTCTTTTACCTGGTGCTCCGGCACACATCAACACCTGCGCCATGCTGGCGGCGATGCCTGTACAAATGGTAGCAATGTCAGGTGTAATGAACTGCATGGTATCATACATACCTAACCCTGCGTACACAGAGCCACCCGGACTGTTAATATACATTTGGATATCTCTGGTGCGATCGGTACTTTCTAAAAACAATAACTGTGCTGTTACGATGTTTGCTACTTCGTCGCTGATGGGATAACCCAGAAAAATGATTCTGTCCATCATTAAGCGACTGTACACATCCATTACCGCTACGTTCATAGGTCGCTCTTCAATAATATTGGGGGTGAGGTTGGTTACGTTGTGCTTGATGTATCCATCCAAGGTATTACTGCTAATTCCTTTATGCTTCACTGCATATTTTTCAAATTCTTTTCCAAAATTCATCTTGTAGTTGTTTTATAATTTATATTTTTCTTTTCCGGTTATAAAGGTAATTGAAAGGTTATTAGCATCTGATATAATCATCTCGCTCCTGACGGGGCTGGAGGATGTTGGTTTTTATATTAAGATCGATTTCCCTTTGGTAGTGTTGGATGTTACTACTTTGAGTTTTTTTAAACAGATAAACAGAGACTTTGTTTTGTCGGGCCTTTGCATTCTGTAATAAAAGGATAGTTGACTAGTCTCTGCTTCTACTCAAATAAATTAAAATGTATTGTACCAACATGGCAATGGAGGCTAATGCAGCCACAATATATGTAAGGGCTGCCCACTTTAGAGCGTCCTGTGCTTTTTCCTTTTCAACAGGCGTAGTAATGTTGGCAGTTTGCAACCATTTTAAAGCTCTGTTAGATGCATCGAATTCTACCGGCAAAGTTACCACGGAAAACAAGGTGGTTACTCCAAAGAGAACAATACCGGCCAGTAATATATTGGGGTTTCCGCCTCCAAAACCCAACAATCCCAAACCTGCAATGATCACCCACTGGGAAAGCCGGCTGCTGATTTGAACCGCTGGCACCAATTTGCTTCTTAGCATGAGCATCGAGTAGGCAGTAGCATGTTGTACTGCGTGGCCACATTCGTGTGCCGATACGGCGGCCGCTGCTACGCTTCTTCCGTGGTACACGTCGGTACTCAGGTTTACGGTTCTGTTGGTAGGATTATAATGATCTGTGAGCTGCCCCTCCACAGAAATAACTTGTACATCATAAATGCCATTGTCACGTAACATCTTTTCTGCGATTTCTTTTCCGCTCATACCACTACTGGTGGGTACTTCGCTGTACTGGCTGAATTTGCTTTTTAATCTTGCCTGAACGATCATTCCAACCACCATAAAAATTACTGAAATGAGCATAATTCCTATTGTCATAATCTTCTCTTTTTTGTTTGTAGCAACTAAATTACAAAAAGTGTTCCTTTTAGAAAACCTGCCAAAATAGCAATTTTGAAATTTTAGATGTAGTTAAAGGCTAGTTGGCGGTATAAAAAAAGAGCGATTGCTCGCTCTTTTCCATACATATGCTTTATAACATTTATTTGTACTGAGGAATTATCCCGTTGGCCAATTCAACCATTTTCTTAAGTCCATCTTCGGGCAGGTTTCCTTTTTTGAATTCTGCCAGAATTTGAGGCAGTTTGTTTTCCATTTCTAGCAAGAAATGTTCTTCAAACGCTTTTACTTTCTTAACATTTACTTCTTTCAATAAACCTTGTGTACCCAGATAGATAATCGCTATCTGCTTTTCAACGGTATAGGGTGCGTACTGAGCTTGTTTCAAGATTTCTACGTTTCTGGCTCCTTTGTCGATTACGTTTTTAGTAGCCGCATCCAAATCACCCCCAAACTTAGAGAATGCTTCCAACTCACGGTAGAGTGCCTGGTCTAGTTTCAGGGTACCTGCAACTTTTTTCATCGATTTGATCTGTGCGTTACCGCCTACGCGGCTTACAGAAATACCTACGTTGATGGCCGGGCGGATACCTGCATTAAAGAGGTTACCTTCCAGAAATATCTGGCCATCTGTAATCGAGATTACGTTGGTAGGAATATAAGCTGATACGTCACCAGCCTGTGTTTCAATGATAGGCAAAGCAGTCAGAGATCCACCACCTTTTACAAGATGTTTGATAGACGCTGGCAAATCGTTCATTTGTTTTGCGATTTCATCTTTTGATACCACTTTAGCGGCTCTTTCTAATAAGCGGCTGTGCAAGTAGAACACATCCCCCGGATATGCCTCACGGCCTGGCGGACGACGCAAAAGCAGGGACACTTCACGGTATGCTACCGCTTGTTTTGACAAATCATCGTAAATGATTAACGCCGGGCGGCCGGTATCGCGGAAGAACTCTCCAATAGCTGCACCCGCAAATGGAGCATAGAATTGTAATGGAGCTGGTTCAGAAGCTGAAGCGGCCACGATGGTGGTATATTCCATGGCACCGTTTTCCTGCAAAGTTTTCATGATACCCGCAATGGTAGATGCTTTTTGCCCAATGGCTACATATATACAATATACAGGCTTCCCGGCTGCAAAGAATTCTTTTTGATTAATAATGGTATCTACTGCGATGGCAGTTTTACCAGTTTGGCGATCACCGATGATCAACTCACGTTGTCCGCGGCCAATCGGAATCATCGCATCGATAGCTTTGATACCCGTTTGAAGTGGTTCTTTTACCGGCTCACGGAAAATTACCCCTGGTGCTTTACGCTCTAAAGGCATTTCATATAATTCACCCTGCAAAGGACCTTTACCGTCGATGGGATGGCCAAGGGTGTTAATTACCCTGCCACACATGCCTTCTCCTACCTTAATAGAAGCGATCTGGTTAGTACGCTTTACTTTATCTCCTTCTTTAATTTCGCTGCTATCACCCATCAATACTACCCCTACATTGTCTTCCTCCAGGTTCAGCGCAATTGCTTTTACACCATTGTTGAATTCAACCAGTTCACCAGAGCGAACATTGTTTAAACCATACACACGGGCGATACCATCACCCACCTGCAATACTGTGCCCACTTCTTCCAAATCAGCAGAGGCGTTAAAATTGCTTAATTGCTGACGAAGGATCGCCGAAATTTCATCTGGTTTAATCTCTACCATAAAAATTTATATTTATTGATTAGGCCAACTGAAAACCAAACTGGAACTGCATTCTGTAATTCAAAATAGCTCTTTTTTTGGGCGATCAGTTTCAGGCGTCTGTTTTAAGGCTGCAAAGGTAAGAGATGATTGCAAGAACGGCAAAAAAAACAGCAACTATGCCCCACCAATTAGATATTTTTTTGAGTGTGGCCCATTCGCTTGGAAGAAATGCAGCGAATCAGGGTTTTGGTTGACAGAAAAAGAACTTTTAAGAATACATTTGACAAAATTTCGTGCTTGTGTTCAATAATCGTAATTTCCCGTTTAATTTAAACCCAATACTAACTACTTAACACATAGCAACTGGTACCTTTTAATCAAATTTTTATCACACACTCCACTCTGCATGTACACGGTAATTAAACTTTCCGGAATAATGACGAGAAAAGCCAACTAACATCAAATGAAGAAAATTTTACTTTTTTTTGTATCCGTACTTTTTGTTACAGGAAGTTTTGCACAAAATATCGATGCCTCTACGGCACTTAAAATGGTGGCAAACCATGCAGCAAAAATTGGACTTTCCCAAACAGATCTGCAGAACGCAGCGATCAGTGATGCCTACGTAAATAAAGTTGCCGGTACCCAGATGATTTACCTGCAACAGCGTTATAAGGGCATCCCGGTGTACAACCAAATTCAAACATTGGCTTTTAAAAACGGACAACTGGTCTCAAATGTGGGAACCAGATTGAGCAACCTGGAAAGTAGAACTGGCGGCGCCAGTATTAGCCCCTTCATCACAGCCGAAATGGCCATCAGAACTGCATTGGCGGATAAAAAGATCAGCAGCAATTCGGCACTTTTGGGCAATAAGGTGGGCGAAACCCAACGCTATAATTTTGGCAAATTAGATGTTACTCATGAAAACGTTACTGCAGAATTGATTTGGATGCCACTGAACAATGGCAAATCTGTTCAACTGGCCTGGCAAGTATTTTTTGCGCCTACCAGCAGTAGCGATTACTGGTTATTGAGTGTGGATGCTGCAAAAAATCAGGTTATTCACGAATTGAATTTGACCGTTTTTTGCAATTTCGACCACAGCAACAACCATTCACACGATGGAAACTGTGAACAAAAAAATAAGGACCAGGTAGCACCTCGGCTTTTCAACAACACTCTTCCTGCTATCAATACGCCGGTGAGTCCATTTATTGTAAATGGAGCAACCTACCGCGTTATCCCTTACCCTGCAGAAAGTCCAATTCATCCGGGCGGGGCGCATGATCTTCGCACCAATCCCTGGACACTTGCACCGGGCAACGCCACCAGCTTAAAATGGCACAGTGATGGTCCAAATGATTTTACTTATACAAGGGGTAACAATGTATGGGCATACCACGACAGAAATAATCAGAATACGCCTGACCAGAACAGGTCTGCTCAAAGCACCACCAGTCCGGATCCACTCACGTTCAACTTTGTACCAGATTTTACGGTAACGCCGATTCAGACAACGCCGATAGAAAATCAGCAGTTCAATATTACCAACTTATTTTATTGGAATAACATCATACATGACCTGATGTACCAATACGGGCTGGATGAGGTGTCTGGTAATTTTCAGGCCAACAACCAAGGAAGAGGTGGTGCAGGTAATGATGCCGTTCGTGCAGAAGCACAGGACGGCGGCGGTACCAACAATGCCAACTTTGCAACGCCTGCAGACGGCGGTAGCGGCCGTATGCAAATGTATTTGTGGAACGGTACTCCACAAAAAGACGGAGATGTAGACAATGGCATCGTAGTTCATGAATTCGGACATGGGATCAGTAATCGTTTAGCAGGCGGCCCCTCTCAGGCTGGTTGCGTTTCAAACGCAGAACAAATGGGTGAAGGATGGAGTGATTATTATGGCTTGATGGCAACACAAGACTGGGCCAACTCATTGCTTACCGATGGATTTACCAAACCCAGAGGTATTGGTACTTATGCGGTGAACCAGCCCCCCACTGGATTGGGCATCAGATCTCAGCGATATAGTACCAATTTTGCTGTTAACAACAGAACTTATGGCGCAAACATTCCCGGTGCAGGTCAGCAGCACAGCAGAGGGGAAATCTGGTGTGCCACTTTGTGGGACATGACTTGGAATATCATCAATCAGGTTGGTAGTAT
>Ga0105046_10009113_pt1 | contig 15544 bp, 14 predicted proteins | sample MAT03_FD_78385 | JGI IMG/M metagenome (GOLD analysis project Ga0105046, IMG submission 78385) | Freshwater microbial communities from Lake Fryxell liftoff mats and glacier meltwater in Antarctica - MAT-03 (megahit assembly) | ecosystem: Environmental > Aquatic > Freshwater > Ice > Liftoff...
CAGTTGCACGGCCTGTGCATCGCCCCCAAGCCCGAAGGGGCCAAGACCGTCGATCTGTTCCAGCTGATCGCCACGTCGCTCACCGACCCGGCCAACTCGCCGGTTGACCAGTTCATCGAGATCATCGGTTCGTTCCGCTTCATCTGAGCTGGCGGTCGGCGGCGCTTCACGACGGGCAACGTACCCCAACCTCGTCGGCGTGTCACCGGGAGGATTCCTGGTTCGCAGACCCCGCCGCCTTCGTCGAGCCGATGCGCGCTATAACTGACGTTGTCATGGCTGCACCCCAGTTCGCTCCCACCCCCGTTGTCGACACCGCTCGCTTCTATGCGTCTCCGCCAGTCGTGCCCGATGCATGGATGCCGAACCGGCCAGGCGAGGTGGTCGGCTTCCAACCGAGTGGCTCGCAGCTGGGAAACCAGGGGCCCAACCAGGGGTTCGCGATCAAGATTGCCAACGGTTTCAAGGACCGTCTGCAGCAGGAACCGGGCGAGCACACCGCCGACACCATCAACGGCTGCCTCGGTGTTGCACTGCGGCGGGCGTCCATATTCAGTCGTGCGCCGGTCGTGCACGACCTGACGGTGGCCTTCACCATCTGGGGTTTCCTCGATGAGAATCCGCCGGCCGAATTGGTGGCGTTCCGCGCCGCGTTGTTCATCGGTGTGGGCCACGGCTACCACTACGCCGAGGCCCGCACCATCGCCGACATGGTCCCCGAGGCGACGTTGAAGATGACGCCGCAGCATGTGGCCGCGCAGTACCCGGCCAACTGGCGCGCATTGCTCGGTCTGTAGACGCGCCACGGCCCCCGGGCAGCCGCCGAAACGACAACCCGAGGGTCGAGCGAACTACTTGCTGTGTGTGTTGATCAGCCGGTGACCGACGGCGGCAGCATCACCGAGTCGACCAGGTACACCGTGGCATTGGCTGTCTGGATGTCGCCGACGACCACCATCGTGGTGCCGTTCAGCGTGATCGTGTCGCCCGACACCATCACCGGCAGGATCTCGCCGGTGAAGGTGGTCAGTTCGGTCTTGGTGGCCAAGTCGGCCGCCGAGAGACGCTCGGGGATGACGTGGAAGCCAAGGACGGTGGTGAGCAGGCCGCTGGGGTCGGCGAGTGCTGCTTCCAGGGTGGCCGGGTCGAGGCCGGCGAATGCGCAGTCGGTGGGGGCGAAGACCGTGAGGGCTGCGGCACCGTTCAGCGTGTCACCAAGGCCGGCAGCCGTGACGGCGGCGACGAGGGTGGTGAGCACCGGGTTGTTGGAGGCAGCAGTTGCCACCGGGTCGTCGGCCATGCCTTCGAGAGTGCCATCCGCATTGCCACCCTGCACGGCGGCAACGAGGTCATCGGCGGAGCAGATTTCCGACGACGGCATGTCAGCCATGGTGTCGCTGGTCATCGTCGCGGTGGTGTCGGGAGCGACTGACTCGACCGGAGCGATAGTCGTCGAGCCGGCTTCCTTGTCGTCACCGCAGGCTGCGGCGACCATGGAGAATGCTGCGAGGGCAAGCATGCCCTGGAGTACCTTCCTGGACTTCATGTTGTTCCTCTTTCTAGGGGGATTCTTGGGGGTGAATTGGTGTGCGGGATCACGGTTCACGCTGAGCCGTGTTGTTGTTCCCACGAGCCAGAGGGCCCGTGGAGAAGGGGGTCGACGTCAGTTGCCGTTAGTTGACGTCGACGAAGATGGACATCCAGCCGCTGGCGCCGTTGGGGAACGGTTCAGCTCGTTGATCGGTCTGCAGTTCGCCGTTGGCATCGGTTGCCCGGACGGTGATGCGGTGGCGACCGGCCGGTGCATCCCAATCCAGCCGCCACTGGCGCCAGGTGTTCTCGCTCCAGTCGTCGGCCAGCTCAGCCTCGACGAAGTCGCCGTCATCGATGGCCACTTCGACTTTCGAGATGCCGACTGTCTGTGCCCAGGCGACGCCGCCGATGACGAACGGGCCGGCGGCGATCTTGGCCAGGGTGCGCGGAGCATCGATGCGAGACATCGTCTTGATGGGGGCTTCCTGGTCCCACCCACGCGTCACCCAGTACTGATCGAAATCAGCGAAGCGGGTGAGCTCGATCTCGGTCAACCACTTGGTGGCCGAGACGTAGCCGTAAAGGCCGGCGACCATGAGACGAGCGGGGAAACCGTGGTCGATGGGTAGCGGCTCGCCATTCATCCCGATTGCAATCAGGGCGGGGCGGTCGTACGCAGCTTCCACTGGGAAGCCGGCGGTGTAGCCGTCGACCGAGCGGCCAACGATCTGGTCGGCACCCGACTGCACGCCGGCCTCGTCCAGCAGTTCGCTCAGCGGAAGGCCCAGCCAGCGGGCGGTGCCGGTGAGCTGTCCACCAACGGTGTTGGACACGCAGGTGAGGGTGATGTCTTCCTCGACCAGATTGCGCTCGAGCAGGTCGGCGTACGAGAGGCGCAGCGGCTTGTCGACCATGCCCGTCACCTTCAGTTCCCAGTCCTCTGTGCGTACCTGTGGCACTGCGAGGGCGGTATCGACTCGATAGAAGTTGGCGTTGGGTGTGAAGAACGGCGAGATGCCCGGGCCCTCGGCGGCCACCGTGGCGGGAGTTGCCGGCAGCGGGTCGGCCACCTTCGGGAGCACCACGGCGTTGCGAGAGGTGGTGGCATCGAATCGAGCGCGAAGGGCACGCCCGGCCGTGGTGGCCAGTGCGGCGCCGGCGGCGACGGCGCCCGAGACGATGAGGAACGAACGGCGGGAGGAGGCACCGTTGCTCGTCATCAGTCCGGGCGTCGCCGCCGCCATTGCTGCCGGGCCATCATCGGTCTGGTCGGTCGTTTCGACAGCGATTGCGTCCGTTGTCGTTTCCGTGGGTGCCGCCAGTTGGCGCAAGAAGTAGTACGTGCCGGCCCCGGCAACGCCAGCGAGCACGCTGGGAATCACTGCCGAGAGGGGCGAGCCGGTAGCGGTCTGCGAAGCCCACACACCAGCGCTGGCGAAGGCCGCAAATCCGACGGTAGGGACCAGCGGGCGACGACGCCCGAGCAGGCCAAGGATGGCAGCGAAGACGACGCTGAAGGCGAGGATGCCGACGACGAGGGCGATCTTGTCGTTCTCGCCGAACGCCGCGATAGCGAACTCCTTGACGGAGCGGGGCACCGCGTCGATGACAGCCTCGGCGACGGAGACGACCGGGCTTTGCCATTTGGCGACGAAGCCGGCAGCAAGCTCGCCGGTGGCGAGAGCAGCAGCTCCCGCAAGCAACCCGCCGGAGGTGGCAGCCAGGCGGCCGGGAAGGGCCGTACTGCTCTCGAGTGTGTCGCTGGTTGGCATGAACCCTGTTCGTCGCAGTGCGTGAGCCGGATGGGGCATTCGCGAAGAAATGCTCTTCCGTGTCGCGATGGGACAATGTCGCAACCGATGTCGCAACCGATGTCGCAACCGATGACGTTGTCCGACCAGCAGCGCGAGTTTCGTTCGGTGGTACGCCAGTTCGCGGAAGCAAAGATGGGTCACTGAATCCAGCGCGGCCGGCATCTCACCTCACACGCCCCGACTCTTCGGAGCAGTCACTCTCGAACCTGCCCAACACGCTCATTACCACCACAGACACTCTCCGCCCGATGGCCGATTCGACGCGCCCCGCACCACCCCAAAACAATCACTTGACGCAAAGAGGATTCGCTCTGGCGCTGCTGTGCAAGTGTTTCTGCGCGCGGCTATGTGCGGTCGCCCGGTCTGCGGGCGGCAGCGAAGGATGAATGTCGACACGATGTTGGCGGTGTGGGTTCGGAAGGGAACCAAATGCTCGGCGCCTCGCAATGTCACCCTCGAGAGTCGCAACTGTTGGCGGTGCTCGATGTCAACGATCGTTGACATTCGGCAAATGTCACGTATCGTTGACATCAGTTGAATGTCAGTCTAGGATGACATTCATGATTGCATGGAACTCGAAAGATGTGGGCGCCGCCATCCGAGATGCGCGACTACAGCACGGATGGACGCAGGCCACGTTGGCCGACCATGTCGGTGCAAGCCGCCAATGGGTCATCGCGCTCGAGCAGGGGAAACGAAGCGCTGAGATCGGCAAGGTCATCAACGTGCTGAAGGTGTTGGGTTTCGTGCTGAACATTCAGCCAACCCCCAGCGATGACGGCGCCGTGGACCTGGACCGGCTGCTCAACGACCAGGACCAGCCGTGAACCGGCTCGACGTGTTCATCGAGGGCCGACTGGTCGGAACCGTCGACGCCGTCGACCGTCGAAGCGTCCGATTCGAATACGACACCGCATACGTCAGCCAGATGGCATCAACCAGGCTGTCAGTGTCGATGCCGCTGCGGGCAACCAGGTACTCCCATGCGACCGCCAGCCCCTACCTGTGGGGGCTGCTCCCCGACAACGACCGGGTCCTGACTCGTTGGGGACGCGAGTTCGGTTGCTCGGCATCGGACGTCGTTGGGCTGCTCGGAGGTGTGGGGACTGACGTTGCCGGCGCCGCACAGTATCTGCTCCCCGGTGTTGTGCCGAGCGAATCGTCGCCGGGCAGCATCGAATGGTTGACGGATCGTGATGTCGAACAGTTCCTTCGCGACGTTCGCCGAGACACATCCGCTTGGCGACCGAATGCTGAGGGGTGTTGGAGCCTCGCTGGCGCGCAACCCAAGATCGCGCTCCTGTACAACCCAGACAGCAAACGCTGGGGTCTCCCGTCGGGCCAGACCCCGACCACACACATCTTGAAACCCGCAATCGACGGGCTCGACGACTTTGACATCAACGAACACCTCTGTCTCGCCACCGCCCGCAACCTCGGTCTGCGTGCCGCCATGACGACAGTGCAGTCCTTCGGAAATCAACGGGTGCTGGTCGTCGAACGCTACGACCGCATCCGAGCCGGGGATTCGATTCGTCGCGTCCATCAAGAAGACATGTGTCAGGCGCTCGGGGTGCACCCCGACCAAAAGTATGAGTCCGACGGCGGCCCAGGTTCCGCGGATATTGCAGCGGTTGTTCGCGAGTTCTGCGGTCCCGGCGACGCGTCGCGACTGTTCGACGCAATGGCATACAACTGGCTTGTGCTGGCCACCGACGGGCACGCCAAAAACTATTCGTTGCTTCACAGCGCCGGCCAGACCAGGCTCGCTCCGCTGTATGACATCGCTTCAGCGACCCCCCACCTGCACCATCGGAAAGCGGCGCTGGCGCAGGCGATCGGCGGGGAACGCAGAGCGTTTCACATTCGCCGACGCCATTGGGAACGTGCCGCCCCCGCGTTCGGGATCGCACCGGACGAAGCGATCGACCGAATCAGCGATCTGGCAGTCCGGCTTCCTGACGCTCTCTCTGCGGCGGTCGCCCAATCAGATTTCAGTCGCACTGAACGGCGGATCGCGCACAGCATCGCAGACATGATCGTCGCCTGGACCAAGTCGGCGCAACTGACGATCGTCGCGGCCGCACACCCAAAACTGGCGGCGCCACCGGCCGCGTTCGCCGGGAGCTCGAAGCGCCCGATCCGAACAGGCAGAACAGACACGCTCGGGCGACCCATCAAGGTCTCCCACCGCGACATCGAGACCAGAGCAACCGCGCCACCGCCGAGCAGCTAGACAATCTTCGCCGCCCGTGGAACATTGCGCCCTTGCACCGGTGGCGACGCATACCGTGCAACACGGCGGTAATTCCGGTGATCCGGCCCGTCCGGCCTGGTCATTCCGATAATCGCACGTCAGGGAGCAGGTGGTTGACCCGGGCATATCGGTAGATAGTTCGGCGCTACGTCGGTATCTGATCAAGTGGTTGAGCTGAACCGGCCACAGCTTGAAGCCGCGATCTTGCCGCCACCACTCGTCACAATCTCAATCCGTGAGCCAAGTGGCCAATATCTACAGTTATGGGCGGGTCAGTTCAAGCCAAGCACAGTGAGTAAGGCGTCGTCGACGGCCCACATTTCGGCTGCTGTGAGTCGCCCGGCTCGTTTCCCGAGTCGCCGGGCGTCAACAGAACCGAGCTGCTCGACCAACACCCGCGTCGGCTCACCGGCAACGACGACCGCAGGACGAAAGGATGCTGCTCTGGCACTGCGCGATGTCGGCGCGATGATGACCACCGATCGGGGAAGCAGTTCGTCGGCCTGCACCACCACCCCGAAGCGTTCACCGTGTTGCTCATGCCCAATGCTCTTGGGGATCTTGAGCCGGAAGACATCACCCCGCTGCACGCATCGACTCCATCAGAGCTGCGACGGATGCCATCTCCGCACGGTCGGTCTCGTCGGCCTCGAGCGCAGCGGCTTCCGCGGCAAGTTCTCTGCCTCGCCGCAGCCGACCGACCGACGCGAGCAACGACGAGCGGATCGCTTCGGACTGGCTGAGACCAGAGGACTCGAGCGTGCGAAGTGCTCGTTCGGTTTCATCGTCGAGCCGCACCGAGATCGCCTTCGCCATGTCATCTAGTATCACAGAACGTCATACAAGTGGCAACCGGTTTCCAGCGGGCTTCGCGACGGCAGATCTGGACGGCGCTATGTCGGTCGATAGACGTCCGAACGGTGCTCGATCCGCAGGACCGTGAACATCGCCTGGTCGTCGTCGATCTCGTAGACCACGCGATGGGCACCACGCCGCGCCGGCCACAGACCCGCGAGTTCTCGCTGCAGTGGATGGCCAACGCGTCGAGGGTTCTCGCACAGTGGGCCGAGCATGAACTCGACCACCGCCGCAGCGACACGCTCGGGCAGCCGAGCAAGTTGTCGTTCTGCTGATGCGGCGACGCGCAGATCGTGGGGAGGGTCGCTCACTGACGGCGGTACTTGGCGCGCAAGTCTGCGGGCGGCTCGTGTTCGACGTCTCCCTGGGTCGTGTGTTCGGCTGCAAGCCCCGGGCCTGGCGGTGCACCGGAAGGGCGAGTACTTCATGGTGTCGCTCAAGCTCATCCTGCGAGTTCTGCACGAAGGGTGTGACGCCGTTGGCCAGGCAACGCCAAGAAGCTGTTCCGCGAGAGCTGGAGCGCCCGCCGGCAGCGGTTCAGAGTTGCGGGACTACGGCGGAGCCGACGGCGATCAGCACCAGCGTGGCAGCAACCACGGTGAACGCGTGGAACACCTCGTGGAAGCCGAACACCCGTGGCCACGGGTTTGGCCAGCGGGTTGCCAGCGCAAGTGCCCCGATCGTGTAGCACGCACCACCCGCCAGCAGCAGCGAGAAGCCGTGCGCACCAAGCCCGTGCGCCAACTGTGGAAACACCAGCAACGCCGACCAACTGACAATCATGTAGCTCGCGCCGCGCCAGACCTTTGGCACGCTCGGCACCCAGTGCAACGCGATACCGATCGCGGCGCCGACCCAGGCGGTGACCAGCACGGCAACGCGCGCCCTACCATCGAGACACACGAAGGCGATGGGGGTGTACCCACCAGCGATGGCCAGGAAGATGGCAGAGCGATCGAACTTCTGCATGATGGCCTTGGCCGGAGGCTGCCAGCGGCCCCGGTGGTACAGCGCCGAGACGCCGAACATGGTGCCAGTTCCCATCACGTAGATCGCGAGCAACAGCTTGCCCGATGCCGAGACATCGGCGAGGGTGATCATCGTCAGACCCACGGCCATCCACAGTGGAAATGAAACCATGTGAGCCCAGCCGCGAAGCAACGGTGCCGGCACCATGGGCGGCGACTGTAGGTGAGTCACCGCCTTTCGACTTTCTGCATGGAGATGGCATCGATTTTGCTCCGCAGGTATTCGCCAGCGTTGACCGTCCGGCCGCCACCGAAGGGGGTGACCATCGTCTCCGGGTCCGGTTCGCAGAAGTAGACGAGTGAGAGCAGTGACTCCGCGGCGGCAGCACCGACCGGCGGCAACACGCGATGGATGGCGGAGCGCCAGCGCCCACCCGTCCAGTGGGACAGCATGTCGCCGGCGTTGACGGTGATCGCATCGTCGATGACCGGGGCGTGCACCCAACTTCCGTCGGCCAGCTGCACCTGCAGAGCACTCGAACCGGGCTCGCGGTGCAGCAACGTCAGGGTGCCGAAGTCGGTGTGCGGCCCGATGCGGTATTGGTTCGGCTTCGGCTCACCGACATGGGCGAGCAACGGGTACCAATTGACGTTGAGCGTGTTGTCGTTACGAGTCGCGCAGCGGGCGAAGAACTCGCCGTCGTCCAGCCCGGCAGCGGCGGCGCACACACGCAACAGCTCCATGTGGAGTTGGTCGATGGCGGCTATGTACTTCGTGACCGTCGCCCGAAAACCATCCGGCGTGGAGGGCCATACATTCTCGCCTCGAAGGGCCTCTCGGCCAGGGAGCACATGCGCGCCCAGCCGATAGCTCTCCTTCATGTCGGGCGGCGTCTCGTGACCGAAGGAGTAGCCGTTGGCCTCCATGCCCATCGGTGCCCAACCGGCCATGCCCAACTGCGGCATCCGAACAGTGGACTTCGCATCCCACGGCTGGGCGAAGAACTCTTCGAATGCCAGTCGAGTGTCGGCCAACACGGTGAGCTCGACGCCGTGGGCGGTCACCAGAAAGAACCCGACCGAGGTCAAGGCCTGGTCGACGGCATGGGCCACGCCGGCCCGATCACTGCCGTCGAACCACGATGTGAGGTCGACGAGGGGGACTGGGAGGTCGGCGCTCATTCACCCACCATCATGTCGCAGCGTCGACCGCGTGTGAGCGCAGGTCGGCGAGCGAGCAGTACTCCAATGCTGATAGGTGGGTGGAGGCAAGCCGCACGTTCGGTGCGGTGCCGGCCTCGAAGGCTTCCTGCCAACGACTGGCGCACAGGCACCACTGGTCGCCCGCGGTCAGCCCGCTGAACCCATACTGCGGCATGGGCGTACTGAGGTCGTTGCCGACGCTCTTCGAATAGTCGAGGAACTCATCGGTGCACACCACACACACCACATGCATGCCCGGGTCGTCGCCATGGTTCTCGCAGCAACCCGTGCGGTAATAGCCGGTGAGCGGGTCGAGCGAGCACGACTGGAGTTCCCCGCCGAGGACATTCATCTGGGCCATCTGACGACGATACCCGCCGCGGATCGGCGGTGCGTCAACCAGCCCTGTGGCACACTGAAGGCACCTAGTTCGCGACAGCGTGGTCGGGAAGGGACAGCAGTGAGCATTCAGGGAACCGTCGGGCAGGTGGCTGCCGACTGGGCAGCCGCAACCCGTGAAGCATTGATGGCGCAGGTGGGTGAGGCGCAGGCGACTGCCCTCCTCGACCGACTACTCCCCGTCGTGCCGGCCGGCTACGACGAGCTGAACTGGCCGAACAGTGCAGTCATCGATCTGCCGATCATCGACCGACTTGCGTCGACTGCAGCCGACAACGGTGTCGAAACCGCAATGCTGCACTTCACCGAAGCCAGCAGCACCGAGTGGCGCTTTCGGGTGTATCACGCCGGGTCCGCAGTCCCCATCGCGGACCTTCTACCGCTGCTCGACCAGCTGGGCTTTCGCGCCATCGACGAGCGCGCGTTCAAGTTTCAGCTCGATGGGCGCAGCGTGTGGCTGCACGACGTGGGCGTGCAGATACCCGACGATGTCGAGTTGACACCCTCAGCGCAAGCCGAGGTCCAGCGCGCATTTGTCGCCGAGTTCACCAACACGGTGGAGGTCGACGGACTGAATCGGCTGGTACTGCGTGCTGGGCTGACCGCTCGCCAGGTGGAGCTGTTACGTGCGTTTGCCCGCTACCTGCGCCAGGTCGGCTTTCCCTTCAGCCAGCAGTACATCGAGACCACGTTGGTGCGCCACGCTGGCATCGCAACGCAGCTGGTTCAGCTGTTCACCGCACGGTTCACGCCTGACGACGGCGACCGGGCCGCCGAGGCACACGTTGCTCGAGCCGGAATCATCGAGGCGCTCGATGCTGTCCCGAGCCTCGACGACGACCGCACGCTGCGTGCGTTGCTGGCATTGATCGAAGCGACCGTCCGCACCAACGCGTTCCGCCCGGGTCCGAATGCCGGCTACCGCGATGTGATTGCGTTCAAGTTCGACGCCAGCAAGGTACCCGACCTGCCGCTGCCGCGGCCGCTGTTCGAGATCTGGGTGTGCTCGCCACGCGTGGAGGGTGTGCACCTTCGAAATGGACGCATTGCTCGTGGCGGAATCCGTTGGAGCGACCGTCGGGAAGATTTCCGCACTGAGGTGTTGGGATTGGTGAAGGCACAAATCGTGAAGAACGCCGTCATTGTGCCGACGGGAGCGAAGGGTGGCTTCGTGCTGAAGCGGCCGCCAACTGCTCCGGACGACTTTCGTGCGGAGGGTGTGGCCTGCTACCGCCAGTTCATCGCCGGCCTGCTCGACCTCACCGACAACATCGTCGGCGACGAGATCGTGCCGCCTCCCTCCACTGTTCGCCTTGATGGTGACGACCCGTATCTTGTGGTCGCCGCGGACAAGGGGACGGCCACCTTCAGCGACATCGCCAACGGCATTGCCGCAGATTACGGCTTCTGGTTGGGCGATGCATTCGCCTCCGGTGGCAGCGTTGGGTACGACCACAAGGTGATGGGAATTACCGCACGTGGTGCATGGGAGAGCGTGCGCCGTCACGCGGCGGTGATCGGCAAGGACGTTGATCGCGACGAACTCACCGTGGTCGGCATCGGCGACATGAGCGGCGACGTCTTCGGCAACGGTCTGCTGCAATCGCCGCACGTCAAGCTCGTCGCTGCGTTCGACCACCGCCACATCTTCATCGACCCCAACCCCGACCCGGCTGTGTCGTTCGCGGAACGCCAGCGCCTGTTCGCACTGCCACGCAGCAGCTGGGCCGATTACGACCCGTCGCTCGTCTCGGCTGGCGGTGCCGTGTACCCGCGCTCTCTGAAAACAATCGATCTCAGCGCAGAAGCGCGCAAGCGCCTGGGCACCGAGCGCGAGTCGCTCGCACCTCATGAACTGGTCTCCGTGATTTTGCGCGCACCGGCCGACCTGTTGTGGAACGGCGGCATCGGCACCTACGTGAAGGCAGCGAGTGAAACGCATGCCGAGGTTGGCGATCGTGCGAACGACGGGCTGCGTGTCAACGGCACTGAGCTGCGCTGCAAGATGGTGGGGGAGGGTGGCAACCTGGGTTTTACCCAGAGCGGGCGTGTGGAGTACGCCCTCGCCGGCGGACTGATCTACACCGACGCCATCGACAACTCGGCGGGTGTCGACTGCAGCGACCATGAGGTCAACATCAAGATCGCACTGGGTTCGGCCGTCGCCAGCGGCGCGCTGACGATTGAGCAACGCAATGAGGTGCTCGCCGACATGACCGACGAGGTCGGCGGTCTGGTGCTCGATGACAACCGAGCGCAGACGCTGGCGTTGGCCATCGCCCGCCGCCAGGCGTTGCCGATGGTCAACGTGCACAGCCGGTATCTCAACTCGCTGGAGAGCGAAGGCTGGTTGAACCGGGCGCTGGAGTTTCTGCCAACCGACCGTCAGATAGCGGAACGACAAGCGGCTGGCACTGGCCTCACCACCCCCGAGTTCTCGGTGCTGCTGGCGTACACGAAGGCGGCGAACGTGGCCGAAATGGTGCGCAGCGACCTACCGGACGACCCGTATCTGGAGCCGGATCTGGTGCGCTACTTCCCGCAGCGTTTGCAGCGCGACTTTCACGACCAGATTGTCACTCATCGTCTCCGACGCGAGATTGTCGCCACCCAGGTCTGCAACCAACTGGTCAATCTGTCCGGAATCTCGTTCGACCACCGGCTCAGTGAGGAGACGGGTCTCGGCGTCGTCGAGATCACCCGAGCGTGGGTGGCGGTGCGGGATATCTTCGGCATCGTCGATCTGTGGGCGCAGGTGGATGCGCTGGGCGGCGCAGTCAAGCTCGACGCTCAGTTGGAGCTGTTCCTCGAACTCCGGACGATGGCCGAGCGGGCGGTGATGTGGTTGCTGCGGCATCGCAAGGCTCCCATCGACATCGCAGCTGCGGTGGGCGAGTTCCAGTCCGGCATCGCCACGCTGTCGGTCGGTCTGGAAGGCCAGATGCGTGGTCGTATGCGCGAGCAGGCGTTTGCGTTGGAAGCGGGCCGGCTCGCCGCCAACATTCCCGAAGCCCTGGCGCAACGCAGCGTGCTCTGGCCGCTGCTGCACACCGGGTTCGACGTTGTCGACCTCGCCGAGAGGACGAACCAACCGTTGCATAGCGTCGCGGGGGTGTATTGGGAAGTCTTCGAGCAACTCGATCTCGGGTGGCTGTGGGAGGCCATCGGCCGGCTGCCGCGTAGCAACCGTTGGCAAACTCAAGCGCGCTCGGCCCTTCGCGACGACCTGTTGGCCGCACTGGCCGACTTGGCCGAGGATGCCATCCTTGCCGGCTCGGTGACCGACTGGATGGATACCAGCGAGCGGATGATCACTCGTGCGGGGACCCTGTTCACAGAGATTCGCCGTGTGGATACCCACGACCTCACCACCCTGTCGGTGGCCCTGCGTCAGCTTCGCAACCTCGCACTCCTCGCCTGAACCCCTTTTTGCGTCAATACTGTCGGGCTGTGACCTGGGGCTGTGAGCGCACGGTTTGACACAAAGCCGGAAGTGCTGCGCCGACTCAGCGAAGACCGCACGGGTAGCCTCGGAATCGCATGACTGGTCCTCGATTTCGAATCGCACCATCGCCCACCGGTTACTTCCACGTTGGTGGCGCGCGGACCGCCTTGTTCAACTGGGCGCTGGCTCGTCGCCTAGGGGGCACGTTCGTGCTGCGTATCGAAGACACCGACACAGAGCGCAACCAGTCGGAGTGGACGCAGGGCATCATCGACGCGCTGGCGTGGATTGGCATCAGCAGCGACGACCCGCACTTCGAGGGCCCCTACCTGCAGAGCGAGTTGGCGGCCGCGCACGTCGCGGCGGCGCAGCAACTGTTCGAGGGTGGACACGCGTACTACTGCGACATGACTGCCGCCGACGTGGAGGCGCGCAACAAGGCGGAGGGCAACCAGGGCTATCGAGGCTGGTCGCGCGATCGCTTCCTCGACCCCGGGCCCGGTCGCGTCTTGCGTTTCCGAGTGCCTGCGGGCAACACCGTCGTGCACGACCTCGTTCGCGGCGACGTCGATTTCGACAACGCACTGATCGAAGACTTCGTCCTGCTGCGTGGGAACGGCAGCCCGATGTTCCTGCTGGCCAACGTGGTCGACGACTTGAACATGCGCATCAGCCACGTGCTGCGTGCGGAAGAGCACCTCTCGAACACGCCCAAGCAGCAGATGATGTGGCAGGCGCTGGGCCACGAGCCGCCGGTGTGGGCGCACCTGCCGCTGTTGGTGAACGAACAGCGCAAGAAGATCTCCAAGCGTCGCGACAAGGTTGCGCTCGAGCAGTACCGCGACGAGGGCTACCTGCCCGAGGCGATGGTCAACTACTTGATGACGTTGGGCTGGACGCCGAAGGGCGAAGAGATTCAGCCGTGGTCGCAGATCGAGGGCGACTTCCTCTTGGAGGACGTCAACCATTCGCCAGCCTTCTTCGATCTGAAGAAGCTGGCTGCATTCAACGGCGAATACATCCGTCAGATGAGCGTCGAAGAGTTTGCGGCCGCGTGCCGACCCTGGCTGCTCGCCGACGATGCACCCTTCCCCGCCGACCGTTTCGACGAGCAGGTCTTCCTCGCAATGGCGCCGCACATCCAACAGCGTTGTGTCACGTTGGCCGACGCCGCTGGCGTGGTCGACTTCCTGTTCCTCGCCGACCCGGTCATCGACGAGGCCGCGTGGACCAAGACGTTGAGCTCGCCGGAAGCAGTTGCTGTGCTGCGCGATTCGATCGCAGCGTACGACGCACTGGCCGAGTGGTCGTCTGACGCGCTGAAGACATCGTTGGAGGTCATCGGAGAGTCGCACGGCGTGAAGCTGGGCAAGGCCCAAGCGTCCGTCCGAGTCGCCGTCACCGGCCGCACAGTCGGGCCGCCGCTGTTCGAGGCCCTGGAAGTGCTGGGTCGTAGCGAGACCTTGCGTCGCATGCGGGCAGCCGAGGAGACGCTCGCTTGACCGACGACGCGGACCTCGTCAACGACGACGCGGAACTCGTCGACGACGCTGCGGACGCGTCAGCCGCTGAGCGGCCGGAACCCGCGCCCGTCGCTCGTGGGCGCCTGGTTCGAAGACTGTTCGCTGGCGTGGCCGCGGTCCTCGCTGTGTACTTCCTGGCCAACCTGTGGCTGGTGTTTCGCACCGGCAACACCAACCAGGTGCGTCCAGTCGATGCGATCGTCGTGCTGGGTGCGGCGCAGTACGACGGGCGTCCGTCGCCGCAACTGGCTGCCCGCCTGAACCACGTGGTTGAGTTGTGGTACGACAGTGTTGCTTCGCTGGTGGTGACAACCGGCGGCAACCGGCCAGGCGACCGGTTCACCGAGGCGCAGGCGTCAGCTGAGTATCTCGAGGAGCGAGGCGTGCCTGCCGACGCGATCGTGCAGGTCGGTGGCAACAACTCGTACGACTCGCTGGTCGCCGTCGGTGAAGAGTTGCGCGAGCGCGACCTGGACAGCGTGCTGCTGGTGAGCGACCCGTATCACGCGCTGCGCATTCGCCTCATCAGCCAGGAACTGGGTCTCACGGCGTACGTCTCGCCCACGCAAACCAGCCCGGTGCACGGTAGCGACGTGTTCTGGCACGAACTGAAGGAAGCTGCCGGTATCTCTTTGGGTCGCATCATCGGCTTTGATCGGTTGCTGGCGATCACCGGCTGAATTTGGCGGTGGGAGATGCCGAGGTCGCTGGCTACACTTCTCTCGCCCTTCGGGGAAATCCCCGGTGGGGCGTGGTGTAACTGGCAACACAGCAGATTCTGGTTCTGTTATTCAGGGTTCGATTCCTTGCGCCCCAACCAACGCAACGGCTCAGCCGCGGCGTTCACATAGCCCGCCGAGGTAAAATGGGCGAGCGAAATGCAGCATGGCCCCATCGTCTAGTGGCCTAGGACACCACCCTCTCAAGGTGGCGGCACGGGTTCGAATCCCGTTGGGGCTGCCAATAAAACCCCAGGTCAGAGCCACTCTTCGGAGTGGCTCGCTGGTTTTTCACCCCTCGTTGCCAATGGCGTGCCAATGTATTGATTGGAGACTGCCATGAAAGGGTTCATCCGACGCCGAGGCGACGCCTGGGAGCTGCGTGTCTACTTGGGCACCGACCCCGTCGCGAACAAGCAGCGCTACGCGTCACGAACAGTGTGCACCGGAAAGCGCGAAGCACAGCGGGTGCTCAACGAGATGATCAGCGAAGCTGAACGCGGCCTGTCGGTGCGCACCAGTGCAACCGTCGGTGATCTGCTCGAGCAGTGGTTCGGCTTCGCCGCCCGTGACTTCTCGCCGAAAACGGTCAAGGAGACGCGAGGTTTCATGGACCGGAACCTGCTTCCGGCACTCGGCACGGTGCCCCTCTCGAAGTTGAAGGAGGGCGACCTCGATCGCTTCTACCGCAAGCTGTCGGTCGACGGAGGATCGCGGTCCGGGCCCCTCGCGCCGGGAACGGTCCGACGAATTCACGGAATCCTGCGCCGCGCGCTCGGTCAGGGATTGAAGTGGGGATGGATCGGCGTCAACCCGGCTGTTGCG
>Ga0105046_10009114_pt1 | contig 15541 bp, 8 predicted proteins | sample MAT03_FD_78385 | JGI IMG/M metagenome (GOLD analysis project Ga0105046, IMG submission 78385) | Freshwater microbial communities from Lake Fryxell liftoff mats and glacier meltwater in Antarctica - MAT-03 (megahit assembly) | ecosystem: Environmental > Aquatic > Freshwater > Ice > Liftoff...
CACCATGAGCGTGCCGATTGGCGACGAGAAGGAGACGGCACAAAAAGAGCAAAGCATTTTGGAGATGGTGGCTTATCGGGATATTTGGGGCAAAGGCACCGACAGCTACCTGCACATGATGTATGAGCGTCTAAGCCTTATGAAAGAGATCTTAAATGAAAAAGGATCACTATATTTACATATTGATTGGAGGCTGGTTGACTTTCTTAGGTTACTTCTTGATGAGATTTTTGGTGCCGATTGTTATCAAGGGTGCGTTCGTTGGAAACGACAGACTTCTTCGGGTTACAAGGGCGTTAAAAAGTACGGGAGAGCTCATGATTCATTATTGTGGTATTCAAAGTCCACCGATTTCATATTTAATGCTCAGTACGTTCCATACTCTGATGCATACGTAAAGAGTCATTACAATCGAGTAGACGAGACTGGACGAAGATATCGAGAGCATTGGTTGGGAACCACCACAGAGCAAACAATTCAAGAATATCTTAAGACAGGGCGTGTTGTTAAGCGAAAAGATGGGACGTACGAAAAGCGACTTTTTTTGGATGAACAACCTGGCACACCAGTAGATGACCTTTGGTTGGATATCTTTCCAGTTAATTCTCAAGCTTTGGAAGATACTGTTTATGCCACACAAAAACCCGAAGCCCTGCTCGAACGCATCATCAAAGCCTCATCCAACGAAAGGGATTTGGTGGCCGACTTCTTCTGCGGCAGCGGCACCACCGGCGCGGTGGCCGAGCGGCTGGGCCGGCGCTGGCTCATGTCGGACCTGGGCCGCTTTGCCATCCACACCAGCCGCAAGCGCCTGATCGAACTCCAGCGAACGCTGCACGAGGCCAACCAGCCCTACCGCAGCTTCGATGTGTATAACCTCGGCCGCTACGAGCGCCAGTGGTGGCAGCGCGAGCGCCTGCGCGGGGCCGACACCGAACATCGCAAGCTGGTGCTGGCCTTCTACCGCGCCGAGCCGTTGAACCCAAACGGGGTCAGTTCGCCGCTGCTGCACGCCCGCAAAGGGCCGGCCCTGATCCATGTCGATGGCATCGACGGCATCTTCACCCGCCAGGACCTGCGCGCCGTGGCCCAGGCCGCCCGCGAGGCCGGCGCGCGCGAGCTGCATTGCCTGGCCTGGGAGTTCGAGATGGACCTCAAGCTGGAGAGTGACCGGCTGGAGCACGAGACCGGCCTGCGCATCCGGCTGGTGCGCATCCCGCGCGAGATCATGGAGAAGAACCGCACGCCGGCCGATCCGCCCATCTTCCTGGAGGTGGCCACCCTGGGCGCGCAGCCGATCTATCACCCCTCCTCGTCGCGGGGAGGGGCTGGGGGTGGGGTTCAGACGACGGTCGATATCAAGCTCACCAGCTTCATTCCCTCGCTCACCGAGGTGCCGTCCAAAGAGTTGGCCGCGCTGCAAGACCGCGCGCAGGAGAGTGGGTTCGACTTCATCGACTTCTGGGCCGTGGACTTCGACTACGACGATGACCAGCCGTTCAACCACCACTGGCAAACCTACCGCACCCGCAAAGATCGCAGCCTGCCGACCGTATCCACCCAGGGCTATGTGTATCCCAAAAAGGGCAAATACACCGCCTGCGTCAAGGTCGTGGATGTGTTCGGGGCCGACACCAGCATCACCGTCGACATCGAGGTCAAATCATGAGCGCAAACGCAAGTCCAAATGTGAACGCAAGTTCCGGCATGGAAGCCGGCGTGAAAAAGGAATCCGTCGAGCCGCTGTATCTGCCGTGGGATGCTCCGAACAAGCATCGTGTCAAAGCCAAACGCGACGGCGACAAGGCCGAGGTGGTCAACGGTCGCCGGCCCAGCCCCGTCCCCAAAGTCAACGCCCTGCGTCGCGACGTGAGCGACTGGCGCGACACCGGCTATCCCGGTGCCAGCGACACCAGCCGCGAACTGCTGGAGTTCTGGTTTGGCCGCGATCATCGCACCGCCCAAGGCAACAGCTTTCGCTACTACTTCTGCCAACGCGAGGCGATTGAGACCCTGGTCTACCTGCACGAAGTGCGCGAGATTCGCACCCTGGCTCGCCTGACCGCCGAATTTGTCGAGGGCGATACCGCGGCCGCCGAGACGGCCGCGCTGGGGGTGAACCCGGAGCAAGACCAGTGGGCGCGCTATGCCTTTAAGGTTGCCACGGGCGCGGGCAAGACCAAGATCATGTCGCTGGCCATCGCCTGGAGCTACTTCCACGCCCTGCGCGAGAGTGATTCGCCGCTGTCCCGCCACTTCGTCGTTGTCGCGCCAAACCTGACCGTGTTCGAGCGCCTCAAGGACGATTTCGGCAACGGCCGCATTTTCGAGACCGATCCACTGATCCCGCCGCACTGGCGCGGGGATTGGAACGTGTCCACGGTGTTGCAGGATGAGGCCTCGGGCGCGGCCACCGGCGGGGTGGTGTATCTCACCAACGTGCACCGGCTCTACGAGCCCAAAACACGCAGCCGCGCCGCCGAGATGCAAGACTGGATGGGGCCGGCCGTCAACCGCAATACCGCGCTGGACACCGGTGCCGCCCTGCGCGAGCGCATTCGCTCCCACAGCCGGCTGATGGTGCTCAACGATGAGGCCCATCATGTATGGGATCCCGATTCGGCCTGGAATGAGGCCATCGCCTCGCTGCATCAGTCCAGCGAATCGCGCTTCCAAAATCCACTCGTTGCCCAACTCGACTTCTCGGCCACGCCCAAAGACAACAAGGGCAACCTGTTCCAGCACATTGTGTGCGACACGCCGCTGGGCGAGGCGGTGGACGCGGGCATCGTCAAGACGCCCATCATTGGCCGCAGTGGGGCGCTGGCCGAGCGCGCCGACGACAACGCCGCATTTAAGTACGAAGAGCACCTACAGATTGGCTACGCCCGCTGGAAAAAGAGCCGCGAGGAATGGGACAAGAGCGGCAAGAAGGCACTGCTGTTCGTGATGTGCCAGGATACGGAGGCCGCCAACCAGATCACCGAGCGCCTGAACAAAGATCCCGTCTTTGCCGACCTGAACGGCGTCACCCTGAACCTGCACACCAACCTCAAGGGCAAGATTAAGAAGCGCGGCAAAGGCGACGCGGCCTATTACGAGTTTGTCGAGGACGACGACGCCATCAGCGACGACGACCTCAAGATGCTGCGCAAACTGAGCCGCGATCTGGACGACAACACCTCGCCGTATCGCTGCATCGTCAGCGTTTTGATGCTGCGCGAAGGCTGGGATGTGCGCAATGTGACGACGATTGTGCCGCTGCGGCCCTACAGCAGCAAAGCCAATATTCTGCCCGAGCAAACCCTGGGCCGTGGCCTACGCCGCATGACCCCACCTGGGGCCAATGCCGCCGCCGAGATTGTGGCCGTGGTGGAGCATCCCGCCTTTGCCAGCCTCTACAAAGACGAGCTGGCCCAACAGGGCGTGATCATCGATGAGGTCGATGCCGACAAAGTGCCGAGCACCACCGTCACCATCTTTCCCGACACCACCAAAGACACGGCCACGCTGGATTTGTTGATCCCCCACCTGACCCAGGCCCACCGCCAGAAGCCGACGCTGGACACGCTGTCGCTGGACGAAGTGAGGAAGGCGTTCGCGGCCTACAAGCCGTTGCCGCTGGGTCAGCCGCGCGACACCGAGGTTGAATACATTGGCAAGCAGATGTTGACCGGCGAGATCGTCGAGCAAATGAAGATCAAGTTGCCGCTGTTGCAAAATGGCTTCGGTGCCATCTCGTATTTTCGCGAGCTTTTGGAGCGCACCTGCCGTGTCACCGGCGCCCACGCCCAGCTTGCGCCGTTGCTGCAAACCTTCCTCACCGAAATGCTGTTCGAGCAAAAGGTGGCCATCAACGACCCACGCCTGGTGGGGCGGCTGGCCGACGGCGATGTGCGCACGTATGTGACGGAGACCTTTGTGCCGCTGATTCGCCGCAAGATCATGCTGAAAGAAGAGCGCATGACCGCCGAGCCGCCCGTGTCTGTGACAAGCTGGCGGCCGTTTCAGGTGACGTCATCGGAGCGGCATCCCGTGACTGCGGCCGCGCGCTCGCCGTTTAACCTGACCCCGTGCAACCGCGAACTGGAACGGGCATTTGCCCGCTTTGCCGACGAAAAGGCCGAGAATATCGCGGCATTTTGCAAAAACGCGGGGCCGCAGAGTTTGCGCATCGACTATCTGGCCAACGGCGGCCGGCTGGCGTTTTACAGCGCCGACTTCATCGTGCGCTTGCGATCGGGCCAATATCTTCTGGTCGAAACCAAAGGTGAGGAGGATCTGGACGTGCCGGCCAAGGCGCGCGCTGCGATCGCCTGGTGCAAATCAGCCACCGAGCAAGGCACGCCGTGGGGCTACCTCTATTTGCCAGAGCAGGTGTTTTACGGCTTTCGTGGCGGCGACATGGATGAGCTGATTCGCACCTGCGAGCCGGCGCTGTTGAATTTGCTTCAGCGCGCGCCATCCGAACAAAATGCGCTGCCACTCTACGATGTGACGGACGAACAGCGGGCCGAGCACCTGGGCGAGTTTATTACCGAAGCTGCGCTCAACAAACTGACGCCGCGCGCACGGAAGAACGCAAGCGAAGCGATCTCGGTGTTCAAGTTTTTAGAGCACAAAAGCATGTCGCTGTCATCGGCCTTCACGCCCTTGCTCGGCCCGTTGGATGATGCCGCCGTAGATCTGATCGTAACGCTGCTGAGGCCGTTTGTCCCCACAGATCGCAATGAACAGCACGCATTCTTTGATTCACAATACGACCGGCTGGACGACAACGACGCTCGGCAAGTGAATAATCTGCGCAAAACACTGCTGTTTACCAACGGTGGTGTGATGCCGCTGGGTCTGCTTGCATTCTGCCTGGATTATCCTAGCAGATCCAAGGACAGTGTTGGCGGCGTGTTGGCCATGGTTCGCCGGCAGTTTGGGCCGCTGAAAGGCAATACGCTGGCAACGAAGTTGGACGAGATCAAAGATTTTCGCAACCACTATGTCGCGCACCAATCAACCGAGCTCACAGATGTAAAACTGGCCCGTTCCGCGTTGAAGCAATGGATTCAAGGCCTGATGGTGCTCCAGCAGGCCAAATCCATGATCACAAGATAATTTCACCTTCATCCTGATCAATAGACATTATTGGGAATAACAAAATGCGTTGTCGTAGGGGCGAAGCATTCGCCGCCAAAGTCTATGTTTACTGTAGTTTTGTAGGCGAATGCTTCGCCCCTGCCTTGGCAAATCTTTATTCCCAATAATGTCTAATGGCTAGTAGTCCGTCAAAGGACAGACTTTACGTTACAACGTCATTCCCGCGCAGGCGGGAATCTAGGCGTTACCCCAACGCGACAGTAGATTTTGGTGCTGGATTCCCCGCCTGCGCGGGAATGACGGCCTTGTGAAATTGATTACACCCAGGCTCAGGTTCGCCCTTGGAACGCCCCAGAGTCTTTCCTTTGACAGACTACTGGACAAATGTGTTTGTAAATTAACTTTTGAAGATGGCTCAATCCGTGACTGTTCCAACTCCAAATACCGACCTCATCGACGCGGCCCGCAAAAAATGGGTGGAGCGGCTGATGGACCTGTCGCGCCGCAACAACCTGTTGTATTTCCGCGACAGCAAAACCGGCGCGCTGGACCTGAGCGGGGCCGATTCCAAATATGTGGAGGCGTTGCTGGACGGCGACAAAGTCTCGCTCAGCGCCTTGCGCCCCGACATGCCGGCCAGCGAGGTGCGCGACCGCACCGCCGGTGTGTTCAAACGTGCCCTGCTCAACCTGGAAGAAAAGGGTTTGCAAACCCTGTATATGGCCCTGGGCATGGCGACATGGCCGGCCGAGGACAAGGGCCGGCCGGCGCGTTCGGCTGTGCTGCTGTTGCCGGTGCGGCTCGATCCCAAAGGCCTGCCGCCCAATGTGCAGCGCATCGGCCCGCCGCAGATCAACCTGGCCCTGTTGCACGTGCTGGAAAACGAATTTGGTTGCCGCGTCTCGGCCGAGGCACTGCTGGCCGGTCTGTTTGATGAGCGCGATTTGGCCGAGGCTAACCCTGAAGCTGAAGCCGAGGTTGAGGCGAACTCGGGTCTGCTGGCCGATCTGGCCAGCGTGTTCAACCGCTTGCGCGAGGCGGCCCGGCGCATCGAAGGCTTCAAGGTCGAGGACGCGGCCGTGCTCAGCAACTTTTCGTTCCAAAAGATGGCGATGGTGCGCGATATTCAGGCCGGCGCAAACCAGATTGCCAGCCATTCCATTTTGGCGGCCATGGCCGGTGATGTGCCGGCGCGGGTGGCCCTGCAAACCGCGCATCAGGACATCTCATTCGAGGAGTTGGATGCCACAAAGCCCGATCAGGAATTCATGGTGTTGGACGCCGACAGCAGCCAGCAGCGCGTCATCGCTGCCGTGGCGCGGCTGCAAGATGGGGTGATTCAGGGGCCGCCCGGCACCGGCAAAAGCCAGACTATCGTCAACATGATTGCGACGCTGGCCGCGCAGGGCAAACGGGTGTTGTTCGTGGCCGAGAAGCGAGCCGCGCTGCAAGTCGTCTACGACCGGCTCAAACGCGTCGGCCTCGACCACTTGGTGCTGGATTTGCACGGGGCCGATGTGTCCTCGCGCCAGATTTACGAGCACATCACCAATGCACTCTCGGCCATGCGCGAGGTGCCGGCCGTGAATGCGACCCAACAGCACGAGCAATTTCACAACCGGCGCAGCAAGCTCAACACGCATGTGGATGTGTTGCATCACAAGCGCCAGCCGCTCGGCCTAAGCGCCTATGACCTGCAAGGCCGGCTGATGCAGTTGCCGCCGGAGGCTGCCACCCCTGTGCGTTTTCGGGGCGATGATCTGGAGCGCTTCAATCCAGAAGGCGTGCACCACATTCAGGATTTGCTGGCCGAAAGTGCTGGGTTTGCCGGCCTGTTGCTCGAAACCGATCCCTCGCCGTGGACCAAGGCCGTGATCGGCAATGGGGCTGAATTGAGCGAGACGCTGGATCGGGTGAACACGCTGCATGCAGATGTGTTGCCGCGGCTGCGCCAGACGCTGGATGGGATTTGTGAGCAGGTGCCGTTGCAGCGGCCTGAGACGATCAAAGATGCCATTGCGCTCAGTGAGTTGCTGGACGAGGTGCGCGAGGCCTTTCTGCGCTACAACTCGGGCATCTTCGAACAGCCTTTGGAAGATTTTGCGGCTGAGTTGACGCCGGTGACGAATGGAGCCAGACGCCTGTTGGCCAAGCTGACCCGCAGCGGCTACCGAAACGCGGTGAAGACTTTGCGAGCCATGCGCCTGGAGCCGGCCGATGAGACTCAACTGCGCACCGATGCCATTCGATTGCGGGCCGTGCTGCTGGGCTGGCGTGGGCTCAGCCGTGATGGCTCGCTGCCTCAACAGATGGCCGAGCAGCGCACGTTGCACCAGTGCGCGCTAGAGCTGGCTTCGATGGGTGAGTTGCAACAGTATTTGCCAGGCAAGCCCGTGTTGACGATGCCGTTGGAGGAATTGGAGACGTGGGTGGCCGCGCTGGCCAACGACACGACTTCGCCGCGCCAACTGTTGCGCGTGCGGCAGGTGCAACGCGAATTGGGCACCTACAAGCTGGGGCCGTTGCTGGCCACATTTGCCAAGACCAACAAGCCGGCCACAGAATGGGCCGCGGCATTTGACTACGCGCTATGGCGTTCGCATCTGGAGCAGGTGTGGATGCAGGTGCCGACGTTGGGTGCATTTCGCGGCGAGACCCACCAGAAGATCGTGGACGAGTTCAAGCAGCTCGATCACGCCCGCACGGCGTTGGCGGTGCAACGGGTGAAGCGCGTGCACGCCGAGATGGCGCTGCGGGTGCGCAATGATTTTCCCGAACAGAATGCGCTGGTCAAAAGCCAGATTCAACGCAAGCGCCGGCGTCTGCCGTTGCGCGATCTGCTGGCTCAAGCGCCGAATGTGCTCACGGCCATCTTCCCGTGCTGGATGGCCAGCCCGCTCTCGATCAGCCAGTTGCTCAAGGCCGACCGGCGCTACTTCGACATCGTGATCTTCGACGAGGCCAGCCAGATTTTGCCCGAAGACGCCGTGCCTGCCATCATGCGGGCCGAGCACGTGGTGGTGGCCGGCGACCGCAACCAATTGCCGCCGACCACGTTTTTTGCGTCAGGTGCCGGCGATGACGAGAACGAGGACGAGGACAGCGCCGTGCAGGGCTACGAGAGCGTGCTGGACCTGATGGCCGGCATCAGTGATGCGTGGTCGCTCGATTGGCATTACCGCAGCAAAGACGAATCGCTGATTGCGTTTTCAAATCGGCACATCTACCAGGATCGAATGGTGACGTTTCCTGGCGCACACACTGGAGCCGCCATCTCGCATGTGCTGGTGGACGATCCATTTCCAAGCGATGGCGAACTCAACAGCGTGTCGGCCGAGGTGAACCGTGTGGTCGATCTGGTGCTGGAGCATGCCCGCACCCAGCCCCACGAGACGCTGGGCGTCATCACCATGGGCATTGCCCACGCCGATCGCATTCAGAAGGTGCTCGATGCCAGACTGGCCCAGCAGCCGGCGCTTGAGGGCTTCTTCGATTTGAATCTGCCGGAGCGCTTCTTTGTCAAAAACCTGGAGCGGGTGCAGGGTGATGAGCGCGATGCCGTCATTATTTCAATCGGCTATGGCAAGGATGCCAGCGGTCGGCTGCCCTATCGCTTTGGCCCATTGCTGACGCAGGGTGGCGAGCGGCGCTTGAACGTGGCCGTGACGCGGGCGCGGTCTCGCCTCACGCTGGTGTCGTCGTTCAGCCACCATGACATGGACCCCAGCCGTGCAAAAGGTCGAGGTGTGGAGCTATTGCGGTTGTATCTGGAATATGCGGCCAGCCACGGCCGGATGCTCTCGCGCAGTGAAAACGGGCACGGCCAGCCTGAGAATCCATTTGAGGCCGATGTATATCGCGCCCTCACTGCGCAAGGCTTGAAGCTCATTCCGCAGTGGGGCGTGTCGAGCTACCGCATCGACTTTGCCGTGCAACACCCGGACGAGCCTGGCCGGTTTGTGCTGGCCATCGAGTGCGACGGCGCGACGTATCACTCGGCACCCACGGCACGGGATCGCGACCGGCTGCGGCAACAAGTACTCACCTCGCTGGGCTGGCGCTTTCACCGCATCTGGTCCACCGACTGGTTTAACAATCGCGAGGCCGAGGTGCAACGGGTTGTGGCGGCCTATCACGAGGCCGTCGCCGCCGAGCGACAACCCAAGCTGCCGGTGAATGTTCGTCCGATCACGGTTGCGCCGGCCGTGGTCATGTTGCCCAAGGAGATGCCGGTCGTGGTGAATGCGCTATCACAGCGCCGGCCCAAAACGATCCAGCCCGATGGCCGGCCCATCGACAACTACACCGTGGCGCAACTGGTGTCGATTGTGCAGTGGGTGCAATCCGATGGCCGGCTGCGCGATGACGAAGAGCTGTTTGCCGAGGTGTATCAGGAACTGGGCTACAAAAAACGTGGAACTCGAATCACGCAACGAATCAACGCTGCAATTGAAGACTCCAGGCGCAGGAAGAACGGCAATGCGTAGATTGCACCAGATGAATGGATGCGCAGGGCCAATCCGGGCCATGGGTGCACGATGAACAATCTGGGTAAGGGTGAGCCGTGGTAGGGGCGTAGGTCAATTCGCAGCGATGCGCCATCTCGGAATGTGCCACTGCAAAATTTGATCTCAAATCCCTTGAAATCTCGTCAGGGAGATTGTAGAATGTGAGGCCGGCGCTGACCACAAGTGGGTGCCGGAAACAGCAGATGGTCCGCTAGCTCAATTGGCAGAGCAGTTGACTCTTAATCAATTGGTTGTAGGTTCAAGTCCTACGCGGATCATGCCGACAAAAACGGCTGGAAATCACTTCCAGCCGTTTTGCGTTTTCACCTGCATATGCTGCATCGCCCCGACGCAACAAGGGCCATTCCACATTGACGACGGTTTCGGCATACCCCAGCAGTTTTCGCTGCAAGGTGCTTCGGGTCGGCTCGGTGAAGGCATTGGCCGCGCGCAACCTATCGCCCAGGGCGTTGCTCTCTTGAACCACACTGGTTTGGGCATCCCGAAAGCGGGTCCAGCCCGATGCGACCAGAGAGCCGGTGATCACGGCATACAACAACCCAATCAAGCCAAATGTGCTGGAGGCAATGGTGCTATGGGTGCTGATGGCCTGCTCGTTAATGATGCGCCGAAAGATTGCCAGGCCGAGGTGAGCCAATCCCACGCTGGTGATGACAAAAAATATAACGACAACAAGACTCAAGAGTCTTGAGCTTCCCATTGTGAAGTGTGCCAGCCTCTGCCGCAAGTTGTGCGCACATCAAATCGGACCAAAATAGGAAGGCCTGGAGGCAACAACTAATGGCCGATCCTAAAATTACGCGAATCGAAATTCACACCTACAGCTATACGCTGGACAATCTCGGCACCGACTACAACGGCTTCAACATGGTCTACTCGCCCGGCAACAAAATTGAAGCCAGCAGCCACATTCTGCGCATCTTCACCGATGTGGGGGTGATTGGCGAATATGCCGGCGGCAGCGACACCGACTATGCCACGCTGCCGCGCTTCAAACACTACCTGCTCGGCCGCAATGCCCTTGAGCGCGAACGCATCTACACCGATGTGAACCGCGCCCTGCGGCAGGTGGCGCGCATCGGCCTGGCTCCCATCGACATTGCGCTGTGGGACCTGGCCGGCAAGTATTTCAACGTGCCCATCTACAAGTTGCTGGGCGGTTACAAGGAGAGCGTGCCGTGCTATGCCAGCACCTATCACGGCGATCATGTGGCTCAGGGCGGCCTTTCTACACCCGAGGCCTATGCCGATTTCGCCGAGCAATGTCTGGCACTGGGCTATCCCGCTTTCAAGATTCACGGCTGGGGCCGCGCGCCCATTGCGCAGGAGGCCGCCACGGTGCGGGCCGTGGGCAAGCGCGTCGGCGACAAAATGGATTTGATGCTCGACCCGGCCTGCGAATACATCACCTTTGGCGATGCGCTCAAGGTCGGCCGCGTGTGTGATGAGGCCAAGTTCTTTTGGTATGAAGATCCGTATCGCGACGGCGGTACCTCGCAATTTGCGCACCGCAAGCTGCGCCAGCTCATTCGCACCCCGTTGCTACAGACCGAGCATGTGCGCTCGCTGGAGCCGCACATCGACTTCGCCCTGGCCGATGCCACCGACTTCGTGCGCGGCGATGTGGGCTATGACGGCATCACTGGCATGATGAAAGTGGCCCATGCGTGCGAGGCGCTGGGCCTCGACATTGAGCTGCACGGGCCAGGGCCGGCCCAGCGCCAGTGCATGGCCTCGATCCGCAACACCAACTACTATGAGATGGGCCTGCTCCACCCCAATGCGCCGGCCAGCCACGACGCGCATCTCTACAAAGATGGCTATGTCGATTCGCTCGAAGCCATCGACAGCCAGGGCCATGTGCCTATTCCACAGGGACCTGGGCTGGGTGCCGAGATTGATTGGGATTGGGTGAACAAGCGCCGGACGGGACTGGTGGTCTACGAGTAGAGTTTTGTAGGGGCGCAGCATGCTGCGCCCCTACCTCGGCGCATGCCCCTTTTGGCGAATACACCCCGTCTGACATCTCACGCGAACCCTTCGCTATACTCGCAAGTATGTCCTCCCCAACCGCCTCTGCAACGTCAACGCTCGGCCTCGTGGGTTTACCCGCACCCATTCGTGAACTGGCCCAACGCACCTGGGATGTCATCGTGATTGGGGCCGGCCACAACGGCCTCACCTGCGCGGCGTATCTGGCGCGGGCCGGCAAGCGCGTGCTGGTGTTGGAGGCGCGTGAACGCATCGGCGGCGCAAGCACGATGGAGGAAGCCTGGCCCGGCGTGCACATGTCGCCGTGCGCGTATCTGGCCGGCCTGTTGCATCCCAAAGTCATTGACGAGTTGAATTTGTCCGCCCACGGCTTTCATTGGACGCCGGCCCTGAACGGCATGTTTATTCCCTTTGAAGATGGCAGTAGCGTCCAGCTATATGACGACAACGCACGTTGCGAGGCTGAAATTCAGCGCTTTGCGCCGGGTGATGTGGCCGGCTGGCGCGCCATGAGCAACTTGATGCATCGCAGTCTCATGGCGGTGCGGCCACTGGATGATCGCGATATGTGGATTGGGCGCGCGCCGACTCGTGAGCAGATCGAGGATCGATTGGGCGACGATGAAGAAGCGCGCCACTTGTTGTTTGACTGGTCGATGGCTGAATTCGTCGAGCACTATTTGCAGGACGAACGCTTGCAAATGGGCTATCTCGGCCAGGGCGTCATCGGCACCAACGCCAGCCCGTTCGACCCCGGCACCGCCTTCATTCGCTGGCATCATTCATCGGGGCGCATTCACGGCAGCGTCGGCACGTGGGGCTATGTGCGCGGCGGCATGGGCATGGTCAGCTTCATCCTGTGCGACATTGCGCGCGAGGCTGGTGCCGTCGTGGCGGCTGGCGTGCCGGTGGCGCAGATTGTGCCGGGTGAGGGCGTGGTCTTGATGAGTGGCGAGAAGATTCACGCACCCGTGGTGGTGTCGAATGCCGACCCACAAGTGACGTTGCGCCTGCTCGGCGACGCGGCTGAACCAGACTGGACGGCTCAAGTGAAATCCGTGCCCATCCAGGGTTGCACCGTCAAGTTCAATGTGCTGTTGCGCGAGCTGCCTAATTTCAAGGCGCGGCCCGGCACTCATGGCGAGCATCACCTCGGCCAGCTCAACACGCCGTTGACGCATCAGCAGTGGAAGGATGCCTTTGCCGCATCCCAACGCGGCGAGCTGCCCGAACGCCTGTGGACCGAGATGTATTTCCAGACCGCCCACGACGAGAACGTGATCAGCAAAACCTCGCCGTATGCGGGCATGCACACCATGAGCGTGTTCAGCCAGTATGTGCCCTATGCCTTCGCACAAGGCACTTGGGACAGTCGCCGCGAGGACGTGAAGCAACTGGGTCTGGAATCCATCGGCCGCTTCGTCAGCAATTTCCCAGACGCTGTGGTCGATGTGCAGGTCATGGGGCCGCCGGACATCGAGAAGAAAGTTGGCCTCACCGGTGGTCACATTTTTCAAGGCGAGTGCCTGCCCCAATACATGTGGAGCAACCGGCTCGACCACAAGACGCCGATGACCGGTGTGTATTTGTGTGGCGCGTGCACCCATCCCGGCGGCAGCGTCATCGCCATGAACGGCCGCAATGCCGCGATGCGGATTTTGAGTGGTTAGTGGTTGGTTGCTGGTTGCTAGTTCCGAACCAGCCACTAGCAACCAGCGACTATCCACTAGAGAGAGTTTGATGGAACCTATTTACTTCTACGAAGAGTTCAAAGACTACGGCTACTTCTCCAACTACGCGGCCTGCCCCATTTTTTTGAAGGGCAAGCTGTGGCCGACGACCGAGCACTATTACCAGGCTCAGAAGTATGCCGGCACCGATCAGGAGGAAGCCGTGCGGCAAGCGCCTTCACCGCAGAACTCCAAAGACATGACTCGCGACCCGGCTCATCCATCGCGTGCCGATTGGGACGCCGTGAAAGACGAGGTGATGCGCGAGGCCGTGCTAGCCAAGTTCACCCAGCACGCGCACTTGGAAAAGCTATTGCTGGACACCGGCGATGCGCTGCTGGCCGAGCACACGGCCAATGATTTTTATTGGGGCGATGGCGGTGACGGCACGGGCAGGAACATGCTTGGCCAAACGCTCATGGCCGTGCGTGAGCAGTTGCGCAAGAGTGCGGCTTGGCGGCAGTGAAAGAGATGGGCTCTACCTCCGAGGTGGACTCCATCTCTTTCACTTAGCGCTTTCGCTGCAAGAGCCCCACGCTGTAGAACTCGTACGATGCGGCCTGATCCGGCACATCGACCACATGCACGGTGAAGCGGCACGGCACGCCGTTGTCGGGACAGTTTGTGACCCACCACGTGCTATAGGCTTTGGCATAGGCCTTGCGCAGGCGGTCAATCTCCTTGGCGTAGCCGGTGGGATCAACCAATGGATTAATGGTCTTGGGCTGGCAGCCGAAGGCGTGCATCTCGATGAAGTCAACTTCACTAATCGACTGGCAGATGTTCGCCGCCTGCAACCACTTCTCCCAGCACTGGAAAACAAGGGGTATTTCCTTCTCTGGCTCCATGAAGACTAATTCGTCGAGCCCCAGAACACCCTTGGCTGAGTAGCCGCCGGTGAGGCCGGCAAAGTGTATGCGCAGGTCGCCGTCGGACTGGGCTTCAGTTACCAGCGCCGAGAGCACGGGTGTGTCGCCGTCGTAGTAGTAGGTCAGCTTGCCGCGTTGCTTGATTTTGAATGCCATGCCGAAACTATAATCGCGCTCACCCATGTTGGCGAATCAATCGAATCAGGACCCACTAGCCTCGGACACAGTTCCGGGCAACGACATCTACACTCAGTGGCGAACCCAAGGCTACGTGGTGGTGCCTCAATTGTGGGGTGCCGATCAAGCCGCACGGCTCCGCATCATCTGCGACGACATTCTGGCCCAATGGCGCGCGCAAGATCCGCAGACCGGCCAGCCCGGCGACAAACCCGATGCCACCGTCATGCGGCACCTCAATCATCCTGCCTATTTTCAGGCACATCCTAAGTGGCTGGGTGAGGTGTTGGATGCGGCTGCTGATCCGCATGCGCTGGACGTGGTGCAAGCCATTTTGGGCGAGCCGCCGCTGTTCCGCTGCACCAGCTTGTTCTTCAACCCCGGCGGCATCGACCTCGATGGCAATTGGCACCGCGACTCGCAGTTTAGTGCGCGTGATGATGAGGCTGAGAAGGCGATGCTGACGGCGGCCGGTGATGGCGGCTCGGGTATGCAGTTTCAGATTGCGCTGGTGCCTAGCGATGACATCGAGATTGTGCCGGGCTCGCATTTGCGCTGGGACACGGCTGAGGACTATGCCATTCGCAAGGCCGAGGGCGGCAAAAATAATCGCTCGAATCACATGCCCGGCGCACTGCGGGTGCATCAGGAGGCCGGCGATGCGATCCTGTTCAATCCCATGGCATTGCATCGTGGCCGCTATCGCTCCGGCATATTGCGCCGCACGCTCATGCTCACTTACACTAAAACCTCAGAGCCGTGGTTCGATTACTTCTCCAATCAGCCCTGGTTCTCGCAGCCCAATTACCTCGCACAACTGAATGCAAACACCCGCGCGTTCTATGAGCCGTTCGTAGCCGCATATGCGCCAAAGTGGCTGACTCAATAACTGATGTTGCGCATTCCTATCTCATGGAGCGACGTTGGGGCGCAGCATGCTGCGCCCCTACCACCGCTTTTGCGCAGGAAATTTCGCAAACTGCGTAACATCAGTCAATAACTAACAAACTAACATTGAGCCAAATAGAAAAGGCTCTCCCAACTTTGGCGGGAAATCATGGTTTTTGTAGGGGCAAAGCAGCGGGCTCATCGCAGATCAAACCCATACATGAGCCCGCTGCTTTGCCCCTACACTGCGATTCCCGTTTAATTC
>Ga0105046_10009116_pt1 | contig 15539 bp, 14 predicted proteins | sample MAT03_FD_78385 | JGI IMG/M metagenome (GOLD analysis project Ga0105046, IMG submission 78385) | Freshwater microbial communities from Lake Fryxell liftoff mats and glacier meltwater in Antarctica - MAT-03 (megahit assembly) | ecosystem: Environmental > Aquatic > Freshwater > Ice > Liftoff...
CATTGCAGTTACGCGTTTTCCCGGTCGCCGCCAATGGCGAAGCGGCCCGGACCGAACGCCCACACCATCAGCATGCCGCCCATGATGGCTGCGTTCTTGAAAAATTCGTTTCGCTGCGTCATGACCTGCTCGGCGGGCACCGACCAAAAGGCGTGGAAGATCAGCGTGGTCGGGATCAGGAAGAGGAAGATGGCCATCGCCGCCCAGCGCGCACGATAGCCGAACAGCAGCAGCAGGCCACCGACCAACTCCACCGCAATGGCGCCAGCCGCCATCAACGGCGGGAACGGCATGCCTTTGCTCGCGATGTAGCCCACGGTGCCTTCGAAGCCGGCGATCTTGCCCCAGCCGCCGAGGATGAAAATGGCGGCCAGCAGGACACGGGCCACGAGTGCGGAGACGTCACGATTGGTATTCATCAAATTTCCTTGTTTGAATTGAGATTGTGATGAGAGATGCGCCGAAGCGCCTTGGACTCAGGGAAGATCGAACAGCAACACTTCGGCGTCGTGCCCATCGTACAGACGTACTTCGGATTCGTTCTCGATGCGGACCGCATCGCCGGTGCCAAGCGCCTGGCCATTCACGCTGATGCTACCCCGCGCCACGTGGACATAGGCACGGCGGCCGGCGGCAAGCGCGTGGCTCACGTGCTCCGCGCCGTCCAGCAGTGTCGCGAAAATGCGCGCGTCCTGATGCAACGCCACCGCACCGTCCTGGCCCGCTGGCGCCGCGATCAGCGCGAGACGTCCACGTTTCGCCTCGGCCGGCACGTTGGCCTGTTCATACGACGGCGCGATGCCGCGCGCGGCGGGCTCGATCCAGATCTGCAGGAAATGCACGCCCGACGACTTCGACGGGTTGAACTCGCTGTGCCGGACGCCACGACCGGCGCTCATCCGCTGGATATCGCCGGGGACGATGACGGAGCCCGTACCCATGCTGTCCTGGTGCGACAGCTCGCCTTCGAGCACGTACGAAATGATCTCCATGTCGCGGTGGCCGTGGGTGCCGAAGCCCATGCCGGGCTGCACACGGTCTTCGTTGATCACACGCAAAGGACCGAAACCCATGTGCCCAGCATCGTAGTAGTCACCAAACGAAAAGCTGTGGTGCGAATCGAGCCAGCCATGGTTGGCGTGGCCTCGGTCAGCGGCCAGTCGCAGCGTGATCATTCGAATCTCCTGTTGGTTCGTCTGCAGCCTTCGCGACGCGTTGGCTACCGGGACATGAGCGAATGATAGGCTTGCCGAATTGGCGACATAAGTCTACAGTCGTGAACAAGCCATTCAAATTATTTGAATATGAAGATCTCACTCGACGCGCTGGCCGTGCTCGACGCCATCGACCGCCGGGGCAGCTTTGCCGCAGCTGCCGTCGAACTGGGGCGCGTGCCCTCCGCCATTACCTATACGATCCGCACGCTGGAAAACACGCTCGATGTGCTGCTCTTCGATCGGCGCGGCCACCGGGCCCAGTTGACGCCTGCGGGACGCACACTGCTCGAGGACGGCCGCCGGCTGCTGGCCGCGGCCAACGAGACCGAGGCCCGCGTCCGCCGCGTCGCCACGGGCTGGGAAACGGAACTGCGCGTCGCGGTGGATGTGCTGATCCCGTGGTCGCGGATCTTCCCGCTGGTGGCGGCGTTCTATGTCGAGTGCGCAGTCCGCCAATCGGCGCATACGCAGTTGCGGCTGTCGCGAGAAGTGCTGGGCGGATCGTGGGATGCACTGGCGGAAGGCCGCGCCGACTTCGTGATCGGCGCACCCGGCGAGCCGCCTCCGGGAGGCGGCTACAAACTGCGGGCGATGGCGGAAATGACCTCGCTCTTCGTCGTTGCACCGACGCATTGGCTGGCGCAGGCCCGCGAGCCACTGACCGAGGCCGACATCGCCGCGCATCGAGGCGTGGTGGCCGCCGACAGTTCGCGCCATCTGGCACCGCGCTCCATCGGCATCCTGTCGGGGCAAGACACGTTGACGGTGCCCGATCTCGATGCGAAGTTGGCGGCGCAGGTGGCGGTATTGGGCTGTGGCTACCTGCCCGCGCCGGTCGCGGCGGCTGACATTGCGGCGGGCCGACTCGTCATCAAGACCACGGATCTCCCACGCGCCTCGGCACGGGTGAGCGCGACGTGGCGCACGTTGCGCCCCGGCAATGCGCTGGCGTGGTGGATCGATGCGGTCACCCGAACCGACTGGAGTTTCCTGGCGATGGCGCCGACGTCATCGGCGACATCGCCACCGCCGGCGGCAGCGAAGGGCAAGCGCAAATCCGCGCGCACGCCAATCTGACACCGGTATGGCAAAACTGCTGCAGGCAAGGCTGCAGTGTCGCCTGCATGCGCACCGGGTTGCGGACCACTACAACTTGTACGCTGCCTTCGCGAAATCGTGCGCCAACCCGGGCGCGAGATCGAAGGCCTCGTCCTCGCCGATCTTGTACTCGACGACCAGCGTGGCCAAGAAGCGGCAATCCATGCGCCGCGCCACATCGTGCCGCGCGGGGATCGACATGAACGCTCGTGTGTCGTCGTTGAAGCCCACCGTGTTGTAGAAGCCGGCGGTCTCCGTCGTCTGCTCGCGAAAGCGCTGCATGCCCTCCGGGCTGTCGTGGAACCACCACGGAGGCCCGAGCTTCAGCGCCGGATAGTGGCCGGCCAGCGGCGCCAGCTCGCGTGCATAGGAAGTTTCGTCCAGCGTGAACAGGATCACCGTCAGGCGCGGGTCATTGCCGTATTTTTCCAGAAGCGGCCGCAGCGCGCGCACGTAGTCGGTGCAAGTCGGGATGTCCGCGCCCTTGTCGCGCCCGAATTGACGGAACACCACCGGGTTGTGATTGCGGAAGCTGCCCGGGTGAATCTGCAGCACCAGGCCATCGGCGAGGCTCATCTCCGCCATCTCGGTGAGGATCTGACCGCGGAAAGCCTCGGCTTCGGCAGCGGTGACCGTGCCTGAGAGCGCGCGGTCGAGCAGGCGCTGGCATTCGGCGGGCGTCAGGTCGCTGGTCTGCGCGGTCGGATGGCCGTGATCGGTGGAGGTCGCGCCCATCGTCTTGAAGAACGCGCGCCGGTTGCGATGCGCCGCGAGGTAGCCTGCCCACGTGGCGGTGTTCTCGCCGGTCAGCGCGCCGAACTGCGCGACGTTGACCGCGAAGCCTTCGAACTCCGGATCCGCCACGGGGTCGGGGCGGTAGGCCGTGACCACGCGGCCCTTCCATCCCGACGCGCGGATCTTCTGGTGCTGCAGCAACGGATCGAGCGGGGATTCCGTCGTTGCGATCACCTCGATGTTGAAGCGCTCGAACAAGGCGCGCGGCCGGAAGGCCGGTTGCGCAAGGCAATCGTTGATCCGATCGAAATAGCGATCAGCCGATTCGGACGTCAGGCGCTCGTCGATGCCGTACACGGTGTTGAACGCATGATCGAGCCACAACCGCGTAGGCGTGCCGCGGAACAGATGATAATGCGCCGCAAAGGTGTGCCAGATCTTGCGTGCATCGGTCTCCACCGGTCCGCCGTCGGCGCGGGAGATGCCCAGGTCCTCGAGGCGAACGCCCTGGCTGTAGAGCATCCGGAACACATAGTGGTCGGGCGTGATGAAGAGCGCGCTGGCGTTGGCGAACGGCGCGTCGTCGGCGAACCACTGCGGATCGGTGTGGCCGTGCGGACTCACGATTGGCAGGTCCTTGACCACCGCATAGAGCCGGCGCGCGACATCGCGCGTGGCGGGATCGGCGGGGAACAGGCGGTCGGGATGGAGATAGAGCGGGATCGGCATGGGTCGTGCCTGCAGCGTGTTGAATGGCGGAAGTGTGCGCCGGCGTGATGTTCAGCCGGCCGCGAGATGCCGCGCCAGCGTCGCTCGCGTGCCATCGCGCGCCAGCGCCACGACGTTGGCATGCACCGCTTCGCGAAACGCGTGATGGGCGGCGAGGTCCGCGCCGAACACATTCTTGAGATCGAGAAACGCGTCGGCGACGGCGGCAGGGTCGCCCTTCGCGTCGCGGACGATCGCCGCGTAGGTCGCGGCCAGCGGATCCTGGATGACGATGGGCGCACCCTTTTCATCGACGCCGCTGGCGTAGCGGATCCAGCCGGCCACGGCCAGCGCCAGGTGCCGCCACGATCCGCCTGCGCGCATCCGGTCGCGAACCGTGCCGAGCATGCGCTGCGGCAATTTTTGCGAGCCATCCATCGCGATCTGGTACGTCCGATGCGGCAACGCGCTGTTGCGAAAGCGCACCATCAATTGACCGCAATACGCAGGCAGGTCGATGCCGGGCGGCGGCGTCAGCGTGGGCACGACCTCGATGGCCATCTGCCGCTGCACCAGCAACGCGAGATCGGGATCGCTCGATGCCTGCCAGACATAGTCGTGACCCAGCATGAAACCGAGATAGGCCAGTGTGGAGTGGCTGCCGTTCAAGAGCCGCAGCTTCATCCACTCGAAGGGTTCGACGTCATCGACGAACTGCGCGCCTGCGCTATCCCAGGGTGGCCGGGGGCCGGCGAAGCGATTCTCGATGATCCACTGGCCGAAGGGCTCGGCTGACACGGGGGCGGTGTCGTGCACGCCCAGCAGCCGCTGCGCATCCGCCACATCGGCGGCGGTGGCAGCGGGCACGATGCGATCCACCATCGTGCACGGGAATGTCACGTTCTTGCGGATCCAGTCCGCCAGCGTGGGATCGCGCCGCTGCGCCAGCGCCAGCACCAGGTCTTCGACCAGGCGCCCGTTGTGCGGCAGATTGTCGCAGCAGACGAACGTCAGCGGACCGGCATCCGCCGCGCGGCGCGCCGCCAATCCGGCGACCACGATGCCCACGGCGGACTCCGGCGCTTCGGGGTGCGCAAGATCGTGGACGATGTCCGGGTGCGCGAAATTGAGCGAGCCGGTGGCCGGGTCGTGGCAGTACCCCTTCTCGGTCACCGTGGCAGTCACCACCATGATCTTGCGATCGGCGAACCGCGCGATGAGGCCGGCGCGATCCGCGCCGGCAAACAACGTTTCGCGCACGCTGCCGATCACGCGCGCTTCGATGCCCTTGCCTGAACGCGTCAGCAACGCGTAGAGACCATCCTGCGCGGCCAGCGGCTCCGTCGCGCGCGGCGTCTTGAGCGACACGCCGCAGATACCCCAGCGCGAATCCGCGCCCAGGATGTCGTCGGTGTACACCGCCTGGTGCGCCCGGTGAAACGCGCCCAGGCCGAGGTGCAGAATGCCGACATCGATGGCGCGCGGGTCAAAGCGCGGACGCCGAACCTCCGCGGGCAGGCCCGCGAGCGTGGCCAGGTTGAGCGATGTCGTCACGTCAGCTGTATCCGAAGAAGCGAGGCAGCCACATCGAGAACGCCGGGATGTAGGTCACGGCAAGCAGCGCCACCGTCAGCGCGCCAGCTTGACGGCCATCACGGTCGGGTAATCCTCCGGATGCACGCCGGCGGAACGATATTCCTTGGCGAGTGCCGGCATGCAGAAGGTGGCAGTCGCCAGCGCCGCGGCGATGCGGGTCAGTTGGGGTTTCATGGTGATGCTCCTCATGGGGTCAGGATATGGACTGCGTGTTGGCGTTGCGTTTGCGCAGGGGGGTCGCGCGGCGTGCGCCGTTCCCTGCTCCTGGCTGGGGGACGATGACGTCCCATTGCCGCTGAAACTCGCGTTCGACGCGCGAAATGTGCTTGTGCATGGCATCGCGCGCCGCGTCCGCATCGCGCTGTTCAAGCGCGTCGATGATCGCCGTGTGGTCGAGCAGCGCGCCGGCGCGCATCTTCTGCGTATGGAAGTAGGTTTCGATGCGCGACCAGAGCTTGCCGCGGCGCTGCTGCCACAGCCCCTGCACGACCAATGGCAACGAGCCATTGCCGGACGCGGCCGCAAGCCGCACGTGGAACTCGCGGTCGGCGGCGTCGCGCTTCGTGAAATCAGCGGCGTGGTTGCGCATGCGCTCGACCGTGGAGCGCATGGCCGAGAGGTCGGACTTTTTCGCGTGGCGCGCGGCCAGGGCGGCAATCTCGCCTTCGATGAAATGCCGCGCGGCCAGCAGGTCGAAAGGGCTCGGCCCCTCGTCGGTCTCCACCAGCACTTCCACGGCGCGCGGCTCGGCCACGAAGATGCCGGAGCCGACGCGCACCTCCACGCGGCCACCGATCTCGAGCGAGATGATGGCTTCGCGCACGGAAGTACGCGAGACGCCGAGCAACGTGGCCAGCTCGCGCTCCGCCGGCAGACGCGAGCCGGACGCAAACTCGCCGTTGTCGATCAGGGCGGCGATCTGGCCGGCAATCTGCCGGTAGAGGCGCAGCGGTTCGACCGTATGCAGGGGCACGGGGGTGTTTCCTCCTGGTGCTGCCTGCGGCCCTCTTTTATTTTGACCGCCTGCTTCGGGCGATCGGGGCCGCATGATTAGCGACCGGACTCTACCCGCCCGCAGGCGGAGTGGTCAAGTGGTCCAACCACCCGACCATAAGGTCAAGGATTGCGGAAGTGCCCCGACTTTCCGCCGAACTTTTCCACCACCCGCAAAGCGTCGATCCGCATCCCGCGGTCGGCGGCCTTGCACATGTCGTAAATGGTGAGGAGGCCCACGGCGGCGGCGGTGAGCGCCTCCATCTCGACCCCGGTGCGCGCCACTGTTTCAGCCGTCACCTCGATGGTCACCATCGAGTCCGCGTCATCCAGCACGAATTCCACAGCCACGCGCGTGAGCGGCAGCGGATGGCACAGCGGGATCAGGTCGGAGGTACGCTTCGACGCCTGGATGGCGGCGATCCGGGCGATGCCCAGCACATCGCCCTTCCGGGCGTCACCGGCGCGGATCAGCGCCAGCGTGGCAGGCAGCATGACGATGCGTCCGGCCGCCCGTGCGAGACGTCTGGTTACATCCTTGTCGCCCACGTCGACCATGTGCGCCTGTCCAACACGGTCGAAGTGGGTAAAATGCGTGCTGTCAGACGCGTGACGTCCCCCAGCACGGGACGTGGCGGAGAACGGTTTGGCGGCGGGCACCGCCGGCTTTCTTGACGTTGGGGCGCGCGCCACGGCGTGTACTCCGTTGAACTTGATCGAGCGAAGGCCATCTTAGCACCAGCGATGTGCACTCACGATCCCGACCAATACCTCACTTGAACGACATCTCCGCACCGTTGGCGTTGACGCCCCCAAGGCCCGCAATCGGCCGGCGGCTGCTCGCGCTGGCACTGGCCGTGACACTGGCCGGCGCGCCGATGTCCCCGCTCCCGGTCGTCCCCCACGCAATCGCACAAGGATTGCCGGAACTGGGCGATTCGTCGCAGGTGGCGCTGTCGCCCGCGCAGGAACGCAAGATCGGTGAACAGATCATGCGGCAGATCCGTGCACAGGGCGGATACCTCAACGACCCTGAGGTCAACGACTACCTGAATGAACTCGGGTACCGGATGATGGCCAGCACGCCCGATGTGAAGCAGGATTTCGAGTTCTTCGCGGTCCCGGACCCGCAGATCAACGCCTTCGCGCTGCCGGGGGGCTTCATCGGATTTCATACCGGCCTCATCCTGCTTGCCCAGAACGAATCCGAACTGGCCAGCGTGATGGCCCATGAAATCTCGCACGTCACGCAACGCCACATGTCGCGGATGGTGGCCAGCCAGAAAGATTCGATGCTGGTGTCGCTGGCCGGCCTGGCGCTGGCCATCCTCGCGGCCCGTGCCGGCGGCGTCAATTCACGCGACGGCGTGTCCGCAGTCATCGCGGGTTCCCAGGCGTTGATGATCCAGAACCAGCTCAACTTCACGCGCGAAAACGAATACGAAGCCGATCGCGTGGGTTTCCAGCGCCTGGTGGCAGCGGGTTTCGACCCCAACGGCGCGGCGGCCTTCATGCAGCGCCTGCAACGGTCCACACGTTTCGTCGAAGGCAACACGCCGTCGTACCTGCGCACCCACCCGATCTCCTATGAACGGATCGCCGAAGCCCAGGCGCGCGCGCAGGATGTGCCATACAAGCAGGTGCCCGATCCGCTCGACTTTCACCTGGTCCGCGCGTTGCTCAAGAGCTACCAGGGCGCATCGCGCGAGACGGTGGTGACGTTTGAAGTGGCGCTGCGCGACAAGCAGTACAACAACGAGATCGCCGAACGCTACGGACTGGTCGCCGCGTTGCTGCGTGACAAGAAGATCGCGCGTGCCAAGATCGAGATGGCGAAGCTCGAGAAGATCGCCCCGCCGCATCCGATGTTCGAGGCAATGGTCGGGCAGCTCCTGATGGCGTCGGAAGACTATCCGGCGGCCGCGGCGCGCTTCGAGGCTGCGCTGCTGCGCTATCCCAACAAGAAGCAGCTGATCTACGACTTCCCGGAAGCCCTGCTGAAGGCGAAGCGCCCGGCCGAGGCCTCCGCGTTTCTCGACCTGCAATTGAAGCGCTTCCCGGAAGACGGGCTGCTGCATCGCATCGCCGCGCGCGCCTACGCCGACCAGAACATGCGATTGAAGCAGCACGAGCACCAAGGCGAGTACTACGCGTGGGCCGGCAACCTGCCGCTGGCGGTCGACCAGTTCGAACTGGCGATCAAGGCCGGCGACGGCGACTTCTACCAGATCTCCGTGGTCGAGACGCGGTTGCGCAAGGTGCGCGCGGACATGGCAGAGCTGCAGCGCAGCGGCTACGGTCGCTCCGGTTGATCCCTCTCCCTGCTTCCGGTGATGCGCCACCCGAAAAGCGCAGCACCACACTCGTCCCGAACGAAAGTCATAGGTAACGCGGTTGGCAAATTCTCCTGTTCCTGCATGGCGCCGCTTCGGCGTGCCGCTGCTCGTACTGCTCGTGCTGGCTGGCGCGGGGTACGCCGCGTGGCGCCAGTTCGGCCCCGCGTCCAATGCGGTCGCATTCCGTTTCGCGAAAATCGAGCGCGGTGCCATCACGTCGGTCGTCTCCGCCTCGGGCACGCTCAATGCCGTCACCACGGTGCTGGTCGGCTCGCAGATCTCGGGCCAGATCAAGGAACTGAAGGTCGACTTCAATTCCGTCGTCAAGCAGGGCGACCTGCTTGCGCGCATTGATCCCGAGACCTACGAGATCCGCGTGCGCCAGGCCGAGGCCGACGTCGAAGCCGCGCGCACGTCGATGCTGCAGAAGCAGAGCGATGCCGCTGCGCAGCGGTCGCAGGCCTTGCGTGCGCGCATCACCTACGACGACGCCAAGCGCGACCTCGACCGCAAGCAGTCGCTGGTTGAAAAGGGCTTCATCTCCGGCGCGGAAGTCGACAAAGCCCGCTTCACCGAGCAAGGCATGAGCGAGGCCATCCGCACCGCAGATGCACAGACCAAGTCGGCGGAAGCCCAGATCGCCAACGCCGCGGCCGTGGTGAAGCAGCGCGAGGCCGCGCTGGCCGCGTCGCGCAACGATCTCGCCAAGACCGCCATCACGGCGCCGGTGGATGGCATCGTCATCTCGCGGCAGATCGACGCGGGCCAAACAGTGGCCGCGAGCCTCAACACGCCCACACTCTTCACGATCGCCCGCGACCTGCGCGAAATGCAGGTGGAAGTGGCGATCGACGAGTCGGACATCGGCAAGCTGAAGGCCGAGCAGCGCGTCACGTTCACGGTCGATGCGTTTGCCGGCAACACGTTCGAAGGCCGCGTGCGCCAGATCCGCAAGGCGGCGCAGACGGTGCAGAACGTCGTCACCTATACGGTGGTCGTGGACACGCCCAACGCCAACCTGCTGCTGGTCCCGGGCATGACCGCCAACGTGCGGATCATCGCCGACAACCGCGACAACGTGCTGAAGGTGCCCAATGCCGCATTGCGCTGGCGCCCCGCGGGCGCGGCAGCCGCCAAGGACGCCGCCACCCACGCCGGTGGTGGCGGCGGTCCAGTGGGCGGCGGCGATGCGCAGGCGCGCCGGCTGAAGCTCGTCACGGATTTGAAGCTCGACGCCAGCCAGCAGGCGCGCCTCGACGAAATCTTCAATGAACTGCGCGGCCGGATGATGGAACTGCGTGAGGTGCCGGAGGCCGACCGCCGTGTGCGCGGCGAGCGCATCCGCGCCGATGTGCGGCAGAAGATCAACTCGATGCTCAACGACGAGCAGAAAAAGCAGTACGCGGAGATCGTCGCCTCGGAAACGGGCCGCGCGCCGACGGGAAGCGGTCGCGTATTCGTCACGGGTGCAGATGCAAAGCCGGTGGAAGTACGGCTGCGTCTGGGCCTCACCGACGGCAACGCCACCGAAGTCATCAGCGGCGACGTCAAGGAAGGCACCGAAGTGATCGTTGGCACGGTCGCTACCGGCGGCGCGGCCAGGTCCGGTCCGGCCGGCGGCGCGCCGCGCCTGCCCTTCTGACCGGCACGTGCAATGGCACTGATCGAGACACGACAACTCACCAAGGTCTATCACTTGGGCGAGACGGAGGTCCGCGCGCTGGCCGGCGTATCGATCGACGTGGCCGAGGGCGAGTTCGTCGCCGTGATGGGGCCCTCCGGTTCAGGCAAGTCCACGTTCATGAACCTGGTCGGCTGCCTCGATGTACCGACGTCGGGTGAATACCGCTTCAACGGCGAGGATGTCGCGGGCCTGTCCCCCGATGCGCTGGCCGGCATCCGCAACCGGTCGATCGGCTTCGTGTTTCAGCAGTTCAACCTGTTGCCGCGCACCAGTGCGCTGGCCAACGTGGAGTTGCCATTGCTGTATGGCGGCGTGCCGCCAGCGGAGCGCCGCGAAAGGGCGCAACGCACGCTGGAACAGGTGGGCCTCGCCAATCGCACCGATCATCATCCGGCGCAGTTGTCTGGCGGCCAGCAGCAACGCGTGGCCATCGCGCGTGCACTGGTCAACGATCCCAAGCTCATCCTGGCCGACGAGCCGACCGGCGCCCTCGATTCGATGACCAGCCTCGAAGTGATGGCCCTGCTGCAGCAACTGAACCGCGACAATGGCATCACGATCGTGCTGGTGACGCACGAACATGACGTCGCCAAGTTCACATCGCGCCTCCTCACTTTCCGCGACGGCAAGCTGGTGTCGGACACGCGCAACCCGCCCGCGGATGCCGCCGCCGCACTGGCCGCGCGACGTGCGGAAGACGCGACGGTGCCCGCATGAATTTCCTGGCCACCCTGCGCGTCGCCTTGGCGGCGCTACGCGTGAACAAACTGCGCTCGGCGCTGACCATGCTCGGAATCATCATCGGCGTGGGTGCGGTCATCACGATGGTCGCCGTCGGTGCCGGCGCGCAGGCACGCGTCGAGGACCAGATCAGGAGCCTCGGTTCCAACCTCATCATCGTGCTGTCGGGCAACTTCACGGCAGGTGGTGCGCGCCAGGGCTCCGGCACGCAGCCCACGATCACCGAGGACGATGCGTACGCGATGATGCGCGAGGTTCAGGGCATACAAGTGGCGGCGCCCATTTTGCGCGGCAACGGTCAGGTCGTGTTCGGCAACAGCAACTGGGCGACGCAGATCCAGGGCACGTCGCCCGAATATCTCGAGACGCGGCAGTGGGAAGTGGCCAGCGGCAAGGCCTTTGACCAATCGCATGTCGATGCCGCCGCCAAGGTCGTGCTGCTGGGGCAGACGGTGGCGCGCTCGCTCTTCGGCGAGGCCGATCCGGTGGGCGAGACCGTGCGTATCCGCCGCGTGCCGCACACGGTGATCGGCGTGCTCGAAAGGAAAGGCCAGAGCATGGTCGGCCAGGACCAGGACGACACGGTGCTGATCCCGATCACCACCGCGCGCAAGCGCGTGCTGGGTGGACAACAGGTCAAGAGCCGCAACGTGGGCTCCATTACCGTGCGCGTGCGTGACGGCGCCGACATGGCCGCCACCGAACAGGAGATGCGCGACCTGATGCGGCAGCGGCACAAGCTGGCCGCCAACCAGGAGGATGACTTCTTCCTGCGCAACCTGTCCGAAGTGCTGGCGGCGCAGGAAGCATCGTCAAAGGTGCTCGCCTACCTGCTGGCCGCCATCGCGTCGGTGTCGCTGGTGGTCGGCGGCATCGGCATCATGAACATCATGCTGGTGTCGGTCACCGAGCGCACGCGGGAGATCGGCTTGCGCATGGCGGTAGGCGCGCGCGGCCGCGACATCCTGATGCAGTTCCTCGTCGAGGCCGTCACGCTGGCGTTGATCGGCGGCCTGATCGGCATCGTCATCGGGGCCATTGCGTCGATGGCGGTCGGCCAATTAGCAGGATGGCGCACCGAGGTCAGTATCGCGTCCGTGGTGCTGGCGGTCGGGTTCTCCGGCGCCATCGGCGTGTTCTTCGGGTTTTATCCCGCGCGCACCGCATCCCGGCTGGCACCGATCGACGCGTTGCGGCACGAGTAGACGCAACCGCTTCGAGCAGCGTGGTCCTGTAGGCGAGGCTTCAGCCTCGCAGGATCAATGCGGCGCCTTTCCCGTCAGCGTGGTCCTGCAGGCGAGGCTTCAGCCTCGCAGGATCCATGCGGGGCCTTTCCCAGCAGCGTGGTCCTGTAGGCGAGGCTTCAGCCTCGCAGGATCAATGCGGCACCTTCCCGCGAGGCTGAAGCCTCGCCTACAAAGACCTCGCAAGCTGGCCGCGCATACCTGTCGTTTCCGACAGTAGTTTCGCGTCAGGCTTCGCCGCATAGTCGAGTCGCCAGCCATCGCGCGCTGGCGCCGATCCCCGCGGAGGCCCCATGAAGATTCTCGTCGTCGATGATCACCCGCTGATCCTGCACGCTCTGGCGGAGGTGCTGCCAAGCCTCGAGCCCAAGCTCGAGATCCTCGGCGCCGCCGATCGCCAGCAGACGCTGATCGCACTGGCACGCCATCCGGACTGCGCGCTGGTGTTGCTCGACCTCGCGCTGCCGGGTGCCCACGGACTCGACCTGCTGGGCGAATTGCGGCGCGACCATCCTCGCCTGCCGGTGGTGGTGCTCTCGGCAACGCACGACCGTGCGACGGTCGGCGCGGCACTGGCGGCAGGCGCCCGCGGCTTCATCGCCAAGACGGCGCATCCGCGCCTGTTGCTCGATGCCGTGCGCACCGTGCTGGCAGGCGGCGAGCATGTGACGCGCGATATCGCACGGGCACCACAGATCCGCGCCGACGGCGTCGACATCGACCTCCTCGGCCTCACGCAGCGCCAGGGCGACGTGATGCTTCTGCTCGTGCAGGGCAAGCCCAACAAGATGATCTGCCGCGACCTGCGCCTGTCCGAGGGCACCGTCAAGGTCCACGTATCCGCGATCCTCAAGGCCTTGAACGTCCATTCGCGCTCGCAGGCCATCGTCGAGCTCGCGCGACGCGGCATCGACATTCAGTCCACCCGCCCGCAGCGCTGACCGCATCGGCCTTCTCCGGCCTGGACTCATGAACGCGCTCGCTCTGCCCGCACCCATCCTGGCGCGCGCGCACGCAGACCAGGTGGCGCAACTTTATGCGGGCTGGCACCGCACGTCGATGTCGATGCTGCTGGGCGCCACGCTGCTGTGCATCGTGATGTGGGGTCAGATTTCACCGTGGTGGATGGCGATGTGGATGGTGCTGATCGTACTGAACCAGGCCTGGCGCGGCGTGCTGGCATGCGCGTGGCGGCGCGCCCAGCCGGGGGTGGATGCCGCCCGGCGCTGGGGCCGCTACTGGGCGGCCGGATCAACTTTGGCGGGCGCATTGTGGGGCGTGGCCGGCATCGCCATGTTTCCATCGTCAGCGCCGCATCAGGCGCTGCTGATCGTCTGCATCTTCGGCGTCGTGCTGGGCGGCCTCAACCTCACCGCCGTCTACCGTCCGTCGTTCTACGGGTTCGTGTTGCCGGCGCTGGTGCCGCTCATCATTCGCGTCGCGCTCGAGACCGACCAGGTGCATCTCTACACCGCGTTCGTGATGAGCGTGGTCGGCGCGTTCATCCTGCTGTTCGGCCATCAGCTGAACGATGTGCTGACGCGTTCGCTCGCCACGCGCTACGAGAATATCGACCTGATCGTCGAGTTAAAAGCCAAGTCGCGCGCAGCGGACGAGGCGCGGGCCGCCGCGGAGACCGCCAATCGTGGCAAGAGCCAGTTGCTGGCCGCGGCCAGTCACGACCTGCGGCAGCCGCTGCATGCGCTGGGGCTCTACACCGCTGCGCTGGCCGCGCGCGCCAGCGCCACCGAGCTGCAGCCGCTGGTGCGGAGCGTGCAAGGTGCGGTCAACACGCTGGAGGGCCAGTTCGAGCAGCTTCTGGACCTGTCGCGGCTCGAGGTGGGCGGATTCGCGCCGGCCTGGACGCGCGTGCCGCTGGCGCCGCTCTTCGCGCGGATCGCCGGCGAGCTGCAGCCCCAGGCTGCGCTGCGCGCCCTGGTGCTGCGCGCCGTACCCACGCCGCTCGCGGTGGTCAGCGATCCCGCACTGCTCGAGCGCATCGTGCGCAACCTGTGCTGCAACGCGATCCGCTACACCGGGCGTGGTGGCGTTCTGCTGACTGCGCGCCGCCGGGGCGATGCCGTCGCGATCGACATCGTCGATACCGGCATCGGTATCGCGCCGGACGATTGCGCGAAGATCTTCGACGAGTTCTACCAGGTGCGCGCCGCGGGCCGGTCGGCGCACGGCGGCATGGGCCTCGGTCTTGCGATCGTGCGGCGGCTCGCGGTGCTGCTGCAGCACGAGATCAATGTCATCTCACGGGTCGGGCGCGGGTCGCGCTTTCGCGTCATCGCACCGGCGGCGCCGGTGTCGCGCCGCGCGGCAATTGGCGACGGGTGTCCGCGCGCCTCGCGCACGCCTGGCGCCTTCGCGCTGGCGGACAGCGTGGTGGCCGTGATCGATGATGATGCGGCGGCGCTGGATGCGATGCGGGTATTGTTCGAGACGTGGGGTGCGAAGGTCGTCGCCGCCAGCGACCTGCCCTCTTTGCTGGCGCGCGTCGGCGCGCGCGACCGCTATCCGGACCTGGTCGTCGCGGACCTGCGGCTGGCCGACGGCCGCAGCGGTGTCGAGGCTGTCCACCGGCTGCGCGACGCGCTGGAAGCGTGGATCCCCGGATTGATGATCTCGGGCGATACCACCGTCGAGGCCGATGCGCTGGCGCGCGCGGCGGGATTGACGCTGCTGCAAAAGCCCGTGGTGCCCGACCTGCTGCATGCCCATGCCACGGCGCTGCTTGCCCGGCATGCGGCGCAACCGCATTGACGAATTGCCGCCGGGCCGCCCCAAGGCGATTGCCCCCTGGGGGAGCGACGCGCAGCGTCGTTCGGGGGCGCAGTTTACGCGGACAAAAAACTGCCGGACCGGCTGCAATGCGTGCAGGCGGTCCGGCGGCGGGAGGATCGATGTCGCGCCAAAGCGCCGCGCGTCAGTTCATGAAGCCCAGATCCGGCGTCGAGAAATTGGCGAGGTTCGGGAACACCTGGGCGATATCCGTACCGGGCATGCCCAGCCACTTGCCGAGTGTGCCGCCGACTTGATCGACCGCCGTGGTGGGAATCCACGACCCGTTGTTGCCCGAATCCTGATTGCCGCGCACGACGAGGTCGGGGAAGCTGCCGTACATGTCGCCACCGCGCACCGCGCCGCCGAGCACCAGGTGATGACCACCCCACGCATGATC
>Ga0105046_10009120_pt1 | contig 15533 bp, 17 predicted proteins | sample MAT03_FD_78385 | JGI IMG/M metagenome (GOLD analysis project Ga0105046, IMG submission 78385) | Freshwater microbial communities from Lake Fryxell liftoff mats and glacier meltwater in Antarctica - MAT-03 (megahit assembly) | ecosystem: Environmental > Aquatic > Freshwater > Ice > Liftoff...
CACGATGGCGTCCGCCGTGGACCACGCGACGCGATTGAGTGGATCGGCGGCGACCACCAGCGTGACCGACGCCGCAGACAACGTGAACGCGAAGGGATCGTTGCGTCCCGTCGGGCGCAGCGGGACGATCGTATCCGCCGGCACCGGCGCGCCCGCGAAGTGGGTGGCTTGCAGTTGCATCGCCCCCGGCAGCGTGCGCGCTGCCAGCACATCGTCGTCGGCCAGCGGTTGCCACGCGCCGCGTTGCGGTTCGCGCCGCCAGAAGCGCCAACCCGTGCCCTCTGCCGACACGCCGAGGGTTTCGGCGCGCACCTGGGCGCGGGCCGCTGCGTGCTCGAGCGCGCCGGCGAAACGCCGGGCCTCGCGCGTCGCGGCGCCCGTGTCGTCGCCCGACCAGGCGAGGGTGGCCACCGTCGCGGCGATCCCCAGCACGACGAGCACCACCAGGATCTCGATCAGGGTGAAACCGGCCGGGCCGGCGGCCATGCGTGCAAGGCGACGACCGGCTACAGGTTCCATGAGCCGATGTCGGCGTCGTTGCCGCCGCCACCGGGCTGGCCGTCGGCGCCAAAGCTGAATACCTCGATGTCGCCACGAATACCGGGAATGACGTAAACGAAGGCGCGGCCCCACGGATCCTTGGGCAGGCGTTCGAGGTAGCCACCCGGCTTCCAGTTCGCGGGCACCGGCGGCTGCTCCGGCTTTCCTGCCAGCGCCTGCAGGCCCTGCTCCGCCGTCGGATAGCGCTGGTTGTCGAGGCGATAGAGTTTCAACGCCTGCATGATCGTCGCGATGTCGCTCTTGGCGGCGATCACGCGGGCCTCGTCGGGGCGCTCCAGCACGCGGGGGACCACCAGCGCGGCCAGCACGCCGAGGATAACGATCACCACCATGATCTCGATCAGCGTGAAGCCACCCATGGGGCGGCGGACGGGCAGGGCAATGAGGCGTGGCGTGGGCATCGCCCGATTATAATGCGCCGGTGTGCGCGTTCCGGGTTTCCCCCTGCCGCGCGCCCCCCTCCATGTCGATCGCGCGCGCCTTCCGTTTTGTCCTGTTGCTGGCCGTGCTCGCCGCGTTCGTCGCCGGCGGGCTGGCCTGGCGTGTGTTGTCGCAGCCATTGCCGTTGCCGCGATCGCCGCTGGCCTTCGATGTGCGCAGCGGCGCGGCGCTGGCGACAGTGGCGCGCGAGCTTCAAGCCGCCGGCGTGCTGCCGCAACAGTGGGCGCTGCGCGCGCTCGCCCGCTGGCGTGGCGTGGACCGCGCGATCAAGGCCGGCAGTTACGAAATCGAGACCGGTATCACGGTGCCGCAACTGCTGACCATGCTCACTGACGGCGACGTGACCCACAGTGCGTTCGTCATCGTCGAGGGCGTGACCTTTGCGGAGCTGCGGCGTGCGCTGCGCGCCAATCCGGCATTGCGCAATACCGTGCTCGACCTGCCCGACGCGGAGGTGATGGCACGCCTGGGCGCGCCCGGTGTTTCCGCGGAGGGCGCATTCCATCCCGACACCTATTTCTTCGCTGCTGGCAACGCCGACGTGGCGGTGCTACTGCGCGCGCGCAAGGCGAACCTCTCGCGGTTGGCGTCTGCATGGGCCCGCCGCGCACCGAACCTGCCGCTGCAATCGCCGGAAGAATTGCTGGTGCTGGCGTCGATCGTCGAAAAGGAGACCGGACGTGCTGCCGACCGGCCGGCCATCGCCTCGGTGTTCATCAACCGGCTGCGCATTGGCATGCGGCTGCAGACCGACCCGACAGTGATCTACGGAATGGGTGAACGCTTCGACGGCAACTTGCGCAAGCGCGACCTCGAAGCGGACACGCCGTGGAATAGCTACACGCGTGATGGCTTGCCACCGACGCCCATCGCCATGCCGTCGCAGGCTTCGCTCGATGCGGTCGCGCAACCGCCGGCCACCGCGTACCTCTATTTCGTCGCGCGCGGCGATGGCACGTCCCAGTTCTCGACGAATCTCGCCGACCACAACCGCGCCGTGGCAAAATTCCAGAAGGGCGGGCGCTGACATCCCGGCGTGACCCCGCTTCCAACTTCCTGTGAACATTCCCCGCGGCCGCTTCATTTCGCTCGAGGGCGTCGACGGCGCCGGCAAGAGCACGCACGTGGCGACGCTCGCCGACGCCATCGCCACGCAGGGCCATCGCGTCGTGACCACGCGCGAACCCGGCGGCACGCCGCTCGGCGAACAGTTGCGCGGGCTGCTGCTGCACACGCCGATGACGCACGAGACCGAGGCCCTGCTGATGTTCGCCGCCCGCCGCGAGCACGTCGAGCAGGTGATCCGGCCGGCGCTTGCGCGCGGCGATTGGGTGCTGTGCGATCGCTTCAGCGATGCCACCTATGCTTACCAGGGCGGCGGGCATGGCGTGCCGGCGGCGCGCATCGCCGAGCTCGAGCGCTTCGTGCACGACGATTGCAGGCCCGACCTGACCTTGCTGTTCGACGTGCCGCCCGCGGTGTCCCGCGAACGCCTCGAGCTCGCCGTGGGCGATGGCCGCGAACTGGACAAGTTCGAGCGCGAGCGCGACGATTTTTTCGTGCGTGTCCGCGACGCTTACCTCTCGCGTGCCGCGGCCGATCCCGCACGCTTTCGCATCGTCGATTCGACGCAGACGCGCGAGCAGGTCCGCGCGCAGCTGTTGCGGCTCATTGCTGCACCATGAGTTCGCCATGATTGAGGAACACACCGATGTCACCGCGCCCCCCTGGCCGGCCCTGCTGCCATGGCAGCAGGACGCTGCGGCCACGCTGCTGGCGGGACGCGCCACGTGGCCGCATGCGCTGTTGCTTGATGGACCGCGCGGCATCGGCAAACGAACGCTGGCGATGAACCTGGCGCAGGCATTGCTGTGCGAGACGCCCACCGCAACCGGTTTCGCCTGTGGCACGTGTCCTGGCTGCGGCTATGCGCGCGCCGGGCAGCACCCGGACCTGCGTCTCGTGGAGCCGATCACGGTCGAGGACGATGGCACCATCAAGCAACTTGACGCCATCCCGGTGGATCACACCCGGGCGCTGATCCGCTGGACGCAGGTGACGAGCCACCGCGGCCGCGCCAAGGTGGCCATCGTGGTCCCTGCGGAAGCGATGAACGCGGCGGCTGCCAATGCACTGCTGAAGACGTTGGAGGAACCACCGCCGGAAACGTATCTGCTGCTGGTCGCGCATCAGCCGGCACGGCTGCCCGCCACGATCCGCAGTCGCTGCCGGCACGTGCCGGCGCCACGCGCGACAACGGTGCAGGCGCAAGCCTGGCTGCAGGCGCAGGGGCTCGCCAACGCAGCGTCGCTGCTGGGGCAGGCGGGAGGGGCGCCGCTGGTGGCCGTGACTCTTGCCGATCCGGCACTGCAACAGGAGCGCCGCGTGTGGCTCGACGCGCTCTGCGCGCCGCGATCGATGTCGCCGGTGGCGCTGGCCGCGCGCATCGACGGTGCTCCGCGCGAGGAACGGAAAGCGCGACTCGCCCTCGGCATCGACTGGCTGATCGCGTGGACCGCCGATCTCGGTCGCGTCAGCAGTGGCGGCAGTGCGGCGTTCAATCCCGATTTTGCGGCGCCCCTGGCCGAACTGGCGCGCGTGGTGGCGCGGCGCGCCCTCTTTCGCTATCATCGATCGCTGCTGCGCCAGCGTATGCTGGTCGCGCATCCGTTGCAGCCACGGCTGGTCGCCGAAATGGTATTGCTCGATTACCGGAGTGTCTTTCCCTGACCATGGTTGACCGCAAAGCCCCGCCTCCTGCCCCCGCACCCAATGTGGCGCGGCCCGGCGTGCTGTCGCTCAATATCCGCGAGAAGGCCGCGCTGTATGCGGCGTACATGCCGTTCCTGAAGGGCGGCGGCATCTTCATTCCCACGTCGCGGCAGTACGCGCTGGGAGAGGAAGTGTTCATGCTGCTGTCGCTGATGGACGATCCCAACCGGCTTGCCGTGCAGGGCAAGGTGGTGTGGCTCACGCCCGAGGGCGTGCAGGGCAACCGCACACAGGGCATCGGCGTGCAGTTCACGCAGGACGAAACGGGCGCGGCGGCGCGCGCCACCATCGAGAAGATCCTCGGTGAGACACTGGCCTCCACGCGGCCCACGCATACGATGTAGCGGTTCGCCGCGTATTCGTGGGGATCGCGCGGTCGCGTCCCCCAATTTTCTTCCGATGGTCGTTGCCCTGTGTTCGTCGATTCGCATTGCCACCTCGATTTTCCCGAACTCGCCAGCGAGCTGCCCGCCGTGCTCGAAGCCATGCGCGAGCATCAGGTCACGCATGCGTTATGCATCGGCGTGGATTTACCGGCCTGGCCACAGGTCGTGGCCATTGCGCAGGCGCACGCCAATCTCTATGCGACAGTCGGTGTGCACCCGGATTACACCGACACGCCCGAGCCCAGCGTGGCCGAACTGGTGGCGATGGCCGCCACGCCCAAGGTCATGGCCATCGGCGAGACGGGTCTCGACTATTTCCGCCTCGAAGGCGACCTCGAATGGCAGCGCGAGCGTTTCCGCCGCCATATCCGGGCCGCCCGCGAGACGGGCAAGCCGCTTGTCATCCACACGCGTTCGGCGGCTGACGACACCATTGCGATCATGCGCGAGGAGCGCGCCAGTGAAGCCGGTGGCGTGATGCATTGCTTCACCGAGACCTGGGACGTGGCGCAGCGCGCGCTCGACCTCGGGTTTCACATTTCGTTTTCTGGTATCGTCACGTTCAAGAACGCGCATGCACTGAAGGACGTGGCGCAGCGCGTGCCGCTCGACCGGATGCTGATCGAGACCGACAGTCCCTATCTCGCCCCGATGCCGTACCGGGGCAAGCGCAACCAGCCCGCGTGGGTCGCCTACGTGGCGGCCGAAGTGGCGCGGTTGCGTGAGGTCCCGGTCGCTGTGATCGCCGCGGCCACGTCCGCCAATTTTTTCAACCTGTTCAAGATCGATCCCCATGCCCACCCAACTCCAAGCTGATCCGCGACACCGTGTCAACCGTATTCGCCGCGCCTGTGCGTGTGTCCTGGTGCTGTGCGGCATCGGCCTCGCCCACGCGCAACCCAACGAAGACCTGGCGATCGCGGCCTTCAACGATCGTGCCGCGCAGGTGAAGGACATGCTGGCCAAGGGTGCAGACGCGAACGCCGTGAACAATAGCGGCGAGCCGGTGCTGGTGGTGGCCGCGCGCAGCAATGCCACCGGCAGCGTCGACGTGCTGCTGGCGGCGGGCGCCAAGGTCAATGGGCGCACCCCCAATGGCGACTCGGCACTGATGGCCGCCGCGATCAACGGGAACCTGGAAGTCGCCAAAAAGTTGCGCCAGAAGGGCGCCGAGCTCGAGGGCGCGCAATGGACGCCGCTGATCTACGCCGCCACCGGCGGCAAGGACGCTATGGTCACCTACTTGCTGGCCGAGGGCGCCAACATCAACGCGACGTCCGCCAACGGCACGACGGCGCTGATGATGGCGGTGCGCGAAAGCCGCTACAACGTGGTGACGCTGCTGATCGCGAAGGGGGCCAACGTCAACAAGCGCAACGAGAACGGCGCATCGGCGCTGTCATGGGCGGTGCGGGGCAACGACCAGACGACGGCCGAGGCGCTGAAGCGCGCCGGGGCCAAGGAGTGACGCGGCCGGACTAGCGGGCGGTGTCGGCGTCCGCCATGGGCGGCACCGACTGCATCGCGCCGAACGCCGGGGCTTCGGCCAGCGCCGGCGAAATCACGCTGGGCATCATCGCGGGCAGCACGCCGACCAGCCGTCGCGCGCCGTCGAAGTGCTTCTGCCAATACGTCTCGGAGAGCCGCGCGATTTCGACTTCACCGCCGCGCGCCGGCGCGTGGATGAAGCGGCTGTCGCCGAGATAGATGCCGACATGCGAGAACTGGAACTGGCGCGTGTTGAAGAACACGAGATCGCCGGGCTTCAGTTCGCCGAGCGCGATCTTGCTGCCAAGGCCGCTCATCTCCCGCGACGTGCGCGGCAGCGTGACGCCGGTGACTTCCTGGAATACGTAGCGCACCAGGCCGCTGCAATCAAAGCCGCTCGACGGCGAATTGCCGCCGAAGCGGTAGTCGACGCCGATCAGGCCCAGCGCATAGATGGCCACATCCTGCGCGCCGTTCCAGACCTTGCCTGCCGTTTCGAACGCGGCAGTGGTGAACGTGCGCGGCTTCGGCGCATCCTTGGCCAGCACCGGTGACGCGGCCAGCGCGAGCGCCGCGCAGACGAGCGCAAGCGGGACGTGGCGGGCGAAGGTTCGGGTCAGCATCGCGCCATTGTGGCGGATCGGGCCATCCCGCGCAACGCAGCCCGCTGTCAACCGCGCAGCGCGCCCTTGGTCGCCCGCGCGCGGCGCGCCGCCTTGGCATCCATGCGCAACGGCCGCGTCAACTCGATCCGGTCACCATCGCGCAGCGGCGTGTCCGGCTCGGCACGCTGGCCGAAGATGGCATAACCGATGCCGGATCCTGCCAGGTGCCATTGGTCGATCAAGCCGCTGGCCGCGACTGCCTGCATTACCGTGGCCGGATGCGGCAGCGCCAGTTCCGCCACCGCCTCGATGCCGGGCGCGGCGTAGACCACCGTGAGGGCAAGCATCACGTCGGTGGTGGCGGCTCGTAGGCCGTCTCCGCGCGGCGCACGAACGCATCGATGAACGTATTGGCGATGTGATTGAACACCGGGCCGACGAGACCTTCCAGCACGGCGGTGGCGAACTCGTAGTTCAAGGCGAATTCCACCTTGCAGGCTTGCGGCGACAGCGCGCGAAAGTGCCACTTGCCGTGCAACTGGCGGAACGGGCCTTCCTTCAGCGTCACGGCGATCGACGCGCCCGGCACATTGACGTTGTCGGTCGTGAAGTGCGCGCGCACCCCGTGGTAGTCGATATCGATGCGCGCCGTCTTCCGATCTTTCTTCCTGGCCAGGATCTGCGCACCGCTGCACCACGGCAGGAACTGCGGATAGGCGTCGACATCGTCGACCAGGTCGAACATCTGGCGAGCACTGTGCGGGACCAGGACCGATTTGACGACGCGATGCATGAAGGTATTCCAGGGGTTGTTAGAATGGCCCGAGGCTGCCGCCGACCCGAAGGCACCATCGGACCCGCCATGAGCATCGTCGAAAACCGCAAAGCATTCCACGACTATTTTATCGAGGAACGGGTCGAAGCCGGCCTGGCCCTTGAAGGCTGGGAGGTGAAGGCCATCCGGGCGGGCCGGGCCAACATCAAGGAAGCCTACGTCGTCATCAAGAATGCCGAGATCATCCTGATCGGCGCGCACATCTCGCCGCTGACCACCGCGTCCACGCATATCCAGGCCGATCCCACCCGGTCGCGCAAGCTGCTGATGCACCGCGAGGAAATCAACCGGCTCGTGGGCAAGGTCGAGCGTGCCGGCTACACGCTGGCCCCGCTCGACCTCCACTATCGCACCGGCCGCATCAAGCTCGAGGTCGGCCTCGCCAAGGGCAAGAAGCAGCACGACAAGCGCGAGGCCGTCAAGGAGCGTGACTGGGCCCGCGAACAGCAGCGCCTGATGCGCAACCGCACCGGCAGCTAACTGTGGCGCGCAGCCCGGTCAGCCGGCACGGATGATGACCACATCGTCACGCTTCGACGATGGATTGGAGCGCAACGCGGCCAATCACGTCCCGCTGTCGCCGGTCAGCTTCCTCGAGCGCAGCGCACTCGTTTACCCTGACAAGGTGGCCGTGCGGCACGGCCCCGTGGCATACACGTATCGCGAATTCGCGGCGCGGTGCCGGCGCCTCGCTTCGGCCTTGGCGGCGCGCGGCGTCACCCACGGCACCACGGTGGCCGTGATGGCCCCCAACGTGCCGGCGCTGCTCGAGGCGCACTATGCGGTGCCGGCGCTGGGTGCCGTGCTCAATGCGCTCAACATCCGCCTCGATGCGCGCACGCTCGCGTTCTGCCTCGATCATGGCGAGGCCGACGTGCTGATCACCGATCCCGAGTTCGCGCCCGTGATCCGCGACGTGCTGGCCCTCACCAAACGCCGCCTGTTGGTGGTGGACATCGACGATGCGCTGGCGGTTGCAGGGGGCCATCTCGGCAGCATCACCTACGAGGCATTGCTCGACGAAGGGGACCCCGCCTTCGCGTGGCCCGGCCCTCGCGATGAGTGGGATGCGCTGTCGCTGCTCTACACGTCCGGTACCACGGGGGACCCGAAGGGCGTGGTCTATCACCACCGGGGCGCGTACCTCAACGCGCTCGGCAGCGCGATGACGTTCAACGTCGGCCCGGAAAGCGTCTACCTGTGGACGCTGCCGATGTTCCATTGCAACGGATGGACGTACACGTGGGCCGTCACGGCCGCGGGCGGCACACATGTCTGCCTGCGCCGGGTCGACCCGGCATTGATTTTTCGCGCGATTGCCGACCATCGCGTCACGCACCTCTGTGGCGCGCCGATCGTGCTGACGATGCTGATCCATGCCCCGTTGGAATCGCGGGTGCCGTTCACGCATACCGTGGAGGTTGCCACGGGTGGCGCCGCGCCGCCGTCGACCGTGATCGCGGCGATGGAAGGCATGGGTTTTCGCGTCACGCATCTCTACGGGCTCACCGAGTCCTACGGACCGGCCACCGTGTGCACGCCGCAAGTGGAATGGGATGCGCTGCCGCTGCCGGCGCGCGCGCAGATGATGGCGCGCCAGGGCGTGCCGATGGCAACGCTGGCCGCGGTGCAGGTCGCGGACGCGGTGACCGCCACGCCCGTGCCGCGCGACGGTGTCACGATGGGCGAGGTGATGCTGCGCGGCAGCACGCTGATGAAGGGCTACCTCAAGAACCCGAATGCCAATACGGCCGCGTTCGCGGACGGCTGGTTCCATTCCGGCGACCTCGGCGTGTGGCATCCCGACGGCTACATCGAGATCAAGGACCGCAGCAAGGACATCATCATCACCGGCGGCGAGAACGTGAGTTCGATCGAGATCGAGGAATGCCTGACCCGCCATCCGCATGTCATGGAGGCCGCCGTGGTCGCACAGCCGGACGTCAGGTGGGGCGAGACGCCCTGCGCGTTCGTGGTGCTGAAGCCGGATGTGCCGGAGACCAGTGCGGCGGCGCTTGTCGCCTGGTGCCGTGAGCACCTTGCGCACTTCAAGGTGCCGCGCACCATCGTTTTCGGACCGCTGCCGAAGACCGCCACCGGCAAGATCCAGAAGTATGTGCTGCGGGAACGTGCGCGCGCCGCCGTATCCGGAAACACCGCCGGCGCGCGCTGATCGCCCTTTACTGCGCGTCGAGGGCCGAAGCCGGACTGTCGAGCTGCATGGTCACGCGCGAGACCTTGCCGATCGCTGACGGATTGGCGATGACGCGTGGACTGCGCCATGGATTGCAAACGGCGCGCGAGCTACCGGCGATCGTCGATCACCGCGCGCGCCGCAGCGAGGCCGCTGCGTACCGCAGCTTCGAGCGTGGCGGGAAACTCGGCGTCGGTGTAATCGCCTGCGACATAGAGGCCCGGTGCAAGCCGTGGCGCCGGCGGCCGCGGGCGGTCGGGCGTGCAGGCATAGGTGGCGCGCTTTTCCACGATCACCTGGGACCAGGCGCTCGCGGGCCATCCCGGATGCAGCCGCTGCAGTTGCGTTTCGACGGCACGCGTGAGGTCGGCATGCGTGCCATGCAGGTGCGGGCCGTCGGCACTGATGATCGCGGCCACCATCTGCGCCAGCGCCGGGCGCGCCGCATCAGGCGCCGCGCGCCGCAGCACATCGGGCCGGTCCACCAGCCACTGCGCGGGCGCGTCGTCCAGCCGGACGATGGGTGCCGGCAGCGGCACGCGTTGCCTGGTGCCGAGCCACACCGTGGTGATCGATTCGTAGCGCAGCAGTTGCAGGACGTCGACGGCCGCGGCCAGTGTCGGGTGGCCACTGACGAACTCCGGCGCGAGCGCCTGCTCGACCTGATGCGGACCGACCGCCAGGATGACGGCAGCAGCGGGCACGGCGCGCTCGCCCACGGCCAGCATCGCTTGCCTGGGACCGGCCGTCAGCACCTGTGCCCGCTTGCCGAGCGACACGCAACCGCCGCCCGCGACGATCGCCCGCTGCGCGGCTTCCGGGAACAGCGCGGTCAGGTCGCAGGCGGGCAGGATGAAATCGCTGGCGCCGGGCGACCCCGCGAATGCTGCACGCAGCACATTCGCGAAGATCTGCGCGGAGGCCACGCGTGCCGGCGTGTTCAGCGCGGCGAGGCACAGCGGTTCCCACAGCAGTGTGGCGACGCGCGGCGGCAGCGGCCGCAGCATCGTGGCCACGGTTTCCTGCGCCGGTCGCCCGAACTGCTGCGCTTCAAGGGCGGCGAACCAGCGCAGGTTGGCGATGCGTTCGCGCCACGAAAGTCCGCGCGCGGCCAGCAACCCGGCCAGAAGGCCGAGGCGCCCGGGCGCATGTCGTGCCTCCAGCGTCAGCGCATCGGGTTGCGCGCGCGACAGCGGCATCATCGTCAGCGGCCGGCGCACGAGCCGCAGGCGCACGTCGGCGGCGCCGTGCACACGGTCGAGCAGCGCCAGCGTCTCCGTATAGGCACCGAGCAGCAGGTGCTGGCCATTGTCGAGCGGCAGGCCGTCGCGTTCGACACGACGCGCGCGACCGCCCAGGATCGGCGCCGCCTCGTGCAATGTCACCGACACGCCGGCATCGAGCAAGGCAAGCGCAGCCGCGCATCCGGCCCAGCCACCGCCGATCACGGCCACCGGCGGCGTCACGTGGTGCGGGAGGTCTTCCATGCGATGTAGAGTTTGCGCAATGGCGTGAGCGACGTCCGCCGGTCGAGCACACGATAACCGTCACGCGCGATTTCCTCCAGCACCGTCTGGTAGATCGCCGCCATGATGAGCCCGGTGCGCTGGGCGCGGCGGTCGGCGGCCGGCAACTGCGCGAGCGCGCGGGCATACCAGGCGCGCGCGCGCTCCACTTCGAAGGCCATCAGTTCCTTGAAGGGCGCCGTGTACTCCGCACGCAGCAGCGACGATGGCGCGACGCCGAAGCGCGTCAGGTCTTCCTGCGGCAGGTACACGCGGCCGCGCCGAGCATCCTCGCCGACGTCGCGGCAGATGTTAGTCAACTGGAACGCAATGCCGAGGTCGCGCGCGTAATCGAGCGTGGCCGGATCGGTGAAGCCGAAAATCCGCGCCGACATGAGCCCGACCACGCCCGCCACCCGATGGGAGTAGAGCTCGAGCGTCGCGAAGTCGAGGTAGCGGGTCTGCTCGAGATCGATCGCCATCCCGTCGATCACCGTTTGCAGGTTGGCTTCGGGCAATCCGAACTCGCGCACCAGCGGCACCAACGCCAGCGCCACCGGATGCTTCGGCGTGCCGTTGAAGATCGCGGCCGTCTCCGTTCGCCACCACGCGAGCTTGGCGCGGGCGACGGCCGGGTCGGTGACTTCGTCCACGACATCGTCCACCTCGCGGCAGAACGCATACAGCGCCGTGATCGCCCGCCGGCGCGGCGCGGGCAGGAACATGAAGCTGTAGTAGAAGCTCGAGCCGCTCTGCGCGGCCTTCTTCTGGCAATACTCGTCGGGCGTCATGCGGAACGGGGGCTAAGGCGGAAGCAGCGCATGGTACGCGACCACGCACCAGTCGCGGGTGCGCAGCTGCGGGCGCTGCGTGAACACATCGCCTTGCACTGCATCGACGCGGTCGAGGATGCGCAGGCCGCCGGCAATCACCGCCTTGAGTTCAAGTCCGAGGCGCCATGGCAACACGCGGGTAAGCGGGCGGCCCGATACCAGCAACGCACGGGCCCGCGCGGTTTCGAACGCCAGCAGCGCGCGCCAGCGATCGTCCACGCGACCCTGCGCGATCTGCGCGACCGGCACGCCGAAGCGATCAAGGTCCTCCTGCGGCAGGTAGACCCGATCCTTCGCCCAGTCGATGCGGATGTCCTGCCAGAAGTTGGTCAGCTGCAGGCCGGTGCAGATCGCGTCGCTCATCGCCAGGTTGGCGGGAGCGTCGGCGCGGTAGAGCGCCAGCAGCAGACGGCCGACCGGGTTGGCCGAGCGGCGGCAGTAGTCGGCCAGGTCCGCGTAGGTGCCGTAGCGCCCGACGCTGACGTCCTGGGTGAAAGCCGACAGCAGGTCATGGAACGGTGCCATCGGCAGCCCGTGGGCGCGGATCGCCTGTGCCAGCGCAGGAAAAGGGGGCAGAGACGGTGTTTCGCCCGCAGCGATGCGATTCAGCGCAGCGTCGTACGCCGCCAGTGCGGCAATACGCTGCGCCGGCGGGGCATCGCCCTCGTCGGCCAAGTCGTCGGCGCCACGGGCAAAGCGATAGATGGCCACCACCGCCGGGCGCAGCGCCGCCGGCACGAGGCGCGACGCGACAGGAAAATTCTCGTAATGGCCGACAGACACGCCAATCTCGCAAAAGCAGGGATAAGGACAAGTCAGCACCGGCGCGGCAAGGCCTGGCACGCGGGGTTGACTGGCATGAACCGGGGCGATCCGCTATACTAACCCGTTGCGCGAAAGCGGCTTGCCATCACCCAAGTGCGCCCCGAGTGCGCCCCAGGTGCGCCTCAAGCGTGCCCCCCTGCGCGACCCGGCCCGCTGGCCCATCAACACGGGGCGCTCGCAACTGCGACAACCGGGCCAGCAGCGAAAGTGGCGGAATTGGTAGACGCACCAGCCTTAGGAGCTGGCGGGGCAGCCCGTGGGGGTTCGAGTCCCCCCTTTCGCACCATCCCCTCATTACTCTTTTTCGTACTTACATCTAGCGGCAAGGATTCATACGAGCATGCAAAGCACCTTGGAAACCCTGGGTCAACTCGAACGCCGGCTATCGGTCGCCGTGCCCGTGCAATCGATCGAAGGCGAAGTCGAGAAGCGCCTGGCGCGCCTCGCCAAGACGATCAAGCTTCCCGGCTTCCGCCCGGGCAAGGTTCCGCTCAAGATGGTGGCGCAGCAGTACGGGCCGCAGGTGCGCTCGGATGTCATCTCCGACGCCGTGCAATCGAGCTTCAACGACGCCGTGCGCGAGCAGAACCTGCGCGTGGCCGGCTACCCGCGCATCGAACCGAAGACCAGTGGCGCCGCCGACGGCAGCCTCGAGTTCTCGGCGGTGTTCGAGGTCTACCCGGAGGTCACGGTCGGCGACGTGACCAGCATCACCATCGAGCGTCCCACGGCGGAAGTCACGCCCGCCGACCTCGACCGCACGCTGGACGTGCTGCGCAAGCAGCGCGCAACGTTCACGCCGGTATCGCGCGCCGCGCAGACCGGTGACCGCGTCACGGTCGATTTCACCGGCAAGATCGACGATGTCGAGTTCCCGGGTGGTCAGGCCAAGGACTTCGTGATCGCGCTCGGCGAAGGCCGGATGCTCCCGGAATTCGAAGCTGCAGTGATCGGCGCATCGGCCGGTGACCAGAAGTCGTTTCCGCTTACGTTCCCTGCCGATTACCACGGCAAGGAAGTGGCCGGAAAGACGGCCACCTTCGCGTTGACGGTGAAGGACGTGGCGGAAGCCGACATCCCGGCGCTGGACGGCAAGTTCGCCATCGCCTTCGGCATCAAGTCCGGCAAGGTCCTGGACCTGCGCGCCGAGGTCGAGTCCAATCTCAAGCTCGAATTGAAGCGCAAGCTCGAGGGCCTGCTGAAGGACCAGGCGATGAAGGGCCTGCGCGCCAACACGCAGCTCACGTTGCCGAAGTCGCTGGTCGACCTCGAAGCCGTGCAGCTGATGCGCCGGATGGCCGCCAACCTGGAACAGCAGGGCATGAAGGCCGACGACATCAAGCTCACGCCCGATCTCTTCCGGCCGCAGGCCGAGGAGCGCGTGGCGCTGGGCCTGATTCTGGGCGAACTGGTCCGCAAGGAAGGTCTGCAGGCCAAGCCGGAGCAGGTGATGTCCATGGTCAAGGATGTCGCCCAGACCTACGAGCAACCTGAAGCCGTCGTCCGCTGGCATTTCGAGAAGCCCGAGCGCCTGAACGATTTCGAGGGCCTCGCCGTGGAACGCAATGTCGTCGACTGGGTCTTGGGCAAGGCGCAGGTCAAGGACGTGCCGACCACGTTCGAAGCCCTGATGGGGAATAAACCCGCCTGATGCCGAACAGCGTTGTCCGGCCTCTCGTCCGTCGGCGCCGCTTGACGTACGCGGCGTCCGGACCCATCTTCACGGTTCAGTGCGCGAACGCCATCGCAACGTTGTAATCCACAACCGGTTGTTCGCGCAGTCCCGTCCATTGCGGCAGCGGCTTATGCTGCCGGCGTTCACCAGGATTCCATCGTGATTGTTCATCCGCACGCCCAGTTCAACCGCCCCGTGGAACCAGAAGCCCTGGGGCTTGTGCCCATGGTCATCGAGCAAAGCGGCCGCGGCGAGCGTGCCTACGACATCTATTCGCGGCTGCTGAAAGAGCGCGTGGTGTTCCTGGTGGGGCCTGTCAACGACGGTACCGCCAACCTGATCGTCGCCCAGATGCTGTTCCTCGAGTCCGAGAATCCGGACAAGGAAATCCACTTCTACATCAACTCGCCGGGCGGGTCGGTGTCGGCGGGAATGGCCATCTACGATACGATGCAGTTCATCAAGCCAGATGTCTCCACACTGTGCGTCGGCATGGCCGCCAGCATGGGCGCGTTCCTGCTGGCCGCCGGTGCCCCGGGCAAGCGCTTTGCGCTGCCCAATTCGACGGTGATGATCCACCAGCCGTCCGGCGGCTTCCAGGGCCAGGTATCGGACATCGAGCGCCATGCGCAGTACGCGATCGAGCTAAAGCGCCGCTTTGTCAAGTTGATGGCAAAATTCACCGGTCGCTCGGTGGAGCAGGTCGAGCTGGACCACGACCGCGACCGTTTTTTGTGGGCGGAAGAGGCGCAGGAGTACGGTTTGATCGACAAGGTCTTGCAGAACCGCGTCCCGAGCGCGTAAAGTTGTCTTAAGGTTTTTCTACAGGTTATTTAGGCAGATCGTTGAATGGCCGATAAATCTTCCGGCGACAAGCTCCTGTACTGCTCGTTCTGCGGCAAGAGCCAGCACGAGGTCCGCAAGCTCATCGCGGGCCCGTCGGTGTTCATCTGCGACGAGTGCATCGAGCTTTGCAACGACATCATCCGCGAGGAAGGTGCCGGCAGCGAAGCCGCGCGCACGGACCGCAACAAGCTGCCCACGCCGCACGAGATCCGCCAGAGCCTTGACCAATATGTGATCGGCCAGGAGCCGGCCAAGAAGATCCTGTCGGTGGCGGTGTACAACCACTACAAGCGGCTCGAGGCAAGCACCAAGGACGACGAGGTCGAACTCGCCAAGTCCAACATCCTGCTGATCGGCCCTACGGGGTCGGGCAAGACGCTGCTGGCGCAGACGCTCGCGCGGCTGCTCGATGTCCCGTTCGTGATCGCCGATGCCACCACGCTGACCGAAGCCGGGTACGTCGGCGAGGACGTCGAGAACATCATCCAGAAGCTGCTGCAGAAGTGCGACTACGACATCGAGAAGGCGCAGCGCGGCATCGTCTACATCGACGAGATCGACAAGATC
>Ga0105046_10009125_pt1 | contig 15526 bp, 11 predicted proteins | sample MAT03_FD_78385 | JGI IMG/M metagenome (GOLD analysis project Ga0105046, IMG submission 78385) | Freshwater microbial communities from Lake Fryxell liftoff mats and glacier meltwater in Antarctica - MAT-03 (megahit assembly) | ecosystem: Environmental > Aquatic > Freshwater > Ice > Liftoff...
AATCGCTCTGCGCCCACTTTCGTTAGCGCTGCTGTCAGCGTCGTCTTACCGTGGTCAACGTGCCCAATCGTGCCCACATTTACGTGCGGCTTCTTGCGCTCAAACTTTGCTTTTGACATGGGAATGCAACCTTAAAATCAGTGAATTAGGCTTTCTTAGTGACAGCTTCGGCGATGTGGTTGGGCGCTTCCGCATAGTGGTCGAACTCCATCGTAAAAGTTGCGCGGCCTTGAGTGGCCGATCGCAGGCTTGTGGCGTAGCCAAACATCTCGCCCAATGGAACTTGCGCATTAATAATCTTTCCGGATGGCGAATCGTCGCTACCTTGCAGCACTCCACGCCGCCGACTAAGGTCACCCATCACGTCGCCCATATAATCCTCTGGCGTGACCACTTCGACTTTCATAATAGGCTCGAGAAGTACAGGACTCGCCTTTTGCACGCCTTCTTTAAACGCCATTGAACCGGCGATTTTGAAGGCCATCTCATTTGAATCCACTTCGTGATAAGAGCCATCAATGATCGAGACCTTCACATCCACCACTGGAAAACCGGCGATTACGCCATTTCCGAGCTGCTCTTGAATGCCCTTGTCGACAGCCGGAATGTACTCCTTGGGAATGACACCGCCGACAATCTTGTTCTCGAAAACATAACCGAACCCACGTTCCATTGGCTCAAGGATAATGACCACATGCCCATATTGCCCGCGACCGCCGGACTGACGAACAAACTTGCCTTCCTGCTTTACCGTTTTTCGAATCGTCTCGCGATAGGCAACCTGCGGCTTGCCAACATTCGCCTCGACATTGAATTCGCGACGCATGCGGTCAACGATAATTTCAAGGTGTAACTCGCCCATTCCGGCGATGATCGTTTGGCCAGACTCTTCATCAGAGCGAACCCGAAACGAAGGATCTTCTTGCGCGAGCCGCGAAAGCGCGACCCCCATTTTCTCTTGGTCAGCTTTGGTCTTAGGCTCAATCGCCATCGCGATGACGGGCTGCGGAAATATCATCCGCTCAAGCGTGACGACGTTGTCCTGAGAGCAAAGCGTATCGCCAGTTGTAACGTCTTTTAGACCCACTGCAGCAGCGATATCGCCTGCGCGAACTTCCTTGATTTCCTCGCGGTTGTTGGCGTGCATTTGCAAAAGGCGGCCAATTCGTTCGCGCCTGCCTTTGATCGCGTTATAAACGGTGTCACCTGAAGTCAGCACTCCTGAGTACACGCGGAAGAACGTCAGCGCGCCTACGTAGGGGTCGGTGGCAATTTTAAATGCGAGCGCGGAGAACGACTCGTTGTCAGCTGCTCGCCGAATTGTTTCGACGTCTTTTTCGTCAGTGCCCTTTACGGGTGGACGATCAATGGGCGATGGCAGGTATCGAATGACACCATCCAACATCGCCTGAACGCCCTTGTTTTTAAACGCAGAACCACAGAAAACGGGGATGATCAACGCCGACACCGTGGCTGCGCGGATCCCACTAATAATCTCGTCTTCTGTGAGCTCGATACCTTCAAGGTACTTGTTCATCAGCTCATCAGAGCCTTCCGCGGCAGCTTCAACGATCTCTTCGCGCGCTTTCTCGGCCTTGGCGAGCAAATGATCCGGAATCTCGCGGTATTCAAACTTCATACCCTGAGATTCCATATCCCAGTGCACGCTCTTCATCTTAAGAACGTCAATAACGCCTTCAAAATGCTCCTCAGCGCCGATAGGCAGCTGCATGGCTACAGGACGCGCACCAAGACGTGTCTTTAGCTGCTCGACAACCCCGTCGAAATTCGCACCAGCGCGATCCATCTTATTAACGAATGCCACGCGCGGAACGCCGTACTTATTAGCTTGCCGCCAGACTGTCTCCGACTGCGGCTGAACACCACCCACGGCACAAAGCACGAAGACTGCACCATCAAGCACTCGCAAGCTACGCTCAACTTCAATGGTGAAGTCGACGTGCCCGGGGGTGTCAATGATGTTGAAGCGATGTTCGTTGAGAGACAGATCCATGCCTTTCCAGAAACAAGTGGTAGCAGCGGAGGTGATGGTGATACCGCGCTCTTGCTCTTGCTCCATCCAATCCATGGTGGCCGCTCCTTCATGTACTTCACCGATTTTGTGGTTCACACCGGTGTAGAAAAGGATTCGCTCAGTTGTCGTTGTTTTGCCGGCGTCGATGTGCGCCATGATTCCGAAATTTCGGTAGCGCTCAATTGGAGTCTTACGGGACACGGGAATAACCTATTTAAATGATTTACCAGCGGTAATGCGCGAAGGCTTTGTTGGCTTCGGCCATGCGATGCGTCTCTTCGCGCTTCTTAATCGCGCTACCGCGACTTTCTGAAGCATCGAGCAATTCGCCGGCGAGGCGTTTAGGCATCGTGTTTTCGCTGCGCTTTTTTGCTGCTTCAATAACCCAGCGCATCGCCAGCGCCGTGCGGCGGCCTGGGCGAACTTCGACGGGCACTTGGTAGGTAGCACCGCCAACGCGGCGCGATTTCACTTCCACCGCAGGCCGTACATTTTGTAGCGCTTTCTCTACCATCTCAAGTGCGTCGCCGCCCTTTTGAGCGATTTGGTCGATTGCGCCATAAACAATGCGCTCGGCGACTGACTTTTTGCCGCTGCGCATCACCATGTTGATGAAGCGCGAAACGAGGTCGCTATTAAACTTGGGATCCGGGACGACCGGGCGAGCGGTGGCTGCGCTTTTACGTGACATAGATAAATCCTTCTTCGCTACAACTACAGGTTATGCTTTCGGGCGCTTGGCGCCATATTTCGAACGGCTTTGACGGCGCTTAGCAACACCTGACGTGTCGAGGCTGCCGCGAACCGTGTGATAACGAACGCCGGGAAGGTCTTTTACTCGACCACCGCGAATCAATACCACTGAGTGTTCTTGCAAATTGTGCCCTTCGCCACCGATGTAGCTAATGACCTCAAAACCATTGGTCAATCGCACTTTTGCGACTTTCCGCAGTGCCGAGTTGGGCTTTTTAGGTGTCGTTGTGTAGACACGCGTGCAGACACCGCGCTTCTGCGGGCAGCTTTCTAGCGCAGGAGATCCGGTTTTGTAGGTTTTTGGGCTGCGCGGTTTTCGCACCAGCTGATTAGTAGTTGCCATGTAGCACCCTTATAAAAACAAACGACAGGCGGGCATGCCCGACCTGTCGAGAAGCGGAACTATAGCCAGCACTCCGATATCTGTCAACCGGTTGGGGCAAGCTTAGTGGATAATTTTTAATAGAAACTTAATCTTCAGGTCAAACATCCCTATCGGCAGGCACTTTCCCTGATTGAAATGCCGTCCCGCCTTGAAGCTGGCAGGACGGCACTGCTTTGCCCTAGTCGATCACGCTTTCCTCTGAGCTTGAGAACTCGTGAATCCCGGAAGCGTCGCGCAACAGATTGAAATCGTCTGTTAAATCGCCACGCTCGCGACGCCGCTGTTGGTGATAGGCGAGCCCGGTACCGGCCGGAATCAGGCGACCCACAATGACGTTCTCTTTCAAGCCACGCAACGTGTCACGAACACCGCGAACGGCGGCCTCGGTGAGAACTCGCGTGGTTTCTTGGAAGCTAGCTGCCGAGATAAATGATTCAGTAGCGAGCGACGCCTTGGTGATACCGAGCAAAATGGACTCAAACAATACCGGGCGCTCGTTGCGAGCGATCGCCCGATTGCTTTCTTCCATGACGCGCATCCGATCAATTTGCTCACCGCGCAACACGCGAGTGTCGCCTGGTTCAACAATTTCGACCTTGCGTAGCATTTGGCGAATGATCACTTCAATGTGCTTGTCATTGATGCGCACGCCCTGTAAGCGATAAACGTCTTGAATTTCTTTGGACAGATAGGCCGCGAGTGGCTCTACACCCAATAACCGCAAAATGTCGTGCGGATTAGGTTCACCGTCGACGATCGTCTCGCCCTTCTCTACGTGCTCACCTTCAAACACGATGATGTGGCGCCATTTCGGAATGAGCTCTTCGTGCTCGTCACCGTCTTTGTCGCTGATAATTAGGCGTTGCTTGCCTTTAGTGTCTTTGCCGAAACTGACAAGACCCGTACGCTCCGCCAGGATGGCCGGTTCTTTTGGCTTGCGCGCTTCGAACAGGTCTGCAACTCGCGGAAGACCACCGGTAATGTCGCGGGTTTTTGAGGTCTCTTGCGGAATACGCGCGACCACATCGCCCACGCCAACGGCTTGGTTATCTTGCAAGCTAACAATGGCGCCGGAAGGCAGGAAGTACTGCGCCGGAACATCGGTTCCTGCGAGTGACAGCTGAGCGCCTTTCTCGTCGACCAATTTCACCATTGGGCGCAGCTCTTTGCCGATACCACCGCGGCGCTTTGGATCGGTGACGACTGAGCTTTGCAAGCCAGTTAAATCATCGATCTGATCGTTCACCGTTACGCCGTCAAGGAAGTCGCTGAAGCGAATGCGGCCCGCAACCTCTGACACGATGGGGTGAGTGTGCGGGTCCCAATTCGCGATCGTTTGACCAGCGTGTACGTCTGAGCCGTCTTTCGCTGAAATGATGGCGCCGTAGGGGACTTTATAGCGCTCGCGTTCACGTCCGGACGGATCGACCACCGAAATTTCGCCCGAGCGGCTGACTGCGACCAGATGCCCGTCCGTATGTTGGACGGTTTTTAGATTATTCATGCGGATCATGCCGGTGGTTTTCACCTGCACGTTGTCCACCGCCGCCGCTCGAGACGCTGCACCGCCGATGTGGAAGGTACGCATCGTCAACTGCGTGCCGGGCTCGCCGATCGATTGCGCAGCAATCACGCCGACCGCCTCGCCCATGTTGACGAGGTGACCGCGGGCCAAGTCTCGCCCGTAGCAGTTAGCGCAAATGCCGAAGCGCGCTTCGCAGGTAATGGGGGAGCGCACTTTGATCGATTGCACGCCCAGCGCTTCAAGCTTCGCAACCAGTTTTTCGTCGAGCAGCGTGTTGCGGGTTACCACTGGGATCTCTTCGTTGCCGGGCGGAAAGACGTCTTCGGCAACCAATCGACCCAATACGCGATCGCGCAACGCTTCCACCACATCACCGCCTTCGACGATGGAGCTCATCGTGATGCCGTTGGAGCTGCCGCAATCGCCGTCAGTGATGACCATATCTTGCGCGACGTCAACCAGTCGACGTGTCAGATAACCCGAGTTCGCCGTCTTCAGGGCAGTATCGGCCAAGCCTTTACGCGCGCCGTGGGTTGAGATGAAGTACTGCAGGACGTCGAGGCCTTCGCGGAAGTTGGCCTTGATGGGTGTCTCAATGATCGAGCCGTCGGGCTTGGCCATCAGGCCGCGCATTCCAGCGAGCTGGCGCATTTGCGCGGCACTGCCGCGCGCGCCGGAGTCGGCCATGATGAAGATCGAGTTCATCGACTTCTGGTCGACTTGCTTGCCATCTTTGGCGATGACCCGATCGGTACCAAGGCGTTCCATCATCGCCTTAGCGACGAGCTCATTGGTGCGCGACCAAATGTCGACCACCTTGTTGTAGCGCTCACCGGAAGTCACCAAACCAGATTGGAACTGGCCCTGGATCTCGACCACTTCTTTTTCAGCCGTTTCAAGAATGGCTTCTTTTTCAGCCGGCACGATCAAGTCGTCGATGCCGATCGACACGCCAGCGCGAGTTGCGTAATGGAAGCCGGTGTACATCAACTGATCGGCAAAAATGACCGTTGGCTTCAAACCAAGACGTCGATAGCACTGGTTGATCAAGCCTGAGATCGCCTTTTTGGTGAGGGTCAGGTTGATTAAGCTGAACGGGAGGCCTTCTGGAATGATGTCAGCAAGCAGCGCACGGCCGATCGTCGTGTCCACGATCGAGGTGCTTTCAGTGCGTGCGCCGGTTTCATCAATGCTCACTTCGCGCAAGCGCACTTTGACCTTCGCGTGCAAATCAACCACGCGGTTTTGGTAGGCGCGATTGACCTCGGAGATGTTCGCGAACACCATGCCTTCGCCACGCACGTTGATCAAATCGCGGGTCATGTAGTAAAGACCCAGCACCACGTCTTGAGTCGGCACGATAATCGGCTCGCCATTTGCGGGCGACAGAATGTTGTTGGTCGACATCATCAAGGCGCGGGCTTCAAGCTGCGCCTCAATGGATAACGGCACGTGCACGGCCATCTGGTCGCCGTCAAAGTCGGCGTTGAAAGCAGTACAGACCAGCGGATGAAGCTGGATGGCCTTACCTTCAATCAATACCGGCTCAAACGCTTGAATGCCGAGGCGATGCAAGGTAGGTGCGCGATTGAGCAACACCGGATGCTCGCGAATGACTTCCTCGAGAATGTCCCAAACTTCGGCTGATTCGCGTTCAACAAGCTTTTTCGCGGCCTTGATAGTGGTCGCCGCGCCGCGGCGCTGCAATTTCGAAAAGATAAACGGCTTGAACAACTCCAGCGCCATTTTCTTAGGCAAACCACACTCGTGCAGCTTGAGCGTTGGGCCGACGACGATGACTGAACGGCCAGAATAATCGACGCGCTTACCGAGCAAGTTCTGCCGGAAACGACCCTGCTTGCCCTTGATCATGTCGGCGAGCGATTTCAACGGACGCTTGTTGGTGCCGGTAATTGCTCGACCGCGACGGCCGTTGTCCAACAGCGCATCCACTGCTTCTTGCAGCATGCGTTTTTCATTGCGCACGATGATATCGGGCGCGTTGAGCTCCAACAGGCGCTTGAGGCGGTTGTTGCGGTTGATCACGCGGCGATAAAGATCGTTGAGATCCGACGTCGCGAAGCGCCCGCCATCCAGCGGGACGAGCGGACGCAAATCAGGCGGCAATACCGGCAAAACGGTCAGCACCATGAACTCTGGACGATTACCAGACTCCAAGAATGCCTCGACCAGCTTTAAGCGCTTTGACAAGCGTTTGAGCTTGGTCTCGGAGCTGGTCGCGCCGAGCTCTTCGCGCAGACGAATCAACTCTGCATTTAAGTCGATCGTCTTGAGCAGGTTGTAAACGGCTTCGGCGCCCATGCGCGCGTCAAATTCGTCGCCGTGTTCTTCGACCGCTTGTTGATGCTGATCGTCGCTGAGCAATTGACCGCGCTCAAGCGAGGTCAAACCCGGATCAATCACAACGAAGGCCTCGAAGTAGAGGATCCGTTCGATATCGCGCAGGGTCATGTCGAGCATCAAGCCGATCCGGCTCGGCAGCGACTTCAAGAACCAGATATGCGCGGTAGGCGACGCAAGCTCGATGTGTGCCATGCGTTCGCGACGAACCTTGGTTAAGGTCACTTCGGTCCCGCATTTCTCACACACCACGCCGCGATGCTTCATGCGCTTGTATTTGCCGCACAAACATTCGTAGTCCTTGATAGGACCGAAAATGGCGGCACAAAACAAGCCGTCGCGCTCAGGCTTGAACGTGCGGTAGTTGATCGTTTCAGGCTTTTTAACTTCCCCGTACGACCAGCTACGGATCAAATCTGGCGACGCCAGACCAATGCGAATGGTGTCGAAATCGACCGTCTGGCGCTGCTGGCTGAACAAATTCAATAGATCTTTCATGACTGCACCTTAATGATTAGTTCGTATCCAGCTCGATGTTGATCGCCAAGGAACGAATTTCCTTGACCAACACATTGAACGATTCCGGCATACCGGCTTGCATTTCGTGATCGCCATCAACGATCGATTTGTACATCTGGTTGCGGCCTTGCACGTCATCGGATTTGACCGTCAGCATTTCTTGCAAGGTGTAGGCGGCACCGTAGGCTTCTAGTGCCCAGACCTCCATCTCACCGAAGCGCTGACCACCGAATTGCGCTTTACCACCGAGTGGCTGTTGGGTCACTAACGAGTACGGACCGGTCGAACGGGCGTGCATTTTGTCGTCGACCAAATGGTTCAACTTCAGCATGTACATGTAGCCGACCGTGACTTGCCGATCGAACGCTTCACCAGTGCGACCGTCAAACAGCGTGGTTTGGCCGCTGGAAGGCAGCTCGGCCAATTCGAGCAAGCGCTTGATTTCCGCTTCAGACGCGCCGTCAAATACCGGCGTTGCCATCGGCACACCGTCACGTAAATTGCGCGCCAGCTCAATCAACTCGTTATCGCTGAACTTGCTCAGGTCAACGCGACCGGCTTGGTCAAAGTTGTACACCTCATCCAAGAAATTGCGCAGGTCTTTAAGCTTGGCTTGTGCGTCGAGCATGCGCCCGATGCGCTCGCCAATGCCCTTCGCCGCCCAGCCCATGTGGGTCTCAAGCACCTGCCCAATATTCATACGCGACGGCACGCCCAACGGATTGAGCACGATGTCCACCGGCCTGCCGTCGGCACTGCACGGCATATCTTCTTGCGGCACGATCATCGAGACCACGCCTTTATTACCGTGTCGCCCAGCCATTTTGTCGCCGGGCTGGATGCGTCGTTTGACGGCCAGATAGACCTTGACCATCTTCAACACGCCAGGCGCCAAATCATCACCGGCGGTAATTTTTGCTTTCTTCTCGTCGAAGCGCTTATCAAACGCTTTGCGCTGTTTAAGCACTTGTTCGTGCGCGGCTTCCAGCGCCTCGGCAGCGGCTTCTTCTTTGATGCGCAGCTGGAAAAGCTCATCGATCTTCAGCTTCGACAGCATCTCTTCGTTGACCTTGTCACCGCGCTTGATGCCTTGCGGCCCGCCGGTGGCGGTCGTGCCCAAAATCACCGCGCGCAGACGCGCCAGGATCGCACCTTCGAGAATACGCAGCTGATCGTTCAGATCTTTGCGCACGCGCTTGAGTTCTGAATCTTCGATCTGTTTGGAGCGTTTGTCCTTCTCGATACCGTCGCGGGTGAACACCTGCACGTCGATCACCGTGCCATCCATACCCGGCGGCACGCGCTGCGAAGAATCTTTAACGTCCGACGCTTTCTCACCAAAAATCGCGCGCAGGAGCTTCTCTTCTGGGGTGAGCTGGGTCTCGCCTTTTGGCGTGACTTTGCCGACCAGAATGTCGCCTTGTTTTACTTCGGCGCCAATGAACACAATGCCCGATTCATCCAATTTCGCGAGCGCCTGCTCGGAGACGTTTGGAATATCGGCGGTGATTTCTTCAGGCCCCAGCTTGGTGTCGCGCGCCACGCAGGTCAGTTCTTCGATGTGGATTGTGGTGTAGCGATCTTCTTGAACGACGCGCTCGGAAATCAGGATCGAGTCTTCAAAGTTGTAACCATTCCAGGGCATAAAGGCGATCAGCATGTTCTGCCCGAGTGCAAGCTCGCCCAAATCGGTCGAGGGACCGTCAGCCAACACGTCCAAGCGTTTAACCACATCGCCCGGCTTGACCAGCGGACGCTGGTTGATGCAGGTGTTTTGGTTGGAGCGCGTGTACTTGGTCAGGTTGTAGATATCAACACCCGGATCATCCGGGCCGCTCATTTCATCTTCATGAACGCGCACCACGATACGTGCGGCATCTACTGCGTCTACTACGCCGGCGCGCTTGGCCACCGCGGTCACGCCGGAATCGGTCGCGACTGAACGCTCCATCCCGGTTCCGACCAGCGGCTTTTGAGCGCGCAAAGTCGGCACAGCTTGCCGCTGCATGTTCGCGCCCATGAGCGCGCGGTTGGCGTCATCGTGCTCGAGGAAGGGGACCAACGAGGCGGCCACCGAGACGATCTGTTTCGGCGACACGTCCATGTACTGAATGTCCATTGGCGAACGCAGCAAAAACTCGCCCGCCATCCGGCACGGGATGAAATCATCCTTGAACTTGCCGTTCTTATCGAGATCGGCGTTAGCTTGCGCCACGGCGAATTCGGCTTCTTCAATCGCCGACAGATACTCGACCACGTCGGTTACTTTGCCGCCCACTACTTTGCGGAACGGTGTTTCAAGAAAGCCATAGCGGTTCGCACGCGCATAGACCGCGAGCGAGTTAATCAAACCGATATTCGGGCCTTCCGGCGTTTCAATTGGGCACACGCGGCCGTAATGGGTTGGATGCACATCGCGCACCTCAAAGCCTGCGCGTTCACGCGTCAAACCGCCCGGTCCAAGCGCCGAAACGCGACGCTTGTGGGTCACTTCCGACAGCGGATTGTTTTGATCCATGAACTGCGAAAGCTGCGAGGAGCCAAAGAACTCCTTGACCGCAGCAGCGACAGGCTTGGCATTGATCAATTCCTGCGGGGTGAGACCTTCGGCTTCCGCCAAACTCAGGCGCTCCTTGACCGCGCGTTCAACGCGAACAAGACCCACGCGGAACACGTTCTCAGCCATTTCGCCGACGCAGCGCACGCGACGATTGCCCAGGTGGTCGATGTCATCGACGATGCCTTGACCATTGCGAATGCCGATCAGCACTTTGAGCGCTTCGAGAATGTCGTCTTTGCTCAAAATCGACGAACCCAACACTTCTTTGCGACCAACCCGACGATTGAACTTCATGCGGCCTACGGCCGACAAATCGTAGCGATCTTCTGAGAAAAATAGGTTCTGGAACAAGTTTTGCGCAGCGTCCTTGGTTGGCGGCTCGCCCGGACGCATCATGCGATAGATCTCAACCAACGCCTCGAGCTGAGTGGTGGTGGGATCGATGCGCAAGGTGTTGGAGATGTACGGACCGCGGTCGAGGTCATTCACGAAGAGCGTGCGAACCGAGTCGATCTTGGCCTTGCGGATTGTTGCCAACACCGCTTCGGTCAGCTCGTCGTTCGCTTTCGCCAACAGCTCACCTGTGGCCGGATCGACAATGTCGTGGGAGACAATCTTGCCGACCAAATACTCGTTCGGCACCTCAAGGGTCTTGACCTTGCCTTTCTCGAGTTCACGAACGTGGCGCGCAGTAATGCGCTTGCCAGATTCCACGATGATGTCCTTACCCACCTTAATGTCGAACGCAGCCGTTTCACCGCGCAGACGCTCGGGCACCAGTTCAAGCTGGGCACCGTCGGCCTTGAACAAGAATCGATTGGTCTCGAAAAACATGTCCAGAATTTCTGGATTGGTAAATCCGAGCGCGCGCAGCAAAATCGATACCGGCAGTTTGCGGCGGCGGTCGATTCGGCAGAAAACGGCGTCTTTCGGGTCGAACTCGAAGTCCAACCACGAACCGCGATAAGGAATCACGCGCGCAGAGAACAGCAGTTTGCCCGACGAGTGGGTTTTGCCACGATCATGGTCGAAGAACACGCCTGGCGAACGGTGCAGCTGCGAGACGATCACGCGCTCGGTACCGTTGACGATAAAGGTGCCGGTATCGGTCATGAGCGGCAGTTCGCCCATGTAAACCTCCTGCTCCTTGATGTACTTAACCGCTTTGTTCGACGATTCCTTATCGTAAATCACCAGGCGCACGAGCACGCGCAACGGCGCACCGTAGCTCATTCCGCGCAGCTTGCATTCCTTGACGTCGAACACCGGATCGCCGAGCCGGTAGCTGACGTATTCAAGCGCCGCATTGCCGGAGTAGCTTGAGATCGGGAACACCGATTTCAGCGCACCGTGCAAGCCGGAGTCGTCACGTTTTGATTGGTCGACCTGCGCCTGCAAGAAGCCTTTATAGGAGTCGATCTGCATCTGCAATAAATACGGAACCGGAAGCACAGACTGGCGCTTGCCGAAATCCTTGCGAATGCGTTTTTTCTCGGTGAATGAGTAGTTCATAGTGATCTCAACCTACCTGCCGCTAGCACAAACACGTCTGCACACTGATTCAATGCGCAGGCGTTTTGATGCTTGACTAAACAAAAACACGAACGGGCCGGGGGAAATCCCCCAGCCCGGATAGCTCCGATTGATTGGAGCTGCAATTGATCGATTACTTGATCTCGACCTTTGCACCAGCGGCTTCCAACTCCTTTTTGAACTTTTCGGAATCGGCTTTGCTGACGGCGTCTTTGACGATCGTCGGTGCGGATTCCACCAAGTCTTTGGCTTCCTTCAAGCCCAAGCCGGTGATCGCGCGGACGGCTTTGATCACTTCGACCTTCTTTTCGCCGGTAGCGGCGAGGTGAACGGCGAACTCGGTCTTTTCTTCAACCACCGCGGCGGCGGCGGCAGGCGCTGCTGCAGCTACTGGGGCGGCAGCGGAAACGCCGAACTTTTCTTCCATCATTTTGATCAGGTCCACAACTTCCATTACCGGCATGTTAGCAATGGTGTTGAGGATGTCGTCTTTTGAAATGGCCATGATTATTTCCTATTGAATTGTGAAGTGAGGTGAGCGTCAGGCAGCAGCGGCTTGCTTTTGATCGCGAACGGCGGCTACGCAGCGGGTGAGCTTGGCGTGTGGTTCGACCAGGGTGCGCACGAACTTCTCGATAGGTGCCTTCATCAGGCCCATCAAGATGCTGATTGCTTGGTTTTTGGTTGGCAGCGACGCCAAACGGTCTAGCTCAGTTGCCGGATAAACCCGACCACCGATTGCGACCAGTTTGGTTTTGAGCTTGTCATTGGTCTTCGAAAAGTCCTTGATGACGCGCCCTGCAGCACCTGGATCCTCTAACGAGAACGCATACAGGAGGGGTCCAATCAGCTGCTCTTTCATGCACTCGAAGTCAGTGCCTTCAACTGCTCTGGAGACCAACGTGTTTTTTGCCACACGAATATACACACCGCCAGCTCGCGCCTTGCGACGCAACTGGGTCAGCGATTCCACGGTGACGCCGGTATATTGGGCGACCACCGCAGAATGCGCTTTCTTAGCTATCGACGACACCTCGGCGACAACGACTTTCTTTTGCTCTAAGTTGAGAGCCATACGATTACTCCAGTGAACCGACGATCCCGCGAACGGAAATCGACCGGCGTACCAAGCCCCGAGTTTTCACCCGGGTGCCACCCACGCTTGCGGCGTCGATGACGGATTCGGTGACCATTCCAGAATTTGTTTTAGTTGACATGTTGCAGTCGACACATTCGGTTTGCGGACACCATCTACGCAGGAAATTAAGGCCTAACTCGTTGATTACGTCGACTCCATTGCCAATCGCTAGCCATCCATGAGCCGTGATCGCGAGTTAATCCACCTGCGGTCTTTGACGGCCGACACCAAATGGCGCCTGCCCTCAAAATATTGAAACTTATCTACTAAAACGACTATTTGGCGGCGGTCAGATTCAGCGTTGACGCATCAATTCGCACACCCGGACCCATCGTCGTTGAAAGCGCCATACGCTGTAAAAACACGCCTTTGGCGGTGGATGGTTTGGCTTTCACCAAGTCCATAACCAACGCTTCAAGGTTGCCTTTCAACGCGGCAATTTCAAAGCTGACTTTGCCAATGGTCGAATGGATGATGCCGCCTTTGTCGATACGGAATTTCACCTGACCGGCCTTCGCGTTTTTCACAGCGGTGGCGACATCAGCAGAAACGGAACCGTCCTTTGGGTTGGGCATCAGGCCGCGCGGGCCGAGCAGCTGTCCAAGCTTACCAACCACGCGCATCGCATCCGGAGAGGCAATGATGCGGTCGAAGTTGAGGTCGCCACCTTGCATACGCTCTGCGAGATCATCCATACCCACGGCATCAGCACCCGCTGCGAGCGCAGCTTCTGCGTTCGCGCCCTGGGTGAACACTGCGACGCGTACTTTCTTGCCGGTGCCGTGCGGCAACAGGCTTGAGCCGCGCACAGACTGGTCGGATTTCTTCGCATCAACGCCTAAGCGGATGGCGACGTCTACTGATTCGTCGAACTTCGTTTTATGGACGGATTTCAACAACGTAAGCGCTTCTTCAACCGAGTAGGTCTTGGTGGTTTGTACGGCCTTATTCGCCGCTTTCATTCGTTTGCCAAGTGCCATGATTAAACGCCCTCCACGTTGAGGCCCATCGAACGGGCTGAGCCCGCGATGGTGCGAACCGCTGCATCCAGGGACGCGGCAGTCAGATCGGGCATCTTTGCGTTCGCAATATCTTCAAGCTGCGCGCGCGTGACCTTGCCGACTTTTTCGGTGTTCGGACGCGGACTGCCTTTGTCGATCTTGGCGGCTTTGCGCAGCAATACGCTGGCAGGCGGCGTTTTGGTGATAAAGGTGAACGATCGGTCGGAATAGACCGTAATCACCACCGGCAAAGGCAAGCCCGGCTCGACTTTTTGGGTCGCAGCGTTAAAGGCCTTGCAGAATTCCATGATGTTGACGCCGCGTTGGCCCAAAGCGGGACCGACCGGCGGTGAGGGGTTGGCCATACCGGCCTTTACTTGCAGCTTGATGTAAGCCGTTACTTTCTTTGCCACGAGAGCACCTCTATGGGGTTCAAGCGCCGCAAGGCTCCCCCTTCAATATCGGCTGTCGTGATGACAGCCGAGTTTACGATTAAGACTTTTGAACCTGCGAAAACTCTAATTCGACCGGCGTTGATCGCCCAAAAATCAGCACCGCAACGCGCAGGCGATTTTTGTCGTAGTTAACTTCTTCAACCACCCCGTTGAAATCGTTGAAAGGGCCATCGACGACCCGAACCATTTCGCCGGGCTCAAACAACACTTTCGGCTTCGGCTTCTCGGCACCCTCTTGGACACGGCGCAGGATATTGTCGGCTTCTTTGTCACTGATCGGCGCCGGTTTATCGGCAGTGCCGCCAATAAAGCCGAGCACCTTTGGCACTTCCTTGACCAAATGCCAGCTTTCCTCGTCCATATCCATCTGGACAAGCACATAGCCTGGAAAAAATTTGCGTTCAGAGCGCCGTTTCTGGCCCTGTTTCATCTCAACGACTTCTTCGGTTGGCACAAGGATCGCGCCAAACTTCGCTTCAGCGCCAGCGCGCACGATGCGATCTTCAAGCGAACGCTTCACCTGGTGCTCGAAGCCTGAATAGGCGTGCACTACATACCAACGCTTGCTCATTTGTGTGCGGCCCTTACGTTCCGATCGCCAACTGAACCAAATAGCTCAGCAAGGTATCGACCAGGAACAAGAAAATACTAACAATCACTACGACGACCATGACCACCAGCGTTGTTTGCAGGGTCTCTTGGCGCGTTGGCCACACCACTTTGCGAACTTCGTTGCGCGCCTCCATCAGGAAGCTGATCATCGACTTGCCGCGCAAGCTTAAGCTGGCGACATACCCGCTAATTCCGAATACCGCGATCATCCCAAGTGCGCGCTGCCAACCGGGCTGTGCACTGAAGTGGTAGAACGCGTAAATGCCGCCTACCAGTATCAGTACCGCAGCGATCCAGATCGCCGTATCCAGTACCGAGCCTTGGCTTTCTTCAACTTTTGCGTTCACTAAAAAGATCCGACTTAAGTTCAGCTATTGAGGTGGCACGCCAGGAGGGAATCGAACCCCCAACCTGCGGTTTTGGAGACCGCTGCTCTGCCAATTGAGCTACTGACGTAGATAACTTTTCGCGGCACCCGGGATGAACCGGGGCACCGCGCAAACTTTATTTCAAAATCTTTGACACTACGCCGGCACCAACCGTTCGGCCACCTTCGCGAATTGCGAAGCGCAGGCCTTCTTCCATTGCGATCGGCGCGATCAACGCGATGCTCATGCGGATGTTGTCACCCGGCATCACCATTTCAACA
>Ga0105046_10009127_pt1 | contig 15524 bp, 7 predicted proteins | sample MAT03_FD_78385 | JGI IMG/M metagenome (GOLD analysis project Ga0105046, IMG submission 78385) | Freshwater microbial communities from Lake Fryxell liftoff mats and glacier meltwater in Antarctica - MAT-03 (megahit assembly) | ecosystem: Environmental > Aquatic > Freshwater > Ice > Liftoff...
CGAGGCTCCGTGGACGCCAAGGGATTTAATCTCTTTGCCGTCCGCCGGGTTCCACAGCTTCACCGACTTGTCGCCCGAACCGCTGGCGACCGTCTTGCCATCTGGCGAGAACGCGACCGTGTCTACAACTTCCGTGTGGCCTTTGAACTCGGCCGTCACTTTGCCGTCCGCGAGGTTCCACACTTTGGCCGTCTTGTCCTGGCTGCCGGAAACCAACACGGCGTCCTTGGGGTGGAACGAGAGCGTGTAAACTGGCCCGGTGTGGCCTTTGAGTTCCTTCTTTTCCTTCAGGCTGCCATCCGCGGCAATATCCCAAAGTTTGATGACATTATCGAACCCGGCGGTGGCGAGTGTCTTGCCGTCAGGTGAAACGACAACCGCGTGAACGAGGGCCGTGTGAGCCTTGGCGGGTGTGGGCTGTGCCGCGACAGCAGGCATCACGGCCGGCAGTAGCAGTGCGAAGAGGACGAGTTTCAGGCGGGACATGGGGACTCCGGTGGGATGTTTAACGTGCCGGGATTCGGTAAATCCGGGGGTTACTCAGTTGCCGCGGGTTGAGGTTCCCCGGGGTGCGCCGCTGCGGCGCACCCCGGGACGCGATAACCCATCTGACAACAACTGCGTAACACCTTTCGGTAAATCCACGGATGACGTGGTGGGCATGGTCGCCATTGTGCGGTTTTCGTCTGTCGAAGACAATCGAGTTGTGAAGCAAACCCGCGACTTCGGGAGTTCCTCATGCGTTGGTGGCGTGCGCTGTTGGTTACGAGTGCGGTTGCGGTACTGTGCGCCATCGCGTGGTTTGCATTGTTGCGTACACCAAAATCGGCCGTGCGACCCCGGCCCGTGCCGAGCGGCGACCACGAGATTGCCTGGCTCCACAACCCGACCGCATTCGAGACGTGGGAGAACTTCGTCTGGGGGGCGAAGCGAGCCGAGATGGCGGGCGATGGTCCCGGCGGTCTGGAAATCGATGACACGGCTGCGTACCCGGATCGCACCACGGCGGTTCCTGAAGTCGTGATTCGCCGCCAAGGTTTCGACGGAGCGCTCCGCGTTCGCTGGTATAAGGTTACCGACGACGCCACCCAGGAAGCGTGGGTGACCGCCCTGGCGAAACGCAATCCATCACCACTTGCCATTCTCGCCGGTTGGTCCAGCGACCGGGCGAAGAGTCTCGCCGATGCGATGCGGGACGCCGTGTGGTCTGGCCCGAAGCCGCTGTACTTGCTGGCCACGGCGACGGCCGACAAAGTGGACGAAGAAGGCGACGTCGCGCGCGGCGGTGACCAGGGGCCGAACCTCATCTCGGTGTACGACCGTTCGTTCCGCTTTTGCTTCACCAACCGGCAGATGGCCAACTCGGTCACCGATTTCGTCCTTTCCGATCCGACGTTGCGGCCCGGACCCATTGCGTGGCCTGGGCTGAGTGCCGTGCCTGCGTTCGCCGCTGGGGCGTGGGCAGGAGTCGCCGCGTTAGCGGTCGATGCTTTTCCCGCTCAGGAGCCAATCCCAGGATACGCCATCGAATGGCAAGATGACCCGTATTCGATTGACCTGTGTTCCAAGTTCCGCAACGCCCTGAGCAGTCGAGGTAGCCAAACGGGTGTTCGGGGCGTGCCACGGTTGAGTATCGTTCGCAGTGCGGTTCCCTTCAGCGTGGGCCGGCTGAACCGCGCGAATGCCTTCGAGGCTCAGGCGGCCGAGTACATCCTGGCGAACCTCCCGCCACCCGGCACACGAAGTATCCTCGTGATTCCCACCGTGAGTGCTCCCGCCCGGCGGACACTCCGGGCGCTCGTGCAGAGGAACCCGAATGTCGGCCGGCAAATCGTCGCCGTCACCGGGGATGGTCTTGGTATGAACACCTTCTTCCGCGACCGCGAGTTTGCCTGGCCGAACCGCTCACTGCCAATTCCGTTCGTAATGTTCACGCACGCGAACCCGTTCGGTTGGGACACGCCGGGAACGACGGCCCCACCCGGTTACGAACTCACGCCACCGAAGCCCGGTACGGTTCGTTCCAGCACCGAAGCCACGCTGCTATTCACGCGACTCACTCAGGTTCTCGCCACGGCTTGCTTCCCCGATGGTGCCACAGCAATCGCCGAAACGCCCGATACCGTGGCTGCCTATTTACGTTCACCCGCATTGGGGTTCTTTGAACCCACCGGCGACCGCCGCGACGGCACCGGGGAACACATCGTCGTGCTGCGGCCTAACTTCCTGGGTAGTACGCCGGACCCACCAGATGGGAAACCCCAACCCGACGCGACACTGGAGGTGTACGCCCGGCCGAAGGGTAACGCAGCGTGGGCCCTCGTCCACTCAATCCCGCTAGGCCGCGCCACCGGAGGGCACAGCGAATGAACCTCAACGGCAGCAGGTTAACCGTTGCGACTCGATGGGAGAATCCCGTAGTGGGTTCAGCGTCACTTTCCATGCAGAACTCACCCCCCACCCGGCTCGAAGACTCGCCGACCTCCCCCGCAAGGGGGGAGGTGTTGCCATGCGGCCGTCTCCAATCGCTTCTGTATCGACCAAGCGGCCGGTGCCTTTACCTTCCCCCTTGCAGGGGAGGTCGGCCCGGCTTTGCGGGCCGGGTGGGGGGTGAGCTTCACCTTTCTGAAGGCAATGCGTCTCGCGCCGGGGGACACAGCGAATGAACCCCACGAACACACCCGCACTCGATACGCTGGCACTTCCCGCGATGCCGGCGATTCCGTTCTGGCGTTACGTTGGCAGGTTAGCCCCGCTTGCCGTGCTTTGGGGTGTGATGGCCGGCCTCCTCGGCTGGTTGCTTTACGCCCGCGCGGGTTGGAGCGATGAGTCCGACAAAGCCGACATGCGTGAATGGGTGGACAACACCCGCATCTTCCGCAAGACGCTCGCGGAACTCGTCCGCGAACACGCCGATTTGCTCCTCGATACCACGCCCGGCCCAGGGCACGAAACCCGCTTGAAGAACAAACGCGATGAGATCGCGGAACACGTCCGGGCGATGACCGAACCAAGCCGCATCTACTCGCTGCAGTTGCCTTTGTTTCCCGAGGTGTACAAGCTGGAAGTGGACTACACGAAAATTCCTGCTCTTGCCGGCCGCGACTCCTCCCTGATCCGCTGGGAGTTGCCCAAGCCGAAACCGACGGGAAACGCCCGCTCCCAACTGCGCACCATCGAGCTTTCGCCGCCACTGGGCCGCACCGACGCCACCGCCACCATTCGCCTTGAATATCGCCTGCACACCTACAACCAGATGCAGAAGCAGCAGGACGAATTCCGGTTCTGGCAGAGCCTCGCCGCCCTCATTCTCGTGCCCAGTACATTGTTCGCCGGGGTGGTCGCCGTTCGTTTCCTGCAGCGCGAGCGAGCAAGGGAACTCGACCGACTTCACGCCAATAACGCCGCCGAACACCGCGAACGCGAGTTGCTCCGGTCCCAGGTCGAGCGCCAGTTGGTCGAGAAGGAGTTACTCGAAACCCGCGTGAAACGGCAGGAAGCCGAACGGGCGACCGAAGAACTCACCCGCACGCTTCTCGAACAACAACTCGCCGCTGCCAAGCTGGAGAGCCGCGCCGCCGAGGCCGAGAAATCCGCCCTCGAACTTCAATCGCAACTGTACGCAAGCATCGGCATCATGGCGGCCAGTTATGCGCACAACATCAAGAACTTGCTGGTCCGCCCCAACGATTTGCTCGCCCGGTGCATCGAGTCGCAAGGCGTTTCGCGCGACCAACAAAACATGCTTCAAGAGGTGAAGACCACGTTGGGCACGGTCACCGAGCGGCTTCAAGAGATCCTGCGCACGGTCCGCCGTGACCCCGCCAACGCCGAGGTCACCCGCTTGGATTTGGCCGCGCTGGCCCGCGAATCTCAACGAACGTGGGCCGAGATGGGCCGCGAAAAGTGGAAGCTCACCGTGGCCGCCACAGCGCCTCCCGAACCGCTCTGGGTGACAGGCGACATCTCGCATCTTCAACAGGCCGTCGAGAACCTATTGTTCAACGCCCGCGACGCCACGTTCGAGATGCGGAACCACCTGCGAGACGAAGCCAAGCGCGAAATCGATCCGGCGCTGCGCCGCGTGAAGTTGCTGGACGCCGCCGCGTGGAAAGGCGAGGTGACAATTCGCGTGTTCCGACAGGGGGACGGCGTGATTCTCGAAGTCCGCGACAACGGCATCGGCATGACCGACGACGTGCGATCACGCTGCCTCAAGACTCACTTCACGACGAAACGGGACAACGCACTGTACGAAGGCTACAGCGCCGGAATGGGGCTGGGCTTATCGTTCGTGGCGGTCGTGCTGCAACACCACGGGGCGGAACTGGAGATCGATTCGGCCCCGCTGCGTGGCACAACCTTCCGGGTGAAACTGGTCGTTGCGAGTTGACCCCCGGCAAGCCAACCACCTCTTCACATCCGCTCTGAGCCGAAAGAGCGTCACACCGCAGAGCGGTGTGACGAGAAGAGCTTGCCGGGGGTGTATTTACTCGCAACACCCTTACTTCAAGGTGCCGCAGGGGCGCAAGCCCCGCCGAAGCACGAGAACTCTGGCCTCATACAGGCTGGCGTCGGAGTCTGACAGCGCTTCGGCAGCAGGTTTTCACGGGTGCTTTTGCCGGGCACGAAGACGCGGTCGCCGGGTTGAAGTTGGTAGTTCGTGGTCGTATCGCCAAGTTGCACAACACGCTGGTAGCACACGGGGTACACCAAACGGCAACCGTCGGGAAGCGTGGGCCGCGCCAGGATCACGTTGCCCTCCGACGCACGCTTCGTGATGCCACCAGCCGCGATGATCGCATCCAACACGGTCTCGCGCCCCGTGGCGGGGAATGCTCCCGGCGCGTTCACTTCACCCATCACATAGAACACCCGACCGGGCCGACCGATGAGCCGCACCGTGACCGCAATCGCGGCATCCCTCGCAGCGTCCTTCTCGGCCTTCGCGGCATCCTTTGCCACGTCCTTCTCATCCTTATCGGGCTTCTCAGCACTCTTCAGAATTGCCTTGACTTGAGCCTCGACCTCCGCGAGTGTCTTCCCCGCGACGACGGGTCGCCCATACTTACCGAGGTCGATGGTTCCGTCGGGTTGAACGGGCTGATCCGGTGGCAGGCGAATCGGCGAATCGAGTTCGACAGGTTGGATGAGCAACGTATCGCCCGGCTCAACAATATGCGCCGGCAGCAGTCCTTTCGCCAACTCGCGGGGGATGGGAGCGGGCACCGGGGCCGTATCGCGGATCGCCTTCGTTTGTTCGAGCAACTGCGAACCCGACGAGCCGATTCCCAGGGTTTCCGTGAGGGTCGAACACCCGCCGACAGGGATCAGAAACACCACGCCAATCAGACCATAAGTTCCACGCATCGCACCGGCTCCTTTCCCGGATTACCCGGAATGCCGGTGTTATCGACACACGCAACACAACTGCTTGAACTGATTCGTTTGCGAGGAGTGCGCGCCGTCTTGGCGAGCGGTGCCCGTAAGGGGACTGTTGAGCGTTGAGTCAGAACAGTGCCCTTACGGGCACCGCTCGCCGACGAGTGGAATCACTTCTTCTTCATCGAGTCGAAGGCGGAACTCAGGCCGAGTTCGCCCGCCAGGCCCGCTGGCACCACATAGCGGGTGAGCAGGAACCGCACGGCTTCCTGGGTCAGCAGAGCGCCGACATTCACTCGAACGACGGGGTCGCGGGTGGTTCCAGTGATTGTGAGCCTAACCGTGCGGTTCGAGAGGAAGTCGCTCACATCGCGGATCAGCGTTAAGGGAATGGGGCCAAACACTGGCAGTTTCAGCCAGAAGAGCCGCAAACCGCGGCCCTCTGGGCCAATGGTGCCCGTGTGCGCGATCACGTTCAGATCGACGCGGCCCGCCGTCGTGATGGTGCCATCGGCGAACAACTGTGCAGCGGGGTTCGCAAGCGCGAGGCGATCGATACGGAACACGCCGCGTGTCAGTGAGGCACGAACATCGCCCGACTCGAAAGGCTTCACCAACCCCGTGGGGTTAAGGAACGGCACCGCCTGCCGCAAAAGGGGAATCTCCTTGACCGAAGTGCCGTTGAGTGTGGCGATGAGCGTGCCGGTCAGGTCGTCGGCGGATTGCACATTCCGGCCTTCAATGCCGAAGCGGCCAGTGATGCGCCCGTTCCCGAAGAACGACGATTCGCCCAAATCCGGCGAGATGGTTTTCAACGGCAGGTCGGTAAACTGAATCACGCCATCGACGCGGACTTCGACGCCCCACTCGATGCTCCCAGTCGCCGAGGCCCGACCCGAACCGGTTTGCACGGTCGCTTCACGGACGTTGAAGCGGCCATAGCCACCGCCCACGGTCGCCCAATCGAAGGGGATGCGAAGATCGCTCACGGCGACACCCGAAACGGTTCCGTGCGGCAACGCCAGCGTTCCAGTTCCGCGCATCTCCTTGCCGAGTTTGCCGCGCACGACGATACTCACCGGCCCTTCCAGGCGACCACTTAATTCGGGCAAGGGAGCGAACATTCGTTTGGCGTCAGCGGAGCTCACCGAGAGAAAGAAGGAGTTGCGTGAGGTGTCATTCAAGTTCGCTTGAATCCGGCCACGCACCGTTCCGCCCGCCAGTGTGCCACTCACGTCGGTCAGTTCGAGAAGACCATCACGAAGAAGCAGCACGCCCGTGAGTTCGCGTGACAGTTGGGCATCGCCCCACTTCACGTTCGTGAACGACACGCGGCCCGACCCGGCGGATAGATCGCTCTCAAACTCGAACGTGGCGTCCACCCGGCCACGCAACGGGGCCAGCGACGGATATTTCAAGGCAGTCGCCAGCCGGGCCAAATCGATACCCGTGACCTTGAGCGACCCGCGTTCGCCCGGCGCGGCCTTTTCCTTCTCCTTCTTCTTTCCAGGATAACTCCCCTTTACCTCGAACGAGCCGCCGAGCGTCTTGCCTTCCAGTTCAAACGCGAACACGCCGGCGCGGATCGTGCCTTTGCCCACGAGGCTATCCGCCGGCACGCCTTGCACGGTCAGCTTCGGCGCACTCAGTTCCAGATCGAGGTTGCCAACGCGGGACTGGCCGGGCTTCGCAGGTTCGATGGCTCCCGACACTTTCCCCGAAACCTTGCCCGTAAGGCGAACGGGGAAGTCGGGCACGAGTTCCGTAGCCGAGGCCGCATCCAGGGTCTTGAAGGCCACCTCGAACTTCCCACGTTTGGCCGCATCAAAGGGATACTCGACCGAGCCGGACAGCGAACCGCCGAACACATTGGCTTTGAGTTCCGAGACGGTGAGCATGTTATCCGTCAGTGCCCACTTCAATTCGATGTGGTTCGCGGCGGTCGTGCCGAGTGTGAGCTTGGTCGCTTTCGCGATGCCATTGGCCGAAAGCGTGAACGGTGCAACGGTGCCGTTCGCCTTGGTCTCGGTTTCCAGCACGCCCTCAATGGGAGCTTTCACACTGATTTCAGGCACGAGTTTCCGCAAATCGGCGACGTTAGTCCCCGATGTGCGAACCGTGGCGGTGAACGGGTACTTTCCAGAAAGCCCGATGGTGCCCTCCGCCGTCGCCGGGATGCCTTCAAGAGTGGCCTTACCATCGGTGAGCGTGAGCGTGCCCTTGGCCACGCTCGCGGCAAATCGCACGGCTTTCGCAACACGGCCTTCGATCACGAGTTCGTCGGACTTCAGTTCCGCCGAACCGTTCCAACCGTCGGTGTCCCACAGTTTCGCGTAGGGCGCTTTGAGTTCGACTTTCCCCGACACGGTTCCGCCCATGTCCACGACGAAACCCGGCACGGCCTTTAGGACTTCGCCCAATGGGACGTTGTCGAATGTGAGCGTGGCGACAGCATCGCCGGCGGGTTGGACTTGCGCTGTGGCAGTGCCCTTGAAGGAGCCGGGCGCGGCCTTCGAGTTCGCCGGTTGGTCGATCTTCCCACTGAGATCGGTGAGCGTCAGTTTGCCATCTTTGTAAGTGGCAGTAGCGGTGAGATCGCGGACCGTGGTGCCCTCGAACTTCAACGCCGCCGACGACACCTTGCCCGCGAACTGGTACGCGGTCGTATTCGTCGGTCGGGTGAGCGGCACAGCCAGCGCGAGTTCGGCGGAGAGTTTCCCGCTGACCTTGTAGCCGAGTTTCACTTCGAGCTTTTCGAGCAACTCGTTAATGTCGATGTCGCTGAACTTGAATGAGGCATCCAGGGTCGTGGGGTCACCGCCTACTTCGTCTTTCAGGTCGCCTTTCTTCTCTGGCGTGACCTGCTTCTCTTGCTTCACCTGACGCGGGGAGGCACAGCGCACAGGTGCCTTGACGTCGAAGCGGAGGCTTCCCGATTTAGGTTTCTCGGGGGGAAGTCCGCCGCCCGGCACGAACCGATAGCGTTTGCCGTCGCCGCGAAGTTCCAGGCCGAGTTCGCCTTTGATGCCGTGAATCTTGGCGTCTTCGACGTTGGCCTTGCCGCCACCACGCGGTTCGACATGGCCGTCGGAATGGATCAGCAGCGACAACTCCGCATCGCCGGTGAGTTTGCCTTCGATGTAGGTGGGCAATCCCCACTTCGCGGGCAGTCGGCGCACATCCAGGCCACCCGCGTGAACGCTGAGTTTGGCGACGGTCGGGTCCGGGGCGAAGTCGAATGAGCCACCCAGGGCGAGCGTTCCGCCGGCCAGTTCGGCCTTGCAGCCAGTGAGATCGACCTTCGCGCCGCTAACGCGGATCGTACCCGTGACCTTGGCGAGTGTGGCATCAATTTCGGGAAGCCCGAGGGTCGCGCTCGCTGGCGTGATGTCCACCGAATACTCGACGCTCCCGGCCGGGTTCGTCCACAACTTCACCACGGCCGCACCGCGACCGTCGGGCCGCACATTCTCCCAAACAGAAGCCGGCACGAAGGGAATTGAACCGAGCCGGTCCATCGTGAGCGGGCCGTCGGCCGTGGCGAGTTCGACTGTGCCGCTTTTCGCGCTGCGGTCAATGTCGCCGGCCACGGTCCACTTCGCCCAGTTGGGGTCATTGATGTTGCCGGTAATCTTGACGTTATTACCCTCTTGCCCAACGGTCACATTCAATCCCGTGAGGGCGAACTCGGGCCGGCCTTCTTGACGGATGGTGATACGTCCCTCGGTGAGTGCGATGATGGGAAGTGCGCCCCCGCTGCTATCGCTGCTGCCGGTAGTCCTGGGCAACTTCGTGATGACATCGCCGGCCGCATTCACGTGAAGCGTCAGGTTCGCGCCTTTGAGATCGACCCGCGTTGGCGCGACGTTCCCCAGGAGCAAGCCGAAGAGCGACACATCGGCGCGGGCGGACTCCACCGAGAACATTTCCGACTTCCCGGTCTCGGTCGCGGTCGGATCGAACACCCGCAACGCGATGTCGGAAGTGCGCAGCCCGAGGCGCACCGATGTGACCTCGACGGGCAAGCCAATCTGCGCTTCGATCTTCCTCGCAACGAAACTCTTTCCAGCCGCTGTGCCCAGGTAAATGCCCACACCGACGCGAGCGACCACAATGAGGGCAACGACGCCGCCCAGGCTGTAGAGCAGCCATTTCTGAATCCGCCGTGATCGAGCCATTTCCGCTTCCTCCTGTGCCGACGCAATCCCAGCATTCATCGTGCCAGCACGGGTCACGCCGTTCCGCCGTTCTTGTTCGCCCCGCTGACGCTTCGGGATTGTGCCCGCGTTTCGTGCATTGGTGGCGGAACCTATCCAGCCGGCATAATTCACAAAGTTGGCATTCTTGGACTGCCGATGAGTGATGTGGATGATTGCCGAACGTGCTGGAGAATGGAATCCTGTTATGGCGCTGCAGGAACACACACGACGCGCTCCGGTGAGGCTGAGCGCTGCGTTGCTGCTGTTCTCGCTCGTCGGGTGCCAGACCGCGCCACCGGCCCCGGACCGTGGGACGGTTGGGAAGCATCTCGCGCAGCGGTTCGGGCACTCGCTTCCCACTAGCACGGCCCCTGGGCAGTTTGTCTTGCCGCCCGGTGTGTCGCTTGAATCGCTCACCGAAGACGCAGCGGTCGCCGTGGCACTGTGGAATAACGCGGCGTTCCAGGAGTTGCTAACGGACCTTGGCCTCGCTCGCGGCGACCTCATCCAGGCTGGGTTGCTGCCAAACCCCGAGTTCTTGTACTTCTTCGGCGTGTCGCAGAAGCCCTTCAAGTACGCATTCGAATTCCCAATCGAAGCACTTTGGCTGCGACCGATCCGCGTGGCGACGGCAGCGCGAGAAGCCGACCGCGCCGCCGCCCGCCTCACGCAAGCCGGCCTCGACCTGATGCGCGACGTGCGCCTCGCTTACGCCGATGTACTGCTCGCCAAGGAACGGATGCGCGTGGCTGAAGAAGGCGTTCGGTTGCGCGGCAAAGTCGCGGACCTCGCCGAGAAGCGACTCGACGCCGGCGACATCTCCCCGCAAGAAGGGGCCACGGCTCGGATCGACGCCCTTCAAGCACAACAAGACGCCGTCCGTGCGGCCTTCGACATTCCCGTTGCCGAAGAACGCCTTCGCAACCTCATGGGCATGGGCACCCTCCGCGACCCGATCAACCTGGACGCCCCACTTCCCGCGTGCCAAGTATTCGATGTGGACGCACTCATCGACACCGCGTTGAGAAGCCGCCCGGACATGCTCGCGGCGGGTGAAGGTGTCGCCGCCGCCCAAGCCCGATTGAAGTTCGCCCGCATTGGTTGGGTGCGATTGCTCGGCATCGGCGACGCCAGTAGCGGCCGGGCCACGGGGCACCAGTTCGGGCCAGCGCTGCGGTTCACCGTGCCGATTTTCAACTGGAATCAAGGCGGAATCGTTCGCGCCGAAGCGGACTTGGAACGGGCACATCGCTTGCGGCAAACGGTCGCCAACCTGATCGTTCTCGACGTGCGGCGAGCTTATCTCCAGTACCAACAGGCGTGCGCGGAACTCGGCGTGCTGCGGGCGAAAGTGCGGCCCGAGGTGGAAGCTGCGATCCGCCGTGCGCAAAAGGCATATGAAGAAGGGAACGTGACGTACCTGATCGTGCTGGAAACAACTCGGCAGTTGCTCGATAGTTACCTTCGAGAAGCCATGCTCAATGGCGACCTGCGGCGGGCCGGGGCGGAACTCGAGCGCAGCGCGGGCCGGCGGTTGGAAGCGGTCGCTCCGGCTTCGCCCCTACCGCTCCCGGCTGGCAAAGGGCAGGAGCCACCCAAGGTGATGGAACCGCCGTCGAAACTCGGTATAGATGAGCCACCGGCTCGCATCCCGGCACTGCCACCGATTCCGATTCCCGCGCCACCGCCCGCACCGCCGGTTAGCTTGCCTCGACTGCCAGAACCCGAACCGCAGTGGACCCGCGCCAAGGGAACGCCCTGATGAACTTTCAACGATTCGTGCCGGCCATCCTCTACGTTGTGATCGCGGTCGCCGTGGGGGCCGGTGCGTGGTGGCTCATCTCGAACAAGCCCGAGGTCAAGAAAACCGAGAAGCCCACACCTCCCGCAACCGTGATAAAGCCCGTCAAGGACGACGAACTCAACACGGTCGTTCTCACGGAAGCCGCCGAGGGCCGACTGGGCGTGAAGGTCGCGTCGGCCGTCAAGAAAGACGTGCGACGGGTCCGGCTCTACGGCGGCGATGTCACCATTCCGGCCGGCCAAACGATCATCGTGTCGGCTCCACTCGGTGGGTTGCTCAAGACCGTGCCGGGGGGAATGCCGCGTGCCGGCCAGGCCGTGAAGAAGGGGCAGGCCGTTTGCGAATTGCTGCCCCTGCTGACGCCCGAAGCCCGCACTTCGATTGCTTCCTCCCTGGTCGATGCCGATGGCTTGGTAGCGACCGCGAAGACGCAACTCGACGCCGCCAAGATCGCCCTCGACCGCGCCAAGGTGCTGCTCAAGCAGGAAGCCGGCAGCAAGCGCACCGTCGATGAGGCGCAGGCGGTGTGGGATGTCGCTTCCAAGAGCCTCGAAGCCGCGGCAGCAAGGCGAACGCTGTTGGCGAAGGTCGTCGGTGAAGGGGACACCGGCACCACTGCCCCCATCCGCATCGACGCCCCCGAAGATGGCATCCTTCGCACAGTCTCGGCGCTGCCCGGTCAGAATGTGCCTTCCGGCGCGGCGCTCTTCGAGGTGATCGACCTTTCCACGGTCTGGGTGCGGGTCGCGCTCCCCGTCGGCGACCGCGAAGAGATCGCCCTGACCGACGCGGTGCAAATCGGAAGCCTCTCGGCACCGGCTAACGGTAAGTTCGAGGTGGCCAAGCCCGTCGCCGCGCCGCCCTCCGCGAACCCCCTCGCCGGCACTATCGATCTCTTCTACGAATTGCCCAACCCTTACGGCTCACTGATCCCCGGCCAACGCCTCGGCGTCACGATCCCGCTCAACGACGCGAAGCAGGGCGTCACGGTCCCGCGTTCGGCCGTGGTGTACGACGTTCACGGCGGCACCTGGGTTTACGAGGTGATCGGCCCCCGCACCTACGTCCGCCGCCGCGTGGTGGTCCGCTACATCGTCAAGGACGACGCCGTCTTGGAGGATGGCCCGAGCGGCAAGAAGTTCGTGCAGGAATCCACGAGAGTTGTGGTCGAAGGGACGCAGGAACTCTTCGGCGCGGAGACTGGCGGGGGGAAGTGACGGGGCGTGTTGCCCGACTTCATATAGCCCCCGGCTTGCCGGGGGTTCTTCAAAGCAAAAGACTCACAGGCATCAAGTTAAGCGTTCTGCTTGATTTTTAAGGCGATTTGTGGAATGGGACGTTCAGTGGACGCCACTGCGAGGTTGACGCTTTCCCCCCACCCGGCGACCAAAGCGTCGCCGACCTCCCCCGCAACGGGGGGAGGTGTGGCTGTGTGACCGTTCCCGCAGGTTTTAGTTGCGGCGAAGTGTCTCATGCCTTTACCTCCCCCCGTTGCGGGGGAGGTCGGCGACGCTTTGGTCGCCGGGTGGGGGGTGAGCCTACACGGGTGGCGGACGCACAACGCTCCAATAAGCCCGAAATCACCTCTACCAAGGCAAAACGCTCGACTTGATGTCGATGGGGTTCTTCAACGCAAAAGACCTTCGGCTTGCCGGGGCACCGAACGGACCACACCATGCTTTCACAACTCATCGCATCTTCAGTCCGGGGCCGGGTGGTTGTCCTGGTGCTGTGCGGATTGCTCATCGCGTATGGGGTTCGCACGGCGCGCACGGCTCCGCTCGATGTGTTCCCGGAGTTCGCCCCGCCCAAGGTCGAAATCCAGACCGAAGCGCCCGGCCTGTCCACGGATGAAGTCGAAAGCCTCATCTCGATGCCGCTGGAGAACGCCCTCAACGGCACGCCGGGGATGAAGACGCTGCGGTCGAAGTCGGTGCTGGGGTTGTCGAGCGTGGTGCTGCTTTTCGAGGAAGGCACCGACCTGCACAAGGCCCGGCAGTACGTTCAGGAGCGGGTGGCGGGTGAGGCTCCGCGGTTGCCCGCCGTCGCCCGACCGCCGGTGATCCTGCAACCGCTGTCGTCGCTTAGCCGCGTGATGAAGATCGGCGTTTCCTCGAAGACGCTCACGCAGCGCGACCTGAGCGAACTGGCCTTCTGGACGATTCGACCCAAACTCATGTCCGTGCCCGGCGTGGCGAACGTCGCCATCTGGGGGCAGCGCGACCGGCAGTTCCAGGTTCTCGTCGATCCCGATAAACTGCGGGCCGCCGGCGTCAGCATCGACCAGGTGGTGAAGGCCGCGGGTGATGCGACCGTGTTGGAGTCTGGCGGATTCGTAGACACCCCGAACCAGCGACTCCCCGTGCGGCACCGATCATCGGCTTACGACAGCGGCGAACTCGAACGCACCGTCGTCGAGTTCCGGGGTAACGCTTCCATCCGCATCAAGGACGTGGCCCGCGTTGTGGAAGGCTCGCCGCCGCCCATCGGGGACGCCATCATCAACGACGCCCCCGGATTGCTGCTGATCGTCGAGAAGCAACCCGAAGGCAACACTCTGGAAGTCACCCGCCGCGTCGAAGCGGCGCTCAAGGCCCTTGAGCCTGGCTTGAAGGGCGTCGAAGTCGATCCCACCATCTTCCGGCCGGCCACGTTCGTCGAGCGGGCCATCGGGAACCTCACGCACGCCCTGTTGCTTGGCTGCGGGCTTGTGGTGGTCATCCTCGTCGCGTTCCTTTTCGACGCCCGCACGGCGTTGATAAGCCTATTGGCCATCCCGATCTCGCTGATGACGGCGGTGGTCGTGCTGACCTTGCTTGGCACGACGCTCAACACGATGGTGATTGCCGGCCTCGTGATCGCGCTGGGGGAGGTGGTCGATGACGCCATCATCGATGTGGAGAACATCGTCCGGCGACTGCGACTGAATCAACTCGCGGGCAACCCCGAGTCGGCGTTTCGCGTGGTGTTGCTTGCTTCGCTCGAAGTGCGGAGCGCGGTCGTCTACGCCACCCTCATCGTCATCATCGTGTTCCTGCCGGTGTTCTTCCTGGACGGCATCGCCGGCTCGTTCTTCCGCCCGCTGGCCATGTCGTACATCCTGGCCATCCTCGCCTCGCTGCTCGTCGCGCTCACGGTTACCCCGGCGCTTTCCTACATGCTCTTGACGGGTAACCGCGCTTCTCGCCACATCGACCGCGAACCGCCGCTAACGCGACTCCTGAAGGGCGTCTACGGTCGCGTGCTTCCTGTACTGATGCACCGGCCTGACGCCGCGCTCGGCTTCGTCCTGGCGACATTCCTACTGAGCGGCGCGGCGGCCACGCGGTTCGGGTCCGAGTTCCTGCCCGAGTTCGAGGAAACCGACTTCTTGATGCACTTCATCGAGAAACCGGGCACGTCGGTCGAGGCGATGGACCGCATGACGATCCGGGCCAGCAAGGAACTCCGTGCCGTGCCCGGCGTGCGGAACTTCGGGTCGCACGTCGGCCGGGCGGAAGTCGCGGATGAAGTCGTCGGCCCGAACTTCACCGAGTTGTGGATCAGCATCGACCCCGAGGTGAACTACCCCGGCACCGTCGCCCGCATCCAGGCCGCGATGGACGGTTACGCCGGCATCTTCACCGACGTGCAGACCTATCTCAAGGAGCGCAGCAAGGAAGTGCTTTCCGGGGCCAGCGCGAGCATCGTCGTGCGCCTCTTCGGGTCGGACATGGATGTCTTGCGGGCGAAAGCCAAGGAAGTTGAGAAAGTGATGAACGCGGTCGAAGGTGTTGTGAATCTCAAGGTCGAGCCGCAAGTGCTGGTGCCGCAATTCGAGATCACCCTGCGACCCGAAGCCGCCGAGCGCTACGGCCTGACCGCCGGGCAGATTCGCCGGGCTACGACGACGCTACTTCGTGGCACGAAAGCGGGCGAGGTCTACGAGGGGCAGAAGCGGTTCGATGTGGTCGTGTGGGGGACCGAGAATGTCCGCACCGACATCGCGGCGCTACGGGCCATTCCCATCGACACGATCACGGGCGTGCAACTCCGCCTCCGCGATGTGGCGACCGTGGCCGTCGTGCCGATGCCCAACGAGATCAAACGCGAAGCTGCTTCCCGGCGGCTCGACATCACCTGTAATGTGAAGGATCGCG
>Ga0105046_10009128_pt1 | contig 15524 bp, 14 predicted proteins | sample MAT03_FD_78385 | JGI IMG/M metagenome (GOLD analysis project Ga0105046, IMG submission 78385) | Freshwater microbial communities from Lake Fryxell liftoff mats and glacier meltwater in Antarctica - MAT-03 (megahit assembly) | ecosystem: Environmental > Aquatic > Freshwater > Ice > Liftoff...
CGCGGGTGGGTCCACACCTGGAACGACGCCGCCCACTGCTGCGACCCGTCGGTCACCGGCGCGCACACCACGTACTCGATCTACCTCAACGAGACCTCCAACGTGATCGAGTTTGTCTACAGCACCATGACGGGCGCGCGCGGCCAGTACGTCGGCCTGGAGGACCAGACCGGCGCGCAGGGCGCCGGCGGCTGCCCCGGCGGCGCGTTCAACTGCGTCCCGGCGGCGGGCTACGCGGTCCGGTTCGTCCCGATCCCCTGACCCGCCTCCCCGTGACGACGTCTCCCCCCTTGCACGCGACCCGCGCGCTCCCGTAGGCTCCGCGGCGCCGTGCGCGAGGGCGACCGCTTCGACCACTACGTCCTCAAGGAGAAGATCGCCAGCGGCGGCATGGCCGACATCTTCCGCGCCGAGCGCGTCGGGGCGATGAACATCTCCCGCGAGGTCTGCATCAAGTGCATCCGGGCGGCCTTCAGCAGCGACGCGGAGTTCGTGCGGATGTTCATCGATGAAGCCCGGATCTCATCGAAGCTGCGGCACAGCAACATCGTCGCGATCGACCACTTCGGCTCCAGCGAGGGCTCCCTCTTCATGTGCATGGAGTGGGTGCACGGCACGGACGTCTCGCGCCTGCTCAAGCGCCTCGCCACGCTGCGCCGGCCGCTCCCTGTCGACGCGGCGGTGTTCGTCGTGGCCGAGGTGCTCAAGGCCCTGGAGTACGCGCACGCCAAGACCGACGAGCGGGGCGCGTGGCTCGAGATCGTCCACCGCGACGTGACCCCGCACAACGTGATGGTCTCCTACGCGGGCGAGGTGAAGCTCACCGATTTCGGCATCGCGAAGGCCACCTCGCGGCTCCACCAGACACAAGGCGACGTCATCAAGGGAAAGATCGCGTACATGGCGCCCGAGCAGGCCCTCGGCGGCGCGCTCGACGGCCGCACCGACCTCTTCGCCGTCGGCGTGGTGGCCTACGAGCTCCTCGCCGGGCGCCGCCCCTACGTCGGCGCCGACGCGACCGACGGGGTGAAGGCGATGCTGCGCGGGGAGCGCGACCCGCTCCGCCGGCTGCGCCCGGAGGTGCCCCCGGCGGTGGACGCCGTGGTCGACCGCCTGCTCGCGACGCGCGCCGACGACCGCTTCGACGACGCCACCGCGGCCCGCGACGCCATCGACGCGATCCCCGCGCTCGCCGGAGGCCACCGCACGCTCCAGCGCCTGCTCCGCGAGCTCTACGCCGAGGAGCAGCACTCGACGCTCCTGCCGCGCTTCGCCGGCGACGGGGCGCGCGAGGGGGCCACGGAGCCGATGCGCTCGTTCGAAACCATCTCCGGGGTCACCGCGCCGTCGAACCACGGGACCGACACCACCCTCCCCGCGGGGCCCACCGCGGCGGGCGCCCGCACCCACACCGCCGCGCCGCTGGAGCCCCCGGAGCCCACGCTGGCTTCGACGCCGATGCCGGTCGCCGTCCCCGTCGCGCGAGTGGCTGAAGCGCCCGCCGCGACGCCGGGCGCGCCGCGCTGGCCCCTGGCGCTCGCGGGGGTGGTGTTCGCCGCGGCGGCGGCCGTGCTCGCGGTGGCGGTGACCGTGGCGCGGCGGCCCGTCGAGACGCGCCCGCTGGCCGCCGTCGCGCTTGTACGCCCGCCCGCGGAGGACCCGACGGTGCCGCCCGCGCCCACGCCCGCCCCGGTGGCACCGGCGGCCCCCGGCGACGCGGCGACGGCCGCCCCCGGCGACGCGGCGACGGCCGCCCCCGACGCCGCGGCGCTCGAGGAGGGGCACGCGAAGCTCTCCGTGGTGGCGATCCCCTGGGGGCAGATCACGGTGGACGGCCACACGGCGGAGAACCACGGGACCTTCCGCCTGCGGCCGGGGCGCTACCGGGTAGACGTGGTCCAGCCGGGGATCTCGCGGAAGCGACGGACGGTGCGGCTCCGCGCGGGTGAGAGCGACACGCTGCGGGTCAACATGCTGGAGGAGTGAGCGGGGGCGAGGACCTTCCGCGAAGGTCCCGTCGGGGTTCTACGTGAGGGGCTTGTTGAGCATGTGGACGGCCTCGCCGATGGCGGCCTTGGCGGCCTCCATCATCGACTCGCTCAGGGTGGGGTGCGGGTGGATCGTGAGGGCCATGTCCTCGACGTAGGCGTCCATCTCGAGGGCGAGGGCGGCCTCGGAGATGAGGTTGCTCGCCTCGGGGCCGACGACGTGGACGCCGATGATCTTCCGGTCTTTCTTGTCCTTGCCGACCTTCTGCGCGATCACCTTCACGAAGCCTTCGGTCTCGAGCGCCGCCATCGCGCGCCCGCTCACCGAGAAGGGGAACTTCCCCACCGTGATGTCGAGCCCCTTCTCCTTCGCCTCACGCTCGAAGAGGCCGACGGAGGCGATCTCCGGGTGCGTGAAGGTCGCCGCGGGCATCGCCCGCCAGTCGCGCGCGCTCTTGTGGCCCGCGAGCACCTCGGCGCAGATCTCCCCCTCCTTGCTCGCCTTGTGCGCGAGGTAGGGGCCGCCCGAGACGTCCCCGATGGCGTAGACGCCCGGGACGTTGGTGCGGCACCCGTCGTCGATCACCACGTGGCCGCGCTTGTCGAGCGCCACGCCGACCGCGTCGAGGCCGAGGCCCTCCGAGTTGGGACGCATGCCGACGGCGACGAGCACCACGTCGCAGTCGAGCGTCTGCTTCGCGCCCTGCACGTCGAGCGACAGGCGCAGCGTGCCGTCGGCCAGGCGCTCCTGCCCGGTGGCCTTCGCGTTCGTGATGAACTTGCAGCCGCCCTTGCCCATCGCGCGGGTGACCGGCGCGACGAGGTCGTCGTCCATCGTCGCGAGCACCTTGGGGAGAAACTCCACGATGGTCACCTCGACGCCGAGCTTCGAGTACACCCCGCCGAGCTCCATCCCGATGATCCCGCCGCCGATGATCGCAATCCGCTTGGGCAGGGTGGCGAGGCTCACGCCTTCCTTGGCCGAGATGATCTTCTCGCCGTCGTACTTGAAGCCGGGGATCTCGATGGGGCGCGAGCCCGTGGCGATGATGATGCCCTTCGTGGCGGTGACGCGCTCGACGCCGTCCTTCGTCGTGATCTCGAGCGTCTTCGCGTCGACGAAGCGGGCGTCGCCGTAGAGGAACTCGGCGCCGTTGCCCTTGAGCAGCGTCGCGACGCCGCCGGTGAGCTTCTTGACGATGCCGTTCTTCCACGCCTGCATCTTCGCCGCGTCGACGGTGACGCCGGAGACGGTGACCCCCATGGTCTCGGCGCCGTGGCGGGCCTTCTCGACGAAATTGGCCGCGGCGATGAGCGCCTTCGACGGGATGCAGCCCCAGTTGAGGCACACGCCCCCGAGGCTCTCCCGCTCGATGACGAGGGTCTTGAGCTTGAGCTGCGCGCAGCGGATGCCGGCGACGTAGCCGCCGGGGCCGCCGCCGATCACGATGGCGTCGTAGGTCTTCGTGGTGGTCATCGGGTACTCGTGCGTCTCCCTTCCGAAACGGGGCGCTCCTCTAGCACGGGAGATCGGGTGCCCGGAAGGCGCATCTTCCAGCCATCAGCGGGGCGGGTCGACCCCGAGGTCGCGGCGAAACTCCAGGCACTGCCAGCTCCCCCGCTCGAAGTCACGGCACGTCGTCCCTCGCACTTCGTAGATGCGGCACGCGTTGGCCGACGCGTCCGTGCCCAGGTGGACGCAGTGACCTTCGGCCGTCGTGGCGAAGGCGACGAGGCCGAAATGCCCCGGCTGCACGGCCGCGGCGAGGTCGTCGCGGCCCGCGCGGCGCCAGCGCACGAGGTCCTCCTCGGGGACGAGGATCGTCCCCCCGCGGCCGGTGCGGCAGCACGCGCCGCACGCGAGGCAGTCGAGCGCGCCGTCGTCCATGGCCTCGGAGGGTACCCCCAAATCCCGACGCGGAGGCGGTGGCACACGGTGACCTTCGTTGACGCTGAGACGATCGGTTGCATATATTCTCCCCCGGTGGCCCGCTTCAGACTCCGATTTTTGTTGCAGGAGTTCGACCTTGCGGTCGGCGAGACCATCATCGGTCGCAGCCCCGACTGCCACATCACCATCGACGACCCGCTGCTCTCGCGGCAGCACGCGAAGATCATCGTGGCGGGCAACGGCGCGACGATTCAAGACCTCGGGAGCCGCAACGGCTCGCGCGTCAACGGCCGCCTCACCGTCGACGCGGTCGACCTCACCGACGGCGACCGCATCCGGCTCGGCACGCAGGAGCTGGTGCTTTTCCGCGTGCGCAGCGACCAGCGCTCGACGCGCGCGACGGGGGCGATGCGGCTCTGCCAGCACTGCACCACGCCCTTCCCGGAGGGCCCCGCGGCGTGCCCCCACTGCGGGCGCCCGGTGCGCGCGGAGGAGGACACCATGTCGGGCGTGACGGGCCTCCCGGTCGAGCGCACCTGGATCGTGCAGATGCTCAACGACATGCTCGACCGCGTGCTCCGCGCGGGGCGCGTGCAGGAGGCGGAGAAGCTCCTGCTGCGCGTCGCCGAGGAGACCGAGACGCGCGTGAGCTCGGGCGAGGTCGACCCGACGCAATTCGGCCGCGTGGGCGACCTGGCGTTGCAGTTCAGCTTGCAGCAGCGCGCGCCGCGGTGGACGCTCTGGGTGCTCGACCTGCACCGTCGCGCGGGGCGCCCGCTCGCGCCGGCCGCGGTCGAGACGCTGCACGCCGTCGCTGACCTCGAGGGCGTCCGCGCGGCGCTCGGGGAGTACGTGAAGGCCCGCGAGGAGAGCGGCGCGGGCGACGAGTCCCTCGCGCGGCTCAAGCGTCTCGCGGGAGGCCAGTGACCGCGCGCGAGGAGGCGCGCCAGGGTCCGGCTCGCTTCCGCGTGCGCTACCGCGGGACCTGGTACGAGTTCCCCCTCGGGGCCTTCGTCGTGGGGCGCTCGCCGGGGTGTCAGCTCACCTTCGACGACCCGCGCGTGTCGCGCCGCCACGCGTGCTTCCACGTCGAGGCCCACCGCGTCACCGTCGAAGACCTCCGCAGCCGCAACGGCACGCTCGTCAACGGCGTCCTCTTGCGGGGGCCCATGGTGCTCTCCCACCATGACCTCGTCAGCATCGGCTCGCAGGAGCTCGGCGTCGCCACCGTCCACGACCCCGCGGCGAGCGTGCGCGACGGGAGCGTCACCGACCCCGACGACGCGATCCTCGGGGAGGCGACGCAGACCGGAGGCCTCCCGCCGCTCATCACGCTCCTCGACAAGGCCCTGCGCATGGGGAGCCACGAGGAGGCCGAGCGGATCCTCGCCCAGTTCTACGGCGAGCTCGACGCCGAGGGGCGGGCGCGGATGCGCGTGCCGAGCGGGACGGTGGTCGAGAGCATCACCCGCATCACCATGGCCCACGCCTCTCTCACGCAGCGCGGCCAGTGGATCGACCAGCTCTTCTCCTTCTACCACCGCACGGGCCAGGTGATGCCCACGGTGCTGGTCGACGAGGTCGCGGCGCTGCTCCGGCGCGTGCGCCATCCGCTGTCGCCGCAGCTCCGGGAGTACACCGAGTGGCTGTGCGGCGAGGCCGACCGCCTCGGCCCGGCCGACCGCTTCGCCCTCCAGCGGGTGGAGGGCCTCGTGCGGGCGATGCAGGGTCAGTCGGAGGGTTGAGCGGGGGGCGTCGAGGCGGCGGGCAGCGCGTCAGTTGACGCCGGCGCGGGACAGGGCCTCGCCGAGGGAGTGGTGGTCCTGCTGAAGCTGGTCGACGTGCTGCTTGAGCGCACGGAGCCGGGCGGTGTAGTCGGCCCAGGGGCGGTTGAGGTTGGCGACGGTGGTGCCCGCGAGGCCCGCGTTGGGCGCCACGGGGATGATCACCGTCCCGATGGTGGTGGCCGCCGCGAGGTCGCCCGTGGTGTAGAACGACCGGCCCGGCGCGCCGGGGACGGGGTGCGAGAGCGAGAACACGCCGTCCTGCCCCGGGGTAGGCGTCACCTGGACGAGCGTCGCCATGACGGGGGGCGAGTCCCCGCGGCCCGGGGCGAAGGCCACCGCGAGGCGCTGGTACTCGGTGCGAGCGCGCTGCGCCTCGGCGAGCGAGGAGCGCACCATGGTGAGGCCCGCGCCCGACGAGAGCGCCTGGTGCCGCTGGAGCTCGCGCCACACCTGCTCGAGGCCGATCTGCACCTTCATGAGCTTCGCCACGAGGTCGGGGCGGAGGCGACCCACGCGGCCGGCGTACGCATCGGGGCCGAGCGGCGGGTCGGGCGACTGCGTCGCGAACCAGGTCGCCAGGGCCTCGTCGACCGACACCGACGCGGCGGCCTGCGCGGGGGCCTGCGCCTCGTCGCCCTGGACACCCGCGGCGGTCGCGGCGTGGTCGACCTTGTCCTTGAGCGTGCTGATGGTGGTGCCCGCGGTGTCGACCGCCCGGCGGATGTCCGTGATCGCGCCGCGCGTGCGGGTCTCCTCGCCCTTCGACGCCTTGAAGTCGCCGATGAGGTAGCCCGCGCCGAGCGCAATGAGCCCGGTGGCGACGACCGTGATGATGGCCCCGGTGTTCTTGCGGCCCACCTCGGAGTCGCTGACGGACTTCTCGTCGATGACGAGGCGGATGTCCTGCGCCCCCGCGGTCGCGGAGGAGGAGAACGGGTCGGCGGCCAGCGCGGCGAGGCGCGCCCGCTCGGCGGCGGCGCGCTCGGCGGCGGCGCGGGCCTCCGCGGCGGCGCGGGCCTCCGCGGCGGCACGGGCCTCGGCGGCGGCCTGCTCGGCCCGCTGCTTCTTGATGAAGTCGGGGACGGCGATGTCGTCGGACAGGCCCGAGGACACCGTCGCAGCAGCGGGCACGGGACCGTCGAGGAACGGCGCCTGCGCCGCGATCGGCGGCGCGAACTCCCCCGGCGGGGCCGCCACCGGCTCGGACGACGCCGTCGCGCCCGCCCCGGGGTTCGTACCCTTGTTGAGACGGGACCGGAGGTCCGGCTTCTTCTTCTCCTCACCTGCCATCGGGAATCTCAGCTCCTTCGCGTTGCGCGCGGCCGTCGTCGCCCCGCCGTTGCACGAAGCGCTCGGCATCTCAAGGGGCGCGCGGCGTCGCGACGTTATCGTCGCAATCTTCGGGGTGTCAAGGTAAACACACGCTGTGAAGGCCCTCCCGCGACGCGCGCTGGCCGCCGCGAGCCTCGCGCTCGCGTGCGCCGAGGCGCCCCCCGACCTGCGGCCCCTGTCGCCCCTCCGCGCGGAGGACGGGCGGCTGATCGCGCTCCTGCGCGAGGCCGACCGCGACGGCGAGCGCGACCCGCGGGCCACCGCGCGCACCCTCCGTGCGCTGGTGCTCCCGCGGGCCCGCGTCAACGCGGCGGCGTGCGGCCGGGTGACGGTGACCCACCCCCGCGCGCAGGCCCTCGCCTCGGAGCTCTGCTCGCTCCTGGAGGAGCGGGTGGTGCGCGTCGAGCGCTACGCCGCCGCCCTCGCCGCCGACGACCTCGAGGCGCGACTCCGCGAGGTGCGGGCGCAGCGCGCGATGGAGGACGACGTCGTCCGCATGGAGCGGCGCTTCGAAGCTGAGGAGCGCGCTCCCCCGCCACGTCGCGGGTGCGGCCGGTGAGCGGTAGCCTCGCGGGGAGCCCTTCGGGTATGGTGCGGGCCGTGGCAGAGCCGCTCTTGTCGGTGCGCAACCTGGTCACGGAGTTTCGCACCGACGAGGGCGTCCTCCGCGCCGTCGACGACGTCTCGTTCGACATCCCCGCCGGGGGGACGCTCGGCGTGGTGGGCGAGTCGGGCTGCGGCAAGAGCGTCACCTCCCTCTCGATCCTCCGGCTCATCCAGCCCCCGGGCCGCGTCGCGTCGGGCGAGGTCGTCTTCGAGGGCCGCGACCTCCTGAAGGTGAGCGAGGAGGAGATGCGCAAGGTGCGCGGCGCCCGCATCGCGATGATCTTCCAGGAGCCCATGAGCTCGCTCAACCCGGTGTACACCGTCGGCGACCAGATCATCGAGAGCGTGGTCCTCCACCAGAAGCGCTCGCGCCGCGACGCGTGGGCCCGCGCGGTGGAGCTCCTCACGCTCGTCGGGATCCCCTCGCCCGCCGAGCGCGCCCACGCGTACCCCCACCAGCTCTCGGGCGGCATGCGGCAGCGCGTGATGATCGCGATGGCCCTCGCGTGCGAGCCGCGGCTGCTGATCGCCGACGAGCCCACGACGGCGCTCGACGTCACCATCCAGGCGCAGATCCTGGAGCTGCTCGCCGAGCTCCGCGCGAAGCTCGGGATGGCCGTGATGCTCATCACGCACGACCTGGGGCTGGTGGCGGAGTTCGCCGAGCAGGTGGTGGTGATGTACGCCGGGCGCGTGGTCGAGCGGGCGTCGGTCCGGGCGCTCTTCAAGGGCCCGCTTCACCCCTACGCGCGCGGGCTGCTGCGCTCGGTGCCGAGCTACGGCGACAACCGCCGGGCGCGCCGCCTCCCCACCATCCCGGGCGTCGTCCCCGACCTGCGTCACCTGCCGACGGGGTGCCGCTTCCGCGACCGCTGCGAGCTCGCCTTCGCGCGCTGCGCCGCGGAGGAGCCCGCCCTGCGCGACCGGGGCGACGGCCGCCTCGCGCGCTGCCACCTCGACGAGGCCCCGTGACCGACGCGCCCCCGCTCCTGGAGACCCGCGACCTGCGCGTGTGGTTCGAAATCCGCCGCGGGCTCTTCGCGGCCAAGGCCACGGTGAAGGCCGTCGACGGCGTGTCGCTCACGGTGGGGGCGGGCGAGACGGTGGGCCTGGTGGGCGAGTCGGGCTGCGGCAAGAGCACGCTGGGCCGCGCCGTCCTGCGGCTCGTCGACCCGACGGCGGGGGCGGTGCTCTTCGACGGCGTGGACATCACGGCGACCTCGCAGGCGCGGCTGCGCCCCCTGCGGCGCAAGATGCAGATGATCTTCCAGGACCCCTACGCTTCGCTCAACCCGCGCATGCGGGTGCGGGAGATCGTGGGCGAGGCGCTCGACATTCACGGCCTCGCGGCCTCCCCCTCGGAGCGCGACGCGCGGGTCGAGTCGCTGCTAAAGCGGGTGGGGCTGCGGCCCGACCAGGGGTCGCGGTACCCGCACGAGTTCTCCGGCGGCCAGCGGCAGCGGGTGGGGATCGCGCGGGCGCTCGCCGTCGACCCGCGCTTCATCGTGTGCGACGAGCCCATCAGCGCGCTCGACGTGTCGATCCAGGCGCAGATCGTCAACCTCCTGCGCGACCTGCAGGACGAGCTCGGCCTCGCCTACCTCTTCGTCGCGCACGACCTCAAGGTGGTGGAGTACGTCTCGCGCCGCGTGGCGGTGATGTACCTCGGGCGCGTGGTGGAGCTCGCCCCCGCGGAGGCGCTCTACAACGACCCGAAGCACCCCTACACGAAGGCCCTGCTCAGCGCCGCGCCGACGCCCGACCCGGAGAAGAAGCGCGCGCGCATCGTGCTGCAGGGCGACGTGCCGAGCCCCATCGACCCGCCGAAGGGGTGCTCGTTCCACCCGCGGTGCCCGATCGCGGAGCGGGGGCGGTGCGACGTGGAGGCGCCGCTGATCCGGGAGCTCCGGCCGGGGCACCGCGTGGCCTGCCACCTCGCCGAGTAGCGCGCCCCGTCAGGGGGTGACGAAGGGCGTGCCGCGCAGCTCGCGGAGCGCCTGGAGGAGGGCCTCGTGGAGGCGGCCGTTGGTGGCGACGACGTCGCCGCGGCGCGGGTCGAAGGGGCCGCCTGCGAGGTCGGAGAGGACGCCGCCCGCCTCGCGCACGAGGAGCGAGCCCGCGGCGACGTCCCAGGGCTGGAGCCGCGGCTCCCAGTAGCCGTCGTAGGTGCCGTCGGCGACGGCGCAGAGGTCGAGCGCCGCGGAGCCGCAGCGCCGCACGCCCCGCGAGCGGCGCGTGAGGGCGGCGAACTCGCGGAGGTTGTTGTCGTCGCGGGTGTGGGCGTCGTAGCCGAAGCCGGTCGCGAGGAGCGCGTCGATGAGCCGGGCGGTGGCGGAGACCTCGCAGCGGCCGTCGTCGCGCCAGGCGCCGCCGCCGAGGGAGGCGCGGTACTCGATCGCGAGGGCGGGCGCGACGACGGCCGCGGCGAGGACGACGTCGCCGTCGGCGAGCGCGAGGGAGACGCAGAAGTGAGGGTGCCCGTGGGCGAAGTTGGTGGTCCCGTCGAGGGGGTCCGCGTAGAGGACGGGGCGGGTGCCGGAGGCCTCACCGCCGCGCTCCTCGGCCACGACGTCGAAGCCCGGGAGGAGCTCCTGGAAGCGGGCGCGGAGGAGCTCCTCGGACGCGCGGTCGTGCTGCGTCACGAGGTTGATGCTCCCCTTGTGCTCGACCGCGGGCGCGCGGCGCCAGCCGGTGAGCACGAGGGCTGCGGCCTCGCGGGCGATGTCGAGGAGGGTGCCGGAGATCTCGTCGCGTTCGTGAGGGAGGAGGGGCATAGGGTTCGCCCCGATGTTCTACATCCCCGCGAGGAGTTGGAGAACGCGCTCGATGGCCATACCGACCGAACTTGCGCCGACGCCCGCCACGGAGCCGTTGTACTTCTGCACGATGCGCATCGTCCGAAGGTCGACCACGAAGAGGCTCTCGCGGATCCCGTAGGTCGAGAGCGTGCGGGTGACGCGCTCGGCGGGCGGATCGATCACGGAGGTGACGCGCAGCCCGTACGTGCTCACCCACGCGTCGAGGTTGGCGCGGGTGACCGGGCCGCTGGAGTACGACTCCAGCACCTCCACCACGGCGCCGCCCGCGTCGAGTACCCTCTGTCCTTGCGCAGCCAGATCACGGGCCGCGTTGCGACAGCCGGGTCAAAAGAACTCGGAGACGTGGACGACGGCGTAGGCGCGCCCGGTCTCCCGCACCGCCTGCATCGACGTGGCCCCGTAGGGTCGCATCGTCGAGACGACGCTCCCGTCGAGGTTGGTGTAGCCCTCCCACGAGAGGTTCGCGAGCGTCTGACCCATGTTGCGGCCGTAGGGCCCGGCGGGGTACGGGCCGACCATCATCATCATGGCCATGTCGGCCGCCGTGTCGGGCGCCGTCACTTCGGGGCGAGCAGGGACGTCCGGCGTCGCGGGCGTGTCCATCGCGACCGGCGTGTCCATCGCGACCGGCGTGTCCATCGCCGGGGGCGCGTCGGGGGTGACCACGTCCACCGCGGCCATGTCCTGCGCGGCCACGTCAGGAACGTTCGTGTCGGGCGCGGCCACGTCGGGCGCGGCTTCGGCCATCGCGTCGGCGGTGGCGCCCGGGGGCGGTGAGGTCGCGTCGCAGCTCGCGCCGAGGAGGGCGACGAGCGCGGCGAGCGCGGTGCGTGGTGCGTGCTTCATGGGAGAGACTGTCCCTACCTTCTGGGGCGAACCCCGATCCATGTGACGTAGGAGATGCCAGCGCCCGGATCGGTCGCGATCGTGGCGCCATCGGCCGAGACGCGACCCGCGGCGGCGACCACGGGGCGGCCGCCGGTGAGGGGAGGCGAGACGAACTCGTTGCCCATCACCACGAAGTCGACCGCGCTCCCCGCGGGCAGCGCCGGGCGGTTGGCGACTCGGACCCCGAGGGGGCGGTCGCTGAGGAGGTTGAAGGGAGCCATCGCCCACACCGCGGCGAGGCCGGCCTCGCGCGCGAACACCGGCGCCCGCGCGATCTCCACCCGCACGGCCCGCACGGTGCGGCCGAGCGCGCCGAGTTCGAAGTCCTCAACGTCGAACTCGACCCGCGCGCCCGGCGGCACCACCAGCGTCACGTCGCCCGCCGCGAAGGACCCGCCCGCGGGCCCCGTCGTGATCACCGCCCCCACATCCTGGTAGCGCGGCACGGCGATGGGCTCGGCCAAGGTGACCACCTCGTTCACCGGGTCGACGCCCGCGACCCAGGTGCTCGCGTGGTCGGGGCGGCCGTGCACCTGGAGGGTGTAGTCCCGCGGCGCGACGAAGTCGTTCACCTCGACGGCGAAGGTGCCGTCGGCCGCGGCCATGGTGGCGTAGCAGGTGGGGCCGCAGTAGGTGATCACATGGGCCGCGAGGGGGGCGCCGGTGAAGTCCACCGCGCGCCCCCGCACCTGGCGCACGCAGGCGACCCCCGCGGCGTCGGGGCGCACCGCGCAGGGTGGGACGTCCTCGTCCGCGGCCTCCTCCGCGACGTCGCGAGCGTCTGAGGCGACGTCGGTCGGCGGCGCGTCGCGGGGCGCGGCCGCATCAGAAGCCGACGCGGGCGATGCGGCGTCGCAGGCGCCTAGCAGGCAGAGCAGGGGGACGAGGTGTCGAAGGGGGCGGGGCGACATCGCGGGGAGCTACGGGCTACGATACGCCGCCCGGCGCCCCGCGGTGTCAGGAAAGCGTCACATCCCCGCGCGGGCGGCGATGGAGAGCGCGTAGTTCTCGACGCGCTGCGTGGTGATGCCGGCCGCCGCGTCTTGCACGCCGCGGACGCAGACCGTGTAGGTGCCGGCCGCGAGGCCCGAGGCCCAGGGGTAGAGGGCGGTGCGGTTGCCGTCGATGTGCGCGCAGGTGCCCGAGCCGAAGGGCCCGTTGATCTGCGCGATGCCGCGGACGGTGGCGCCGTCGGGGCTGTAGAGGTCCATCGCGAGGCGGCCGTTGATGCCGACGCCGCAGCGGCCGTTGCCGTCGGAGACCATCGCGACGATGCGGCCCATCGCCGGGACGGTGACCGCGTAGCAGTCGACGTCGAAGCGCTCAAGGGTGCCGCGGTAGACGGTGGGCGCGGCCGCCGCGCGCATCGCGACGTCCGAGGGGTTGTTGTTGGACTCCATCTCCATCGTCGTCATCGCGGTGCAGGTGCCCGCGTTGAAGGCCGAGGCGAGGCAGTACTGGCCCATCGGGCAGATGGTGGTGCCGTTGATCGGGTCGCAGGCCGCGGCGGCCGCGACGGTGCGGGCGGAGGTGCCGCCCGAGAGCGCCGAGCCCGTGCAGGTGAGGCCCATCGCGCAGGGCATGTCGCCCGGACGGCAGTTGGCGCCGGCGGCGGAGCCATCGGGCTGGCAGGTGCCCATCATCTGGCTAGCCATCGCGAGCACGCAGGAGAAGCCCGTCGCGCAGCGAGTGCGGAGGCGGTCGCAGGCCGCGCCCATCGCGACGACCGCGCCGCAGGTGCCGCCCATGCCGTCGGTGCGGCTGCAGGTGTTCGCCATGCCGTCGCACTGGCCCGTCGTGGCCATGCGGCACGAGCCGCCGGCCGCGCCCTCAGCGCCGCAGAGGCCGTCCTGGCGGTTGGTGAGGTCGGAGAGGTAGCAGGTGTTGCCCTCGGGGCACTGCAGGATCGGGCTGCAGGCCATGTTGGTGGTCGAGCGGCGGAGGCAGAGCTCATCGGCCGCGGCGCCCTCCCCCACGGTGATGCACTCGAGGCCCATGTCGCAGCGGGTCCCCGAGGCGCGGCAGCGGGCGCGGGGGCCGGTGCCGTGCGGCAAGCAGGTGCCGATCGCGGCGGCGCCGCTCGCGGTCACGCAGGTGGTCCCCATCGGGCACACCGAGCGGAACACGTCGCACTCGGCGCCCATCACCGCGGCGCGCACGCAGGTCGGCGTGGTGTCGGTCGTGTCGACGTCCGACGAGCAGACGAGGGGCGCGTCGCAGCGCCCGCCCATCGCGCCGGCGGGGCGGCAGGCGCCGCCGACCTGGGTGCCGATACGGCGGCAGACGCCCGTGACGAAGCCGAGCGTGGTGTTGTTGCACGCGAAGCCGTCGGGGCAGACGGTGAAGGCGTCGCAGGCCATGTCGGCCGTGCCCGCGCGCTGGCAGACGCCGCCGGCCGAGCAGGTGAGGGCCATGTCGCAGCGGGGCTCGCTGTCGCGGCAGGGCGCGCCGGCGAGGGAGCCGCGGGGGCGGCAGGTGCCCATCGGGGCGCCGATGGTGGCGGCCACGCAGACGAGCGGGTCGCCGCCGGCCGGGGCGTCGCAGCGGTTGAGCAGGCCCGACGGGTCGCACATGCCGCCCATCGCCACGCCCGGGAGCTCCGTGATGGTGAGCTCGAACATGCCGCGGTCGATGGTGACGTTGCCGGTGCCCGGCGGGAAGAAGCCGCCGACGATGACGAACACCTGCGTCCCCGCGGGGAGCACCTCGGTGGTCACGTAGGACGACACGCGGCGGTCGGGCGAGCTGGCGAAGCGGGGGTCGTCGTCGTTGCAGGCGGCGGCCGTGAGGGTGTTGGCGCAGCGCGTGGTGACGTAGATCACCGTGTCGAAGTTGCGCGGCGTCCCCATGTTGGTGGTCGAGAGGTTGAGCGCCGCGGCCGCCGAGCCCGTCGTGTACGAGTACACGAGCTGGCCTGTCATCGGCGTGCAGGTGGTGCTCCCCGACGGGCCGCGGATCTGCTGCGACGCCGCCGTCGGCGTCCCGTTGGTCTGCGCCATCCAGGCGGCGGTGGTGTCGCCGCGCACGGTGGTGCTCAGGCCGGCGCGCATGACGGTGGTGAAGGGCAGGCGGCCGCAGGTGGGGCCGGCGTCGACGCGGTCGGCGGTGGCGTCCGTGCGGTCGGCCGCGGCGTCGGCGCGGTCGCCGGTCACGTCGGGCTGGACGGTCGTGTCGGGCGGGTCGGCGTCGGGCTGGGTGGTCGTGTCGGGGGCGGCGTCGGCCGGCGGCGGGGCGACGGGGTCGCTGCCACAGGCTGCCAGGGACCCGCCCAGGAGAGCGAGGCCTACGAGGGAGAAGCGCTTCATCGGTTCGATTCCTCCAAAAGACTTTGGATGCAGGAGCGCCCCGAACGCAGGGCGACTGGAAGGGGCGGCGGATACTCTCAAAATTCGCGCCGACGTCAAGGACCCCACGGATTCCGATGCGCCGGGCGCTGGCAAACGCGCCGCTTCCCCGCCTAGACTCCGCTCCCAGACGATGACCCTCCGCGCCCGATCCCTGACGTTTCGCGCCCTCCCGCTGGCCCTCTGCCTCGCCGCGGGCTTCGGCGCCGGCCTCCTCGCCGAGCGCCGCGGGGAGGCTGTCCCCCCCAGGGCCTCCCCCTACCGCCGCCTCGGGGTCCTCTCGCAGGTGATGGCCCACGTCGAGAACAGCTACGTCGACCAGGTCGACGAAGACCGGCTCATCGACGGCGCCATCCGCGGCATGGTGGGCACCCTCGACCCGCACAGCTCGTACCTCAACGCCGAGGAGTACGCGCTCCTTGAGAGCGACACGACGGGCCAGTTCGGCGGCGTCGGGGTGGAGATCGACGCGCGCGGCGACTACCTCACCGTCATCGCCCCCATCGCGGGCTCCCCCGCGGCGCGGGCGGGGGTGCGGGCCGGCGACGAGCTCCTCTCCATCGACGGGCGCGACGCCCGCGGGCTCGACGTCGACGAGGCCGTCCGGCGCATGCGCGGGGCGCCGGGCTCGCACGTGCGGGTCACCTTCCAGCGCCGCGGCCAGGCCGACCCGCTGCGCCTCGACCTCGTGCGCGAGGTGGTCCACGTGTCGAGCGTCGAGTCGCGGATGATGGACCACGGCGTCGGGTACCTCGCGCTCAAGAGCTTCCAGGAGCGATCGAGCGACGAGGTGACGCGCGGCCTCGACGAGCTGACGCGGGCCTCCGGCGGCCGACTCCAGGGCCTCGTCCTCGACCTGCGCAACGACC
>Ga0105046_10009133_pt1 | contig 15519 bp, 13 predicted proteins | sample MAT03_FD_78385 | JGI IMG/M metagenome (GOLD analysis project Ga0105046, IMG submission 78385) | Freshwater microbial communities from Lake Fryxell liftoff mats and glacier meltwater in Antarctica - MAT-03 (megahit assembly) | ecosystem: Environmental > Aquatic > Freshwater > Ice > Liftoff...
GGGGCAAGCGTTCCAAATCTCATTCAAATAAATTCATTAATGTTTAAAATTATTTAAACTATTTTAAAACAAATAATAATTTAATCCTTGCTCAAAGAAAGATATCGCAAAAGTGAAAAGATTCAATCAATAATTCTCTTCATTATAATTTCAATAATCTGGGGAAGTTCGTTTATACTGATTAAGAAAGGACTTAATGTCTTTACGCCGATACAGGTCGGGACAATACGGATAATGTTTGCATTCTTGTTTATGCTACCGGTTGCAATTAAGAATATCAGAAAAGTACCAAAAGATAAAATTAAATTCTTTGTAATCACAGGAACATTAGGTAATCTGATTCCCGCAGTTCTGTTTGCAATGGCTGAGACAAAATTAGAAAGTTCTGTCGCCGGAATACTCAATGCACTTACACCATTATTTACTTTATTAATTGCAGTTTTTATTTACAAATTAAAAGTGAAAGGCATTCAGATATTCGGTTTAATAATCGGACTTGCAGGAACAATCGCATTCAGCTTGGTGAATAATAACGGTGCACTCGGAAGTATAAATATTTATGTCTGGTATATTGTAATTGCCACAATCTTCTATGCAACTAATCTCAATCTTATAAAAGAATATTTCAGCAATATCAGATCAATCATAGTAACAGCCCTTTCTATGTTTTTCATCGGACCGGTTTGTATAATTTATTTATTCACTACAGATTTTATTTTTAAATTATCCAATGTGAGCGGAGCATTTGAATCTATGGGTTATCTTGCTATACTCGGTGTATTCGGAACTGCCATTGCGTTGATTTTATATACAAGATTAATACAAATAAATTCTGCGGTAGTTGCTAGTTCGGTCGCTTATCTGATACCGATAGTTGCAATCTTCTGGGGAATATTAGACAATGAAGTTTTATATCCGCTTCACTTTGCCGGGATGATATTGATTCTTTCGGGGATTTACTTTGCGAATAAAACATGATTTTTATTTAACGCAGAGGCACAGAGTCGCTGAGAATTTCATTTAATCATCAGTAAGAATAAATTAGAAGTCTTCGCAGAGTCCTCCGTTTGAAATTTTCAAAAACTTTTAAGTTTTTGTGGCGGAGTGACTCTGCGAAGACATCAAGAGATAAGAAGTTTTCTAAGCGTCTCTGTGCCTCTGCGTTTAGTTTTTGCTTTTAAAATTACTTCACTACTTCCTTCAAAACAATCTGATTATTCGGATCAAAGGAAACTCTAGACGGCTCTGAATTAAATTCAAATGTATACTTCTGAACATTATAAGCATTCTCAACTTTCACCAAAGAATCTTTTCCATTTTCAAAAACAATTTTTAATTCAACAGGCATTTTAAAAAATGAAGAATTTGTCTGCGTCTGATTAATTGTATAATCAAGTTTCCATTTACCGGATTTTGTCTTATCAATTTCAGTTCGTGTCTGATACACAGGATGATTTGGCTGAGTCAGCCATTCATAAAAGAACCAGTCTAAATTCATTTCATTTATTTCACCCATAAATCTTATAAACTCAGGTGTTGAAATATTTCCGTAAAGATAATTCGGATTATTCATATATAAATTAAGACTCTTAAAAAATGCTTCATCACCGAGAATGTATCTTAGCATATGAATTATACAAGCAGCTTTTGAATAAGTTAAGTATTCATTAAACAACAATGAATCAGCAGGAACATTTGTATTCCAGTCAATATTATAAATCGGTCTACCCGGATTTCTTGCAAAATATTTTACCGCTTCGTAATCAATATTCCTTTTATAATCTTTGTAACCGCCTTTACGCTCCATCCATAAAGCTTCACTGTAAGTAGCGAATCCTTCATTGAGCCAGATGTCAGACCAGTTCTCGGGAGATATTAAATTACCGAACCATTGATGTGCAATCTCATGACAAACCAAATCTTCAGTCCAGCAGTCAGGACATAAAGTTATAAGAGTCTGATTTTCCATTCCGCCCCACTGAAAGTCCCTGTTCGTAGTAACAAATCCTAATTTTTCAAAAGGATATTCGCAGAATAAATCAGAAAAAAAATCAAGAATCCTCGGAACCTTTGTCTTAATATTATTTATGTTAAAAGCAGTTTCACCTTTTTGTGAATAATATCTTAACTGAATATTTTCATTATCAGATTTTCGGGTCCATTCATTAACAGCAAGATTAAAATCTTTTTTACCTGCAATCACTATTAAATAAGTTGCAACAGGTTTAGTACTCACCCATTTATAAGTCAGAATACTATCAGCAACAGTTGAATCTGCAAGCATTCCATTTGAACAAAAAAGTACATTTACAGGAACCTTTGCTTTTATACTGAACAAAGCTTTATCGCTCGGTTTATCATTACAGGGAAACCACTTTCTTGCGCCGATTGGTTGGCAATCTGTATAAACAATGCCGTCACGCACAATGAAAGATGAATCAATAACATCTTTATGTCTGTAATAAATTTTTATATCCAGTACTTCACTCGAGTCATACATTCTGCTGAGACCAACCGACAAAATATTATTTGAATGCAGGAATGAATTCCCGGATAATGCAACAGAATCAATTATAAGCGAATAATTATCAGCATTAAGATTAATACTGTTAATTTCAGCAAGTGCCCTGACAGTAACAGTTACATTTGCTTCGAAAGATCTCGGGAAAGGCTTTATAAAACAATTATATAAGTTTATATCAAGATCATAACTGACTGCATTAAATGTATTACTTTGAGTTTCCTGTGAAAACATTTTCAAAGGAATAACAAATATTAAAATGAAAAATGTAAATTTAAATTTAATTTTAGACAATGTTTAATGTTTTTTAATTATTAAAAAATAACTTTTAACCCGCCATAGGCGGGCAGGCTTTTAACCCGCCATAGGCGGGCAGGCTTTTAACCCGCCATAGGCGGGCAGGCTTTTAACTATTAACTACTAACTACTAACTATTAACTATTAACTTTTAATTGTGTCTTCCTTATAATCTCTCCCTTTCCAGTTCGCACCTTTTCCGAATCTGATAATTCTGAATGAATTTAGTGAAAGCAAAATCAGCATAACCGAACTCAAAATATTCAGAAATGAAAACCAAAATGGTTGTTTATAATATACTGAATGTGACATTCTTATTATAACGGGAAGTATAATTAAAATTATTGAAATATAAATTAAAAATAAATTTGAAACTATAAGTCCGTATAATAAAAGAAACAGAGGTAAAATAAATAATATCAGATATAAAAGATTCACTAAAATTAAACCTGTAACTGAAAATGAAAGTCCTGCAAAAAAGTTCTTTGAAAATCCATTCCATACTTCATTAAAGTTTTTATACATTCTGCATTTAAGAATATCAGTACCGTCTGCAAATATTAGTTTACCGCCGAATTCCTTCGTTCTTCTTGCAAGCCAGACATCTTCTACAATTCTGTTTTTTAATGCTTCATGTCCGCCGATTTTATCATAAAAAGATTTTCTGAATAACATAAACTGTCCGTTACCCATTGCATACTTTTTGGATTTGGATCTTTCTATCATTCTTAAAGGCAGGAAAACTAAAACCGCAAAATACAGCATTGGAATAATTACTTTTTCCCAGAATGTTTTTGTCTCTTCATATGGCATTAATGATAATAGGTCGGCATTATTTTTCACGGCAAAGTTGATCGAATTATAAATGCAGTCTTCAGACATTATTGTATCGGAATCAAGGAACAGCATATATTCACCGGTTGAATTCATTTGCAGCTGATGGCAGGCATAGTTTTTCCCAACCCAGTCCGCAGGTAATGATTTACCTTTTATTATTTCAAGTCTATTGTCTTTTAAAGAAATCGAATTTAAAATTGATTCAGTTTTGTCTGTTGAATTGTCATTGAGGACTATCAGTTCAAAGTTTTTATAAGTCTGATTCAATACAGAATTAACACATTCTTCAATTGTATCTTCTTCATTTCTTGCCGGTATTAAAACTGAAATTAAATTATTGAAATCTGCTTTTACCGGAGAACCAACTTTTTTAAAACTCATAATATTAACAAAATTTAAAATTGTTAATACAGTCAATATTGATAAAATTATTAAACCGGTAATTTCCACTAATGTAAAAATCAATTATTATTTTCCTATTTAAATTTTTAGATTTTTTTTTATTTCTGTAATATTAATATTTGTCAAAGTAAAATAACCCAAAGCATTTGAAACTAATTACCGATTTAAAGGAAAACAGAAAACACGAACTCAAAGAAAATGGTTCATATGAGTGGTGGTATTTTGATGCAATTGACAATAAAAATGAATATTCATTTGTCGCAATATTTCTTACAGGGAATCCTTTTTCGCCTGACTATTCTGAAAAAATAAAATTCCATACCAAATATCCGGATTTTAATAAACCTAATCCGATGAATTTTTGTGCTCTTTCTTTTAATCTGTATTTTAAGAACCGTATTATTTACAGGACTTTGCATGAGTATAAAAAAGAAAATTTTAATATTGATCAGGAAGACGGAAGTATTCATTTAAAAAAAAGCAGTTTTAAATATGATGAAGAGAATAAAACTTATTTATTGAATATAAATATTACTTCGCCTGATGCACATGAAAGATTTAAAGGTGATTTTGAATTTAAGGTAAATACAGAATCTGAAATTATTATCGATAATTCACTCAATGCATCTGATGAAACTCATAACTGGCTTCCTTCAGCTACTGATTGTAATGTTACAGGGAAATTAAAAATTTACAGAAATTCTGCCAGAAGGAAAACCGAGTTTTCCGGCAGAGGCTATCATGACCATAACTGGGGCAATGAATCTCTCTTTCAAAATATATCTGACTGGTACTGGGGAAGAGTTATCTCAAATGAATATTCCCTGATTTATTTTTATATAAAATATTCCGATAAAGAAAAAGAACCATTCAAAAAATTACTTCTGTTTAAAAACAATATTCTTATTACTCAAAAAAATGATTTCAAAATTAATTTTAATTTAAAAAAAAATTACTGGCTCTTAAATTATAATGAACTTATGGAAATTGAAGCTGACGATTTAAAACTGATTGTTAATAATTCCGATAAAATTGACAACGGACCTTTCTATATCAGATTTCTTTCTGATTTTTATCTCTCGTTAAATAATGAAGTTATCATTGATGATAAAAGAGGTTTTTCCGAATACATTAATACCAAAAGACTTAGTTCGGGAATTCTGAAACCCTTTGTAAATATGCGAATTAAAAAAGTTGATTAAATATATAATGAAAATATTTCAATAACCGATTGATTTTCCTGTACCTCTTCTGTCAGAATGTCCCGACATTTTACCGTCTTCAGTAAAAATAATTGCCTCAACTCTGCCAAAATCATTTATCTGCTTTATTGCATAACCCATATTCTCAAGATTATTTTTTACAGAATTTGTAAGCATATTATTCTCTGCCTGTATTTCATCCGGAAGCCATTGATGATGGAATCTCGGCGAATCAACTGCATCTTCCAAAGTCATTTTATAATCTATAAGATTTATAATTGTCTGAAGCACGCTTGTAATAATTCTTCCGCCGCCGGGAGAACCAACTATTAAATATGGTTTATTATTTTTTAAAATTATAGTCGGTGTCATAGAGCTGAGCATTCTCTTTTCCGGAAAAATAGAATTTGCTTCATTACCTACAAGCCCGTAAATATTAGGAACTCCCGGCTTTGACACAAAGTCATCCATCTCATTATTTAGAAAAAATCCTGCATCTTTAACTACGACTTTATTTCCGAACACATCATTAAGCGTCGTTGTAACTGATACTAAATTTCCAAATTTATCTGCTACGCTATAATGTGTTGTCTGATCACTTTCTTTATAATAAGCATCGCCGTGTTTTACTTCCGAGCTTTTTGAGGCTTTGCCTTCTGTAAAATCACTCATTCGCCTTTCTGCGTAAACTTTATTGGTAAGTATATCTGCAGGTACATTCACAAAATCCGCATCACCCATAAACTCACTTCTGTCAGCATAAACTCTCCGCATTGCTTCTGTCATAAGTTGAATATTTTTTTCACTTCCATATCCGTTAATGTTCAAATCATAATTTTCTAAAATATTTAAAAGATAAATCAGACTTATTCCGCCGCTGCTCGGAGGTCCCATCGAAATTATTTCGTAATCTCGGTAAGTTCCTTTTACTACATTCCTTTCTTTTGCGTCATATTTATTCAGGTCATCAAACGAAATTATTCCGTTTGTATTATTCATTTCATTTACAATTTTATCCGCAACTTCACCTTTATAGAAACCATCTTTTCCTGAATCTCTGATATTCTTTAATGTGTTAGCAAGATCTTTTTGAATAAGTAAATCGCCTTCCCGGAAATTTCCGCCGAATGTTTTCATAGTTTCAGGAAATAAAATAAAATCTTTCTGATAATTATTAAGATTGTCGGCAAGCTGTTTATTTATTGCAAATCCGGTATCAGCAAGGTTTATCGCATATTCAAGAATTTCATTTCGGTTCATTGTCCCGTATTTTTCCAAAGCATAAAGCATTCCTGCTACAGATCCCGGAACTCCCGCTGCCAGATTTCCCAGTGTACTTAAATTTAAAATTACATTTCCATTTGAATCTAAATACATATCCCTGCCTGCAAGCAAAGGAGCTTTTTCACGATAATCTATCGAAGTATTAAACCCGTCTTTTAAATGTATTACCATAAATCCGCCGCCACCAAGATTCCCTGCCTGAGGATAAACAACTGCTAAAGTAAATCCAACACAGACTGCAGCATCAATTGCATTACCGCCTTTTTTTAAAATTTCAATTCCAGCCTGCGATGCAATTTCATTTGCCGAACTCACAACTCCGTTTTCAAAAGTCTGAATTTGTGCAAATAAATTTCCGTAAATAAACAGAAATATTAAAATAATTTTTTTCATAAGATTTTATGTGTTCCAGTCTCTGTTATATCTGAAATCAATATTGATAGTTCTGTTTGCAATTTTTGCAATTAATGGTGGAAGACGTTTGAACTGACTTCTGATAATTAAATTATTAACTCTTTTCATAAATTTTTCATCATATCCCATTTTCAATAATTCTTCATCAGACATTCTTTCATCGACTTTGCTAAAAAGATATTTATCAACTTTCTCATAAGTAAATCCCAGTTCATCTTCATCAGTCTGACCTTTCCATAAATCAGCAGAAGGTTTTTTATTAATTATACTATCCGGAACTCCGAGATATTTTGCCAGATCAATAAGCTGAGTTTTATATAAATCTCCTACAGGATTCAAAGCAGAAGCAGAATCACCAAAGATAGTAGAATATCCAAGTAAAATTTCAGTTTTATTTCCGGTACCAACTACCAATGCATTTTCTTTTGCAGATTCATCATAAAGTAAAATCATTCTGATTCTTGCCATAATATTTCCTAATCTTAAATTGGAAATATTATTATTTTTAATATTGTTTTCATCGATTTTATTCGCAAAAGCTGTAACCATTTCAGTAATTTCAATTTTTTTAGAATTTACTTTCAGAGCAGAAACAACTTTCTCAGCATCAGAAATACTATCTTTACTGCTTGCTTTATATGGCATCATAATACAATTCACATTTTCACTGCCAAGAGCTTTTGCACACAGATAAGCAGAAACAGCAGAATCTATTCCGCCTGACAATCCAATCACAGCTTTTTTAATACCGATTCTGTACATCTCATTTCTGAGAAACTCAATAAGGATTTTCTCTACAAATTCATTTGATAATTTCATAATTTTTATTTACATAAAAAAAGCCGATTCAATTATTGAACCGGCTTATTTCAAAAATTTTATTTCAAAGTTTATTTTGATACCTGATAAACAATTTTTCTGATTGTATCAAACTGCAGATATGGAAAGAGTTCCTGTATTTTGTCGATTGCTTCACCGGCACTCATTTCTCTTCTCATTTCTTTGTACATCTGTCTTATTTTATAATCTCTTATCGCTTTTTCATCAAGGAGTTTATACTTCTTTAATGTATTATAAACGTTATCATCGATCAGTTCACTTAAAGGGTTGTCGCTTTTTGATTTTACTGCTGGTTTCAATTTTTAATCTCCTGTTTTAAATTAATTATTTTAAATTTCTGTTGTAATTTCTATTCTGACAGATTTTTTCAATAGACTCCATTTAAAATCCTATACAAATATACACTAAATCACATAAAAAAGTCAAGAAATTCTTTAAAAATTTATCAGAAACTTGTATTTTTAGTATATTTTCTTACTAATTTATGCTATATTACTTACAGTTATAACATTTAATTTAATTCTCATTTTTAAAGTTCCTAAATTTAATTAATGATCAGGCATTCTTTTAAAGCAATATTTATACTTTTTTTACTGCTTCTCCCGTTAAAAATTTTCTCTCAATCTTCGGAATATCTTAAAGTAAATTCATTTACAAATAAAGAAAATTATTCCTCAGATAATGATACGATAAAAATTGCACTCGGGATTTCGATTAAAGAACATTATCATATAAATTCATTTAAAGTTGAAGACCCGACTTTAATTAAAACTGAAATTTCAGGCACTTCTGATAAATTTAAGTTAGCTAATATTTATTTTCCTGCAGATAAAAAACTTAAATTTGAATTCAGTGAAACCGAACTGAATGTTTATGAAGGTGATATAATTGTAGGATTGACATTTTTAAATTCAGAGAAAACCGATAATGGATTTTATTATATTCCCTTTAAATTTACCTATCAGGCTTGTGATGACAAAGTCTGTTATCCTCCGAAAACTCTGACAGATTCTGTAAAAATTAAAATAGATTCAGAAAATCTTTCCAAATCAGAAATAAATTCTGATGTTTTTAAAAAAATTAATTTTTCAAATCCATCAGTAATTGCAAATTCAAATTCCGAATCAGAAAATTCCAATACTAAATTAACCGAAAATAAAAGATCAGACTCTCCGGAAACTGATGAGAATCAGGTCTCAGACTGGATCAGGGAAAAAGGATTATTTGTAACCCTGCTTTTAATATTTTTAGGCGGACTTGCATTAAATCTTACTCCATGTGTTTATCCTTTAATCCCGATTACTGTAAGTTTTTTCGGTGCTCAGGGGATGGCAAGTAAGTCACAGAGTATTTTGATGGGAGTATTTTATGCATTGGGAATGTCGGTTACATATTCGGCACTCGGAGTTTTCGCTGCTTTAACAGGAAGTTTGCTGGGCAATGCATTGCAAAACCCGATTGTGATTATTTTTATTGCATCAATTTTACTTGCACTGGGATTGAGTATGTTTGGATTATTTGAAATCAGAGTTCCGCAGAGTCTCGCTACGATGGGTAATAAAAACAGATCAGGATATTTCGGTTCACTTTTAATGGGATTAACTGTCGGATTTATTGCAGCACCTTGTATCGGACCATTTGTTCTGAGTTTACTTGTTTATGTCGGCAAGCTTGGTAATCCTTTAACCGGATTTATTTTCTTCTTTGTATTGTCAATGGGATTAGGACTTCCATATATTTTTCTTGCAGCATCTTCGAGTTCGATCAGTAAACTTCCACGCTCCGGTGAATGGATGGAAGGTGTAAAAATCATTTTCGGATTAATTTTATTCGGAATGACTTTGTATACTTTATTACCGTTAATTCCAAAAGATATTTTCAAATATCTGTTTCCTGCGTTTATAATTTTGTCGGGACTTTATCTTTTATTTATCGACAAAAAGGGAATTACAGCTGTATTTTACACTAAAATTAAAAAATTTATTGCAATACTTGCGATTATTATGGGTATCTGGATGTTGAAACCTCAGAGCGAAACAGGTTCCGTAAAATGGAATATGCTTACTTCCGTTGATGAAATCACAAAGAGTATAAATACTGAAAACAAACCGGTTATGATTGATTTTTATGCTGACTGGTGTGCACAATGTAAAGAACTTGATGAATATACTTATACAAATCCGGATATAGTTTCACTTTCAGAATCCTTGAATAATATAAAAATTGATCTGACAAAAGAAAATGAAAGCATCACAAATAAATATAACATAAAAGGTTTGCCTGTCGTAATTTTTTTAAATTCAAAAGGTGAAGAGATTAAAGAATTAAGAGTTACCGGATTTTTGAAACCGGATGAGTTTAAGAAAAAAATCTACATACTGCTTAAAAATAAAATAATTATTAATTAAAGTTCATATATGAGAAAATCAGATTTAGCAATAATCTTAATCAGTTTTTTAATTTTAATTTCAAATAATTCAGGAATTTATTCACAGAATATTCCTGTAAGTAAGAATTTTTCATTTGAAAACAGTGAACTTAAGAGTAAAATTCTGAATCAGAATAATGATAATCAAATAAAACAATTAGACATTAATTCAGTTTCTGCCGGTTCAAATAAATCCCCGGGACTTGCACTATTATTTTCACTTATTCTTCCCGGTGCCGGACATTATTACATTAACCGTATGGATGTCGGGAAATATTATCTCGGTGTAGATGCAGCTTCATGGATTGGTTATGCAGCTTTATCTGTTTACGGAAATGATGTGAGATCAAATTCGAAGACATATGCCTTACAGCATGCAGAGATAGGAAGCACAGACGGAAAAAATTCTGATTTTTTTACAAATATAGGAAGTTATGATAATGTTTATGATTACAATAATGCAAAACTTAGTTTCGGAGAATATTCATTACTATATGATGTAAATACATATTACTGGAACTGGGATGCAGTCGACAATCTTAATACTTATGAATCTCAGCGAAAAAGCAGTGAGAGAATTTATAACAGCCGGATTATTTTCGGAAGTATATTAATTATGAACAGAGTTGTAAGCGGAATCAGTTCTTATTTATTGGCATCAAAGAAAGGCGATAAATCCAAATCACTAAGTGTAGTTCCGGAAGTGATGTATAAAAATGATTATAGTTTTGACGGAATAAAAATTAATCTGAGCAAAAATTTTTAGAATAAGTTATTGTACAATTATAAATTAATAATTGAGTTTGACGGATTAAGTTTTAACGGCTGGCAGAAACAATTATTTACTGATAATACAGTTCAGGATCAGATAGAAATTGCAATCCGGAAAATTTTAAAAAAAGATATTAAAATTATTGGAGCCGGACGAACTGATGCAAAAGTAAGTGCATACAATCAGACAGCAAATTTTTTTTATGAAGATAAACTTGATTTAAAAAAAATTACTAATTCTTTAAATTCTGTTTTACCGGAAACTATTGCAATAAAAAATATCTCTGTTGTTTCGAAGATTTTTCATTCAAGATATTCTGCAAAAAAAAGGGAGTATATTTACAAAATTTGTTTGGGAAAAAAAGCAGTTTCAGGAAATTATTATCACAGAATAAATTATATTCCTGATTTTAATAAAATTGATAAATTTATTAAGTTTATTAAAAAAGTAAGAAACTTTAAATCTTTATGTAAAAACAAAGATGACATACGGAAATTTGAATGTGTGATTTTTGATTTCAGATACAAATTCATTAAATCAAAGAAAGAATTAATATTTACTATTTCTGCAAACCGTTTTCTCCATTCTATGGTCAGAGCAATAATCGGAAGTGCTTTGGAGATTGGCAGAGGAAAAGAAGATCTAATAAATGTAATTAAAAAAATTGAAAAAGGAGAAAGATTAGGGATTCCATATTTACCGGGCAATGCATTATTTTTAAATAAAATCTATTATTAAATTATTAAAATGAAAAACATCAAATTTATTTTAGTTTTACTTATGTCGGTAATTATATCTGAGACCGGAATCTCTCAGGAATCTTCAAGATATAAGCAATCAGAATTAAGTAATAAAATTTTAAATCAAAATTCTTCTTCAAAAACAAAAGATGATTTAAATAAAAAAATTACTTCAACTCAAAAGTCATCTGAAGAAAAATCACCATATCTTGGAGCTTTGTTTTCCGGTATTATTCCGGGCACAGGTGAATTTTACGCAAAGAGTTTTATTAAAGCTGCCATATTTTTTGCCGTCGAAGCAGGATTATGGACAGCATATGCAGTAAATCAAAACAAAGGAAATTCGCAGACTGACAGTTATGAAAGTTATGCTAATCAAAACTGGGATGTATATAAATATGCGGGCTGGTTAAAGGATCAGAGTTTCTCGGGAGCAGACGGGATTATTTTATCTTCCGATAAATACGAATTACGAAAACAGGTAAATATTGTCGAAGCACAAAATTTCTCACATCAGTTGCCTCCTTACGGTGAGCAGCAATATTATGAATTAATAGGGAAGTATCAGAATTTCGTAGTTGGCTGGAGTGATGCTGATTTAAATGTTGTTAACAGAAATAATTACGGTTCATATAAAACTCAGATGTTCACTGACTATTCTTATGACAGGCAGGCGGCAAATGATTATTATAACAAAGCTTCTACTTCGCTTACATTAGTAATTTTGAACCACGTATTAAGCGCAGCTGATGCAGCCTGGAGTGTGTCTATGTTTAATAAAAATATAAAAGTAAAAACCGGAATTCATATTGAAAATATATATTCTCAGTATGGTCAGAAAAAAATGATACCTATGGCAGATTTAAAGATTACATTTTAGTAGTGTTCAACAATTATTAATCTGAGACAAAAGTAAAAAAATTTTTATTCTTAAAATAATCAAGACATCTTAAAAGGATGTCTTTTTTATTTTTATAAAACAAACCATACATAGTTGCACCACTGCCGCTCATTGATGAGTAAACTGCACCTAAATTCAAAAAATCATTTTTAATTTCCCTCAGTAAATTATATTTTCGAAAAACCAATTCTTCAAAATCATTTTTAAATATTGCCGGATTTTTTAAATCAAAATGATCCATATCTTTCAGAACAAATTCTTTCTTCAATTCGGGATCAAAATCAAGTTTCTCAAAAGCCCATTTTGTAGAAACATGAAGATTAGGATTTACAATCAGAATATCATAATCCAGTCTGAAGTTATTCAGAATTTTCATCTTCTCACCCCGTCCTTCTGCATAACAGGGTTTCATTAATAAAAAGAACGGAACATCGCTGCCAATAGATAATGCTAATTCCAAAATTTTCTTTTTATTTGACTCAATGTTAATATTGAAATATTTAATTAAACATTTCAGGATTGTAGCTGCATTAGAGCTGCCTCCTCCAAGACCTCCGCCTACAGGAATAATTTTTTTTAAATCAATTTTTAAAATATAAAAATCCTTAATCTCAAATATCCGGAAAAATTTTTCTACAGCTTTATAACAAAGATTATCTTTATTTAAAGGTATATATGATTTATTCGATTTCAGAATAACAGAATTAAAATTGTCTGAAGATTTATCGATTTGAATATAAATGTCATCATGAAGTTTAAGAGGATAAAATATTGTTTCAATGTTATGATATCCGTCATTTCTTTTATTTAAAATCCTGAGACCTAAATTTATTTTAGCATAAGATTTTAAATCGAAATTCATAATTCAAAAGTTTTTTAATTTTAATTTAATTGTTTTAAAATAAATACTTTAAACAATAAATGTTAATTAATATTTATAAAATTTTTTGTTGTAAAATCAGGAGTATTGTTTGTTTAAACTGAAATAAAAAAACCCTGATTTAGTATTCTTAAATCAGGGTTTGATAAATATTTTATAAATCTTTAAAATGCCCATTTAAGCAACACAGCACCCCATGTGTAACCGGCTCCAAAACTTGTCAGAATTAAATAATCACCTTTTTTAACTTTCCCGTTTTGCCAGTATTCCGAGATACAGGTCGGAATTGTTGCAGAAGTTGTATTTCCGTATTTGTGAATGTTTACCATTACTTTTTCCATTCCAACTCCCATTCTTTCTGCGCATGCCGTAATGATTCTCATATTTGCCTGATGAGGAACAAGAAAAGATATATCTTCAGGTCCCAGATTATTTTTTTTCATAATATCATAAGAAATATCTGCCATACCCTTTACTGCATCTTTAAAAACAGATTTTCCGTCCTGATAAACAAAATGCATTCTCTTATCAACAGTTTCATGTGATGCAGGATTTAAACTTCCTCCTCCAAGCTGATATAAATACTTTCCACCTTCACCATCAATTTTCATTATTGTATCAAGAATTCCAAAGTTTTTATCTTCCGTAGGCTCAAGTAAAACAGCACCTGCCGCATCACCAAATAATATACATGTATTTCTGTCCTCCATATTTGCAATAGCTGACATTTTATCCGCACCAACTACGATAACCTTTTTGTGAGTTCCGCTTTGTACAAACTGAATTGCTGTAGTTAAAGAAAAAATAAATCCCGAACAGGCTGCAAGTATATCAAATCCCCATGCATTTTTTGCACCCATTTCTTTTTGAATCATACAGGCAGTCGAAGGGTACATCATGTCGGGAGTTACAGTTGCAACAATTATCAAATCTATTTCTTCAATTCCGATTCCTCTGTTTTTCAATAAAACTTCTATCGCCTTTACTGCCATATAGGAAGTTGGTTTATCCTTATCCAATCTTCTGCGCTCACTTATACCTGTTCTTGTTTTTATCCATTCATCATTGGTATCAAGATAATCTTCGAAAAATTTATTGTCGATTATCGTATCAGGCACATAATGACCAACAGCCGTTATCATTGCATTAAAAGGTCCTTTGTTTTCCATTTTTTATTTATTCTTTGACTTCATTTGATTCATCTATTGACTCATCTATTGCTTCAGCTATCTCAGGTAAATCCTGACTATCCGATTTCTCTTCACTGAATGTTAAAACTTCATTTCCTTTTTTGAATTTTACTTTAATTCTTCCGCCGTCTTTCAAATTGCCTTTCAAAATTTCCTCGCTCAAAGGATCTTCAAGATATTTCTGAATTGCTCTTCTGAGAGGACGCGCTCCGTAATTCTGATCATATCCTTTTTCTGCAAGAAACTCTAAAGCAGATTTTGTAACATCTATTTTTACACCCTGCAGCTGTATTCGGGACAATAATCTGGTGATTCCTATATCAACTATTTTTACAATATCAGTTTTTTCCAATTGTTTGAATACTACCATTTCATCTATCCTGTTCAAAAACTCCGGTGAGAATACTCTCTTGACAGATTCTTCTATCATTCCTTTTATTTTATCATAGTCAGTCTTTCCGGTTGAATCTCCAAATCCGAATACTTTATCAAGTTTAATATCTCTTGTTCCGATATTAGATGTCATGATAATAATTGTATTTTTAAAATCAACCTTTCTTCCCAATCCGTCTGTCAAAACTCCGTCATCTAAAACCTGTAATAAAATATTAAATGTATCCGGATGTGCTTTTTCGATTTCATCAAGCAATACTATTGAATATGGTTTACGTCTGACTTTTTCTGTTAATTGTCCGCCTTCTTCATATCCTACATATCCCGGAGGTGCACCTACAAGTCTTGAAACATTGAACTTCTCCATATATTCACTCATATCAATTCTGATCAGTGAATCTTCCGAGTTAAATAAAAA
>Ga0105046_10009138_pt1 | contig 15515 bp, 13 predicted proteins | sample MAT03_FD_78385 | JGI IMG/M metagenome (GOLD analysis project Ga0105046, IMG submission 78385) | Freshwater microbial communities from Lake Fryxell liftoff mats and glacier meltwater in Antarctica - MAT-03 (megahit assembly) | ecosystem: Environmental > Aquatic > Freshwater > Ice > Liftoff...
CGCAGGACGAGCACGCTGTCGCCCGAGACGGTGGGCACGCTCACGTGGCCGGCCCGCTGGGCGATGCTGTCGACCACATGGGCCACCTGGGCGTTGCCGAATCGGCCGAAACCGAGACGGAAGTCGAGTGGCGTGCCGAGCACCACCACCAGATCAGCTCGCTGCTTCAGCATGCCGCGGGTGCGCAGGAACGACAGCTCGTGGCGCGCCGGCAGCGTGCCGCGGCCGAGACCGTTGAAGAAGCAGGGCACGCGCAAGTGCTCGACGGTCGCCTTCAGTTCGTCCCACGCGCCGTCCCAGTAGACGTCGCTGCCGACGATGAACGCCGGGCGCTCGGCCCGGGCGATGAGGTCCGCGAGGGCGGCGACCTCGTCGTCGTCAGGGGCGGCACCCGTGCCGGTGCACGCGTCGACCGACGGCAGCACCCCGCTGGCCGCACCGAACACGTCGAGTGGGAAGTCGAGGAAGGTGGGGCCTCGGTGTGGGGTCATGCTGAGCGACGCAGCAGCATGCACGGCGGCCGCAGCCTGGTTTGCGTCTTTCACGGTGACGGCTGATTTGGTGATCGACTGCACGACGGGCACGTGGTCCATCTCCTGCAACGAACCCGAACCCCAGCGACCCTCGGGTGCCCGACCACCCATCACCACGACCGGTGAGCCGTTGAACCAGGCGCTCGTGATCGCCGAGACACCGTTGGTGATGCCGGGACCCGCCGTGAGCGCTGCGAAGCCGGGTCTGCGGGTGAGCTTGGCGTAGGCCTCGGCCGCGAACGTGGCCGTCTGCTCGTGACGGGTGTCGACGACGCGCATCCCCTGGTCGCGTGCCGCGTCGTAGAGCGGCCAGATGTGTCCACCGTTCAACGTGAACATCACGTCGGTGCCGAACTGCAACATCGCCGCCACCGCCTGCTGGCCCGCATGTCCCTCGATCGTGTTGTCCGTGCCGCTGTTGCCCATCGCGACAGCATCGCGCAGCCATCACCGGCCCCGGCGCCCTGGAGACCCGGCGCCGGTGTGATCCGGAGTGATCGGGCCGACGATCAGGGGCCACGATCAGCGGCGACGATCAGGGGGCGGCGACGATCCAGCCGCGTCGCTGGAGCTCGGCTGCGAGCTGGTCGGTGGGGAGCTTGCGTACGGCCTCGTCGATGACGACGGCCACGACCGGGTCGGTCGTGGGCGCAGCCTGCTGCTCGGCCTCGTCGTGCAACTGCTGGATGAAGGCATCGGCCTCGTCGCGGCTGAACTTGCCCCCGGCCTGGCGCTGGGTGAAACCCATCGGACCCCGGGCGTCGCGGAAGTCGCTGTGGCCTGCAGAGGTGAGCAGCGCCAGCAGCTCGTTGACCTGCTTGGCTGTGGCGGGCGGACCGGAGACTTGACCGAAGGACATGCTGCGATCGTACACCTGTTCGACCGCCTCGCCACGCGACGAGACGCGATGAGAGATGAGTGTCGCTACCGCCCTCATCTCTCATCGCGGGTTTCGGCTGCGTCGTGGCGATGAGCGATGAGCTGCCGTGCGGCACTCATCTCTCATCGCGTTGTGGACCGGGTCGGTCAGAAGCTGTGGTAGCCGCCGTCGACCGTGAGCACGTCACCGGTGTGGTAGCCGCTGGCGCCACACGCGAGGTACACGGCGAGGGCGCTGAAATCTGCGGGCTTGCCCCATCGGCGCATCGGCACCCGGGGCAGCACGTTGTCGACGAACTTGTCCCAGCTGAGCGCGCCGGCGGTCATGTCGCTCTCGATCCAGCCGGGCAGAATCGCATTGCAACGGATGCCATGGCGGGCGTGCTCGACGGCGATCCCCTTCATCATCGAGATCACGGCACCCTTCGAGCCGCCGTAGTGCTGGCCCTTCTGCTGACCGAAGTATGCGGAGCCCGACGTGGTGAACACCACCGACCCGCCGTCACCCTGGCCCACCATCTGCTTCACCGCTTCCTGGGCTGTGTAGAACGCGCCGTCGAGGTTCACGCGCAGCACACGGTGCCACTCGTCGTCGGTCATGCCGACGAAGCTCGGCGCCTGACCGCCGACGCCGGCGTTCACGAAGCACGAGTCGACACGACCGAGTGCCTCGACCGTGGCGGCCATCGACGAGATGACCGCCTCCTGGTCTCCCACATCGCACACGAGGTCGAGCACCGTGCCGCCGTAGCTGCGCAGGGTGGCCGCGGCAGCGGTGTTCTTGGCGGGGTTCGTACCCCAGATCGCGACGCTGGCGCCATGGGCGGCGAGCCCCTCGGCCATACCCAGGCCGATGCCGCTGTTGCCGCCGGTGACCAGGGCAACCTGTCCGGTGAGGTCGAAGAGTGATGTGGTGATCGGCACCCCCCGAACGTACCGGCCTGAGCATGGCGCCTTCCGTACCCAGCGGTAGCGTTGCACCGTCATGGCTCTCTCCGACATCCGCGAACCAGCCGACCTGCGTCAGCTCAGCTACCCCGATGTCTACGAACTCGCCGGTGAGATCCGCGATTTCGTCGTGCAGGCGGTCGCCGAGCACGCCGGTCACCTCGGCAGCAACCTCGGCGTCGTCGAGCTCACCCTCGCCCTGCACCGCGTCTTCGAATCGCCCACCGATGCGATCCTGTGGGACACGGGTCACCAGGCCTACGTGCACAAGATCGTCACCGGCCGCCAGACGGGATTCGAGCAGCTGCGCCAGGCCAACGGCCTGTCGGGTTACCCGAATCGCGAGGAGAGCGCCCACGACATCATCGAGAACAGCCATGCGAGCACCGTGCTGTCGTACGCGTACGGACTGGCCGTCGCCCGCGACGCCGGCACCGACCCACATCGCCACATCGTCGCCGTGATCGGTGACGGGGCGATGACCGGCGGCATGGCGTATGAGGCACTCAACAACCTCGGCCATTCCGGCCAGCGCGTGATCATCGTGCTGAACGACAACGGCCGGTCGTACGCACCGACGATCTCCAACCTCACCGCTTCGATGCCGACGGTGGTCGAACCGTCGACGGACGATCATCCCAGCCTGCCGTCGCGGGTCACCGACAAGCTCGCCCACGCGCTCACCAACATCCGGCTCAATCCGGTGTACGTGCGGCGGCAGCGCCGACTCGAGCATTTCCTCCAGAACCTCCCCTACGTCGGGCCGCAGGCCGAGAGGAGCGTCGAGGCGTTCAAGGCTGCCGTGCGCGAGTTCCTGCAGCCACCGTCGTTCTTCGAAGCGCTCGGCGTGCGTTACGTCGGCCCGGTCGACGGCCACTCGATGGAAAATCTCGAGGAGAGCCTGCGCAACGCGGTCGAGCTCTCGGCCGAGGGCCCGATCGTCGTGCACGTGATCACACACAAGGGCCGCGGCTACCCGCCCGCCGAGGACGACGACGAGAAGAACCTCCACGACGCACCGGTGTTCGACCCTGCCATCGGTCCGCCGCCGGCCATGCCCACCGGGTACACCCAGGCGTTCGCCGACGCGATCATCAAAGAGGCCGAGGCCGACACCCGCATCGTCGCGATCACCGCAGCGATGCCCGGACCCACCGGTCTGCTGCCGTTCCAGGCCCGCTTCCCCGACCGCTTCTTCGACGTCGGCATCGCCGAGCAGCATGCCGTCACCGGCGCTGCCGGGATGGCGATGGGTGGTCTGCGCCCGTTCGTCGCGATCTACTCCACGTTCCTCAATCGAGCGTGGGACCAGGTGGTGTACGACGTGGCGATGCACCGCCTACCGGTGGTGTTCTGCCTCGACCGTGCCGGCATCACCGGCCCCGATGGTGCCAGTCACCACGGCGTGTACGACATGGCGATGCTGGCCAAGGTGCCAGGGATGCGTGTGCTCGCACCGTCGAGCGCCGAGGACCTGCAGGTGATGCTGCACGACGCGATCTCGCTCGCCGACGAGGGCCCGGTGGCCATCCGCTATCCCCGCGGCACTGCGCTTCACGTCGGTGAGCACGAGATCGGTTCGGGCATCCGGGCGCGCAAGACGCGCGAGGGCGACGGCTCCGTGGCCATCCTGGCGATCGGCAAGATGGTTTCCATCGCCGAGAAGGCCGCAGCCCGGCTCGCCGAGAGCGGCGTCGAGGCCACCGTCTGGGACGTGCGCTGCTGCGCCCCGCTCGATCCGGAGATGATCGCCGATGCGGCCCGCCACGGTGCCGTGGTCACCGCCGAGGACGGCATCCGCGACGGTGGCATCGGTATGACCATCGCCGATCTGGTGCATGCGATCCGTTGCCAGGTTCCGGTGAAGAACCTCGGCATCCCGGCGAAGTTCATCCCCCAGGGCGACGCGGCGAAGATCCTCGCGGCTATCGGTCTCGACGTCGACGGCATCGTGGCCACCGTGCGCGACGTCGTCTGACGTCGTCCGCCCTGTCCGCCCTGTCCGACGTCAACGTGTTGCCGCGCCGTCCGCCTTTTCTACAACCGCCGTCGCCGTTCTGTCGAGACGCACGCGGGTGCGTAGCCTCGGCCCGATGGACGACTCCTCGTACCGCCGGCTGCTGATCGAGCGTCGCCCCCACGGCGTGATGCTGCTGACGCTGTCGAACCCGGGCAAGCTCAACGCCACCGACGCGATCCTGCACGCCGAACTCGCTCGCGTGTTCCACGACATCTCCCACGACGACACCATCGGTGCCGTAGTGGTGACCGGCGAGGGCACGGCGTTCAGCGCTGGCGGCGACCTCGACTGGATCGCCGAACAGGTGGGCAACCACGCGCAGACGATGAAGGTGATGCGCGAGGCCGGCGACATCGTGCGCACGATGATCGACTGCGACACGCCGATCATCAGCGCGATCAACGGCGTAGCGGTGGGCGCGGGCCTGGCAGTGGCGCTGATGGCCGACATCTCGATCATCGACGAGGACGCCCGGTTCACCGATGGCCACATCCGTCTCGGTGTGGGCGCCGGCGACCATGCGGTCGCGATCTGGCCGCTGTTGTGCGGGATGGCCAAGGCGAAGTACTACCTCCTCACCGCCGAGTTCATCGATGGCCGCGAAGCCGAGCGCATCGGGTTGGTGAGCAAGGCGGTCGCCGCCGACGAGGTACTGCCCCAGGCGCTGGCCATCGCGGAGAAGCTGGCCAGAGGGCCGCGCAACGCCACGAGGTACACCAAGCGGGCGCTGAACCACTGGCTGCGCCAGGCACTGCCGAACTTCGAGGCATCGCTCGCATACGAGATGCTCGACTTCCTCGGTGCCGATGCCGTCGAGGGCCTCGACGCCCTACAGACCAAGCGAGCACCGGAGTTCGACCGATGACCAGCCCGTCCCGCCCGTCCCTCGACCAGATCGTCGACGGTCACGACCTCGCCGTCGAACTCGCGTTCGCGCTGAAGCTCGCCAGCGCGGCCGACGAGGTCACGCTGCCGCACTACGAGCAACGCAGCTACACCCTCGACTGGAAGGCCAATCGCACCGAGGTCACCCAAGCCGACCGCGAGAGCGAGCTGGCGATCTCCGACCTGGTGCTCGCCGAGCGACCACACCACGGCCTCTACGGCGAAGAGCACGGCGTGGTCGGCGACGCATCCTCGCCGTGGCGGTGGATCGTCGACCCGATCGACGGCACATCGAACTTCGTGCGCGGCATCCCGGTCTGGGCCAGCCTGATCGCGCTCACCCATACCGATCACGGCCCACTGGTGGGCGTGGTGTCGGCGCCAGCCCTCGGCCGTCGCTGGTGGGCCGCGCATGACCTTGGTGCCGTCGCGACCACGGTCACCGGTGGCGACCGCCCGTGCCGGGTGTCGTCGGTCGCATCGATCGCCGACGCCCAGGTGTCGGTCACCTTCGCCGCCGGCTGGGACGAACTCGGCCTCACCGGCGAGCTCGTCTCACTGCAGCAGCGCGCCTTCCGCGCCCGCGGGTTCGGCGACTTCTGGCAGCACATGCTGGTGGCCGAAGGCGCGATCGATCTCGCTGTCGATGCCGTCGGGCTCATGCCGTACGACCTCGCCGCGGTGCAGGTGGTGGTCGAGGAAGCGGGCGGCACCTTCACCGACCGTCACGGGGTTCGCACGTTCGAGAGCAACACCGCGATCAGCTCGAACGGGCTCCTGCACGCAGAGGTCGCAGCCCTCGGTCGCTGACCCGGGGTCAGCCGACCCGCACCTCTCCGGTGTTGCCGTCGACATGGAGCATCGTGCCGTCGACGACACCGGTGATGCCCGGAACCGACAGGACCGCAGGAATGCCGAGCTCGCGGGCCACGATCGCCGCATGGCTCAGCAGCGCGCCCGACTCGCACACGACCGCGACGGCCCCGAGAAAGAGCGGGGTCCACGACGGATCGGTGATCGCGCACACCAGCACCTCGCCCGGCTCCAACCCTCTCGGATCGCCCGGATGGCTCACGACCCTCGCCGGCCCCGATGCCACACCACCGCTCACCGCGATGCCGTGCCCGATCGAGCCCATCGTCGGAGCGGGCACGACGTGCTCACTGCGCACCTTCCAGTTCGCCGGGTCGGGGATGCGCCCCTCGAACCAGTCGGGCGGGACGCGGGCGTCGAGGTGGTCGCGGAGGGCGGCACGCTCAGCGATGACTTGGGCGAAGCTCCCTGGCGATGCGACGAAGTCGCTCAACTCGGCCGCTGTCACGCAGAATGCGAGTCGAGGGTCGTGGGGTCCCCCACGTTCCGATGCGCGGCGCACCAGTTCGTGCAGCACCTTGCGGGCCCCGAGGTTCTCCAGCACCAGGATGTCCTTGGCGCGCTCACGTCCGATGGCCCCCGCCCTCGACTGGCGGGCCACCCGACGGAGCATTCTCCGCAACGGCCGGGGGGCTGCGGCGACCGCTTCACCGAGGGCCACATCGGCATCGTCGGCCAGACGACGCGCTGCCAGCGCCGGGTCGCGATCGCGAGGCACGCGACGAAGCCGATCGACTGCCGCATACACAGGGGACGGGTCCATCGACCACGCTGGCGACGCGAGTTCGTACTCGTCGTTGCACCGGTGTCCATGCTCGGCGAGGAACGCCTCGAGCGCGGCTGCGAACTCCGTCCCCTCCGTGCGTTCGGCGATGCGGTCGAGGCCGACGTCGAACGCGGCGGTGAGCTGATGGTCCTCCGCAACGATTCGGGCGAGCGACCACATTCGTTGGGCGAGACGGGCCGAATCGATCTCTCCTGTGCCTCCCACGATCCGGTTGAGCAACCCAGATTGGTTCGACCGTTCGAGCATCCGTTGCAACAGACCGAGCGGGATACCGGCACCGATGCTCGAGCTGAGCAGCCTCCGCATGCTCTCTCCCTGGCGCGGCGGAAACGAGTTGAGCCAGTCGATGAGATCCGCATCGGAGGAGTCGCTCACGTCGGGCATGGTGGCCAACCACGCCTGAGCGTCGGCGCGCGCGAGGTCGAGCGGTGCCAGGTCGAGCCTTCGCACGAGGCGCACCATGTGGCGCACGATGCGCCCACTCGCCAGCACGTCGCGATCGCCGGGCCGTCGTACGTACGGTGGGAGTCCGGGCACGTCGCCGATCACCTGCTGATCCACGTCGGCCACCGACATGCCCGGTGCACGAACGCCGAACAAACGCATCGTCGAGGCGTTCTGGTAGAGGTAGCCGCCGAAGACGCCGCTTGCGACCGATGGACCCTCCATCTCGGAGGCCCGCAGCACCCCCATCTCTGCGACCGACGCCAGCTGGCCGCTGGCGACCGCGTCGCCGATCAACGTCGCGGTGAGCGCGGTCAGCACGTTCGGAAACACCTCGCCGACGTTGCCGCGGCTGTAGAGCGGGAATCGAATGCTCGGCACGTCATCGGCCACCCAGATCTGTCCCATGAACGACAGTAGACCCGTCGTGGCCCACCTGTCACCGGACATCTGATGGTGCTGACCAGCAGGTCGGCCCGTCGTGACAGACTCGTGACGTGCATGATCTGGTCATCCGCAACGGTCTCCTCGTCGACGGCAGTGGGGCACCCGGCCGGCACGCTGACGTCACGGTCGACGACGGCATCGTCACGTCGGTCGACGCTGCCGGCACGGCCGGTCGTGCGCGCCAGAGCATCGATGCCGACGGCGCGCTGGTGACGCCCGGCTTCGTCGACATCCACACGCACTACGACGCACAGGCGAGCTGGGATCCTTACCTGACGCCGTCGAGCTGGCACGGGGTGACCACCGTCGTGATGGGCAACTGCGGTGTGGGCTTCGCACCCGCCGCTCCCGATCGTCACGAGTGGTTGATCGCGTTGATGGAGGGAGTCGAGGACATCCCGGGCAGCGCGATGACCGAGGGCATCACCTGGGACTGGACCACCTACCCGGAGTACCTCGACGCGCTCGCGGCGAGGCCATACGTGATCGACGTCGGATCGCAGATCGCCCACGGCGCGCTGCGCGCCTTCGTGATGGGTGCGCGTGGTGCTGCGAACGAGACCGCCACCGATGCAGACATCGCCGAGATGGCAGCGCAGGTGGAGACGGCGCTGCGCGCCGGAGCGTTGGGCTTCTCCACCAGCCGAACACCGTTGCACCGCTCGAAGGACGGCGAGCTCGTGCCGGGCACGAACGCCGACGCACGCGAGCTGCTGGGCATCGGAGCCGCGATCCGGCGCGCCGGGCACGGCGTGTTCCAGTTCGCGCCCGAGCATGCGATCCTGCCCGTGGCCGAATGGCCCTGGATGCGCGAACTCGCCGCCGTCACCGGGCAACCGGTGAGCGTCAACCTGAACCAGCCCGACCAGGCACCGGAGGTCTGGCGCGACGTGCTCCGCCTGCTCGACGAGGCCCACGCCGATGACCTGCCGATCTATGCGCAGGTGGCCGGCCGCACGATCGGCATTCTGTACTGCCTGCACGGCAGCGTGCATCCACTGCTGTTCCATCCGGCGTACACCGAGATCGCGCACCTCCCGATGCCCGAGCGCCTGGTCGCGCTCACCGATCCCGAGCGGCGACGCCGCATCGTGCACGACGTGCCCGATGATGGCGGCCTGTTCGCAAAGGTCGTGCTCGCCAACCTCGGCAGCATCTGGCCGGTGGCCGACGGCGACATCGACTACGAACCGAGCGCCGATCAGTCGGTGGCCGCGCGTGCGGCCCGTACGGGCACACCGGCGATGGAGCTCGTGCTCGACCAGCTACTCGCCCACGACGGCAACGGCATGTTGTACGCGCCGTTCTTCAACTATGCCTACGGCGACCTGTCGATGACCTATGAGGCGACGCTGCACCCACACACACGTATGGGCCTCAGCGACGCGGGCGCCCACTGCGGCGCGATCTGCGACGGTGGCACACCCACGTTCATGCTCACCCACTGGACCCGCGACCGCACCCGCGGTCCGAAGCTGCCGCTCGAGTACGTGGTGCACCGTCAGACGCTGCAGACCGCCCAGCTGTACGGCCTCGGCGACCGCGGCCTGGTGGCACCCGGGTTGCGAGCCGACCTGAACGTGATCGACTACGACGGGCTCAGCTTCGGCACGCCGCGCATGGCCTTCGACCTGCCGGCGCAGGGTCGCCGTCTCGTGCAGCGTGCGAGTGGGTACCGCGCCACGTTCGTGGCCGGTGAGCAGACCGTCGCCGACGACGAGTTCACCGGCGCCCTCCCCGGTCGCCTCCTTCGCGGCCCCCGCTGAGGGTTCCGTGAGCGAAAGGCCGCGTCACGCGGCGTTTGGCTCACGAGCAATCGTTGTCCGTGAGCGAAAGGCCGCGTCACGCGGCGTTTGGCTCACGGAACTCAGGCGATGGGGGTGGGGCCGAGGACGAGGCAGAACTCGTTGCCTTCGGGGTCGGCCATGACCTGGAAGCCGCCGAGCTCGTCCGACACGATCTCGCCGATGCGCGTGGCGCCCAAGCCCTCTGCCGCCTCCGTGGCATCGGCCAGGTCGTCGACGTCGACATCGAGGTGCACCCGGTTCTTCACCGTCTTCGGCTCGGGCACCACCTGGAACGACACGACGATGCCGCGCGGCGGGTGCAGCGCCACCCACTCGTGGCTCTGGCGCACCACGTGACCGCCGAGCACGCCCAGCCAGAACTCGGCCAGACCGGCCGCGTCGCGGCAGTCGATCACCACTTCGTCGAGCCGACCGATCATCAGGCGACCCGCTCGCAGAGTGACTGCTCGGCGACGCCGAACACGAACCAGTGGCAGAGGTATGGGTCGGGGTCGGCCGACCAGTCGTAGGCGCACACCTCGTCGCGCGTGCGCCGGCCGAGACGCGACCGGAACACCTCGATCGGGGACGCTTCCACCATGACCGGCGCCAGGCCGGCCGCGGCAACCGCATCGGCGAAGCCCGAGCGGAACTGACGGTCGATCCATGCCAGCACGTCGGCCGGCACCGCGATCGGGCGGCCGAGTGCCGTGAGCAGATCGCACTCGTGGGTGTGCAGGTCGAACACCGCGGCAGCCCGGCTGGCGCCCTCGGGCGATGACAGCACCGACTCGACCATCGGCGCACTGTCGAGCCAGCCAGCGAGCATCTCGGCGATCGAACGACCTCGGCCGCGTTCCACCTGCGCCGCAGTCCAGGGATCGGAGGTGACCCCAGCCATGTTGCCGCTGACCGCGTCGTCGACCACACCGGTCACGTGAGCGATCACGTCGTGCACGTTCCACAGCGGCGTCGCCGACACCGGCACGTCACCGACCTCGTCACTCACCAGCTCGGCGATACGGAGTCGGGCCGATCGGTACATCACCCCCAGGTCCACGTTCATCCCAGCGATGGTACGCATCTCCCGAGGTTCCGATCCGCTCGTCGCTCGAGATCACGGAGATGGCGTTCGGTGCCGCCCGGTCCGCTCCCCTAGCCTGGGACCCCGATGAGCGACCAGCACCAACCCGCCACCCAGGCCATCGTCGCCGGCCGGACACCCGGCAGCTCATCGCTCGCGCCGGCGCTCTGGGCGTCGACGGTGTGGGAGAGCGACAGCTTGGTCGACGCACGTCGCCGGGCGACGGGCACGAGAGCCCAGGAGTTCTACAGCCGCTACGCCAACCCCACGGTGCGCCAGTTCGAGGAGGCGGTCGCGACGCTCGAGGGCGCCGAGGACGCGATCGCGTTCGCCTCGGGGATGGGTGCGGTCGCCAGCGTGGTGCTGTCGATGTGCTCGGCCGGCGACCACGTCGTGGCCCAACGGCAGCTGTATGCGGGCACCCTCGCGTTCTTGCAGGGTCCCTGCGCCCGGTTCGGCATCGAGACCACGCTCGTCGACGGCCATGTGCCCGGGGCCTTCGCCGAGGCCGTCCGACCCGGCAGGACGATGATGGTGCTCGCCGAGACACCGTCGAACCCACGGCTCGACCTGGTCGATCTCGACGAGCTGGGCGCGCTCCGCGGCCCCGTCACCGTCGTCGACTCCACACTCGCCACTCCGCTCGGGCAGCGCCCCCTCGACCACGGTGTGCACCTCGTGCTCCACTCGGCCACCAAGGGCATCGCCGGTCACAACGACGCCACGCTCGGCGTGGTCGCCGGCGAGAAGGACTACATCGACGCGATCTGGGCCTACTCGGTGCTGCACGGCGCCACGCCGTCGCCGTTCGACGCGCTCAACGGGCTACGCGGTATCCGCACCCTCTCGGTGCGAACGACGCATCAGGCCGGCAGCGCCCTCTTCGTCGCCCATGCCCTGCTCGACCATCCGGGCGTCGCGGCCGTGCACCATCCCGGTCTGCCCGGCCATCCGCAGCACGATCTCGCCAAACGGCAGATGCGCCACGGCGGCACCATGATCGCGGTCGAGCTGGCCGGTGGCCTCGAGGCGGCGGAGCGCTTCCTCGCCCGTGTACAACTCCTCCACCGCGCCACGTCGCTCGGCGGACCAGAAACGCTCGTGTGCCACCCTGCCACCACCACCCACGCCAGCCTCACTCCCGCCGAGGCTGCGCATGTGGGCGTCACCGCCGGCATGCTTCGCATCTCGGTGGGCCTCGAAGACCCCACCGACGTGCTGCGCGACATCGTCCGCGCCCTCGGCTGACGCGCAACGCGATCGGATCGCTGGAAACCCGATGGCCCGTGTGCTCTGCCTTCACGGTCTCGGTGGTACCGGCGCCACGATGTGGGCCGTCGTCGGCCACCTCTCGTCGGCACACCACACCGCGTTCGCTCCCACCCTGCCCGGTCACGGTTCCGCTCCCGACGACCTCGTCGGCGTCGCCTTCGACGACTGGCTCGCTGCAGCACGCAACTGGCCGGCCGATTTCGTGGTGGGTCAGTCGATGGGCGCAGCGCTGGCCCTGGCCCTGGCAGCGGAAGGCCTGGTGCGCGGGGTGGTGCTGATCAACCCGCTCGCCCCCGATCCCGATGCGATCGACGGGCTCGAATGGCGCCAGGCGCGGGGCACGACCACGATCGAGGTCGATCCCTCGTCGGTCGCCGAGGTGGCGTACGAGACGCTGCCGATCGAGTCGTTGCTGGCGATGCACACAGGCCTGCTCGGGCTCGATCTGTCCGCCGTACGCGTGCCGGTCCTGATCGTCACCAGTGCCAACGACGATGTGGTCGACCCGGCGAGCTCCGACGTGGTGGCGTCGGCGGTGCGAGGTGAGGTGGCACGACTCCGGCTCGAACGGGGCGGCCATGTGGCGAGCCTCGACGTCGAGCGCGATCTGATGGCAGCCGCGATCGTCGACTTCGTCGCCCGGGTCACCGCCTGACCGCACTCGTCATCGAGCGGCGATCAGGGGTCGAGCGGCGATCAGGGGTCGAGGCCGAACGCGGACGACATCACCACGGTGACCGTGCCGTCGTCGGCGAGGAGCACACCGGCGCCGAACGTGCGATTGCCGTCGTCGGCGTCGACCAACGCGTCGGCGAAGGACGCCACGAACTCGACGCGGAGATCGGGGTCGTCGGGCAGCGACCGGCACTGCTCGAGATCAGCAGCGGTGACCGCTGCGGCAAAGCCCGCTCGTTCGGCGAACCCCACGGTCTCCGCGCAGGCGGCGGTCACGTCGTCGGCACCGACGAGCACCGGCGAACGCCAGGCCACGCCGGTGCCGAACGCCCGCAGGTCACCACCTCCTCGGGCGTCACCGGCGAACAGCACCCGGACCCCATCGATCTCGCGAACGAACTGGTTGTCGGCCAGGTCGGGCGGCACGTACGACGTCCATCCCGGCGGGGGAGGAACCGAACTGATCCGCTCGGCCTCGCCGGTGAGTCGTTCGGGCACCCCGTCACCGCCGCCACACCCGGCCATCACCAGCACCATGAGCCCTGAGAACCCAGCCCGCCCGAACCCAGCCCGCCCGGAGATCGCACGACGACGACGACAAGGACGACGACAACGAAAGCGAGACGTCACCCGAGCTCGGAACCCACCACGCTGACGAAGCTCACACAGGCACCCGGACCACCGCCCAGGTTGTGGGTGAGCGCCTTGGTCTTGCCGGCACTGCCACCGATGCCACCGATGCCGGCGATCTGGCGATCACCGGCCAGGCCGCGCAGTTGCAGCCAGCACTCGAACAGCATCCGCAGGCCCGATGCACCGATGGGGTGACCGAACGACTTCAGCCCGCCGTCGGGATTCACCGGCAACTCGCCGTCGAGGTCGAAGGTGCCCGCGAGCACCTCCTTCCAGCCCATGCCCCGTTCGGCGAACCCGAGGTCTTCCATCAGCACCAACTCGGTGGGCGTGAAGCAGTCGTGCACCTCTGCCATCGCCAGTTCGGCGCGAGGGTCGGTGATGCCAGCCTGCGCGTAGGCGTCGGCCGCCGAGTGCACCACTTCCTCGAAGGAGGTGTAGTCGTACGACGGGTCGATCGGTCCACTGGCCGGACCGGCCACGAACGACAGCGCCTTCACGTAGAGCGGGTTGTCGCAATACTTGTGTGCGTCCTCGGCGCGAACGATGATCGCCGCCGCCGAGCCGTCGCTCACACCGCTGCAGTCGAAGATGCCCAGCTGGCCGGCCACGATCGGGCTGCACGCGATGGTCTCCATCGATACCTCCTTGCGGAACTGCGCACGCGGATTGAGCGCCCCGTTGCGATGGTTCTTCCACGCGATGCGGGTGAGCACGTCCTTCAGTTCCTGTGCGTCGACCCCGTACTTCTTCGCGTACGCAGGGGCGAGCAGGCTGAACGACGCAGGGGCCGTCACGGTGGCCGATGTGCCGTCGTTGGCAGGCGAACCGACCACGAGGCCCGAGTAGCCGCTGTCCTTCAACTTCTCGACGCCGATGGCCATCGCGATGTCGTACGCGCCGCACGCCACTGCGTAGCAGGCGTTCCGGAACGCCTCGCTGCCGGTGGCGCAGAAGTTCTCGACGTGGGTGACCGGCTTGTGCTGGATCTTCAGCGGACGGCTGAGGGTGAGACCGGACAGGCCAGAACCCATCGTGCCGAGCCAGAACGCGTCGACGTCGTCGAGCGTGATGCCGGCGTCGGCCAGCGCTGCCTGCGACGACTCGATGAGCATGTCATCGGTGCCCTTGTCCCAGTGCTCGCCGAACTTCGTGCAGCCCATCCCGATGATGGCCACCTGGTCGCGGATGCCGTGTGATGCCATGGTCTCCTCCTCGTCTCGTTCGTGCGCCGGATGCTCAGTGCTCGCCTGGCGAAGCCCCCCGTGTGAGGGGCCTGGCCTTCCAGAAGTAGTCGTGGATGCCGTCCTGGGTGTACAGCCTGCGGAACGTCATCTCGACCCGATCGCCGATCTGCACGGCCGCCGGATCGACATCGGTGAGCTCGCACTGGAAGCGGCCTCCCCCGTCGAAGTCGATCACCGCGGCCACCACCGGCGGGCTGAGGCTGAACGCCAGACGGTCGACCGTGAACGTCGCGATGGTGGCGCACACGTCGGCCATGCACACCAGTTCCATCCGGTCGATCGCCCCGCTCTCCATGCTCACCCGAGCCGGCGGCAGGTGCACGAAGCCCGCCTCGTCACGCGAACCGAACAGGCCGTACTTCCAGGCGTTCGAGCGCATCGACGGTGGCGACGCCGGTCGGTCTGGCTCGGGCCGACGCGGCGGTTCACGACGCAGCAGACCGCGCCAGGTGAGGTAGCTCGCATAGGCGAGACCGTCGTTGGTGGCGGCGATCATCTCGCGCACGGTGTGCGCCGGCCGACGGGCACCGATGCGGTCGGTGACACGCAGCAGCCAGGTGTTGCACCCGTCGGCGAGCGTGACCACGGCGATGGTGTCGCCGGGCGCGGCCCGGTCGAGTACGTCGCACAGCAGCAGTGCGGCGTGGGCAGCACCGGAGTTGCCCACGGTGCCGGCGAGGTCGTCGACGATGGCATCGGGCCTGGCGCCGATCACCCTGCGAGCGGCCGCCACGGCCCGAGTGTGCAGCCCGGTGACGATCAGATGATCGATCTCGGTGATCGTGAGGCCCGCCGACTTGAGCGCATCGGTGACCGACTGCTCGACGAGTGGCAGGTACGCATGTTCACCGAAGCGCTCCTCCCACTGCTTCGACGCGGACTCACCAGGCACACGCCAGCGATCGACGAACTCGGCAGTCGCGTCGGCGCCGCCGATGTCGAGGGCGATCGCGTCGTCGCCATCGCCCATCACGAGTGCCACTGCGGCATCTCCGCCGGCC
>Ga0105046_10009139_pt1 | contig 15515 bp, 11 predicted proteins | sample MAT03_FD_78385 | JGI IMG/M metagenome (GOLD analysis project Ga0105046, IMG submission 78385) | Freshwater microbial communities from Lake Fryxell liftoff mats and glacier meltwater in Antarctica - MAT-03 (megahit assembly) | ecosystem: Environmental > Aquatic > Freshwater > Ice > Liftoff...
CGCACGACGATCCGCCCCTCCGTCGCCTCCTGCCGCACCATCACCCGCCGACTCCTCACCAGCTCCAGCAGCGCCAGGAACAGCCCCACCATCTCCGGCCGCGTCCGCCCCCGGAACATCTCCCCCAGTTCCAGCTCCCCTCCCGCCTCGGGCGCCCCCAGCCGGCTCACGATGTCCTCCGCGTGCAGCTCGATCGGCGTGTCGTCGTACCGGACCTGATGGTCCCCAAGCCGGTCGAAGTTCACCGTCTCGGCGATCCTGTGGAACGCCTCCACCAGATCGACCAGATCCAGGTCCTCGAGCTCGACGTCCGCCGCCCCCTCGATCGCCGCCGCCAGCGCCCCGCCGTCCACCCCCGCCCCCGCCCCGAATCGCCGCCCCCACTCCGTCCCCCGTCGCTCCAGCGATTCCGCGGCGTCCCGATACTTCTTGAACTCCAGCAACTGCCGCACCAGTTCCGCCCGCGGGTCCCCCGCCTCCCTCGCCACCCCCTCGGCCCCCGCCGCCGGCGCGCCCACCCGCTCCGCCGCCAGCATCCGCGACTTGATCTCCATCAGCGTCGCCGCCATCACCAGAAACTCCCCCGCCGTCTCGATGTCGATCCGCTCGATCGCCTCCCCGGACAGGAACGCCACGTACTGCTCCGTAATCGCCGCCACCGGAATGTCCGCGACGTCCACCTCCGCCTTACGGATGAGGTACAGCAAGAGGTCCAGCGGCCCCTCGAACGCCTCAAGCATCACCCGATACGACTCGGTCATCACGCCACATCCTCCCGCCGCCGTCGCCGCCGGGTGCCACGGCCCCCGGCCCCGGGGCCGTGCGCTAGACCCCAAACACCGGTCCGCCCCGCGCCCCTGGCCAGTTTACCCTTCCCCCATGACCCCGATGACTCCCAAGCCCCCCCACACCGACCGCTCCGAGCGTGGCCTCGCCGCCGCCGTCCGCTCCGCCCGCTCGCATCACGCCCACCCCGACGCCGCCTTCGCCCGCGAGATCATCCTCGCCGAGGCCGCCGCCCTCTCCGACCTCGCCCACCATCTCTCCGACGCCTTCCCCAAGGCGGTCGACCTCCTCGTCCACTGCGCTGACTCCGGCGGCACCGTCCTCGTCACCGGCCTGGGCAAGTCCGGCCTCGTCGGCGCCAAGATCTCCGCCACTCTCGCCAGCCTCGGCATCCCCTCCCACGCCGTCCACCCCTCCGAGGCCGCCCACGGCGACCTCGGCCGCTTCCGCGCCACCGACACCGTCATCGCCATCTCCGCCTCCGGCGAGACCGATGAGGTCGTCAACCTCGCCGCCGTCCTCCGCCAGGACGGCGTCCCCATCATCAGCATCACCGCCCGCGCCGCCGAGCCCGCTCCCGTCGCGCCCGGCCACGCCGTCGAGCCCAAGGCGGTCTCCAACCTCGAACGCCTCGCGACCGTCGCCCTCCATCTGCACGTCGAGACCGAGGCCGGGGCCCCCGACTTCTCCGCCCCCACCTCCTCCACGATCGCCACCATGGCGCTCGGCGATGCCCTCGCCCTCGCCGCCGCCCGCCGCCGCAACTTCACCGACGCCGACTTCGCCCGTCGCCACCCCGGCGGCAGCCTCGGCGGCCTTCTCCGCCCCGTCGCCGAGACCATGCGCTACGTCGCCGGCCGCAACCTTCCCCTCGTCTCCGACACCCTCTCCGTCGACTCCGCCCTCCGCCTCGCCGCCGCCGTCGAGCGCCGTCCGGGCGCCCTCCTCCTCATCGACCCCCGCGGCGTACTCACCGGCATCTTCACCGACGGCGACCTCCGCCGCCTCGTCCTCCGCGACCCTTCCGAACTCTCCCGCCCCGTCGCGGAGGTCATGACCCGCGCCCCCCGCACCCTCCCCCGCGCCGCCCTCGTCCGCGACGCCATCCTCATGTTCCGCGAGCACCGGCAGGACGAGATCCCCATCGTCGACGATGCGGGCCGTCCCCTGGGCATCCTCGACGTTCAGGACCTCATCGCCATGCGGCTGATCAAGGACTAAGCCCGAACGCCCCCGGCCGCGACCGTACCATCCACCCCATGCCCTTCCCGCGCCCCGCCCTCCGCCGACCCCGACCCGCCGCCGCGCGCACGGGCCTGCTCATCGCGGGCGCGCTGGTCGTCCTCTTCGCCGCGCTCCTCGCCGCCTTCGCGTTGATCCGCGGCCCCGCCGCGCCGGCGCTCCCCTCGCCAATCCCGTTCGACGCCCCGCCCGACATCAAGTCGCTCCCGTCCGGGACCGGTCCGATGAGCCGCATGGGGAGCGGGGCCAAGTTCTTCCTCCAGGTAGTCGACGAGCAGGACCCGACGATCCTCACGGCGGAACTGACCGCCGACCGCTCCGAGCCTCTCGAGGGGAAGCGCTACCGCCTCGACCGCCCCCGCGCGTGGACCTTCCTCAAGGACGGCCGCACCATCCACGTCCAGGCCGATACCGGCCTCGCGTACGTGCCCGACGAGTCGAGCGGCGCGAAGCCGCGCGAGGGCCTGCTCGAAGGCCGCGTCGTCCTCCGGCTCTTTCGCGCCCTCCCCGATCGCCGCCGCCCCGATCCCGAGGCCGACGCGCCGCTCGTAACGGTCGTCACCTCCACCCTGCGCTTCGACGGCGCTCTCGGCGAGGTCACCCTCCCCGACGACTTCACCATCACTTCCGACGAGGTCGTCTACGAGGGACGCGCCCTCACGATCCTCTTCAACGAGGTCCAGGAACGCCTCGAATCCCTCCACGTCGCCTCGACCCGCCTCGTGACCTACACCCCGCGCCCGAGCGTCGAGACCCCGCCCGCGCCCGCAGACTCCGGGGCCGGTCAGACCACCGATGCCGCACCCACCGCCGCCGCCATGACGTCGCCTCCGCCGACCCTCCCCCCCGACCTCGGCATCGCGGGCGAGTCCGTTCCCCCCGGCGTCGCCGAGACCACGTACCGCCTCGTCTGCGAGGGGGGCGTGGTCATCGCCCAGACCGGGCGTGAACTGACCGCCGAACGGCTGGAAGGATGGGCCCGCCTCGTCGACAACTCCCTCCGCCCGGGAGCGATCGCCTCCTTCACCGACATCCGTCCCCTCCCCGCCGACGCTCCCCCGGACGGAGGGGCCATCAGCCCGCCCGACTCCCCCGCACCCGCGCAAGACGCCCCGCCGGTGAACGAGCCCGAGGTGCTGGGCGCGACCCCCGCCGACCCAATCACGAACCCGGTCGCCAGCAGCGACCCCATCACCATCCGCTGGTCGGGCCCGCTCGACGTGCGCCCGCTTCCCGCGCCGGTCCTCGAACTCGCCCACAACGACTTCTTCCTCCGCCTGACCGCGCCCCCCGGTGCCGTCCGCTTCGCCGATGCGGAGTCCCGCGCCGTCGCCACGGGCGATGCCCTGGAATACGCGGCGACCCGTCGGGAAGGGGCGCTCGAGGCGGCCGCCCCGCTGGGCGCGACCATCGACGCTCCCGACTCCGGCGTCGCCCGCGCCCGGCGCTTCGAGCTCTCCCTCGCCACCGGCCGCATCCACGTCCCCTCCGCCGGCGTCATCGCCGCGGTGAGGGACGCCTCCCCAACCGATCTCCCCGCGTCCAACCGCACCCTCGCGTGGGCCTCCGAGGCCGACTTCGACTTTGCCGTCGAGGCCGGCCGCGTGACGACCCGTCTCGCCGAGGTCCGTGCCCAGGGGGACGTCGAGCTCTCCGACGGCGTTGGGTCGCTCGCGGGCGATTCCCTGACCGCCGCGTTCGCCCGCGTCGACCGCGACCGCTCCGTCATCGCTCGCCTCGTCATGCTCGGCGGGGCCCGAGGCCGCGACGGGGCCGGGGGCACGCTCGCGGGCGACACGCTCTCCATTACCTTCGCCGACGCCGCGACCCTCCCGACGCCCGACGCCCAGCCCGACCCGACCCTCCTGGTCGCCACCGGTGACGTCCGCGCCGAGCGCGACGACACCTCGCTCGCCGCGCGCCACCTCGAGGCCACGCTCGGCCGCGTCGACGGCGACCTCGCCGCGACCGGCGTCGTCGCCACCGGCGACGTCGCCTACGCCGCCGCCGACGGCGCCACCGCCCGTGGCGATGCGCTCCGCGCCGACCCCGTCACCCAAGTCGCGGACCTTGATGGCGCCCCCGCCGTCGTCGCCCGACAGGACGTGGTCATCCGCTCCGCCAACCTCCGCTTCGACGGCCTCAACCGCACGCTGAATGTCCCCGTCGCCGGAGAGCTCGAACACGTCACCCCCGCCACCGACAATGCGCCAACCGCCCGCGCCCTGGCGACTTGGACGGGCCAGATGACCTACGACGATCGCCGGGGCACCGCCGAATGTCTCGGCGACGCCCGCGTGGAATCCGTCCAAGGCGTTCTCTCCCGCGACACGCTCGAGGCCCATCGCATCCGCCTCCAGCTCTCCCCCGACGAGGCCGAGACCGGCGATGCGGGCACGCTCCTCCCGGCCACGTCGCCCGCCGCGGAGATCTCGCCCGACGATCCCGCCGCGGACGTGATCGTCTCGGCGCCGGCGACCGCCGCGACCGACACGCCCGGAGTTCCCCGCTCGCCGCGGCGCCTGCTCAACGTCGTCGCCTTCGCGGAGGAGCCCGCGGCCGGCGCATCGCCGGACGCCGCCGCGCCCCCACCCGCCAAGATCGAGGTGCGCCGGTACGCCCCGGCGACCGAAGGCGAGCCCGCGGTGCTCGACCGGCTGCTCTATCTCGAAGGGCGGACGATCCGCGCCGACAACGACCTGGGCACGCTCGACGTCCCGGGCGCGGGGGTCCTGCTCGCGCTCGATCGGCGCGCGACCGAGTCCGCCCCCGCCTCACCCGAGGACGCTCCCCCCTCCACGGGCCTGCTGAGCAACACCGCGCAGGGCCTCTCCAAGTTCACGTGGGAGGGCTTCATGATCCTCGACCGCCCCCGCGGCACGGTCACGATGTCGCGCGCCGTCCGCCTTGAGCACCGCCCGCTGGGCGAGACCGACGTCACAGAACTCGAGTGCGAGCGTCTCACCGCGAACATCCGTGAGGCCGCGGACGTCTCCGCCGACGCCGCGGGCGGGGCCGACCCGAACGGCGCCGCCCGCGAGCTCCGCTCCGCCGCGGCGGACGGCGCCGTCTGGCTGCGCTCCGCCGGCAAGGAGCTCGTGGCCGACTCTCTCCTCTACGACGCCGTCCGCAGGCTCATCGACGCCCGGGCCGACCCCGAGGGAAGCGTGACGATCTACGACCCCGCCGCGGCCGCCCCGACCACCGCCGCCCGCATCCTGTGGGACCTGGCGACAGACCGGGTCGAGGTGCAGCGGGCGGGCGCCGTCACCGTCCCGCGCTGACGGGGCGGTGGGCTACGCCCGGTGGGCGGTGTACCCGCCCGTCGCCTCGCCCACGCGGTGGATCGTGATGGTGTTCGTCGCCTTGGCCTGCCCCAGCGGCCGCCCCGCCAGCAGCACGATCGAGTCGCCGGGCTTGCAGATCCCGCGGCCGATCAGGTACTGGTCGACCGCCGCGTTCCATTCCGAGAGCGTCCCGGATCCCGGCGGCGGGGAGCAGACCGGCGTCACGCCGCGGAGGAGAGCCATGCGCCGCGTCGCGCGGATGCTGGATGAGTACGCGAGCACGGGCACGTGGAAGCGGTTCTGGCTGAGGTAGCGGGCGGTGCCGCCGTTCTCCGACCAGCACACCACCGCCGCGGCGCCGACGTCGCGGGCGATCGACCACGCGCCGTGGGCCAGCGCCGCCGTCCCGCGGTGCGAGGCGGTGAAGCGGGAGGGGGTGACGGGCGCCGCCGCGGGCGCGTTCTCCCGCATCCAGTCCTCGGCCGCGGCGGCGATGCGGGCCATGGTCTCGACCACGAGCGCCGGGTGCCGACCCGTGGCGGTCTCGCCCGAGAGCATCACCGCGTCGGCCCCGTCGAAGATCGCGTTGGCGACGTCGCTCGCCTCGGCCCGCGTGGGGGAGGAGTTCTCGATCATCGTCTCGAGCATCTGGGTCGCCACGATGCAGGGCTTCCCGTAGCGTCCGCAGCTGGCGAGGATCTGCTTCTGCGCGGAGGGCACCCGCGCGATGTCCATCTCGACGCCCAGGTCCCCCCGCGCGACCATGACGACGTCCGCCGCCTCGACGATGCGGTCGATGTCCGCGACGGCCTGCGGCGTCTCGACCTTGACCACCACGGGGATCCACGCCCCGGCCACCTCGCGCGTCCGCCGCTCCTCGTCGGTCGCGCACGAGCGGTCGCGGGGCGGCGTCACGCCGCACATCGTCGAGAGCCGCTCCTTGAGCTCGATCACCTCGACCGCGCTCCGCACGAACGAGAGCGCGAGGAAGTCGAGATCGTGCTCGACCGCCCAGGCCACGCACTCCCAGTCGCGGTCGGTGATGGCGGGCGCCGAGATCGAGCTCTGGGGCAGGTTGATCCCCTTGCCCGAGGTGATGAGCCCCCCCACCGTCACGCGACAGCGCAGTTCGCTCCGGTCCGCCGACCGCTCGACGGCGAGCATCCGCACCGCGCCGTCGTTGATGAGCACCTTGTGGCCCGCCACCACCTCGTCGATCATCGCCTCATAGGTCAGCGGCAGGACCGGCTCGAACCCCCCGGCGGTCGGACGGATGAACGCCTCGCGGATCCCCCGTCGGAGGATCACGTCCTGCCCGACGACGACCATGACGGAGCCCCCTCCCGAAGGCGACGCCGCGCCCAGACCTGCGGGGATCTTCCCGACCCGGATCTTGGGGCCTTGGAGGTCCCCGAGGCACGCGATCGTGCAGTCCAGCGTCGACGCGACCTGGCGCACGGTCGCGAGCCGCCGCTTGTGATCGGCGAATGTCCCGTGCGAGAAGTTGAACCGGAAGACCCCGACGCCGGCCTCGATCAGGCGGCGGACCATCTCGGGGCTCTCGCTCGCGGGGCCGATGGTGGCCACGATGGTTGCGAGGATCGCGGGGGCCGGGATCTCCGGGACCGCCACCCTCACCTCCGTGGTCGCCCGAGCCGCCACACCCTCCGGCCGCGCCGTCGTCATCGTCGTCATGCCCCCTTCATCGGCGATCCGCGCGGGAATCGTTGGGAGGAACCGCCCCCACGCCGGCGGGATCGTCGGCTCGGCCGTCCCCGGCCGACCGGCCGGCCAGTTCGACCACCCGGCGGTAGTTCCGGCGATGGAACGCGGTGTACTCGATCTCGCAGCGGGCCTGCGCGGCGGGGTCGCGCCAGACGCCTCGAACGTCCTTGAACGTCTCGGGCGTGAACGCCAGCACGCGGCCGTCCGCGAGGGTGGTCTCGGGGAAGGCGTAGAAGAGCGTCTCCATCTCCTCCCGGACGTCGGCCGGGAAGCGAGGGTCGCGCCGAGCCGTCCATAGGGCACGCCAGGCGTCCCGCTGCTCGCGGGCGATGTCGATGGCGAAGGCCCCCATCATGATCCCGATCCCGGACCGCCACCCGGCGGGCTTGACCTTCGACGCGAGTTCGAACGGGTCGGCTCCATCGATCATCGCCCGCCGGTACGTCGCGTCCGCGTACATAGCGCGCCGGACCGGCATGCGGCGGAGCTCGCTGCGGAGCGGGCCCATCCGCTCGCCGCCCGCGCCGATGGGGTTCGACGCCGACGCCGGGTCCGACGCGGCGGGGAACTGCCAGAGGGCCTGGGCCTCGTCGGTCATGAGGAACTCGATGAAGCGTCGGGCGAGGTCGGGGCTGGGGCCGGCGCGGAGGATCGAGATCGGATCGGCGTCGATGTAGACCGTGCCCCTTGGGTCGACGTATCCGACGCGGGCCGTGGCGGGGTCCTGTCCTCGCGCGAGGACCGCTTGGCTCTGCCCGCGCCCGTAGAAGTCGATGGCCAGCCCGGCGGCGGCCTCGCCAGCGCTCACGTCGATCGGGGGCTTGGTCGCCGAGTTCGTGAACGATCGCGAATTCGCGCACATCTCGCGGATGATCCGCCACCCCTCGTCCCAGCCGTGGTTGCTCAGGATGGAGTCGAGCGTGGTGGTCACCGAGCCGGACTGGCGCGGGTCCGCCAGCACGACGAGCCCCATGAGCTCGGGACGGGTGAGGTCCTCGAAGGACGTGGGCGCCGGGAGCCGCAGGCGGGCGTAGAGGTCCGCGTTGTAAACGATGCCGAAGCCCGAGAGGGCCGTGCCGATCCAGTACTGCCCGGGGTCGTAGAGCTGCTGGGCGCCGACGGAATTGTCGCCGAACCAGCCCTCGAGGATGTCGGGCGCGAAGCCCGCCGGGATCGACATGGGGATCCGGCGCTCCGTCCCCGCGACCTGCACCTTGACGCCGTCGCGGACCCGCGTGTGGTCGTAGGAGCCGCCGCCGAACATGACGTCGAAGGGGATGGTGCCCGCCGCGGCGGTCGGGTTCGCGGGGTCGGCGAAGTCGAAGAAGCCGGCCTTGGCGGCGGCGGCGTACTGGGACTCGAGCTGCTTGACGATCTCGCTGGTGCCGCCCGGCACGCGGTAGTCGATCCGAACGCCCTCGCCGTGCTCGCGTCGGTGCCAGCGGTCGAAGGCGAGGGCGAACTCGGTCCGGATCTGAGGGACGTGGGGGGTGATCACCACGAGCGTGCGGCCGGCGGCGGTGTTCCCGTCCCGCGCGGCGTCGGGCCGCAGGGCGAAGGGGACGCCGATGATGATCGCGAATGCCAGGAAGATGGACACGCGGAACGCCGTCATGGGGTGAGTGTATTGTCCGCCGGGGTCCGATCCGGCCTGGCGCGGGAACGCTCGGGAGATCTTCACGATGGCCACGTCTCAGCCCGTCGCCCTGGTCACCGGCGGGGGCTCGGGGATCGGACGGGCCACGGCCGTGCGGCTGGACGCGGCGGGGTATCGGGTCGTGCTCGCGGGCCGGCGGCAGGAGCGCCTGCGCGAGACCGGGGGGCTGCGGGGCAACGAGTGGGAGGCGGTGCGGGCGGACCTGTCGGAGATGAGCGCGGCGGAGGGGATCGTGGACGCGGCGGTCGCGCGGTTCGGGCGGCTGGATGCGCTGATCAACAACGCGGGGTGGTCCCCGGCGGCGACGATCCCGCAGACGACGCCGGCGATCATCTCGGCGGTCTTTGCGGTGAACGCGCACGCGCCCGCGGCGTCGATCGCGCGGGCCTGGCCGCACTTCGAGCGGCAGGGCGGGGGCGTGGTCGTGAACGTCTCGTCGTACGCGACGATCGACCCGTTCCCGCAGCTCTACGCATACGCCGCGGCGAAGGCGTCGGTGAACCTGCTGGCGCGGTCGGTGGCGAACGCGGGGCGAGGGATGGGCATCCGGGGGTTCGCCGTGGCGCCGGGGGCGGTGGAGACCGAAATGCTGCGGGCGATCGTGTCGGAGGCCATGCTTCCGGCGGATCGAACGCTGAGCGTTGATGCGGTGGCGGCGGTGATCGCGGCGTGCGTGCTCGGGCTGCACGACGACCTCAACGGCACGGTGATCCTCGTCCCGAGCCCCTGACCAATGAAGAACGGCCGGGTCCACGGGGACCCGGCCGTCGAGATCGAGAGAGCGGCGGGTGCCGCGAGACGGGTTCAGCGGCGGCGGCGGGCGATGACGAGGCCGCCCAAGCCCAGGAGCGCGAGGGCACCGGGGGCGGGGATCTCGCGGGTCACGTAGACGGAGGTGCCGCTGGCGGAGTCGTTGGCCGTCAGGGAGAAGCTGTACGAGGCCTGCTGGCTGTTGGTGACGCCGATGGGGAGGAAGACGCCGGCGGCGGCGGAGGCGTCGCTCAGGGAAGACGAGGTGAAGGCGCCCACGCCGAAGCCGCCGACGAGGTCGTCGAAGACGGTGGGAGCGGGGATGGCACCGTTGTAGTTGGCGCGGTACACCTCGTTCACGCCGTAGAGGCCGCCGGCAACCGCGCCGTTGCCGTCGTTGTCGGTCAGGGTCAGGCTGGCGCTGGCGCGGGCCTCGGCGTTGAAGGGGGCGAAGCCCAAGACGGCGGAGGTGATGGAGAGGACGACGGCGTTGTTGCCGGCGCTGATGGCGAAGCCGATGGAGATGACGGGGTCGCCGATGTAGCCGATCGTCAGGCCATCGATTGAGGCCAGGAGGTCGCCGGAATCGGTGCGGATCTGCACCGGCTCGGAGAGGCTGAAGGAAAGCAGGTCGCCGTTGCGGACGAGCTGCTCCTCCGTGATGATGAAGGAGCCGGACTGCTCGCCGACCTGGGCGGTGACGGTGAGGGCGTTGCCGGAGAGGTCCGCGAGGGCCGACGCGGAGAGGGCCGCGACGCCGGACAGGGCCGACACGATCAACAGGGTCTTCTTCATCATTTCTCGTTCTCGCCGCCGGCCGGGCCGGGCTGTGCCACCGCCGCGGAGGTCGGCATCGATGGCCGATCGGAGGCGCGCGGCGGAGAATGCGCTGCCCCTGACCACACCATGAATCACCCGGCGAGACTTGGCCAGAATTCCGAGTGGACCGGGTTGCACTTTTCAAATGTTGTTTTTGGGGCAATCAGGCCGCGGGCGGCCGGGGCGGGCAGGGGGGAGGCGGAGTGGGGATATGGGGGGCTCGCGGGCCGTGCGGGAACAAAAAAACAGCACGCCGCCTGGGGGGCGGCGTGCTGAGAACGGATCAGAGGGATCGGACGCGGACGCCTTAGCGGCGGCGGCGACCGGTGATGAGGCCGCCCAAGCCCAGGAGCGCGAGGGCGCCGGGGGCGGGGATCTCGCGGGTCACGTAGACGGAGGTGCCGCTGGCGGAGTCGTTGCCCGTCAGGGTGAAGCTGTAGGAGGCCTGCTGGTCGACGATGATGCCGACGGGAGCGTACAGACCGCCGCCGGGGAACTGCTCGTTGCCGCTGACGCTGTCGAAGGCGCCGGAGGTGAGGCCGTTCTGGAGGGTCGTGAACTGGGTGGGACCGGGGATGGCGCCGTTGTAGTTCGCGCGGTAGACCTTGTTGACGCCGTAGAGGCCGACGGCGGTAGCGCCGTTGCCGTCGTTGTCGGTCACGGTCAGGCTGGCGCTGGCGCGGGCCTCGGCGTCGAAGGCGCCGAAGCTCAGGACCGCGGAGCTGAACGTGAAGATGCCGCCAGCGGGGCCGGCGGTGATCGAGAAGGCGAGGCTGATGACGGGGTCGGCGATGTACTCGAAGCCGACGTTGGTCAGGGTGCCGAGCACCTCGCCCGAGTCGGTCTTGATCTCGCCCAGAACGCCCTGATAGGGCATGCCGTAATTGCCGTTCTCCCAGGTGCCCCAGTTGGCGGGCACCTCGAACGAGCCGGTCTTGCCGTCAACGTTGCCGATGATGGTGAGGGCGGAGCCGGTGACGCCACCGAACGCCGAGGCGGTGAGCGCCGCCGCGCTGGCCAGAACGGCCACGACCAAACGATTCTGCTTCATCTCTCTGCTCCTAGGTGCCGGTTCTCACCGGTGTACGAGACGTGATCCCTACCTGGATGTTCGCATCGGGACCAAGCGATTGCACCCGGGTGAGATCATCCGAGAAATCGGGCTCGCGGTCAAGCAGAATGACCCAATGTGGGAAATAACCTGGCACTTTTCCCAGTCATCCATCCCGATTTATCACGGGGTTAGCGCGGCGATCGACCGGATGTGGACGTCGGCGAGCTGCTCGGCGGGGACTCCGCTGGGTGCTTTGGTCATGAGGTCGGCTCCCGTTTGGGTCTTGGGGAACGCGATGACGTCGCGGATGTTATCGGTCCCCACGAAGTTCATGACCAATCGGTCAAGGCCGAAGGCCACCCCCCCGTGCGGGGGAGCGCCGTAGCGGAGAGCCTCCAGGAGGAAGCTGAACTTCTCCTTGGCGCTCTCGGGAGTGAGGCCTAGGAGTTGGAAGACCTTGCTCTGGACGCCTTGGTCGTGGATGCGGATGCTGCCGCCGGCGATCTCCTGGCCGTTCAGGACGATGTCGTAGCCGGCGGAGACCATGGAGGCGATGGTCTCCTCGTCGTTCACATCGGCGGCGACGAAGGCGTCGAGCTGGTCGTCGTTGGGGCTGGTGAAGGGGTGGTGCATCGCGACCCAGCGGCCGGACTCCTTGTCCTTCTCGAACATCGGGAAGTCGATCACCCAGAGGAAGTTCCAGGGGCCGCCCTCGGCGCCGGGCTTGGGGACGAGGCCCATGTCGCGGGCGACCTTCTGGCGGAGCTCGCCCAAGGCCTTGGTGGCGACCGAGTAGGTGTCGGCGACGAAGAGGACGGTGTCGCCGGGCTTGAGGGAGAGGGCGGCGGTAAGGTCCTCGCGGACCGACTCGAGGAACTTGGCAACGCCGGTCTCGAAGGCGCCTTGGGCGTTGACCTTGACGACGGCCACGCCGCCAGCGCCGAAGCCGCGGACGAACTCGTTGTACCCGTCGGTCATCTTGCGAGTGAGGCGTTCGGCGCCGCCGGGGACGGCGATGGCCTTGACGACGCCGCGCTTGGAGGAGAAGCGCGGGGCGTCGGAACCCCTGGCGAGGGTGTCCTTGAAGAAGGCGACGTCGGTGCGGGCGGCGATCTCGGAGACGTCCTTGAGCTCGAGGGCGTAGCGGGTGTCGGGGCGGTCGATGCCGAAGCGTTCGAGGGCCTCGCGGTAGGGCATGCGGACGAGGGGGGGGACATCGACGTTCGCCATCTCCTTCCAGAGGCGGCGGACGAAGCCCTCCATCATGGTCATGACCTCTTCGCGGCGGACGAAGGACATCTCGAGGTCGATCTGGGTGAACTCGCTCTGGCGGTCGGCGCGAGGGTCTTCGTCGCGGAAGCAGCGGCAGATCTGCATGTAGCGGTCGCAGCCGCTGACCATGAGGATCTGCTTGAAGAGTTGGGGGCTCTGGGGGAGGGCGTAGAAGGTGCCCGGAACGTGGCGGCTGGGGACGAGGAACTCGCGGGCGCCCTCGGGGGTGCTCTTGTAGAGGATGGGCGTCTCGATCTCGAGGAAACCGTTCTCGTCGAAGTAGCGGCGGGTGGACTGATAGAGGCGGTGGCGGAGGGCGAGGATCTCCTGCATGCGGGGGCGGCGGAGGTCGACGTACCGGTAGTTCATCCGGTACTCCTCGGCGGGGAGCTTGCCCTTGTCGTCGGGGAGGAAGGGGGGATTGTCGGTCTTGTTGAGGACCTCGAGGGAGGCGACGACGATCTCGATGGTGCCGGTGGGGAGCTTGGCGTTGGGGCCGCCCTTGCGGACGCGGACGGTGCCGCGGACGGCGACGACGTCCTCGTTGCGGAGGTGGTCGGCGGTCGCCATGACCTCGCCGGGGAGCTCCTCGCCCTCGAAGACGAGCTGGGTGACGCCGAAGCGGTCGCGGAGGTCGATGAAGACGAGGCCGGTGCCGTGGCCGCGGTAGGAGTTGACCCAGCCGTTGAGGGTGACGGTGGCGCCGACGTCGGCGTCGCGGAGCTGGCCGCAGGTGTGGGTCCGGATGAGCATGGAGGGGGCTCTGGGAGGGGGGTTGGACGGAAAGGGGCGGAGTATAGGGGGATCGTCCGAGCCTCCGGCGCGAGCCGGAGGGTCCGGTGGTCGCACTCGTCTGCTGGCATGTTCTGGCGGTGCGCTGCTGGGGGGCGATCGCGCCCGGCGTGCGCGGGTGCAGAATACGAGGACCGGAGTGTGCGACTGCCGGCTCCTCCCGCTCGCGCCGGAGGCTCTGTCACCAGGGGAGGGGCTTGCCGTCGTGGTTGAGGAAGCGGCCGGTGTCGGCGGGGGTCAGGGCGTCGATGGTCTTGTGCATGTTGGTGACGCTCTGCTCGGGAGTGAGCGGGGCGTTGGGGCCGCCCATGTCGGTCTTGACCCAGCCGGGGTGCATGGCGACGCAGCAGAAACCGTCGGCCTTGAGTTCGTTGGCGAGGCAGACGGTGAGTTGGTTGAGGGCGGTCTTGCTGGCGCGGTAGGCGTAGCTGGAGCCGCCGGTGTTGTTCGTGATGCTGCCGAGCTGACTGGAGATGTTGACGATGGTCTTGCGGGTGCCGAGGCGCAGGCTGGGGAGGAGGGCCTTGGCGACCAGGATGGCGGCGAAGGCGTTGACGCGGAAGACCCGGTCGAGCTCGGCGAGGGTGACGGACGCGAGGTCGCGTGCGTCGGAACTGACGCCGGCGTTGTTGATGAGCACGTCGATCGGGCGGCCGTCGAGGGCCTTGGCGAGCGCGGCGATGCTGATCTCGTCGTCGGCGAGAAGGGGGAGAGTCTCGGTGGCGGGGTCGATGGGCCTGCCGTTGCGGGTGGTGGCGATGACGGCGTGACCGGCGGCGCGGAGCTGGCGGGTGAACTCGAGGCCGATGCCCCGGGAGGCTCCGGTGATGAGGAAGGTGTGGCTCATGCCGGATTATGGCCCGCCGCGCGGCGGGCGGGGAGCGCATGGGGTGCGGAGTCGCCGTCGGAACCCTCGGCCCGCTTGTTGCGGCGGGTGACGACGACGCCGACGATCGCGCTGGCGAGGATGAGGGCGTTGGTGACGACGAAGATCCAGTTCTCGACCATCCAGGAATAGGCGACGAAGCCAACGGAGGCGACGACCTGGCCGACGAAGAGCCAGGTGGAGACGCCTTGGCTGGAGCGTTCGCGCCACTGCTTGGCGATCTGGCTGGTGATGGTGACGAGGAGGACGACGGAACTGATCCAACCGACGGCGTCCTGCATGGCGGGCCTCGCTGGGCGCTCACGGGGCGGGCGGGTCGTCCAGGTGCCGCTCCATGAGGAGCACATCGAGCAGCCGGCCGAACTTCTCGCCGCAGCGCTGCATGAGTCCTACCTGTCGGAAGCCCAGGCGCTCGTGAAGACGGACTGAAGCGGGGTTGGGCTGGACGATGCGGGCGACGAAGACGCGGACGGGGGTATCGCGGAGGGCGCGGGCCATGAGGTCGGCGAGGAGGGCGTGGGCGAGCCCGCGGCCGCGGTGGGCGGGGTCGACGTAGACGGAGTTTTCGGCGGTCCGGGCGTAGGCCTGCCGGGGAGACCACGGGGCGAGCGCGGCCCAGCCGAGGATTACGGCGGGATGGTCGGGGGGGGACGCGACGAGGAGCGGGTGGCGCGCCGGGGGATGGGCGTCGAACCACGCGTCGCGTTCGGCGGGGGTCTTGGGGATCGTCTCGAAGGTGCAGGTACCCCGCAGGACGTGCTCGTCGTAGAGGCGGAAGACGCCGGCGAGGTCGGCGCGCTCGGCGAGGCGGAGCGTGTGCATGGGCGAGGGTACGGAGCGGGGTCGGGGCGGGAGCTGGGCGGGGGTGGGGCGGGGGGGCAACACTTCGGGCATGAACGACGGGAAGATCGGCGTGCTGTTCGTGTGTCTGGGGAACATCTGCCGCTCGCCGCTGGCGAAGGTCGTATTCATCGACCAGTTGAGGCGGCGGGGGCTCGAATCGCGGTTCCACGTGGATTCGTGCGGGACCGGGGCGTGGCACGTGGGGCGGGGGGCGGACCCGCGGAGCGTGCTGGCCGCGGGAAACCACGGGCTGGGACTGGAACACGTGGCGCGGCAGTTCGATGCCGGATGTGACCTGGACCGCTTCGACGTCATCCTGGCGATGGACGGAAGCAACCTGCGGGACCTGCTGGCGGCGGGGGCGGATCCGGAGCGGACGTTCCTGATGCGATCGTTCGACCC
>Ga0105046_10009140_pt1 | contig 15515 bp, 12 predicted proteins | sample MAT03_FD_78385 | JGI IMG/M metagenome (GOLD analysis project Ga0105046, IMG submission 78385) | Freshwater microbial communities from Lake Fryxell liftoff mats and glacier meltwater in Antarctica - MAT-03 (megahit assembly) | ecosystem: Environmental > Aquatic > Freshwater > Ice > Liftoff...
GGTGCGAGGGCGCCCTCGAGCGCAGCCGACACCTGCCGCAGGCACTGCCCGCGCAGGCGATTCGCGTCGTGCCGCCTCGCCTCGCGATAGCTCGCGAGCAGCACGCGCGTCCGCTCGAGGCCGGCGGCCGCGAACTCACCGATGCGATGGCCGTCGCCGAGCTCCGGCGAGTGACGCTGCACCGCGAGCGCATAGTAGTCGGTGACCTTGTCGAGCCGATCGAGCTCGGCGAGCGCCGCGGTCACCGCCGCGTTCGCGTCGAGATCGAGGCGGTCGAGGATCTCCGCGACGGGCTGCACCAGCGCGAGCTCGAGCCAACGACGCAGTGGAACGATCGCGGGCTTCCCCTTCGCTCGCAGCGTATCGAGGCGCGTCGGCTCGACGTCGAGCTCCGGGGGCAGCTCGGCGCAGCGGGTTTCGAGCTCGGCGACGCACGTCACCAGGCGCGGCGTCGCGGCGAGATCGGTCGCGAATTGCTGCACGTGCACGCGCAACCGCGCCAGCTCCGGCTTCGTGCGGCGGTGCAACGCGACGGCGTGTCTCGCCGAGTCGAGCAGCGTCGTGATCGCATCGGGCACTGCGGTCGCGCCGCTACGCGCGGGCGGCAGCCGCGGGGGCTCGACCGCGACCTGGTCGGGCGCCACGAGCCCCGCGTCGAGGTAGTCGGCGATACGCACCTGATACGCGGCGCACCACTCCACGAACGAGGCCAAGCGCTCGTCGAGGATCATCGCCGCGCCAGCTTACCACCATCGTCGCGCTCACCTTTGACACTGGTCGCCCGTTCCGTGTCGACGTCGCGCCTACGCGTGTCGACGAAACGCGCGATGCTAGCGGGCCCTTGTCCCTCCTGCCCGTCACCGAGGCGAGCCCGCCCGCGGTACCCGTAGCGCCGACGCCGTGGCCGATCGAGCTCGAGGGTGTGCTGCTCATCGCGCTCGTCATTGCATCGGCGGTCGGTGCATCGTGGGGCCTGCGCCGCATCGGTCGCGTGCGTGCGATGAGGGAGCTGCACACGTGGATTCCACTGCTGCACATCGCCGTGTGGTGCGGCGCGCTGGGGCTGCTGTTCCGCCCCGCGCTCGCGGATCCATCCGCCGGGCGCGCGTATCTGTGGCTCGCGGCGCTCACGGTCTTCGTGATTGCCGGACTACCGTGGCTACGCAACGTCCTGGGCGGACTCGTCGTGGTGCTCGAGCGCCGCTATCGCGTGGGCGACGATCTCCGCGTCGGCTTGCTGACCGGTCGCGTGGCGTCGTTCGGGATGCGTTCGATCCTGTTGCGCGCGCCGCTCGGCACGGAGCTCCGGGTTCCCTACGTCCTGCTGCTCGCCGAGCCCGTGGAGCGCCTGAACCTGCGCTCGCGCGACTCCCCATGCGAGCTGCGAGTCCGCGTGCCGAACGGCGTCGCGATCGCCGATGCGATCGAGGCCGCACGACTCGCGGCGACGCTCAGCCCGTTCGCGTCGCCGCGGCTCGCCCCGGAGATCCTCGTCATGCGCGACGGCGATGATGGCGAGCAGGTGACGCTGAGCGTGCGCGGCTTCGCGTTCGACCGCGAGCACGAGGCCCGCTTCGTCAGTGATCTGCTCGTTCGCGTCCGGCTGTCGCTCACGGACGCGGCCCGCTGAGCGGCTCGGTCTCAGAACCTGCCGTGCAACCCGATGCCGCTGCCGCTCGGCACGATTGCGATGCTCGCCCGCTTGTCGTCGCGACGCTTGCCGATGACGACGAGCGCGACGCCGGTGCCGAGCAACGCGACACCGATGCTGGTCGCGACGGCACCCGGGACGACGGTGCGATAGACGAGCGGGATGCACTGACCGCCGCGCGGATCCTCGGGGCAGCCGGCCTTGCTGCCCTGCAGCGCGAGCAACACGACGCCACCGACGGTGGCCGCGATGCCACCGCCCGTGAGCCCCCAGCCGGCGAGGGTCAGCTTCGACGCGCGCACGACCTCGGTGCGCACCGGCTGCTGCATGGTCTTCGGCTCGGCGACGATCTTCGGCTCGGGCACGACCTCCTTCGGCGGCTCGAGCGTGCGCAGCAGTGCTTCGCGAGCATCGAGCGCGCGCTCGCGGACGATGCGACCGAGATCGGCCTCGCTGCAGATCGTGCATGCGTCTTCGAAGCTCGCGATCGGGTCGGCCTTGCCGGCCTCGTAGAGCTCGACGCGGATCGCATAGTCCGACGGCTTCGGCTCGGTCACCGACGCGCGCACGATGAAGCGCGCACCCGTGCGCTCGGCGACGACGTCGCGGCAAGTCGCGACCGCGCCGCAGTCCGCAGGCATGCCAGCCATCGCCTTTGTCACCGCCTGGCGCTCGGCGACGACGACGCGACCTTCACCCACCTGATCGGAAGTGATCCGCGACGCGATCGTGTCGAACACGAGCGCGCGTCGATCCGTAGGCAGGCCCGCGGCCTCGGTGGGGAGCACGACGACCACGATCGGCGTGTCGTCGTCCGCAGCATCGGGATCGATCGACGAGAGCAGCACGGTGGTGAGCAGATGCGTCAGCATGGTGGTCAGCGCTTGCGCAGTACCTCGAGTCGATCGGCAGCTTGTGCGACGCCGAGCGCGAGCGCGGACTTCCACGCCTTCTCGGCCGCCGCATAGTCGGCGAGCTTCCAGTGCGCCTCGCCGAGGCGCAGGTGGTACTGGCCGTTGGTCGGCGCGAGCTTCACGGCCTTGCTGCCGTACTGCGCCGCCTCGTGATACGCGCCCTTTTGGAAGTGGAGGTCGCGCAGGCCGTCCCACGCCGGGGCGTAGCGCTTGTCGACGCGCGTCGCCTCGAACATCTTCTTCAGCGCCGGATCCTTCTTGCCCTGGCCCTTGAGCTTGCGCGCCTCGCCGACGAGTGCCTTCGCCTGCTCGCGTGCCGCGGTCGCGTCGCGCGGCACCAACTCCGACGCGGCATCCGTGGCAGCGTCGAGCGGCGCGGGCTCGACGGGCAGCGGCTCGACCGGCGTGCTGACGACAACCGGCACCGGCACCGCGGCGGCGGCGACGACGGTCGGCGTGCTCGTCACCACGGTCGGCCCACTCGAGGCGGCGACGTGCGAGCTGCTCGCGCGCCGCTTCTCGGCGCGCTTGCGCACGCTCGTGACAGCGCTCGCGATCTTCGCCGGCTCGGGTGCCGACGCCGCGTTCGCCTCGAGCACCGGCGCCGCGAGCTCGACCAGCTCGTCGGCCGCCGCGAGCTCCGCCTCGGAGAACGCGCCTTGCTGCGCACGATCGCGGAGATCCGCGATCTCACCGGGCAGAAACCCACTGCGATCGCGCGCGCGATCGATCGAGCCGTCGAACAGCAGGGCCTGCGCATAGAAGTCGCGCGCGAACACACGACCGCCCTCGGCATCCCAGTACTGATCGCCGAGTCGCGCGAGCGTGTCGCCGAACTCGAGGCCGAGCTCGTGCGCCTGCTCCTCGCCCGGCTCGTCGAGCGCGCCCGCGAGCTCGCGCAGGGCGTTGACGGCCCGCAGCGCGGTGTCCTGCGGCGCATCGGCGGCCGGATACACCCAGCGCGCGCGCGAAGCGAACAGCCGCGCGTCGGCGGCGATCGCCTCGACCTCCGACGGCACGGGCGCCTCGGGCTTCGGCCACAACAGGACGGCGCCGAGCGAGAGCACGAGCACGGCGAGCGTCGCGATCGCGTAGATCGGCGCGCGCGAGCGGACCTGCACCGGCGTCGACACGTCGCGCAGCGTGTCGAGCAACGCGCGCATCGACGGCCACCGCGCCTTCGCATCGACCGCGAGGCCACGCACGATGATGTCCTTGATCACCGTCGGCACGTCGGTGGTCGGCGGCGGCGGCGTGATCGTGCCCTGCTTCGCCGCGAACGCGATCGCGAGCCGGTTGTCGCCCGCGAACGGCCGCACCCCGAACAGCGCCTCGTACAGCACGACGCAGAAGTTGAACTGATCGCTCGCGGCGTCGGTCGGCTGGCCGAAGTGTTGCTCCGGCGACATGTACGCCGGCGTGCCCATGATGCTGCCGTGCTTGGTGAGCTGCACCAACAGCACCGATCCCTGGCGCTCGGGGAACGCGGTCTCGAGCGTGCGCGATCCCGCGGACGGATCGTCTTCTTCGTCGGCCTCGTCGGTGCCGCGCGCGAGTCCGAAATCCAGCACGCGCGCGCGACCATCGGTCGCGACCATCACGTTCTCCGGCTTGAAGTCGCGGTGCACGATGCTCTGCTCGTGCGCCGCGAACATCCCCTCGCCTGCTTGCATCACGATCGCGAGCTTCTCGCGCCAGTCGTGCGTGCCTTGATCGAGCCAGTCACGCAGCGTGACGCCGCGGATGTACTCCATCGCCACGAAGACCCGGCCGTCGACCTGCCCGACCTCGTAGACGTGCACGACGTTCGGGTGCGACAGCTTCGCCATCGCCTGCGCCTCGCGCATCAGTCGTGCGCGGCCCTTGAACTCCACGGCGACATCGGCACCGAGCACCTTGATCGCGATGCGGCGATCGAGGTCCTCGTCGAACGCCGAGTAGACGACGCCCATGCCGCCCTCGCCGATCGACTTCAGCACGTGGTAGCGACCGATGCGCGCGAGCGTCGGCCGCATCGCAGCAGCGGCAGCGGAAGTGGCGATCGCTTCGGCGCCATCGACCTCGAGGGTGACCTGCGGGCTGGTCGCCACGGCCGTGGTCGCCACGGCGGGCGTTGCCGCAGTCCCCACCGCCGGAGTCCAATGTTGGGTGTGCTCCGCCAACGCCCTTCGAGGATAGCCTGCAGTCGCGGCTGTGGTTCGGTCAATCCCGTCACCAACGCCCGGATGTCATCGAGCTGAAACCGGCGGCACGCGGTCATGCGCATCGGCACCGTGGTAGCCTGCCTGGGATGGTGGTCCGCCACATCGCTGGCTTCGTCGGGGCGGTTCTTGGGCTCGCGGCCGCGTGCGTCGTGATCGACCCGAACGCGAATCTGTGTGCAATCGGTCAGGCCGAATGCGCGTGCACGATCGGCGGCGCTTGCGATCCCGGGCTCGAGTGCAGGTCCGGCATGTGCGTCGATCCCGATGCACCGACGACGGACGATCCCTCGACGTCCGACGACGACAGCGACACCGAGCCCGGCACCTCGTCGATGACGGATCCGACGATAGAGCCGAGCACGGGCGACACCGGCCCGCAGCCGAGCATGCCGAACTTCGCGTTTGTCACGTCGGCGACGTTCACCGGCGGCGCCGTCGGTGGCCTCGATGGCGCCGACAGCAAGTGTCAGGACGCGGCGGACGAGGCCGGACGACCCGGCACCTATCGCGCGTGGCTCTCGCTGCCCGACAACCACGCGCGCGATCGTCTGGGCGATGCGTCGGGATGGATCCGTACGGATGACCGCCCGTTCGCGACCGATGTGCCGCAGATCGTCGACGGCCGCTTCTTCTATCCTCCGGTGCTCGACGAGCACGGCGTGTTCACGGCGGGTCGCGTCTGGACCGGCACGAACATCGGCATGGCCGAGCCCGCGGGCAGCGATTTCTGCGGCAATTGGACCTCCGACGACGGCGCGTCGGTCGGGCTCACCGGCGATCTGGGTGCGGGCCCCGGTTGGTGGACCGCGTTCGACATCTGGCCGTGCGACATGCCAGCGCATCTGGTCTGTCTCGGCGTCGATCAGCAGCACGAGCTCGAGGTGCAACCGGTCGAGGGTCGCCTCGCGTTCGTGACCGCAGATTTCTTGTCACCGACTGCGGGGCGCCCGGCGGCTGACACGTTGTGTCAGCAAGAGGCGAGCGACGCGGGATACGACGGCGAGTTCTTGTCGCTGCTCGGCGTCGATGGCGAGGCCCCGGCAACGCGATTCAATACCGACGGCCCGCCGTGGGTCCGTCACGATGGCATGCCGATCTTCCCCGACGTCGATCCGTTCGCGGTCCAGCTCGAGACGCCGATAGCGTTCGATGCGATGGGCGACACGAGCCAGCTCGCGATCGTTTGGGCCGGCGCGCCTGACGTGCTGGTGGCCGGCACGAACGGATCGACGTGCACGAACTGGACATCGGCCACCGGCTACGCGTCGATGTTCAACGTGATCCACATCTACTGGATGGGCTGGGCGCTCGGCGGCTCCCCCGAGTGCGCGCAACCAGGCTACTCGGTCGTCTGCCTCGAGCTCTGAGAATCAGTTCTTCAGCTTCAGCATCGCGCGGGCCTCCGACGGGCTCGCGATGCCGCGACCCGCACGCTCGGCACACTTCGCGATCGCGGCGATGAGCTCACCGTTGCTCTTCGCCTTGTCGCCGTTCGGCAGATAGAACGTGTCCTCGAGGCCGGTGCGCAGCGAGCCACCGAGCTCCGCGGCGCGTTGGTGCAGCGGCCACACGTCGGCGCGACCGATCGCGGTGACCTCCCACGACCCCCCGGGCGGCAACCACTTGCAAAGCAGCGGCAGCAGATCGGGCTCGGCCGCCATGCCCGACGCGACGCCCATCACGAAGTTGCAGTGCGGATCGCTCGTCATCTCGTTCTCGACGAACAGCCCCACCGAGCGAAGGATCCCGGTGTCGAAGCACTCGAACTCGGGACGCGTGCCGCACTCGTTCATCACGTCGAGGAACGCCTTCACCTTCGCGACCGGATTGTCGAAGACCAGCGGTGGCCACGCCCACGAGCCATCGCTACGCGTCTTCAGATAGTTCAGCGTGCCGGCGTTGCACGCGGCGATCTCCGGCTTGATCCGCCGCATCGCGTTGGTCGGCTCGGAGATGTCTGCACCCATCACACCGGTGCTCATGTTGATGATGATGCCGGGACACGCGCTGCGCACCGCGTCGCAGATCGCTGCGCAGACCTCCGGATCCCACGTCGGCAGGTGACCGAGGCCGGGCTCTTGCCGACGAAAGTGCAGGTGCACGACCGCGGCGCCGGCCTCGAACGCCTGCCGCGACGACTCGGCCATCTGCTCCACCGTGACCGGCACCGGATGTTGCTTGGGGTCGGTGAGGACGCCCGTGACTGCGCAGGTAATGATCGCCTTGTCCATGTTGCCTCCGGTTCACTCGGCCGCGACGACTGCGACGATCGCTCGCGCGATCACTTGGGCGCCGGCTTCGGCGCCGAGCATCTGCACGACACCGTCCGCTGGTGCGACGACGCGGTGTTCCATCTTCATCGCTTCGATCACGAGCAGCGTCTGGCCCTTCGTGACGCGATCGCCCGTCGCGACGTCGACGCGGACGACGCGGCCGCCCATCGGTGCGCGCACCTTGCCGTCGCCGGGGCCGGCCTCCTCGGCCCGCGACGCCGCGCTCGGCTCGACGAACGCGTGGCTGAAGCCGGCGTCGTCGACGAGCACCTCACGGTCGCGCACCACCACGTCGAGCGTACGGCGGACACCGTCGTGCTCGAGCGCGATGCGGCCGTCGGTCGCGTCGTGCACACCGACGACGAACGCAGGCTCGCCGGTCATCTCGATCTCGAAGCGACGGGTGGCCTTCGACACGACCCGCACCGAGCGCTTCACGTCGCCGCACACGAGATCGACGTGGCTCGCGTACTCGCCTCCGTTGCGCCAGCCGTCGTTCGCCGGCGCAAGCACGCCGTGACGGACGAGTGCAGCGGCGGTCCAGGCGAGCCGCGACGGAGCTGTCCGAGGCGGTGGCGCGTCGCGGTAGCGGTCGTCGAGCGTATCGGTGCGGATCTCCGCGTTCGCGAACGCATCGCTGCCGAGCAGCTCGAGCAGGAAGCCACGGTTGGTCGTGACGCCGAGGATCACGCTGTCGCGCACCGCGGCACGCACCGCACGAATCGCCTCGGCACGCGTGGATCCGGTACCGATCAGCTTCGCGAGCATCGGATCGTAAAACGGCGAGACCACCTGCCCTTGCTGGATGCCCGCGTCGACGCGGGTGCACGCTGCCGTCGCGGGGCGCCAGCGCAGCACATCGCCGGTCTGCGGCAAAAAGCCCGCATGCGGATCCTCGGCGTACAGCCGCGCCTCGATCGCGTGGCCCGTGAGCTCGATCTGCGATTGCTCGAGCGGCAGCCGATCGCCCTCGGCGACGCGGAGCTGCCATGCGACCAGATCCTGCCCCGTCACCTGCTCGGTGACCGGGTGCTCGACCTGCAGCCGCGTGTTCATCTCGAGAAAGTAGAACTGCCGCGCGTCGTCGAGCAGGAACTCGATCGTGCCGGCGCCGACATAGCCGATCGCCTTCGCGGCCGCGACGGCGGCATCGCCCATCGCCTTGCGCAGCCCGGCATCGACGACCGGCGACGGCGCCTCTTCGATGATCTTCTGGTGACGGCGCTGCACGGAGCACTCGCGCTCGCCGAGATGCACGGCGCCGCCCTTGCTGTCGCAGAACACCTGGATCTCGATGTGCCGCGCGCCGACGACGAGCTTCTCGAGGAACACCTCGCCGCTGCCGAACGCACCTTTCGCCTCCGAGCTCGCGCTCGCGACCGCGCCCGCGAGCGACTCCGCCTCGCGGACGATCCGAATGCCGCGACCTCCGCCGCCGGCCGATGCCTTCACGAGCAGCGGATAGCCGATGCGTGCGGCCTCGGTCGCGAGCCTCTCGCCGTCGCTCGTGCTGCCGTGATAGCCGGGCGCCGTCGGCACGCCCGCATCGATCATTCGCAGCTTCGCCTGGACCTTGTCGCCCATCAGGCGGATCGCGTGGGGCGGCGGACCGACGAAGATCAAGCCCGCGGCGGCGCAGCGCTCGGCGAACACCGCGTTCTCCGACAAAAAGCCGTAGCCGGGATGGATCGCCTGCGCGCCGCTTCTGCCCGCCGCGTCGAGGATGCGATCGATCGACAGATACGACTCGCCGACCGGCGCGGGGCCGATGCCCACCGCGAGGTCGGCCGCGCGCACGTGCGGCGCGTCGGCGTCCGCCTCGCTGTACACGGCGACGGTCGTCATACCGAGCGCCTTCGCGGTCCGCATCACACGCACCGCGATCTCGCCGCGGTTCGCGATGAGCAACACGTCGATCGAGCTCATGCGCCGTCCTGGGCCCATGCGGGCTTGCGCTTGCCGAGGAACGCGATCGTGCCCTCGGTGCCTTCGGGTCCACGCACCGCGTCGGCAAACAGATCCGCGGCGCGATCGAGCACCAGCTCGATGTCCATCGCAAGGGCGTCGGCCATGATTCGCTTGGTCGCCGCGATCGCCCCGGGTGCGCAGCGGCGGATCTGCGCGAGCACACCGTCGAGCTCGCGCAAGATGCCCTCTTCGTCGACGACGACGTGGTGGACGACGCCGATTTCCTTCGCGACGCGGCCGTCGAAACGACCGCCCGTCACCGCGAGCCGACGCGCCTGCGCGAGGCCGACCCGACGCACGACAAATGCGGCGATCTGCGCGGGCGGGAATCCGAGCCCCGTCTCCGGCAACCCGAAGCTCGCATCGGCGCGTGCGATCGCGACGTCGGCGACACACGCGAGCCCGAAGCCACCGCCGAGCACCGCGCCCTCGAGCACCGCGACGACGGCCTGCGGCGCACGATCGACCACGGTCATCAGCGTGCCGAACCTGCGGTTGGTGGCAGCGACCGGATCGGGCTGGCCCGGCTCGTGCGGAGCACCGCGAGACGCAGCCATGTCCTTCACGTCGCCGCCGGCACAGAACGTCCCGCCGGCGCCGCGCAGCACGACGACGCGCACGTCACGACGATCGCGGATCGCCGCGAACACGCCCATGATCTCGTCGATCATGCGCAGGCTCATCGCGTTCTTCGCCTCGGGCCGGTCGAGCACGAGGTGCAGCACACCGTTGTCGAGACGCAGCTTGATCTGCGTGGTATCGGGCAGGACTAGCTCGGGCGTGGACATCGACTTGCTTCCTATTGGGCCTTTTTGCGCCGCGGCAGCGTGCCGTCGAGCTTGCAAATGATCGCCAGCATGACCTCGTCGGCGCCGCCGCCGATCGAGCACAGCCGACCGTCGCGATAAAACCGCGAGATCTTCGACTCCTGCATGAACCCCATGCCGCCCCAGAACTGCAGGCACGAGTCGGCCACCTCGCGCGCGAGTCGACCGGCCTTGAGCTTCGCCATCGAGGCCCAGCGCGTGACGTCCTTGCCCGAGATGTAGTGCTCGGTCGCGGTGTAGATCAGCGCGCGGAGCAGCTCGATCTCGGTCGCGAGCTCGGCGAGCCGGTAGTGCACGTACTGGTTGTCGAGCACGCTCTGACCAAAGATCTGCCGCTCGCGCGTGTACTCGATCGTCGCCGCGAGGGCGTGGTCGAGCCCGCCGAGCGTATTCGCGGCGCCCCACAGCCGTTCCTCCTGGAACTGGATCATCTGCAGCATGAAGCCCATGCCCTCGCCGCCGATCGTGTAGCGCTGCGGCACACGGACGTCGTCGAAGAAGATCTGCGCGGTGTCCGAGCTGTTCATCCCGATCTTCTTCAGCTTGCGGGCGCGCTCGATCCCCTTGGTGTCCATCGGGATGATGATGAGGCTCTTGTTCTTGTGCGGCGGACCGTCCGACGTGTTCGCGAGGCAGCACATCCAGTCGGCCTGCATGCCGCTGGTGATCCACATCTTGCCGCCGTTGATGACCCAGTCGCTGCCGTCCTTGCGTGCGGTGGTCTTGATCGCAGCGACGTCGGAGCCGGCCTGCGGCTCGCTGACGCCGATGCAACCGACGAGATCACCGGCGATCGACGGCGCGAGAAACTCGCGCTTGAGCTCGTCGCTGCCGAACTTTGCGAGCGCCGGCGTGCACATGTCGGTCTGCACGCCGATCGCCATCGGCACCCCGCCGCCGTGGATCGCCCCCATCGCCTCTGCCATGACGACGGAGAAGGAGTAGTCGAGCCCGAGCCCGCCGTACTCCGGCGGCTTGGACACGCCGAGGAATCCCGCGTCGCCGAGCTTCTTGAACAGCGTGTGGGCTGGGAAGATCTCGTCGGCCTCCCACTGCTCCATGTACGGATTGATCTCGCGTTCGATGAACTTGAGCATCGAGTCGCGGAGCTGCTGGTGTTCTTCGGTGAGTCGCATCGTGGACACTCCTGGGACTAGGCTGAGCGAAGCGATGACTGAGAGTCATAGCCGAGCGACGCCGAAGGTGATCGGGCGCAGCCTGCGGGCCTCGGCTTCGCGACAGGTCGCGAGGGTCATGGCGAGCACGCGGCGGGTGTCACGGGGATCGATGATCCCGTCGTCCCACAGCCGCGCCGTCGAGAACAGCGCATCGGACTCGGCGTCGAGCTTGGCTTTAACCGCGCCGGTCATCTTCGCGAGGTTCTCGTCGTCGATGTTCACGCCTTGGCGAGCGAACTTCGCCCGCGTGATGATCTCCATCACCTTCGCGGCCTGCTCGCCGCCCATGACGGACACGCGCGCGTTCGGCCACGAGAAGATGAAGCGCGGATCGAAGCTGCGCCCGCACATGCCGTAGTTGCCGGCGCCGAACGAGCCACCGACGACGATCGTGATCTGCGGGACGTTCGCGTTCGCGACGGCCTGGATCATCTTCGAGCCGTGCTTGACGATGCCGGCCTCTTCCGCGCGCTGCCCGACCATGAAGCCGGTCGTGTTCTGCAGATAGATGATCGGCGTGCCCGACTGGCAGCAGGCCTGAATGAAGTGCCCGGCCTTCGCCGCGCCCTCGGGGAAGATCGGGCCATTGTTGCCGACAAAGCCGACTGCCCAACCCTCGATGCGCGCGTGGCCACACACGGTCTGCTCGCCGTAGCGCGGCTTGAAGTCGAGGAAGTCGGAGTCGTCGACAATGCGCGCGATGATCTCGCGCACGTCGTACGGCTGGCGGTAGTCGACCGGCACCACACCGCACAGCTCGCCCGCATCGTGGCGCGGCGGCTTGAACGATTTCACCGGCAAGGGCGGCGTGTTCTCGTCCCACGCGAGCTTCGCGACGACGTCGCGCACGAGCTCGATCGCGCTCGCGTCGTCGTCGGCCATGTACTCGGCGGTGCCGGCGATGCTCGTGTGCATGTCGGCACCGCCGAGCGCCTCTTCGTCGGCATCCTCGCCGAGCGCGGCCTTCACCAGCGGCGGACCGGCGAGGAAGATGCGGCTTCGGCCACGCACGACGACGACGTAGTCGGACAGCCCCGGCAGATACGCGCCGCCCGCTGTGGACGAGCCGTGCACGACCGTGATGTGCGGGACCCCGGCCGCCGACATGCGGGCCATCTGCGCGAACACCCGCCCGCCGTCGATGAAGATCTCGCTCTGGTAGAGAAGGTTCGCGCCCGCGCTCTCGACGAGGTTGACGCACGGCAGCTTGTTCGCCAGCGCGATGTCTTGCGCGCGCAGGCTCTTCTTCAGGCCCATCGGCGACACGGCGCCGCCCTTGATGCCGCTGTCGGACGCGCCGACGAGGCAACGCCGACCGGAGACGAAGCCGATGCCGACGATGCTGCCGCCGCCGGCGATGTCGCCCTTGCCGTCGTCGTCGTGCATCTTGTAGCCCGCGAGCGTCGCGAGCTCGAGAAAGGGCGCGCCGCGATCGAGCACGCGTGCGATGCGATCACGCGGCAAGAGCTGCCCGCGCTTCGCGAACTTCGCGGCCGCGCGCGCCGAGTGCTCGCGCACCCGCGCCTCGAGCCCACGGAACTGCTCGACGAGCGCGAGCATGTCGTCCTCGTTCTTGCGAAACCCGTCGCTACCGACGGCGAGCTGGCTCTCGAACACCGGCATCAGCGATTCTCCGTGCGCGCGAGGATCTTCGGGGTGACCGCGCGGTGGAAGCCGTCGTAGGGCTTGCTCTTGTCGTGGTCGGGCGACGGCCACAGCGCGCTCTGCAGCGGTGCACCGCCGTCGACCTTGATCGTCTCGCCGGTGATGAACGACGCGGCCTCGGTGAGCAAGAAGACGATCGCCGCGCTGACCTCGGCCTCGGTCGCGAGTCGCTTGAGCGGCACCGACTCGCGCAGCTTCGGGATTATCGCGCGCACCGGACCTTCGTAGGTGTCGAGGCCCGACGACGCGACCCAGCCGGGCGCGACCGCGTTGACGCGCACGCCGGCCGGCGCCCACTCGAGCGCTGCCGTCATCGTCAGGTTCACCATGCCGGCACGCGCGGCGCCGGAGTGGCCCATGCCGGGCATGCCATTCCAGAAGTCGGCGACGATGTTGACGATGTCGCCGCCGACGTCGCGCATGCTCTGCGTGAAGCACTCGCGCGCGAACAAGAAGCCGCCGACGAGGTTGGTGCGGACGACGGTCTCGAAGCCTTTTTGATTGATGAGCGCGAGCGGTGCGGGGAACTGACCGCCGGCGTTGTTGACGAGCGCGTGGATGCGACCGCGCGCGGCGACGATCTCGGCGACGCACGCCTGCACGCGCGCTTCTTCGCGGATGTCGCAGACGAAGGAGCTCGCGAGGCCGCCGTCCTCGACGATCTCCGCTTGCACCGTCGCGAGTCGCTCGGGCTTGCGGCCGACGAGCATGACGTGGGCACCGAGCGCGGCGAGCTCTTGCGCGGTACAGCGCCCGATGCCGCTGCCGCCACCGGTCACCACGATGTTGTGTCCCGTGAACAGGCCAGCGCGGAAAACGGATCGATACGGCATGGCGGGCGCAGGCGAGCTTACGCCAAACCCCAACCGTCGCGCGTGCGGACCCGATGCACGGATGCGGGCACCCGCTGCATTCGCGCCCGTCTGCAGTTCGGCGCGCGTATCCGCAGTGTCGCGGACCGCGATCCGCAGGGCCGGTGGACGCGGCGCGAGCGATCGGCTAATGGACGTTCCAGAGGGACCAAGCCATGAGCATCGAGACCATCACCGCCACCGTGAGAGAAAAGGTCGGGACCGATTGCGGCCTCGGCGGTTCGATCAAGTTCAACTGCGGTGAGGATGGCGTGGTCGTCGTCGACGCGACCGTCGTGCCGAACGTCGTGACCAACGACGACGTCCCGGCGCAGTGCACGGTGAAAATCAAGATCGCCGACCTCGAGGACATGCTCGGCGGCAAGCTCGATCCGATGGCAGCGTTCTCGCTCGGCAAGCTCCAGCTCGAAGGCGACCTCGGGATCGCGATGAAGCTGGGGACCTTGATGCGGCGCTAGGAGCTCCGCCGGTCGCCCCGAAGTGGTGCTAGCCTCGGCGGATGCGTCGCCTAGCACCACTTTGCTTGCTGTCGCTCGCCTGCAGCGCGGGCGTCACCGACGACCCGTTCAACCTGACGACGGATCCCTCGACCGATCCGACCGGCACGAGCGATCCCACGCTCGACTCCGATCCGTCCAGCAGCGGCGCGACCGAGGACTCGTCGACCACCGACGATCCGTCGACGACGCTCACGACCACCGACTCGACCGAGACCACCGAAGATCCGGACTCGAGCGGCACGACGATGTTCGAGCCCGGCGTCTGCGGCGACGGCATGCTCTCGCCCGACGAGGTGTGCGACGGCGATCTGTTCGGCGAAAAGGACTGCGCGTCGATCGGATTCCAGTCCGGCGACCTGCTGTGCAACGAGAGCTGTCAGGGCTACTCGACCGAGAACTGCTACATCTGCGGCAACGGTGCGCTCGAGCCGGCCGAGCAGTGCGACGGCCCGGTCGACGACGACGTCACGTGCGAGACCGAGGGTTTCACCGAGGGTGAGATCTCCTGCAACATGGCCACCTGCCAGTTCGACACCGGCGGCTGCTCGCTGTGCGGCGACGGTGTCGCCGAGGCGAACGAGGTCTGCGACGGTGACGATCTGCTCGGGATGGACTGCGCCGCGATCGGCTTCGAGATGGGCGAGCTCGGCTGCAACGCCGACACGTGCAGCTACGATTTCACCGGCTGCAGCGGCGGCCAGTACCTGCAGGATTTCGAGGGCGGAGCGCTGCCCCCCGAGTTCACCACCAGCGGCAGCGCGAACTGGTCGGTGACCAACAGCAATCCGATCGCGGGCACGTTTTCCGCCGTCAGCGGCAACATCGGCAACAGCCAGGCGAGCAATCTGACGCTTGCGGTGACGTACGCGATCGCCGGCACCGTCGAGTTCACGCACGAAGAGAGCACCGAGGACAACTGGGACTACCTCGAGTTCCACATCGACGGCGTGCTGCAAGAGGAGTGGTCGGGCGTGCTCGCCGCCCAGGTGGAGAGCTACCCGGTCGGCGCGGGCGCGCATACGCTCGAGTGGCGCTACACCAAGGACGGCAGTCTCGACGAGGGCTCCGACGAGGTGTGGGTCGACGACATCGCGCTGACCGGCGGCGTGCCGACCGGCTAGGACCGGTTTTTGGCGCTACGCACAACGCTCTAGGCGTCGACGCCCAGGACGACGAATGCGCGCACGCACGTGAGCGCGCGTCGTGCATCGTGGTGGTGATGGTGGGGACCAGATCGAGGGCGCGGGTGCTCGGGCTTTTCGCGACGATGGCGTGCGGCGACGTCACCGAGGGGACCAACGCGTGGGATCCCGCGGACGAATCGACCAGCGGCGTCGTGCCGGCGGGTGACGACTCGAGCGGGTCGATGGCGACGTCGTCGACGGCGAGCTCGCTACCCGGCGACTCGAGCAGCGACGACGACACCACGGTGCCCGATCCTGTGCCGGATGTGCCGACCGAGA
>Ga0105046_10009144_pt1 | contig 15513 bp, 18 predicted proteins | sample MAT03_FD_78385 | JGI IMG/M metagenome (GOLD analysis project Ga0105046, IMG submission 78385) | Freshwater microbial communities from Lake Fryxell liftoff mats and glacier meltwater in Antarctica - MAT-03 (megahit assembly) | ecosystem: Environmental > Aquatic > Freshwater > Ice > Liftoff...
GCCGCACTCGCGGGAAGGCGAGGACGAAGAGTCTACCCATTGTATCGTGAATCCTTGAACGAGGACGGGAACGCGTCCTCTGCGGTTGCGCCCGCCGGCCGGCGGAGAAGAGTTTGCTTCGCGCGCGAAATCCCTTTCTTTGCGACCACGATGGATCCGCTGACGCATACGCTGCTGGGGGCGAGTTTAGGCATGCTTGGCTTTGGCCATCGGGTGGGGCGGGCGACGGCGGCGGGCGTGGGCGCACTCGCGGGCGCGGCGGCGGATTTGGACATCTTTATTGGGAGCGCGACCGATCCGCTGATCGCCGTGGAGTATCATCGCCATTTCACGCACGCGCTGGCGTTCGCGCCGGTCGGCGCGGCGTTGGTGGTGGGGTTGCTGAGTGGCTACGGACCATGGCGGCGTGCTTGGGCCGGGCAGTTTAGTGCGATTTGGCTCTGCGGCGTGTTGGCCTGGGTGAGTCATTGCCTGCTCGACGCGGCGACGAGCTACGGGACGTTGTTGTTGTGGCCGTTCATGGATCGACGGTTTGGCTGGGATCTGATCGCGGTGGTGGACCCGGTTTTTACCGTCGCGTTGGCGGTGGGTCTGAGCTTCGCCCTCGTCTGTCGGCGGCCGGTGCTGGCGGGGGTGGGTTTGGCGGTGGCCGCCGGTTATACGGGTTTTGGGGCGCTGCAACATGACCGCGCGGTCGCGGCGCAGGCGGCGCTTGCACTCTCGCGTGGCCATGCGCCGACGCGGGTCGAAGTCATGCCGACGCTGGGCAACCTGCTCGTTTGGCGGGCGCTGTATCTTTTCGACGGTAAGATTCACGCCGACCGGGTGCGCGTAGGTTTGGCGGGCGACGCAACAGTGCGCGCGGGTTGGGCCCTCCCGAAAGTCGGGGTCGATGACTTGACGCCGGCCGAGAGGGCGCGCGACGATCGGCGGTCGTTTGCGCGCTTCAGTTGGTTTTCGGAGGGATGGATCGCGCGCAGCCCGGAGAACGCGACGGTGCTCGGCGATATGCGCTACTCGCTCTCGACGGAGGCTTTCGACCCGATCTGGGGCATCCGCTTCACGCCGTCCGGCGAAGTGGCCGAGGTGGCGTGGGTGAACCGCTCGCGCGACCGACGGGTGAGCCCGGCGGAACTGTGGGAGGAATTGCAAGGCCGCGATGCGCGCTTCCTTCCCGTGCCGGCCCCGCCCGCGGGCGGTTGAACCCCGGTAGAGCTTCGATCGACCGGCCCGAGTCGTGCCACCCGAAGCTCAATGCGTCGCTTTCGTTTCGGCCCTGGTTGCCATCAACGCACCTCGGGCAGACGACTCACATCCTGGAAATTTCCAAGGAGGAGCTCGTCGCCGGCACCTTGGGTGACGGCTCGAACGAGGTGTTCTCCCCCAACGAAGCAGCCTTTCCACGAGGTCCCGATTCCGCCAAACACCTCATCGTTGTCGCCCCGCGACCGCACTTTATTGTGGCCTAGCTTGAAGGCGCGCGTCTCCTGCTTCACCCGCTTGAAGATCGATTCGTCATCCGTTGCGACGCTCGAAACCAGCGCCCCGCCGGAGACATTCATCTCTGCGATCATTTCCTCGATCCGGTCCACGACAACGATCGAATCGAGCGGGCCGAAGGGCTCGCTGTGGTAAAGCTCTCAGATGCGGAGCACATTCAGAATGACGACCGGACCGAAATCCAGACGCGCAAGTTCGCCGTCCAAGTCGACGAGAAGGAGATGACCGAAGCGGAGCGTTTTCAGCACGGGGAGATAAATTGCGCTAGTGTAGCGGACTGCCATCGCAGCCAGACCCATTTCCGTAAAGTCATCGAAGCCGGGACGATCGACTTACCGTTGCCAATGCATTGGAACGCGGCGGCCTTACGATGGAGGATGTCGGGAAATGGCTGGCTTGGCGACCTCTGCCGCAGGCTTCGATTCCGGAGGGTGGGAGACGGTTCGTTCAAAGACGTTGTGGGCCCATAGAATGGCCACTCCAAAGGAAACGCCGCCCAGGATGAGCGCGACACTGACCAGGCCGTCGGCGTCGAAGGAAATCTTGATCAGGATGGTAGAAATGACGAAGCCGGAATTCCGGATTACCTTCGGAAAACTGTCGGTGTGAACGAGGGAAAGCAGAAGCAGGAACACATCGACCATGACGAGAATGCCGAAAAAATCCTCAAAAAAGACTTTGTTAACATTCACGACATTCACCGTCGCCGTGTTAACCATAAAGAAAGTCTCCCGGGTCCAGAGAACGAAGCTGTAGACCGCGAGACCCATCAACACCGGGACCAACAAGAGGCTGACGATATTCTTGAAATAGATGAAACGGAGTAGGTCGGCGGAAAAGAACTCCTGCCCCGTTGCGGACACCGGTCGGCTGCGGGCCAACCGGTAGAAGAGGATGATGAGTAAAAAGAGAACTAAGGTGGCGGCGATATCACAGGTCAGCTGCAGATCCCCCGGCCGGCTGAACCAATCGGCGGTCAGCTCCAGATTGGCGATATCTTTGAAAATCAAGGAACGATAATCGGAGTGATGATTTCATACTGCCGGGCGATGTATTGAGTGATCGACTGGGGAAGGTAAAAGATCAGGAGGTAAACTTCATAAACCAAGATGAAGGAGAACGGAGTGTAGATCGCTGCGATCGGATTGGTCAGGAGCTCATCGAGATGATGGCTGTGGGCTGGGAGAAAATCCAAGCGTCGCAGCCCGATCAGAACCAGGTGAACGAGAAAAGCGGCCAGAGCGATCGCGACTACCACCCGTTCCCCGGCGTGGCGCGCCTTCTCGGAGATCAAGCGCTCTCGAAGAGTATTGCAAATGGGGGTCAAAAAAGGAGGATTTGGGCCGGCGCGTAGGATTTATGGACCGTGTAGGTTGTCGCCATTTCGGGAAGTCCTGACGACAAAGCGAACGGGAGCGACGAGAGCAGGCAATCGGTCAGGCCCGGACGGTTTCACAGGAGCTCGCAGAGGTCGGAAGAGGTGGGACGAGGAAGATCGGTCACTCTAACTACCGCTTTCGGATTGTGAGTGTTGGGGGGCAGAACGGCCCGCGCTGCGAAAAGACGAGCAAAACCAAAAAAAGCGAGCGACCCCACGAGGTCAGGCTGGGTTTGCCCCGATTTCAGCCGGCACGCCGCCGAGGTGCCCGAAAGCGTGCTTGTGGCTGGCGCGCCGCCGCTCCTCGCTCGCTCCCTCCCCCTCCAGCCTCAACTTTCTCGCCATTCCCCGCGTCACAAAATTTCGTCGACCACATACCACACGATTCCACTCACTTAATATTCTCTGCGATGGGTGACAAAATTCTAAAAAATTCGGCGAAACAGGGCGGTTTGAGGTCAAAACCACAAACGTTTTGGGCTGTTTCCGTCGGCTTGGCTCACACGTCGGCTGCCGGCCCCAAGGATTTTCGTAGGGAATATCTCGCCGTCCCGCCTCTCCCATTTTCCAACGCGTCACAGTCGCGCTGCCATGGGACTTCGCATCTTCACTCACCTCGGTCCGTTCAAAGGCCTGATCTTCCGCCTCTGGTTGGCGGATGCGCGCGCCAAGGAACAGCAGTTCCTCGACTTGCTCCAACCGGGCGACCGAGTCCTCGACTTGGGCTCGGGGCCCGGGAGTGTCTGCCACTGCCTGCGCGCCCGGGGATTCGACGTGACGCCCGTCGATGTGAAGGACGTGGCCCTCGCCCCGGCGCAGCGCCCGCAGCTTTATGATGGCCTCCATCTGCCTTTTGCGGACGAGAGCTTCGATGTCGCCCTCGTATTGACGGTGCTGCACCACTCCCGCGATCCGGTCGCGGTGCTAACGGAAGCCTGCCGCGTGGCTCGCCGAGTGGTGGTCATCGAGGACGTCTATATCTCGACACCGCACAAATATCTGACGTGGTGGACGGACAGTCTGGTGAATCTGGAATTTCGCGGCCATCCGCACTCAAACCGCACCGACGAAGGCTGGCGGCAACTTTTCGCGGAGCGGGGCTGGCGCGTGGAGCGCACGCAGGTTCGCCGCATCGCGGGCTTTTTCCGGCAGCAAACTTATGTGCTCGACCCACAGGCCAGCGCGGCCTTTCAGACCTTGCCTCTGCTGCGCCGCGCGGGATGAATAGCGCGATGTTCCGCCGCGTTCTTTGCCTCTTCTCCTTTGCGCTGGTCGCCACCGCCGACGACGCCGGTGCCGAGTTTTCACTGACGCCCGACGAGCTGAATCGCGTCGAACAAGGACAGATCGTGGTCCGGACACTGGCGACGGACGCTCCCTCGGCCGGCCGCGTGTTGGCGGCCGTGGCCATCGCCGCGCCGGTGGAGACCGTGTGGGCGGTCATGGTGGATGTCGAGCGCGCCCCGGAATTCATCCCCGGCCTCCGCCGCGCGCGCGCTCTGGAACGTGGCCCCACCCACGACTTGATCGAGCACGCGGTCAAATATTCCGCCCTGCTGCCCGAGTTCAACTACCGCTACCGCGCGGATTACCGGCCGCCGGAGCAGATCGATTTTCGCCGCGTCTCCGGCGATTTGAAAGCGCTCGAGGGCAGTTGGTCGCTGCGTCCCACCGCCGACGGCCGCGGCACGCTCGTCCTCTACGCGGTGCGCCTCGATCCGGGATTCTTGGTGCCGCAATGGCTCGTGCGTCGGAGTTTACAAAAAAATCTCCCGGCGGTGTTGCTGGCGCTGCGGACTCGGGTGCTGTCATTGCCTCCGACGCCGGCCCCTCCGATCGGAAAGGGGTAAAGGAACTCCGTGCGATCCGGGGAGGGCCTACGGGGGTCGGGCTTCCTACCGGGGTCAGGTCATACCTTTTGACGCTAACCCCTGCTCTCACCGCCGCCCTCGGGAGACACGATGCGTCGGTTTTCTCCGGTGGCAGCGGCGGCCAGAGTTCGTATTTGTTTTCCCGGATTTTCAGGTTCGGTCATTAAACGACTTTTACAATCTTCCGGCGAAAGATCGTCCGTGGATTCTTGCAATTAAATTTTCTCCGCCGGTTCGGGCGGCAGATAGGTGATAAGCCGCGCGCTGCGTTTGTAGGAAAAATACGAATAGGCCCATTGCATCAGCACGGCGACGCGATTGCGGAAGCCGACCAGAAAAATCAGGTGGATGAACAGCCACGCGAGCCACGCCAGCAGGCCGGAACATTTGAAGCGGCCCACCCACGCGACCGCCGCCGAACGACCGATGGTCGCCATCGAACCTTTGTCCCAATACTTGAACGGCGGGCGCGCGGCGCGAGGCGCACCGTTACGAATTTCGTCCTTGATGATCTTGCCGACATGAACGCCCATTTGCATCGCCGCCGGTGAAACGCCGGGCACGGGTTTGCCGTCCGCCTGCGGCACGAAAGCCATATCGCCGATGGCGAAAACATCGGGCTGGCCGGGAAGGCTCAAATCGGGATTCACTTTCACGCGCCCGGCGCGATCTAGTTCCACGCCGAGATTTTTGGTCAGCGGCGTCGCGGCCACGCCCGCTGCCCAGAGAATGTTCGCCGCGCGGATGATTTCGCCGCCGACCAGTTCCACTTCGCCATCGCGAATGGTTTGGACCTTGGTGGAGGTGCGGACTTGCACGCCAAGTGCCTCGAGCTGACGGCGGGCGCTGGCCGAAAGATCGGGCGGAAAAAATCCGAGAACGGCCGGCGAACCTTCGAGAAGGATGATCCGCGCTTGCGTCGGGTCAATCCGCCGGAAGTCGCGGTTCAGCACGGTGCGCGTCAGTTCGGCAAACGCGCCGGCCAGTTCCACGCCGGTCGGCCCGCCGCCCACCACGACGATGGTGAGCAACTGGTCGTGCTCGGCGGTGTCCGCAGCGTTTTCCGCCTGCTCGAACGCCAACAGGATTCTGCTGCGGATGCGCAACGCGTCGTCGAGCGTTTTCAGGCCGGGCGCAAATTCCTCCCATTCCGGATGGCCGAAGTAACCGGTCTGGCCGCCCAGCGCGAGCACGAGGTAGTCGTAGTGGAGGATGTGCTTGGCGAGGAGAACGTTCTTCTGCGCGAGATCGAACCCGGTCACCCGGTCGAGCAATACGGTGATGTCCAGACGGTCTGATAGGATGGCGCGAATCGGCTGCGCAATATCGGGGGCGGAAAGGCCGCACGCCGCGACCTGATACAACAACGGCTGAAACAGATGGTGATTCGTGCGATCGATAAGCGTGATCCGAACGTCGTCCGATCGGAAGTTCTGGCAGAACGCGAGTCCGCCAAAGCCCGCGCCGACGACCACGACATGTTTTTTAAGATCCGACATTTGGTTTGGCTTGGGCAGAAAATAATCGGACACCCCCTCGTTTCGCTAGCGGCCTGACGACCCGTCGAGTTTAGGACCGCGTGGCCATATTGCCGTCAACGTCTCGGCGCGGCCACACCAACGACAGCTCCCGTGCGATTCACCGCGGTTTCAGGCAACCGATCGGCTGTTCAGTTTGCTAACGAGGGCGTGTATCGCGAGTCGTACGCCGAGCCAAAGGGAAAGGATGCTCGGCACCCAAAGACCAACGAAGTCGCCATACTCGGGGTTGACGAGAAACCACAGACTGACACTTGCCAGAGAACTGACAAACGCGGCGAACAGGAACAGGTAGTCCGGGTTTTTTACTATAATGCGCGGTTCTAGTTTTGGTTGGTGGCAAAGCGGGCGGGGAATTCCGCCCTCCGCCCGTGGCTTGAATTATTTCGGCATCAGCACGCTATCGATGACGTGGATCACGCCGTTTTTGGCGGCGATGTCCGTCTTGGTGACTTTGGCGTTATTCACGGTCACGGCACCGTCCGTAACCTTGATGTCGAGTTCTTGGCCGTTGACGGTCTTGGCCATCATGGTCTTCACGTCAGCCGCCATGACTTTACCGGGCACAACGTGATAGGTCAGGATGCCGGCGAGTTTGGCCTTGTTCTCCGGTTTGAGCAGATCCTCCAAAGTGCCTTGTGGCAGTTTGGCAAAGGCTGCATCCGTCGGCGCGAAGACGGTGAAAGGCCCAGGACCTTGCAGGGTTTCAACCAGTCCGGCGGCTTTGATCGCCGTCACGAGGGTGGAGAAATTTCCCGCACCGGAAGCCACGGCGACAATGTCCTTTCTAGAGGTGGAATCCGCTTTTGCGCATCCGCCGCAGACCGCGGTTATCGCGAGCGCGATCAATGGAAGGAGACGATTCATTTTCATAGTTGGTATTGTTAGTTTGTTTTTGTTTTCACGATTCGCGTAAGTGAGAAGCTTAGGTTCTCGCGACAAATCCCGCTATGGGGTGTAAACCTGCCGGAAGTTGGCGGCCACGTGGAGGCGGGGGATCCCTTGTTCACGATCGACGACCGCGCCCTGCGCTCGGATTTGGCCCTCCGCGTTGCGGCCGTTGAAGTCGCCGAAGGCCAATCCCCAACCCATCAAAAGTGCCGCCCAGCCAAAGCCGAATGCCGGGCCGAAGCCGAACCACAGCCAGCCGACCGAAACACCGCTCACAAGATCACCCACCCCTTGGCAGGCGATTCGGGACGTTGTTCGTAGTCATGTGTCCAACATCGCCGCCAGCGCGTTGGGTCAACGCGCTCCAACTTCGAATGAAGCTCTGCCTCGGTGGATGTGCATCACATCAGTCCAAGTTGCAGTTTGGCAGCGTCTGACATCATCGATTGGTCCCACGTTGGGTCAAACACTACATAACAGGTGGCTTCGGCGATTTCATCAAGGGCCAGTAGTTTGGCTTGCACATCCGAGGAAAGCGCTGGCCCCATCCCACAGCCAGCGGCCGTGAGCGTTATCTTCAGCTCCGCCCGATAAGAACCGGTCTCCGCAATGGGAGTGAGTGCGCAGTCATACACGAGACCAAGGTCCACAATATTGACTGGGATTTCCGGGTCATAGCAGGTCTTGAGTTGTCTCCACACTTCCTGCTCCAACTCCTCGGGCGTCCGACGCTTACCGGTCGGGCTGGCTGGTTTGGCGGCAACTTCAAAGCCGAGTGCATCGATGTCCTTATTGGCGAGTCGGAACATGTTTCCATTGACCACGATGGTATAGCTGCCACCAAGCGATTGAGTGATGTGGGCCAGCTCGCCTTTCCGGAGGGTGACTTTGGTGCCGATAGGCACGATCGTCCCGTCTACGTCGCGGATGAGTGTTATCGGTTCGTTCGAGTTCATCGTTGCTCGTTCTCCGCTTCGGTCGAAACGGTTTCTCCTCTGCCTTCTACCGCCGCCGCCGCCGCGTGCCACGGCAGGAGGGCACATTTGATTCGCACCGGAAATCTGTGGACGCCGGACAGGGCAACCACTTTGCCCAGATCGCCGTCGCTATGGCCCGTGGTGATCAGGTCGCGGACTTTGTCGAACATCACCTTGACGTCGGCCCGGGCCTTGCCTTTGAGGCTTTCGGTGAGCAGCGACGCCGATGCCTTGGAAATTGCGCAGCCGGAGCCTTGGAAAGTCAGTTCCTGCACAACGTCGCCTTCCATCCTGGCGTAAATGGTGCAGCTATCCCCGCAGATAGGATTGGTGCCCTGCGCGATGCGATTGGCGTTGGGCAAGACGCGGAAATTCCTCGGACTTTTGTTGTGGTCGAGAAGGACCTGGTGATAAAGTTCTGTCAGGTCGTCGAACATTATGGGATCCCTTCGATTTGCTGGTTCTGTTCCAAGCGATCCCACACCAGCCGGTCCAGCTCCTGGCGCACGGCGGCGCAACGGACGCGGTCGATGATTTCGCCAGCGAAGGCGTGAATCAATATGCGCCGCGCCTTCTCCCGCGGAATGGCACGGGCGCGCAGGTAGAAGATGGACTCGTCATTCAATTGCCCGATGGTCGCGCCGTGCGTGCACTTCACGTCGTCGGCGTAGATTTCGAGCTGCGGCTTGGTGTCGGCGGTCGCATCGTCCGAAAGCAACAGGTTTTTGTTCGTCTGCTTGGCATCGGTCTTCTGTGCGCCGGGGCGGACAAGGATGCGGCCGTGAAAGACGCCCTTCGATTTGTCGGCGAGGATACCATTAAAATACTCATGGCTCGCACCGTGTGGCTGGGCGTGGTCGACCACCATGTAGTGGTCGGCGAGTTGCTCGCCGCGCGTGAGGTAGAGGCCGTTGAGGATGCACTCCAATCCCTCGCCTGCGGGCGTGGCATAAATGTTCGTGCGTGAGAGTTTCGCGCCGAGCGCGATCGAGTGAGTGACCACGTTACTGGCGCGCCCAAAGTGCGCCGCGACGGTCGCGATGTGGAACGCCTGCCGATTCTCATCCTGGAATTTCAAGTGTTCAACGACCGCATTGTCACCGGCGACAAGTTCGGTGACGGAGTTGGTGAAATAAGCCGCGTCGCTCAGGCTCACGTGGCTCTCGATGACGGTGACCCGGCTGTCGCGCTCGGCTACGATCAGGTTGCGCGGGTGTGCGGTGGCGCCGTGGTCCTTGGCGGTGGAGACGAAGAGCAGGTGAATCGGCTCGGCCACGGCTTGGCCCGCGGGCACGCGAATGAACGCGCCGTCCTGAAAGAACGCGGTGTTCAGTGCGGTGAAGGCATTGGTATCCGTGCGGGCATGGCGGCACAGGTGCGGCTCCATCAGCGCAGGCTCAGTGGCCAGCGCGGCGGCGAGGCTCATCGCCTTCACGCCTGCCGGCAGTTGGGCGAGGGATGACAATTCCGGCGCGAACTGGCCATTGACGAAGGCGAGCTGACCGCCCGCCAGTGCGGTGAAAGGAAATCGATTCAGCACCTTCTCCGTAACGCCGTGGTGCCCCGGTTCCAACCTTGGCTTAAACACCATCTTGGCAATGGGTGCCACGTTGGTGAAACGCCAGTCCTCGTCGTGCAGCGTCGGGAGGCCTAGTTCGGCGAACCGCGCGCGGCCCATCTTTCGAGCCGACAACAACCACGCCGGCTCTGTGCGGCTTAAGCTAAGTCCCGTTACTCGGTGTGCCAGGGCACCGTTCGGTTTGGTTTCGGCGATAATCATGGGGGTCATTTGGTTAGAGCCTTAGGCGGGCACGGCGGCGGCGCGGTTCAACATCTCGTCATAGCCTGTCTCCTCTAATTCGAGCGCCAATTCCTTGCCGCCGGACTTCACGACCCGGCCGTCGTAGATCACGTGCACGAAGTCGGGCACGATGAAGTTGAGCAGGCGCTGATAGTGCGTGATGACGAGTTGGGCGTTGTCGGGCCGTTTCAGCGTGTTGACGCCGTGAGAGACGATCTTCAGCGCGTCGATGTCCAGGCCGGAGTCGGTTTCGTCGAGGATGGCGAACTTCGGCTCGAGCACAGCCATTTGGAAAATTTCGTTGCGCTTCTTTTCGCCGCCGGAAAAACCGTAGTTGACGGGCCGTTTCAATAAATCTTCCGGCAGGTGGAGCAGCTTCACTTTCTCCTTCACGAACGCGAGGAACTCCATGGCGTCGAGTTCGGGCAGCCCGCGGTGTTTGCGGATTTCATTATAGGCGGCCTTGAGAAAGTAAGTGCTGTTCACGCCGGGAATCTCGACCGGATACTGGAAGGCGAGGAACACGCCTTCGCAGGCGCGTTCCTCGGGGGCGAGTGCAAGCAAGTCTTTGCCACAGTAAATGACCTCGCCACCGGTGATGTTGTAGCCATCGCGGCCGGCAAGGATCGCGGCGAGCGTGCTCTTACCGCTGCCGTTGGGGCCCATGATGGCGTGCATTTCTCCGGGGTAAATCGTGAGGTCGATGCCTTTGAGAATTTTCCGGCTCCCCACGGAGGCGCTCAGGTTTCGGATGGCAAGAATAGGTTGTTTCATCGGTAAATATCGGTTGTTCGAGTTCGTTCGGTATTTTAGCCCACACTGCCTTCCAGACTCACGCTGAGCAGCTTCTGCGCTTCGAGAGCGAACTCCATCGGCAGTTGCTGGAACACATCCTTGCAATAGCCGTTGACGATCATGTTCACGGCATCCTGCGTCGAGATGGCGCGTTGGTTGCAGTAGAAGATTTGGTCTTCACCCACCTTCGTCGTGCTGGCCTCGTGCTCGACCCGCGCCGTGCTGTTCTTCACCTCGATGTAGGGAAAAGTGTGCGCTCCGCACCGATCGCCGATGAGCAACGAGTCGCATTGCGAGTAGTTGCGGGCATGGGTCGCGCCCTTCAGGATTTTCACCAGGCCGCGATAGCTGTTCTGGCCGTGACCGGCGGAGATGCCCTTCGAGACGATGGTGCTCCGCGTGTTCTTGCCGATGTGGATCATCTTCGTGCCGGTGTCGGCCTGCTGATAATTATTCGTCAGCGCCACCGAGTAGAATTCTCCGACCGAGTTGTCGCCCTGCAAGATGACGCCCGGATACTTCCACGTGATGGCCGAGCCGGTCTCGACCTGCGTCCAGGAAATCTTCGAGTCGCGGCCTTTGCAGTGGCCACGCTTCGTGACGAAATTATAGATGCCGCCCTTGCCGTTCTCATCGCCCGGATACCAGTTCTGCACGGTCGAGTATTTGATTTCGGCGTTGTCCAGCGCGATGAGTTCGACGACTGCGGCGTGGAGTTGGTTCTCGTCGCGCATCGGGGCGGTGCATCCCTCGAGATAACTCACATGGCTGCCCTCGTCGGCGACGATGAGCGTGCGCTCGAACTGACCGGACTTGGCCGCGTTGATACGAAAATAGGTGGATAACTCCATCGGGCATCGCACGCCCTTGGGGATGTAGCAGAACGAACCATCGGTGAAGACCGCCGAGTTCAGCGTCGCGTAAAAATTATCCGTGTAAGGAACCACTGAGCCGAGATACTTGCGGACGAGATCCGGATGCTCCTGCACCGCTTCGCTGAACGAGCAGAAGATGACTCCCTTTTCGCCAAGCTGTTTCTTGAAAGTGGTGCCGACGGACACGCTGTCCAACACCGCGTCCACCGCCACGCCCGCCAGCCGCATGCGTTCGTGAAGAGGAATGCCGAGTTTCTCGAAAGTCTCCAAAATCTTTGGATCGACTTCGTCCATGCTCTTCGGGCCGCCAGCGAGATTCTTGGGCGCGACGAAGTAGGTGATGTCCTGATAGTCGATCTTCGGATAGTGCGCCTTCTGCCACGTCGGTGCCTGCAAGGTCGTCCAGTGGCGATACGCTTTCAGCCGCCATTCCAGCAGCCACTCCGGCTCGTTCTTCTTGTGCGAGATGAAACGGATGATGTCTTCGTTCAACCCCGGCGGCGCGGACTCCGTCTCGATGTCGGTGTAGAAGCCGTATTTGTATTCGGTTTTTTTGACCAATTCTTCGATGGTGTCTGTGGATGTGCTCATGATATTTTATATCTCGACTTTGACGTCATTGCCTTCGGCCGAGCAGTTGACGACCCCACAACAGGAAAATTCTCGCGGTGCGAGTGAACCGGCGATGATGACCCATCCGGGAGCTTTAGCCAATGGGGTGCAGCCCTATCCACGCGGGCGTTTTGCATTTCCAATTCCAGAGTGCATCCGGTGGAGGGTTTCCTTCTCGGTATTCGATGTTCAACTTCTTCCACACGCTCGCGGCCCTCCAGCTCTTGCCTCCAGTCGCGATGGCCTGCGCCTGTGCGATGCTCGGATTTGCCATAACGCTTGAGTCGGTTCGATGGTTGCCAAATTAGCAGGAACCCCTGCTCCGGTAGGGCGTTACCCATGGTGATGCGCGTCGCATGGTCGGTCGGTCGGCGCATCCGCGTCGGCGGCGGTCAGTGGCACCAGTCCCGTGTGGAGTAGGTAGGCTTCCACTTCGTCCCCATTCACATCGGCCAGCATGAGCCCGTCGATCTCGACACAAGGCGAAAGGCTCTGTCCGCTCCTTGCGATCATCTCGGCGCGGAATAATGGGTTTTTGACGATATCGCGATCTTCGTAAGCCAGATTGTATTTTCGCATGATGGAACGCACTCCTTGGCTCCAGCCGCAGGAAGTTTTCAAATAGGCCGTGATCGTGGGCGTTTTCATGGATGGACTGTTTTTCATTTTGATTTTCTGATTAAGGTCGGCCGGAGCCTCGCGGTGTCTTCCTTCCGGTAAATCGGTCACACTCCGTCTTCGCCGTTGTTTCCGATGGCTTCGACCGGGCATCCTTCCATGGCTTCCATGCAAAGAGCTTCTTCCTCCGGGGTGGTCGGTTGCTTAGACAGATAGGAGTAGCCGCCATCGCTGCGGCTGTAGTTGGCCGGGGCCGTCTCGCGGCACAGGTCGCAGTCGATGCACTGCTCGTCGACGTAAAATTTTCCGGCCACGTTTTCCGCGTATTTATTGGTTAAGTCAGCCATGGATTTCGTTTGGTTTCACGCTCTCGGGTTCACGTCGTTTGCTTCGGCCCGGGGTTGCGCTGCGGTTCTTCGATTCCGTCTGCGCGCTTCCGAGTTTCTAAAGCCGGGTCTTTAGAAAAGAGTAGGTGGCCGCCCAATGCCCGTCAAGCGAATTTCTAAAGCGGTTACTTTAGTAAAGAATAGCTCGATTCGGCTGGTCTTGGCCATGGTGGGCCGTAAGTTCTGACCCATGTCAAAACGCCGCGCCGCCCCCAAAAAATCGGATCGTGTTCCCAGTCGGACAGCGATACTGCGCCTGCTTAAGCAGCAGGGGCCGGGCGACTCCGAAGCCCTGGCGGCGCAATTGGGCATCTCCGCCATGGCCGTTCGGCAGCACCTCTACGCGCTGCGCGCGCAAAAACTGGTGACCTACCGGGAAGAGCAACGCCCCATCGGGCGGCCGGCCAAAATGTGGTCACTGACGCCGGCCGCCGAGTCCCATTTCCCCGATGCCCATGCGGGCTTAACCGTGAATTTACTCCACGCGGTCGAACAGACCTTCGGTGCGCAGGGCGTCAAGCGCGTCGTGTTGCAATGCACGCAGCAGCAGATCGGGACCTACCGATCCCTCATCCCGGCTCGCGCCTCGCTGCAGAATCGGCTGAAGAAGTTAATCTCCCTCCGTAACGAAGAAGGCTACATGGCGGAAGTGCAGCGCCAGCCCGACGGCTCATTTCTCCTGATTGAGAACCACTGCCCCATTTGCGCAGCGGCCACCGTGTGCTCCAAGCTCTGCGACGCCGAGCTCGAGGTCTTTCAGGCGATCTTGGGAGAGGACGCCGTGATCGAGCGGACGGAGCACATGCTGGCGGGCGCCCGCCGCTGTGTTTACCGCATCCGTAACGAGGAGCGGAGAGGAGAGTTGATCGAAGCAGGGGCGTGGCCAACCACGCCGCCCCGTGCTCATCCGGCGGGCGACTCGAAGCTTTAGACCGTGAACGCTAACAATAGATGACGCCCACAGGTGGTGGGCTGCTGGATTTTCCCGCTGCGTCGACTGACCTCGGATCGGCGAGGCCAAAAGTTGGGATCCAGCCTCAAGGGTTCGTGTAGTGCAGCCGACAAGCGGTGGCTGTCGAGTTGGGGTCCAACTGTTTTCCGTGACCTACAAATTACACGACGCGACCCCTTAGTCCCCATCCCTCGGAGGGTTTCGCGCGAAGGCGCGAAGACGCGAGGGGATGAGTCGATTACGTCGATGGACGGATCTGCACGATTGGATCTGCGGGTGACCGCAGACAGCTCAACGCCATGCGATCGACGGCGACCCTCATGGGAGTGGAGATCCATGGCTTGGCAGATGTCGACGGCGAGGCAAAGAACGCATTTTCCTGCCTTGCTGCACAAAAAAACCCGGCGCGCGGTGGGTACGCCGGGTCCGATGACAAACCGGTTCGCTCGATCAGAACCGGTAGCTGAGCTTCACGTAAGAGAAGCGGCCGTTGATGCCCATCGGGGCGCCTCCGTTGGCGCTGTAGGGGAAGATGCCTATGTTGTCGGCGCCCTGGCCGTTGTTGGAGCCGGTCGCGACCGTGCCGGTCACGGGAACCTTGGAGCGGATGCTTTCCACCGGATAGGTGTCAAACACGTTCTGCACGCCGACGGAGAGACGGGCCCGGGTGAAGATCTCGTAGCCCACCTCCATATCGGAGATCCACTTGGCTTCAAACGTCTGGATCACTTGGGCGTTGGGCCGGCCGAGTGCATCGTTCGCAGCGGTGAACGCTCCCGGGGCGTTACCCGCGCCGCGGCCGACGGTGCCGTAGGCGGGGGCGAGGGTGACATCGTAGCCGGGCGTGAGGTAGGCGATGCGGTTCACATCCCAGCCTTGGGCTTGGGCGCCGAGGGCGACGATGGAAACTTCGCCGAAACGGGTCGTGCCGATACGGGCGGTGAGCTTCTTCCATTCCCAAAGCGCTCCGAGCTGGATGGTGTCGCCGGGTTGGCCCTTCTCCATGCGGACGCGTTCCGTCAGATCGAAGAGCGGCGCACCGGTGAACTGCTGGAGGACCGGATTGGCGGCAAGCACGGTGCGGTCGGACCGTAGGCCGTAGGGGCTGCCGACGACCTTGGTGGAGTTGATATTGTAACCGCCGGTGAGCGTCACCCGGCCGAGGTCGCGCAGGCGCAGGGCATAACGGACGTTGAGGTCGACGCCCTCGGTCTTGGTGTTGACGGCGTTGGTGAAGTAACGGGCGGAACCGATGCCGGGCAGGCCCAGCGTTTCGAAGAACTGCGGGATGGCCCCGTCGGCCCACTGGGTGGAGAGCA
>Ga0105046_10009147_pt1 | contig 15508 bp, 9 predicted proteins | sample MAT03_FD_78385 | JGI IMG/M metagenome (GOLD analysis project Ga0105046, IMG submission 78385) | Freshwater microbial communities from Lake Fryxell liftoff mats and glacier meltwater in Antarctica - MAT-03 (megahit assembly) | ecosystem: Environmental > Aquatic > Freshwater > Ice > Liftoff...
GAGTTCCGCGAGCTGATACGACCAGCGGAGAACGGCCGGAGTCGCAATTCAGAGGGTGGAGTGAGCATGTTCCGAAGGTGCCTCTACGGCCTGAGGCCCCCAAAGGTTGCCAGCAACGTGGGCCACCCCGCGTCATCGCCACCACACTTCCATATACGATTACACCTTCCAGACCCATCCAACCCGAATAGAGAGTCACTTGTCTGATTTGACAGCGCTGGAGGTTTCCGTCCTCTCTAAACTATTAGCTGGGGAAGATATAACTCCCGCAGTACTTCGTGAAATAATACAATTATAAAGTGTCTCGCGAGGTGAACACACGAGAGTGAGGCAATACGCTGTTTTTATATCAAGTGGTCTTAGAGTTCCCGTTGCGAAGAATGCTTCAATCGGCATTGGAGGCGTCGCGGCGAATGTAAATGGAGTAGCATCGGCTACTGGCTTTCGCCGGTGGATCGAGCATGGCAGGACATGCCACTTAGAATCGCATACATTCGCTGGCGAGTCGCCAGAGCATATCAGCTCATATTCATTACATTGCTCGAAATGGGAATACAGAGATATCGATGCTTTGCAACGTACTCCAGAATGGCCATTATAGAATTGGGAGGCAGAATCAAAGGGAACAAGTCTCTGTGATTGACCGATCACGCGGGGTGGCCCGGTCAAACTTGAGGTCCGGATGCCGCAGGCACCAGAAGCCTCGCCATTCGCGTCCGTCTGATTCCATCTCGTTCGCACAAGGTGAGGCCAGGTCGGTCAGGCTGTGCCTGATCGATCAGGCACAGCCTGACCGACGATGAGTTCGGGACGTACCCCACAAAAAAAGCCTCTGGAAGCGGGTTGCAACCAGAAGCTTGTATGTCGCAATGCGGGCTCGCCGGGTCACCCCAACAGCACAGGCAGAGACTCAGTGAACTACGCAGCTTCCACTGGCGGCACAGGTTGATTGTTCTGCCCCCGCAGCTGTTGCAGGGCCTCACCGGGTGCTCCGGCCTTGGTCACCGGGAGATCTTCCGGCAACCGATCATCCACGTCGTACGCTTGGCCGATCATCCGCAGGAACTTGATGAGCATCCAGGTCGGGTCGACTTCCCACCACTTGTGGCCAGCCCGGGCCAAGCGGGGGTACGCATGGTGGTTGTTGTGCCAACCTTCACCGTACGCGAAGACCGCGACCCACCACAGATTCCGCGAACGGTCGGTCGTCTCGTAAGTCCGGTAACCCCACATGTGTGTGGCGGAGTTCACGAACCAAGTGCTGTGGTACGCGATGACCATCCGCACGCACATGCCCCACAGCAGCATCGGCAGTCCCCCGATTAGAAACAGCACAATCCCGCTGCCGAACAGTACTGGGGTGAAGGCCTTCTCGAAGAACCACATCATTTTGTCCTGGACCAAGTCGGGGACCATGTGCTTGTACATCATGGGCCGCATCCGTGAATCTCGCCCGGTGAACGTCCAGAGGATGTGCGACCACCAGTCGCCTTCGTTGGGGGAGTGAGGGTCACCGGGCTGGTCGGACTTCTGATGATGAATCCGATGGACCGAGGCCCAATGCAGCGGAGTTCCCTCGCCCGAGAGGATGGCCGACAACAGACCGAGGAACTTGGACGGGTTTCGCAGCTTCAGCGAACGATGGCTCAGGCAACGATGGAGGGTCATCGTGACTCCCACGCTACAGGTCACCCAGTGCAGGAAGACCATGACGGCGAAGGACTGCCAGTTGAAGATCGCCGCGCGATAAGAGGTGAACAACCCTCCAATCGCGACCAAGGCCCCCGCATGCATCAGAAACATCCACCCGACGATGGCCCAGTCGACGTTGCCCCAGTGCAGGTTTTCACTGCCAAACGTCGAGAGCAGCAGGTTCCGCTCTTCAGCTTTGGTCTTACGCCATTCGTCTCGATCGTGGGACGGGGACGAGAGAGGCACGGGGATGCTCGACATGGAAATGCTCCGAAAACGGGAGGCCGCTGCGCTGGTTCAGGCGACGTTCGACTGACTCAGGCGGCGGGACTCTAACAAAAGTTTCGGTTGCGCTCTGTCAGTGTGGCTTCATACTTTGGTCAAACTCGTGTCACATTGCGTCACAGTTTTGTCAAAAACCCTATTCCTCTTCTGTCAAAGGAGTTACACCATCGCCATCAGCGACAAAACGATACCCGGTCCCACGCACTGAGACCAAATGCCGGGGATTGGCAGGGTCAATCTCGATGTACTTCCGCAGCCGCATCACAAAATTGTCGATGGTCCGCGTCGTGACCTCTGCATTTTGGTCCCACACAACTTTTAAGATTCGGCTGCGGGAGAGGACTTCTCCCTCCTGCTCGATGAAGAATTTCAGTAGCTGGATTTCCATGGTAGTCAGCCGGTGAACCTGATCCCCCCGCCGTAACTCGAAGGAGCGGAAGTCGACTTCGACATCCTGAAATCGAAAAATCTCCAGTGGAGGTCGATCCGCAGCGAGTCCCACGCCAAGCCGGGCGTTCCGTTCGAGCAAGTTCTTCACGCGACTGAGCAATTCGGGAAGCGCGAATGGCTTCGTCATGTACTGGTCGGCCCCACAATCGAAGGCGTGCGATCGATCCTCACTGAGTGTCCTCGCGCTGAGCACCAGGATCGGCACACGGCGATCTTTTTCGCGAATCGCCCGGCTGATTTCATAGCCGCTCATCCCGGGCAGCATCAGATCGAGCACGACCAGGTCAGCACCCTCGCCGTCCTCGCCAAAATGTTTGAGTGCAGACCGCCCATCACCCACCACGGTCGCGTCGTGCCCCTCCTGCTCGAAGTTGAACCGCAGCCCTTCGGCGATCGATTCCTCGTCCTCGACAATTAGAATGTGTTTGTGTGCGCTCATGCGGAAGGTCGCCAAAGGGTTCGATGAGAAGAGGGCAAGCACCATCCGCTCCGCGCGGGACAGTTGTCTTTCGCGGAGCGAAAGGCGACTGCCCTAGGTGCTTGGTTCGGGAAGGAGCGGCACGGCCTCGCCCGTGGGAATCACAACTCCCGGCAAGTCGACCGTAAACGTACACCCCGACTGACCATCATCGCGATCGTCCACACTGATCCGCCCCTTCAGCTGCTTCACCAGCGTCGACACGATGAAGAGTCCCAACCCCGTCCCCTTGGTCCGGCGCTGGAGTTCATTACCCCCGCGATAGAAGATCTGAAAGACTTTTTTGCGATCCTCGTACGGGATGCTGTCACCATTGCTCGACACTCGGACATGGACTCGCCCTCCGGTGCTGAGCCGGGCGCTGACCTCCACTCGCGACGGGTCACCGCCGTACTTCACTGCGTTGTCCAGCAAGTTCGAGAAGATTATCCGCAACACGATCCGCCGGGCTTTGATTCGAATCGGCGGCACCTTGAGCGTGAACACCTCCGACAGACGCGTCTTGTGATGCGTACAGGCCCCCGCAGCACACTCCCGCAACAGCGGTTCCAGCTCGATCGCCTCGATGACTTCGTTCTCGCCAATCGCATCCAGGCGTCCAACCTCGAGCAGTTGATTGATCAGTTCGTCCAGACGGTGCAGCTCCTTGTCCATCGTCCCGTAAAACTGATGCCGCTGCTCAGTGGTTAGATTCCGCATCCGCACGGTTTCGAGCGACAGCTGAAGCGCGGCGATCGGCGACTTCAGCTCGTGAGTCACGCTATCGACAAAGTTCGCCTGCCGATTGTTGAGGGCGATCTCTTTCAAAGTCAGTACGAGCCACAGCGACATCCCAACCAGGATCAATGTAAAGAGAACCACCCCCAGCGTCAGCGCCGTCCAACTCGACCCGCGCGCCAGCAAGACAATCCAGCAGACCATCAACGTCACATTCAGCGTCATGAGGCTGGCGCTGAGCGTGATCGGAAAACGAAACGAGCTGCGTTTGCGAAATGAACCGACCATATCTGCGGACCCACGGGAAAGGCTTCCAGCCCATCATCATATGCGGAAAGGCGGGGATAAAGACATGTTCAGCTCGATCAAGTGAGCGGCCCGGCGCTCGCCGCCAGCTCCCCTGGCCACACGCTGAGAAGAGCCAGCGGCTAGCGCTCCGTACAGGCTGAAATGGGTCGACGCTGTCACCCAACCGGGGGGGCGGAGCTTCTGCTGAGCCGCTTCTGCCAGACAACGCGCACATTGGTTGAGGCACAGCAGGAGCTTCGCCCTGCTGGTTGAACCGAACCCCTCTGTTTAGCGATGACGGAGCGTTCGCCGTGCCGGTCACGAAGAGTAAAGCTTCATTCGTGAGATCAACCCAGCATTTCAGACGAGACACATCGACAGAAACAATGGCGCGGCATTATGAGAGAATCCCCTGCACCAACTCCCCATGCACATCGGTCAAACGATAGTCACGCCCCTGTGACCGGAACGTGAGGCGAGTGTGGTCGAAGCCAAGCAAGTGCAGCAGGGTCGCATGCAGGTCGTGGACCGAGACCGGGTCGGTCGCGACATTAAAGCCGAGTTCGTCGGTGACGCCGTGCGTGTGTCCGGCCTTGAACCCGCCACCGGCTAGCCACAGGCTGAAGCAGCGGTTGTGGTGGTCGCGTCCGTCGTTGCCACCCTGGACCATCGGAGTACGACCGAACTCGCCGCCCCAAATCACGATCGTGTCGTTGAGCAGCCCCCGCTCCTTGAGATCCGCCACGAGAGCCGCACTTGCCTGATCGGTGTCGAGGGCGTTCTGCTTCACCCCAGCTGTCAAGTTCCCATGCTGATCCCAGGCCTCGTGGAACAATTCGACAAAGCGAACTCCACGCTCCAGCAATCGGCGTGAGAGCAAACAGTTGCGGGCGAAGCTGGCTTCTTTGGGGTCTTTGATGCCGTAGCGATCGAGTGTCTCCTGGGTCTCGCTGCTGAGGTCCATCAACTCTGGGGCGCTGGTCTGCAAGCGATACGCCATCTCGTAACTTTGGATGCGTGCCGCGATGTCGGGATCGCCCACCGATTGCAACGACAGGTCATTCAACCGGTTCAGCGAATCTAGCGAGGCCCGCTGGGTTTCGGCGTCGACCCCCTTGGGGTTGGTGAGATACAGCACCGGTTCGCCCGCACTCCGAAAGGGGACTCCGCCATACATCGTCGGCAGGAACCCGCTGGCGTAGTTGCTCGCCCCGCCGCTGGTCCCCTTGGCACTGGTCAGCACGACGAACCCCGGCAAGTCGGCGGACTCGCTCCCCAGCCCATAGAGCGACCACGACCCAAAGCTCGGCCGCCCGAACAGCTGGGACCCGGTGTTCATCATCATCTGCGCCGGGGCGTGGTTGACCGCGTCGGTCTGCATGGTGCGGATCAGACAAATGTCGTCAGCGATCTTGGCGGTGTAGGGCAAGACCTCGCTCAGTTCCATGCCGCATTGGCCATGCTGAGCGTACTTGAACTTCGGTCCAAGCAGTGCTGAGTTCGGGTTGATGAACGCCGCGCGGTATCCCTTGAGCAGCTCCGCCGGGGGCAGCTGGCCATCCCGCTTCGTCAGCTCGGGCTTATTGTCGAACAGCTCCAAGTGGCTGGGGGCACCGGCCTGGAAGATATAGATCACCCGCTTGGCCTTGCCGGGGTAATGCGGCTGACGCGGCGCGAGCGGATTCGTGCTGTCCGCCACCAGTAAAGACCCCGCCGCAATGGCCCCCAGACCGAGGCCACAGTCACGGAGGAACCAGCGACGGCTGAGGGCTTGAGCACGAGCGGCTTGAAGTTGTTGTTGGTTCATGAGTGGCTCCTTGAAGAGCAATAATGGGATGGCTGAATTGGGAGGGCGAAGTTCCTGCTGAGCCGCTACCAAGGTGGACGCTGTCTGGCGGAAGCGGCTCCGCAGGAGCTTCGCCCTCCTGGTGGGTCACATCGCTGCTGGGAATACTCGCGTTCCCGACTGTGACTGAACGCTAGTTCTTCGACATCGTCTCATCGAGGTTCAGCAGCACGCGGGCGACGAGGGTCCACGCGGCGGCGTCTTGGGGAGTGGTGCCCGCCGGAAGGTCGGGCAAGGTTGCCGGGTCACCGGTGGTGACCTCGCGCGGGTTGAGCCAGCCTTCGGCGATGCGTTGACGGCGAGACTTCAGCAGTGCCAGCACCTCGTCTCGCTCGGCGGCACTGGGAAGCCGCGAGGTGCAGAGCAGGAAGGCACGCTCCGCGCGCGAGGCATCGTCGGCTCCTCCCTCACGCAGCACTCGTAGCGCCAACGCCCGCGCGGCTTCGACGAAGATGACTTCATTGAGACCCGTCAACGCTGCCAGCGGCGTGTTCGACCGCAACCGCCGGGCACAGGAGACATCTCCATTCGGCCCGTCGAAGTTGGACATCACCGGGTCGGGCATCGACCGTTTGCGGAAGCCATAGACCGCGCGGCGATAGCGTTCCGGACCGGTCGCGGGCGTCCAGTAACCAGGGTAGACATAGTTGTAGTCCAGCACGTTCTGCGGCACGGGCGGAATCACCCCCGGTCCCCCAGCCTTAAACGAAATCAACCCCGCAGCTGTCAGCGCTATGTCGCGGACGACTTCGCCATCAGCGCGGAAGCGTGGTCCGCGAGCGAGCAGGTGATTGCTGGGGTCACGCTCGGCCAGCTCCTTCGTAGCGACCGATGATTGCTGATAGGTCGCGCTCGTGACGATCGTCTCGATCAGATGCTTGCGGCTCCAATTGTGCTCCATGAAGTCGACCGCCAGCCAGTCGAGCAGTTCGCGGTACTCGGGCACGGGAGCCCGCGTGCCGAAGTCCTCCGCCGTCTCGACCAAGCCCATTCCAAAGATCGACTGCCAGGCTTGGTTCACCGCCACTCGTGCCGTCAACGGAGACCGCTTGTCGGCCAGCCACATCGCGAATCCCAACCGATTGCGAGGAGCATTCTCTGGGAAGAGATTGAACGCAGCGGGCGTATGCGGCTCGACCACTTGCAGCGGTTGGTCCCAGCTGCCGCGACTGAGCAGATGTGTGTCGCGGTGGTTCATAGGACCACGCTCGGCCATGTGCAGGATGGATGTTCCGGCGACGGGCAGCGACATCATCAGGGCGTCGATCTCGTCGTTAATGGCCTTCAGTTCTGGCACGGAGTTTCGCCAAGCCGTAAAAATCGCCGCAGTCTGTTCGGCGGTGCGTTGGTCGGGAGCAACTGCGAGGGCCAGCGTCGCTGCGTGATCGATGGGCGGTGCTGCGGGGGCGGGAGCCGTCGTGATGCTGAACCGCCCGCAGCCGAACATATCGCCGACTCGCCACACCACTTTCAGCTGGGTTCCGTCAGGGAAGTCGAGTGGTTTCTCGAACTGCATCACCGCGACATTCGCTTGGTTGCGGCGACCGATACCCCGGTCGGCGTTCCAGCTGCTGTCGTCGCTACCGTCGATTAAGTGGGCGACTGGCCCAGTGGTTTTCTTCCCATCCGCTGACTTGACTTCTGGTTCGGAGAAGTCAGCTGTCGCGTTGACCAGCTTCTGCTTCTCCCAGTCTTTGCTATTGGGCTGCTTGATCAGGACTTCGACCTCGTTGATGACCCATGTGCCGAGGCGGCTGCGGCCCGGTCCGTTCTGGGGGAGGTCGCGATGCGGGAGCGTCTCCAATTGCAGGCCGGTCACGCCCTGGAGCGCGGGAGCGGAGATCATGAACACATCATTGCTGGTGTGCCCCTGCATCAGCAGCGACTTGTCGGCCTCTTGCGTCGGATGATTGAGCCCGCTGATGGTTCCCATCTCGATGGCGTCGAGCGGCTGCCACGCGACCCGCTGGGAGACCAAGTCCGTCTCCCACGCCGCCAGTTCGGTCGCCCACTGCGGTCGCTCGGCCCGAATGCGTTCTTCGACTGTCGTGATCTTCGTCTGGATCTCATTGAGCTGAGTGAGCTGCTCTGGCGTGTAGACCCACGACTGGGCCTCATACGAGTTGTTCAGGAAGCCGAACATCCCGTAGTACTCGTCATGCGTGAGTGGGTCGAACTTGTGTGTATGGCACTGGGCACACTGCGTCGACAAGCCGAGGACTGCTTTACCGATGCAGTCGATGCGGTCGAACATCTCGACCATGCGGAACTGCTCGGGGACGATCGCTCCTTCTTCATTAATCATGCTGTTGCGGAGAAATCCCGTCGCGATCAGTTGCGACTGGGTGGGATTCGGCAGCAGGTCTCCCGCGACCTGCTCGATCACAAACTGGTCGTAAGGCATGTCGCGGTTGAGGGCGTCAATCACCCAGTCCCGCCACGACCATTGCTCGCGCTGCAGGTCTTTCTCGTATCCGTTGGTGTCGGAGTACCTTGCCAGATCGAGCCAGTTCCTCGCCCATTTCTCGCCATAGCGCTCACTGGCCAGCAGCCGCTTCGTGGTGGCTTCGAGGCCATCGATCTCGAACGCTGCCAGCTCTTGCGGCGAGGGCGGCAGGCCAATCAGATCGAGAAAGAGCCGACGACAGATGGTGTGGCTGCTGGCCCGCGGGGAAGGGGCCAGCTGCTCCCGATTCAGGCGATCAAGGACGAAGGCATCGATCGGGTGCTGAACTCCCGCCCCCGGCAGTGGGGCCTTGACCGGCGGAGTAAATGCCCAATGAGCCTCGTACTTGGCCCCCTCGGTGATCCACTGTTTCAGGGTTTGAATCTGAGCCTGGGAGACCGGCTTCTTCTGGCTCGGTGGCGGCATGATCGTATCGGGATCGTGCGTCATCACCCGCTTGATCAGCTCACTCTCCTCCGGCTTCCCCGGCACAATCGCAGCTGTGCCCGACTCACCCCCTTGGAGGGCACTGTCGCGGAGATCGAGCCGCAATTCCGATTGGCGATCCTCCGCGTCAGTCCCGTGGCAATGCCAGCAATGCTCAGCCAGGATTGGCTGGACTTCGCGCGGAAAATCGACCTCAGCGGACGCCACGCGGACGGAGAACAGGCCAACCAACGCGAGGAGGCACAACACGGCCAGGCGGCAGGTGTGTGGTTTCATGTGCGGGGTCCGCTGAAGGGAGTTTGCGGAGGTGGGATTCCGAACCGGGACGAGGCCCAGCTACGTCTCGATTCGCGTGCCAGGCATTGTCACCAGACATGTCCATCCTACGCCAAGAAACCGAGGACAAGCAACGCCGCGGAAGCACTGGTTTTACATCGGGGTCATGGGCGGGTTAGATTGGCGAAGATCCTGACTCCCCATCACTGAGGAATCGACTCGTGCATCCACTCTTCCGTCGTGCCTGCGGCTTCGTTCTGTGCTTCCTGCTCCTGCTTTCCGGGACGAGTCACTCGGAAGACAAACCCGCACTAAAAGGAGTGCCGTTCGATCTGGAGGCTCTCTCACGTGTCCCGGCCGTCTTCCCAGCTGAGGGGATTCCCCCCCAGGGCATGAAGGCATTCTTCTTTGAGGGGGCTGCGTACCAAGGCCATCCGACCCGCGTGTTCGCCTACTACGGAGTGCCCGCTGGCTCCGAGGGAAAAAAACTCCCGGCGATGGTCCTCATTCACGGCGGCGGAGGGACAGCCTTCGCCAGTTGGGTCAAGGTCTGGAACGATCGCGGATACGCGGCGATCGCCATGGATACTTGCGGGTGCGTCCCGGTCGGAACCTATGGCAACTGGCAGCGGCATGAGCACGGCGGGCCAGCCGGATGGGACGCCAGCTTCGGCCAGCTGGAGTCTCCAATTAAGGACCAATGGACTTACCACGCGGTCAGCTCGGTGGCCTGGGCTCACTCCCTGATCCGGTCATATCCGGAGATCGACGCCGATCGGATTGGCGTGACGGGGATTTCTTGGGGCGGGTATTTGACTTCGATCGTGGCGGGGGTTGACTCGCGGTTTCAATTCGCAGTGCCGGTCTACGGGTGCGGGTTCTTGGGCGAGAACTCGCACTGGCTGACGGCGGGTTCGTTCGAGAAACTGGGGCCGGAGAAAGCGGCGTTATGGCTCACGCAGTGGGACCCTTCCAGCTATCTCCGTCAGGCGAAGATGCCCATGTTGTGGGTGAATGGGACGAACGACTTCGCGTATCCGATGGACTCCTGGCAGAAGTCGTACCGACTCCCGACGGGTGATCGGACGCTGTGCCTACGGATTCGCATGCCACATGGACATGGCCCCGCCGGTGAAAATCCCGAGGAGATTCACCTCTTCGCGAACCAACTTCTGCGGATGGGGAAGCCGCTGGCCAAGATCACTGAGCAAGGTCAATCCACCGACGAAGCATGGGCGACCTTCAGGTCCGAAGTCCCGATCACGAAGGCGGAACTCTCCTTCACTCGCGACTCCGGCAAGTGGCAGGACCGCCTGTGGGATCAACTCCCCGCCGAGATCGACAACCAGACGGGTCGCATTACCGCCAAGATTCCCGCAGACGCCAAAGTCTTCTATCTCAACCTCTTTGACGACCGGAACTGCGCGGTGAGCACGGAGCATGTCGAGCGGTGATCGCCTGCGGTCACTGGGTGAAAGGAAACGACACGCTGCCTCGCTTGTCAGGGTCGTTCCCGCGCTTGTGCGTTACAGTAGCGCACAAGCGCGGGAACGACCGGAGCAAGCCCGGAGGCGGGGCGTCTATTTCCACCCCGCACTCAAGGCCACGCGGAAGTTGAGGGAATCACCTTGTCATCGAGGAGTGAGTCTTTCGGGAAAAATCATCTCACCGCATTTCTTTCCCCCTCTTCATCAGTGTCGATTAGTGAAGATTCGTTTTCCAACCCTCTTCAACTTATACTCGAAATGCTTTTATAGGAAGCCGGACAGATGTTCCCGTCTGCCCTCTGGATGAACGCCGCCCCTGAAAAGGCCCTATTCCGATTTCGAATCCGTCGGCTCAGGCAAACAATCTTTGTCGTGCCGGACCCTATCCTGCGGGCGAGTATTAACGGCGGCGGAGATTATGGTGGCGGTGCCGACGACCGCGACGACGATCCAAGCCGTCCGGGCGACCTCGTGATCCTGGCACCCGACGCTTGTCGCAGCTGCGGCGGCTGACATCAGGATGGGGATGATCCCGGCTGCGATAAGCGCGGCGGCGGGGAGGGCGGGGAGGGCGAAGTCGCTGGGTGGTCGGTGTGGCTCATGACTCTCTCCGGGAGCTTCGCAAAGTTAGACTTTCAGCTTGTTTGTCTTCGACTGAGATGCCGGGCTGGAAGCCTATCCTACGAAAAAAACAGCCACCTCGCCCGGGTGGACGAGGTGGCTGTGTTCGACAATTCTGTGATCGGAGGATTCAAGATGCGAGCGGATCGGTGCTCGTCGCCGGTATTTCTTACGAACACGGGCACAAGAGCCGAGGGCCAGCGCCCTGCCGCTCACGCAATCCCTAGATCGTTCCGCCGTAGACCGCGTTCGCACCGAGGATCTCCTCGATCCGCAGCAGCTGGTTGTACTTCGCGATGCGGTCGGTCCGGCTGGCAGAACCGGTCTTGATCTGACCAGTGCCGAGGGCGACAGCCAGGTCGGCGATCGTCGTGTCTTCGGTCTCGCCCGAACGATGGCTCATGACAGCTGTGTAGCCGTTGCGGAAGGCGAGGTTCACCGCTTCGATCGTCTCGGTCAGAGTGCCGATCTGGTTGACCTTGACCAGGATGCTGTTGGCGACGCCCTGGTCGATTCCCATCTGGAGCCGCTTGGAGTTCGTTACGAACAGGTCGTCGCCGACCAGTTGAACCTTCGTCCCCTTAAGGCGATCGGTCAGCATCTTCCAGCCTTCCCAATCGTCTTCGGAGCAGCCGTCTTCGATGGAGCAGATGGGGTACTTCTCGGCCCAACCGGCGAGGAGTTCGACCATGCCCGCCTGGTCGAGCTTACGGCCTTCGATGGTGTAGGTCTTCGTCTTCGAGTCGTACAATTCAGTGCAGGCACAATCGAGAGCCAGGCTGATCTGCTCGCCCGGTTTGTACCCGGCCTTTTCAATGGCGGTCAGGACGATCTGAATCGCCTCTTCACTGTTCTTGATGTCCGGAGCAAAGCCCCCTTCGTCGCCGACAGCTGTCGACAGATGCTTGTCGTTCAGCACCTTCTTCAGCGAGTGGAACACTTCGCATCCGGCTCGCAGCGCGTCGCTGAAGTTATCGAAGCCCAGGGGCATGACCATGAACTCTTGCAGGTCGATGCCATTGTTCGCGTGGGCTCCACCGTTGATGATGTTCATCATCGGAGCGGGCAGGCGATGGGCCCCGACTCCACCGATGTAGCGGAACAGCGGCTGGAGGCTGACCTTGGCAGCGGCATGAGCGGCGGCCATCGAGCAGGCGAGCATCGCATTGGCCCCGAGTCGCGACTTATTCGGCGTGCCATCGCACTCGATCATCGCCCGGTCGACCCCGGCTTGATCGAACGCATCCATCCCTTCGAGGAGGTCCGCGAGTTCTTCGTTGACGTTGTGGACAGCTTTCAGAACGCCCTTGCCCAGGTACTTGCTCTTATCACCGTCGCGCAGTTCGCACGCTTCGTGGGCACCGGTGCTGGCCCCGCTCGGGACCGCCGCCCGGCCCAGCGTGCCATCTTCCAGTTCCATGTCGACTTCAACGGTCGGGTTACCGCGACTGTCCAGAATCTGCCGGGCCTTCACAAAGGCGATTGCCATGCTCATCAGAGAATCCTCAAACTGTGTGTGCGAGAGCCGGAGCGGGGAACCTAGAGCGGCGAAACGACCACCACCCGACGCGGGCGGTTTCTGGGGGAGGTACTGCACTCCCTGAGGAAACCGCCCGTAGACCACGTCCACTGTCTCTATGTCAGCGTGGAGGATAGCGTTTTCTGGGACAGATTCCATGGGGGAGGAGGTCTCCACACGATCCCACGATCCAGGGTGCATTCGCCCAATGGTGGTCCCCCCGGTGTTCAAACGGATCGGGCGAGTGTTTTCCAAGTTTGGTGCCAGTGGCCGTGGAGGTCTTGGGCGCGGAGGGCGGCAATCCCGGTGGCCCCATCGCGGGACCAGTGCATGCCGCAGCCTTTGAGGCGTTGGGCGACGAGTTGTTTGACCGTCCCTTCCGTCAGGCCGGTTCCGATCGCGTGGCCTGGCGCGCGATGCGTGGGGTAGTCGGTGAAGGCCCAGCGTGGCTGAATATAATTCACTAATCATTGGATCGGCGCGAGTCACACCGTTTCGAGCCATGACCGCGACGAGAGCAGTTCCGCGAATAGTCCGGTGCCGCCAGTTTCCCCGAGATGCGACGCAGCGGCTTCGGCCCAGGCCTGCATTTTCAGCGAGGGAAACAAAGGTGGGGGAAACAAAGGTGTCAGGAACCGTTGCTTGGCTCTACTTAGGGGTCAGTCAGGCGATCACAACCGCGGATCGTCAGACAATGGAACCAGCCCCCCTCCTCCCATACGCGGTTCCTGACACCTTTGATTCTTGGCCTTTATTATTTCCTTAACTGGTGACCGCCTTGAGCATGATCGACGAGTCATTTCCCAACCAGCAATACAGATCGTCAGCAGGGCAAATGACCTTGGCAGAGTCTGGATGAGGCAACCGATTGCTCCGAATTCTTGCGGGTCAACTTCCAAGCTCAATCCCCCAGCGTCTGCTTCAACCGCTCACGGTGATACGCCAGTCGCTCCTCCGAGGTCATCTTCGCGAAGTTCGGTGACGCGGCTGGGGTTGCGACCGACTTACCCGCTGCCGCTGGCTTGGCCGGAGCGGGCGCACTCACCGTTTTCCCGCTGCCGCCGTAGCTCATGACATTCGTCTGTAGCGTGAGGTCCTCCTCCAAGGGGCGTTGCGGCTTCACGCCCAGCTTCTCCAGCACCGAGTGGTACGCCTTGACCGCCTCGATCGGCTCCAACACCCGATCGGCCACCAGACGCAAGAACTCGACAAACGCCAATTGGTTCTCCGCCTGGTTGATCTTGCGACCAAAGAGCGCGGCCTTCGCCCCGTACTTCTGCCCCTCGTGCAACAATTGGAACGCATCGAGCGTCGTCCCAGCGGCTCCTCCGAGGATGCCCACGACCAGATGCGGGTCGTAGCGGACGAGGTCCTCCATCGCCTTCGGCCCCTGATAGACCATCTTCAGGAATACCGGCCGCTGAGAACTGGTCACCCCCGCCAGAGTCCGCGCGATCACATCATTGATGAATCCCGGCAGCTGATCGGGCGCGACCGCGTTGGGTAGGTTCGGGTTGAAGATCTCCAGGAAATGCCGGAACCCTTTGCGTTCGGCCTCATCGCGAAACAGCTTGTACTCGGTCAGTGAATCGTGATCGAGGTCGCGATCATTGTTGAACGTAATTGAGTACAGCCCCAGGCTGGAACCGAGGATGCGGTCCCCCGGCTCGCAGTCGATGTACCCGCACTGGGCATGATCGAGCGACGCCGAACGGAACGGTCGCGAGGCCGCTTGCCCGATGCGGCTCCCCCGAAAGACATGGATATCGGTCGTGTCATTCGCCCGGATCGCGGGCGTGACGTGGGAGTTCTCAAACAGTCGCTCCTGCACCGCCAGCACGTCGCTGGTACTGGCCGACATCAACATGATGTCGACGATTCCTTGCTGGGCGATCTGGCGAATTTGGTTCCGGTAGTCGCCCAGCGTCTTGAACCGGACTTCGCCATCATGCCGCTCGGGCGAATGCCCCGGAGCACCCAGCCCAAACGCCATGTCGGCGTCCTTGGCATCGGCCAGGATGAACTCCCGGCACCCGCTCGGGTCGGCGTGAATGGCGGCTAACTTCTGATCGAGGGTCTTCTGCATCGTCGCACCTGTTAGAGGAGCTTGGATGATCCCGATTGAGGCCGATTCCTGCAAGAAGAGACTGAGAATTGGAAATCGCGAACATCCCTCACGAAATCGGTGTCCCGCCTCGAACGTAGTCCGGACTCCCGAGTCCGGACAAGTTGCCCGTCAATGCCCCCAGAACCTCCACTCCCGACCCCCGCGTCCCCACTGCCCGCCACCAGCAGATTCCGCCCTGAAGCCCCAGCTGCACGAAAAATGAACACGGGTGGCATTGCATCGATCGAAAAGAGTTGCAAAAATCCCAGCTCGTCGTGCTTCGGTACGACTCACTCCCTGGTAGCTCAATGGTAGAGCGAGCGGCTGTTAACCGCTAGGTTTGAGGTTCGAGTCCTCACCGGGGAGCTAACTCGTTGCGTCGGGAACCCCGCGACTTACGGGTTAACAAAAACGCCGAGAGGTCCAGCCTCTCGGCGTTTTTGCGTAAATACCGTTCTCCACCAATGACTTACGTCAACCAACCACCCCCGCTGGCGACCCTCTCCCGCCCCCGCCGTTTGGCCACGCGGCCCTCGCTCACAACCGAAAAACGCCACCCGGCGGGCGAGCGCTCTCGAAAACGCTCAGCGTGGTGAACAGGCTGGTTAACAGCCCAGCCACGTCGGTTAACAGGACTTTTCTCTTGCACGGAGTTCAGGTTGGCCATCCCACCCGGTAGACTGGTGGCGGAGACCCTGTGATGTCACTCGTGGAAAATGTCTACCAAGCCGCAGTCGATGCGATGACGCCCGCTCAAAAGATCGAGCGGATGCTCCAACTGAATCAATGGGCGCATTGGAATGTCGAGCGCTGCGTCCTCGCCGAACTCGGCCCGCTCCCCGCCGAAGA